>Ga0209208_10002488_pt1 | contig 26438 bp, 22 predicted proteins | sample S1TSphfallax_3_FD_187694 | JGI IMG/M metagenome (GOLD analysis project Ga0209208, IMG submission 187694) | Host-associated microbial communities from peat moss isolated from Minnesota, USA - S1T2_Fd - Sphagnum fallax MG (SPAdes) (version 2) | ecosystem: Host-associated > Plants > Peat moss >...
CTGCTCCAGGGGCTTTGGCTTCACACTACTAGATCTGCAGTACATGGATTGTCACAAGAGGGTGAAGCGCTGTTGCAGTTCAAGGGAAACATAACAGATGATTACAATCTGCTTGCAAACTGGGTGGATACAGATGTGCTTCCTTGCAACTGGACAGGAGTCACATGCACAGGAAACTGGGTGACTGCCCTCAATCTCCCAGATTTCCCTATCTCAGGCCAAGTTCCACAAGATGTACTGGGTAAGTTCAATAAAAAAGCCTCTAATATCCATTGAACTTCTTCTTCTGAGTTCTTCTTCTCCTTCATACTACATACACACTTCTCCAACACATTTGGGCTCCGCTTAAACTTGACCTAAACGATGGTCTCCAGGTGCGACTAAATTAAGCTATTTTAGGTCATTTAGGCACCCGCCTACATTAAGCAGGCATGCACATGTACGATCATTTTAAAATAACTAGTACATAGTTTGGGTGGCCTTTCAATGAAAACCAAAGCCTTCATGCAATATTTGCATGCAAGTTCATTTTGAAATAATCCATAGGTGATTTGGATAACCTTAGATGAAAAATCAACCATAAATGTAATACCCACATATAAGGTCATTTCAAAACAAGTGGTTTGGATACCCAAAATATGTTTATTTATATACCTAAATTAATTTTATGATAATTAATTATCATGAATAATTATCTAAAATAATGATTTGAATAATTTATCAACATAAAAAATCTAATTAAAATAATAAATTAAATATCAAATTATTGATTTGATTTTTAGATTTAAATTTTAATTATTTGAATAATTAAGGTTCAACCAAATAATCAGTTAACTAATATTGAAAAATAAATGATTGTTTAAATGTGATAACTAATCAATTATAATATTTGAACTAATTTATTAGTAATTCCTTAATTGATAGTATTTGTTGATATTTAGATTATATTATTATGTCACATGAGTCCCATAAATATTACAATGGAAACCTATATGCAAATATTGCAAAAGATGTAAAAAATTAACAACTATTTATCAACCTATATTCGAGTATTGTAATGGATGTTAAAAAAAATCAATTACTAGACCTATATGCGAGTATTACAATGGATGTAGAAAAACCATCAACTATTTATAAAACTTATATGTGGGTATTACATATTTGAAATGGACTTATGGAAATTATAATAGAAAGGATGTAGGTATTGCACAATGTTCATTTTGATATTTGTAAACCTTAGACAAATTAATGTTACTTATTCATATGAACCTATTTAAGTTTTGATTTTTATATTTAAAGTATTAAAAGATTATGAACAAGAAGAAATGTATACTCATCAAACAAATGTGACTAGAGGAAAATATTATATTAATAAAAGATGTACAAATATGGGTGAATAAAAAAATGTTAAAGAACCCAATGAATTTTATATATATATAATATATCAAAGGATCAAAATTCACAGATTGGGTAGTCCAAAAAATGATAGGGCTATCTAAAATAACCTAATTAATTATATAAAATGAAAACCTTAAATCATATCTTTATTTATAATCATGTGTTTAACTTGATAAATAATTGCTTCATTATGAATAATGTATAGATGGCAACGTTGCATTTCAACTTGAACTACATTTGCAACAAAACCCAACACTGGTGCACAAACAAATGGTCAGGCAAAGGGGAAACTGTCAAAATATCAATTGCCAAAGTACACACCAGATCTCCACAATCTTCTGGTTCCAACAACAAACAGCTACTTACATGAAGACTTATTTCTCTGTATATGGAAAGCAAAGAGGATTCTTTTCTGGCAAAATCTGTGTGATTCTCTTACCTCAAGCATGTGTGTGTGTGTGTGTGTGAGCGCGCATGCATGTGTCTGTCTGCCGCATACTTATGTTCAACCTGTTAGAATCCCACAGCAACTCTCTCACCCATAAGCTCCAAATTTTTTTTCAGGACAGCTTGTTATCGATTTCAAGAGCCCCAAGTTCAAGTGGTGCAAACCATGGTAGTAAACCAACTTTGCCTATTGAATCCTCTGACATCATCTGAAACATATGACATTGGTGCAGTCAGTTGAAGATTCTGTGTCAGAAACCAACTGATTGGATTTTTAAAACATGAAGAAACACAAGAGAATTGAAAGAATTGCATGCATTTTCATCAGAGAAAGAAACAGAGATGTTACCCATGATGACCAAACAGTTGATCATCATGTGAATTATATACAGTGATGATCCCCATAGTGATCAGATTCAAAATGGTCCATATGTACAAAATCTTATTACAAATTGTGACCATAAAGTTTGGCCGAAGTCTGGAAAACTCAGAGGACAATGTAATGGTGCGCTGCCAACCGTGTGGAAGCAAGAAGCTAGCAATGCTACAAGACTCAACTTGACAAACTTGACAAAGAAAAAATCTTGTTGTTGTTGAAAACTCTCCTTTTATTTACGAGATTCTCTTGAAATAAAATTCTACACCCTTGCAGTGGGTTGGAAAACTAAACACTTCTTACTGAAGAAATGATTTTCTGTAATAACTGCACTGGGAAACTCTACATCCTATTGTCTCTCAGATTGACAAAGTCCTAAAGGTGTTCAATTCTTCTGATAACACAAAATGTTGCTTGCAGTCTTTTCTGGAATTTGAGGTAAAATAAGTTCCAATCTTAGGTGCTCTGATTCAAAGTTATGTGCAGCATGACTCTCATTTATATGTCACAATAGATATGGCTGCTACTCTTGGCACTATATAGGAACTTTTGCACTTCTGCTCCTGACTATAGATTACAACCTATGTCAACCAAATTCCCATATAGGAGAGCCTTCACACTTTCTATCCTGACAATGGACTAAACCCTAAACTACATTGACCAAATTCCCATATAGGAGCTTTTGCACTTTCTATCCTGACTATGGGTTATGTTGATTTTGCAAAAACTTATGTTGACCAAATTCTTGTATAGGAGCTTTTGCACTTTCTATCCTGACCATGGGCTACATCAATTTTGCAAAAACTTACGTCAACCAAATTCCTATTTGCCAGACAGATTTGAAGCATACATTCATATGATTGAAATAAGGAGCACAAGAAGTATAATATCCATTACCTCTACTGTTCTTTTTCCTCAGCGGGTCATCTTCTCCAGCTTCTTCTGGGCATCAATCATTCTCCTTCCAACCTCCCCTGAGTAGTCATGTGCACTGAATGCATACTGCTGCAGGACAGCAAACATGACCATCTCCACCAGACATAGAGAAAAAGGGTTTTGGTAATGCTTCTTCAATCGGATTGATTTCAAGCCACAATATATGAGATCTGTAGTGATCACACCTATATATGTTGATGCCAGCATTTGCAGGACCCACTCCCTGGAAAGAAGGCATGTGAAGCATGTTTCTCAGACCAAGAATTGACAGATTGCTTCCTTAAGCAATCTGTCAATGGGTCACAAAAGAATCTTCTATATGTAAACATCTAAAAGTCGCCAGGAAAATGGCAGGGCAACTGCACCATATCCTAGAGCAGAACGAGAATCAAAGAAGGATTTCAAAGGAATGAAAGAAGTGAAAGAAGGATAAGTAGAGCTGAAAACCTCTCAGGAAAAAAAACCTCAGATGATCACTGGGACAACGAGAGAGACAGGTTCTGAGCTGAAGGTCAAAACAGAACATGTTTTCATAGCAATATTATAGTAGGTCACACATACAGTACACTGAAAGGAAGCTTTTAGCACACTGTCCCAAGGTAAAGACCAAATAAAAACACAAGCACATTCAGAACCCTACTCATGACTTGTGGAAATGAAGCAGAGACTCCACAGACAGAAGATAAAAACATGGCTTTTCTTTTGGCTTTCTCATTAGCAGTTTCCTCCTTACATTCCTTGTTCTTAGGGTTTTGCAAAGCAGACCACACTGATGAGCTGAAGTCTCTGAACCATTTGGCTGTGATATTATTATGCCCAACAAAACCAGAAAGCACACACACACACACACAAACAAATCATCAACAACACTCTTAAAGCAAAACCAAAAAAATGGAATTCTCTCTGCCAGGTTGATCGAAAGTCCAAAAACACATGCAAAAGCCTCAAACCCTAATCCACTTCTTCAGTCTTCTTCTTCTTCTTCTTTCTTCACAGGATCGTCTGGTGCTGGACGAAGAAGCTCCCTCACTACTTGATTTGTCTTCTTCCGCTTCTAGTGTCCATTTCAGGCATCTGCTTCATTTCAGCGGCAAGCAGGAGGAGGAGGAGGAGGAGGAGGAGACAAGGACAAAAGACAGAAGAGAGCGAAAGAGAGGGGCAGGCGGGGGAATAGTCTGATCGAGGGTAAGCAGCAGCAGAAGAGAGACAAGACTCAGTTCCACAGAGATTTGGAGAATGTGGTGAGAGCTATAACCGAAGAAGAACAAGAAGAAGATGCCGAAGCGCACTACGCATACTTACTCTAGCGAGGATGCGGCGCCGGATGGCCCCGAATCAGAACTGTTTGTCTATTACTGCAAACACTGTGGCGCTCATGTTCTCATCACAGGTACAATCCCCATTCTCTTCTCTTCTCTTCTCTTCTCATCTCCTCGCCTCCCTGCCTCCCTTACTCCCTCACCATCTCTTCTCTTCTCTCTCTCTCATGTCTTGCAACAAATAGGCTCCTCCTCTTTGGTATCATCATGCGTGCACCATCGTCTTTCATCATCATGATGCATGCTTCTCCATCTCTCTCTCTCTCTCTCTCTCGCATTCTTGTTATCACACTGCAGCATGCATGCCCAGGAGTTTGCGACTGAAATTTTTACTGAACAGAAGGGAGGGATATGCCAACCAAGGATGGGTGCAGTGTGATTGCATATTTGTTGAGAACAAGCCTTCAGTATTCTTCACCTGCTTTTTCTGTTTTCTGCTCTTGAGAGCTATTTCTAGCTGAATGTTTTCCATTCTGTATGTGATGAAGAATGAATTTCTGGCTGAATTGCTGCTTCATCAGGCAGCAGTTTGACTGTAGGTTGTAGGGTTTGTTGCAAGGGTGCTGTTCTACCTCTCTAGACAGTGGTGATCTAGAAACTGAAACCTAACAGTAACTCCAGAGTTTTGATGGAAATTATGCTTTGCAGTATGAATCAATAGATGTAGCATACTGCAAGCAAGCACCATCTTGTGTTTTAGGGTTTTGTGGATGTGGCACACGTGTGACATTGAGATTTATGATGGGTAGTTCTGGGACTCCTCCTTGGTGTTTTGTGGTTGAGGGTTCAACAAGCACCCTCGTTGGTAGTAGTGTACTGCTGCAATGCTGATGGATCTGAATTTCTTGTGACACTGCTGGTGGTGGAAATTGTTGCAGATACTCAGCTGCAGAAAATGCCAAAGAGGAAGACAGACAAAGCTTATGTGCTTGATCGGAAGAAGTATCTCACTCGCCTCAATGTTACTGACGCTGGCAAACAACTCTTGAAGAGGTCAGAAGATGGTGTCTCTGTTTGTCTCTTCCTCTTGGTTGCGGTGTCTCTGCTGTTTATGGACATTTCTCTGCAGTCATAGATATATCTCTGTTGTTCATCATGTTTAGAGTTGCAAGACTTTGTGAGTGGAGAATTCTTCTATGGGTAGCGGGACATTTTTGTTCAAGGCTGGCTGCTGTAAAGGGAAATGATCATGTTAACAAAAGTTTCAGTCTCAGAGAAGCCTGCAACAGTGACCTCTCTGAAATAACATTCCTGGCGATTTCATTCATGGTGTATACAATCTAGAACCAGAGTGAGTAGGCTATTTTTCCCTTACTAGAAAAAGAATGGGGGTGCAGAGCTGAGGGCAAGGTGGAGAAACAGTACCGCATGAAGTGTGCAGGTTGTGGCCTTTTTGTTTGCTATCGCAGTGAGGAGGACTTGGAGGTTGCCCCCTACCTTTATGTGACAGATGGTGCCCTCAGCTCTGTTGCAGCAGAGACAAATCCTCAGGTGTTTAACACATTCCATGCTGTTTCTGATAGCTGTTTTTCATCTGGAAGTCCACGAGAAAGACATCGCCCATGAAGAGATATAAAAGAAGATTTTGGCACTGAAGTTTTACTTTAGGAAATCAGGTGGATGAAGTAGTGAGGGTCCTCAGAAGAAGACTTGTGTACTCTTGTTACCACAAAGTACTCTATGTCACTTGCAAATTCAGTTGGGATATCTTCACTGTTGTGCTTTGGGTCAGCATGCCATGTCCACAGATCCCTTGTTGAGGTCATCCATCAGGTGTGCTCTAGGGTTTGTCAAGAGCCATTCAATCCTCTAGTCTGTCTAAGATTTGTCATCTTGTCAGAGTACACACTGTCAAGGAGTTGTTTACCTTTTGTGATAAGATGAATTTTTCCTATTGTTGCTGAGAATTTCTGGTATATAGTAGGCTCGTTGAGCATCTCTCTGTTTGATTGATGCATGTTGACATGCCTGCCAACTGAGGGACGTCTGGGGTAACTGACTGGCAGGATGCACCAGTGCCACCATGCATATCACAGATGGACGGAGGTCTGGTACAGGTGGCTATTGAAGTTGAAGATCGTGCTCAGCGCTCTGCCATCACTCGTCCGTTCCTTACTGTTCATGCTGCTTACTTGACGATCTGAATAGCAGTTTTGCACATTCTTTAGGGTTCCCTTCTTGACTGTAGAGCAATATATTCTGCATGAATATTTTGGGAGCTGAACAAGAGGAGAGATTGCTTCTGGGTTATTCAGCTGCTCAATGTTGTTTGGAATGGTGGCTATTTTTTTGCCTCATGTGTTTTTTTGAAGTCTCATTGCGGAAAATGGCAAATGGCAGGTGTAAATGCAGATGATGTTCGTGTAACAGTAGCAGCACCAGCTGCACGGGGGGAAGCTAACAATGAACTCCTTGAGTTCATGGGCAAGGTGTGTGTTGTTGGGTTCTCACCTTTCTACTAGGTGAGATGTATCCTTGTTCTACAAGACTTACTGCATTTTCCAAAGCATTATCCACCACCATCACACAACTTTCAGGAAGTGAGAGCATTCAAATAGAGTCAGTCCCATTAGCTATGCTGCTGGTGATGCAGCAGTTTTTTTCTCCTGCAATTGATTGACCCCCTTTTTTGTTGGTTCTGTTGACAGGTGTTGGGATTAAGATTGACACAAATGACTCTACAACGTGGCTGGAACAACAAATCGAAGCTTCTTGTGGTGAGAACTTTGTGTCCAACCTATTCCACTTCTGTTGCAGTTTTTGTGGCACTGGCTCTTCTTTTCATCAAAAGGAGCTATGGAGATCCCTGTTAGATGCTGTCAGGAAATTGAGAGATCTAATGGCAAAGAAGGTATATGGATTGATGAATTGCAGATTGTGGATGGACTTTGTTGGTTGTGGGTTTTATGTGGGACTCAGGTTGAAGATCTAAGTGTCCGAGAAGTCTATGAAAAGCTTCTCACTGCAGTACAGCCATGACTTCCTAGACTCAAAAGCTTGAAGATCCAAGTATCCAGAAGTTGTGAGGTGAAGCCATGGCATTATTTAGCTTACAGGTTTTATTTCATTTAGTAGAGCTGTTAGATTAGAGTGTTCCAGGGTAGGCACATGCAACAAAGCCTCCATTGGAGGGACTTGTGAGCATTTTATGCAGCAAAACATTTTCTTTTTTCTGGTTGTGACCATGCCTTGTATCTGGAGATAGAGGAGCTGAATGTCAACAGATCCCTTCTGCTTTCCCTGGAAATTGGGTGGGTTTAGGGAAAATTATTGTTGTTGTGTTGGGAAGAAACTTGACCCACTGGCAGAGACGTCAGTTTGTCAAGAACTGAATATACTGCATATGAAAGTTCCAATGGGTTTCTGCACGAAAGATTTAGGCAGGATGGTTACCATGGTTATTGCATGTAGGAATTTTGCATGAATTGCTGCTAGGAATCCAAGACATTCATGCTTGAAAATCAAGGCATTTACACCAAAGATCTGGTGAGTTTGTTGTTGTTGTAGTTGTTATGAGAAGTGAGGACACAGAGATTTGCAGCAACATTTGCACAACAGTGAAGCACATCAACTTATGCCTGCAAGCATGTGTCTGCACACTTGGGGATGATTCCAGATGTCTGCAGGAGCTGAATGGGTCATGATCAAGAAGACAAGAAGTGCAATAAAACCCTGACAATAGTGCCTTCCTGTTCTGTGTTTGTAGATGACCTTATTGCTTGCTACAGCTGCAAGAAACCCATACAGATGATACAAAATGACAACATCAGTTGTGGAAAGGAAGAACATGATGTCATGAACTTGATATGAGCTTTCCACTTACCTCTGAACACCATCTTTGTCATCCTCATCTTTGTCACAGCTCTTACCAAGTGCAGGATTGTGGATTAAGATTGTGGATTTTCCATTCGCATTTGCTTCTGGCATTTGTTTTGTTCAGAAAAAAGGAAAGAAAGGAGGATGAGGAGGAGAATCATCTGTAACCAAACTACAGGAGAGATGCTGATGATACAAGACAATCTGCATGCAAAAGAAATATGCTGAGAATAATCTTCACCCGAGTTTCCATAAACAGTAGAGAAGAGTAGACAATTGAGGAGAGAAGAGAAGAGCAGACAGAGAGAAAGACACAAGAGACGCAGGTTGTGAAGACAGAGAGAGAGACACAGAGGGAGAGATAGAGAGTCTATGGCTATGGCTGCTGCAGAGCAGAGCTTTGTTGAGCGAGGTTTGTTCGGTGGAGCTATCACTTGTTGCATCCCTGCAAACTTCTATGTAAGCTTTCCATCTCTCTCACTTCATCTTCCATCGCTTTTCTTCCTTGTTGCTCCGAGTCTTCTTGTTCGCTGTGATGCCCGGCACTTGTTCTTCTGCCTTTCATGTGCGCCACTAAAAGGAACGAGACGAGGCTGGGCTCTGTCAAGCAAAGCTCATTCAAGACCTTGGCTTGGTTTGCAATGAAGACAGTAGAAAGAAATAAAGAAAGAAAGAGAAAATTCTGAGAGTTGAAAGTGCTTGTGTTGTGCAGGATGTGAGCAACATCAGAGAAGTTCCAAACAACCAGGTGTGTGTGAATATCATTTGTGTGTTTCTGAAGCAATTTCTTCTTCTTCTTGATCATGATGATGATGCATTCTCTCTCTCTCTCTCTCTCTCTCTCTCTCTCTTTCTGTAGAAGAAAGACCTTGATAACCTTGATGATTCTCTGTAGAAGAAAGACCTTGAAAACCTTGATGATTCTATGTAGAAGAAAAACTTTGAAAGCCTTGATGATTCTCTGTAGAAGAAAGACCTTGAAGACCTTGATGATTCTATGTAGAAGAAAAACTTTGAAAGCCTGATGATTCTCTGTAGAAGAAAGACCTTGAAAACCTTGATGATTCTATTTAGAAGAAAAACTTTGAAAGCCTTGATGATTCTCTGTTGAAGAAAGACCTTGAAAACCAAGACCTTGGAAACCTTGATGATTCTCTGCAGAAGAAAGACCTTGAAAACCTTGGTGATGATTCTCTGTAGGAGAAAGAGCTTGAAAAGCTTGGAAATCAACCAATGATGAGGTGCAGCAAAACACACCTACCTTGCTTGGTTCCCTTTCATGCAATGTGCAGGAAGCATTTGTAGATCCAAATCGTGATGAGAGCATCATCATGGAGCTTCTGGAATTCAAGACTGATGTTGTAGATGAAAGAAGCTCACTCTGGTTCTTGCAAGATCTTGCCATTGAGCAGGGATCAGAGCAAACCCTGGTATGTCAATAGTTTCCTCAATCCACAATCTCTCTCTCTCTCTCTCTCTCTCTCTCTCTCTCTCTCTCTCTCACACACACACACACACACACACTCCACAAATAAGTCTCGGGACATACAATCTGGCCATCTGTGGTGGTGGTGGTGGTGGTGGTGGTTCAATACAGTAGGAGAGGTTTTCTCAAAAGCTTATGAGATTCAATACAGCAGGTTGTGGAACCAGAGAATGGCATAACCACCACTGATGTCCCAAACTTGGAAGCTTCTATACCTGTCAACGTCACAGTTGGTACTCTTGTAAGTGCTTCCCATTCACAGCTGTTTGCACACTCTTCTCCAAATATTCTGTTTCCTCGATAGAGTATTTGCCTGTCTCTATGGAACAATGCGACCCTGGTAACTTTAGCAGCATTTGTTTGTGTGTGTGTCTTTATCTGTGCATTTTAGGCTGATGAGGAAGAGAATTACCATTCAATGCAGTGATGCTTAGGGGGTGATTCCTTCTCTGAGGAGGATTATTGCTTTAGATGCATTCAAATCAGTAGAACACCAGAAATCAGTTTTGTCTCAGCATCAGCATTGAAGGCAAGATGGAAGGCTGATTGTTGTTGCACTGGGGATGATGATCCTTAGGCAGTTGCAAAGGCACGGCAGGGTGATGATGCTCGCAACCTTGTGCGGGTACGATGTATTCCACTCAAATATCATGTGCTTTTGTTAGCTCTTGGTTCTGCTTGAGGAAAACTTCTTGTGCTTTGCTGAGCCCTGTACATTTGTTTCCTTTTCAACAGTTGACTACAGGATGATGCCATTGGCTTTAGACAAGCCCTTGTTAAACTTATCAGTGGAGTCCTTTTTCTTTTCTTTAAGCAGGTGAAGCATATTGTCCTCCTAGTGCCAAGAGCTAATGTTGTTATCTTCACTAACTTCAGGTTCATTTGGCAAATATTCGGTTACGAGGTGTAGAAACAGATGTTCTCATCACAGTCTATGAACCTTTGATCATCAAGTGAGTCCAACTCCCCTTTTGGGTCATTTGGAAATTATCCCTGTTTCTTGCTGCCAAACAAATCTGAATTTTTGTGTGCCTGTACAAGCAGAATCTTGCCTGCCAACTATTTGATTTTGGTAAATGTTTAAAAAGTTTTGCCAAAGTGGAAATAAATCAAACTTTTCTTTGTCAGAAAAAGATGTTGGTAGTGGCATTCCTAATGAGAAGTATCAGTCGTGCAAATGAATAAAAATTTGAAAAAGCAATGGGATAAGCTGTAGAGATTCAGCAACACAAGAGCCTACCTAGTAGTTTTTGAAAGGTGTAGTGAGTGAACTGCTATGCTATGTTTCACAGATGGGTGGTATTGTAGTCTCTTAGTTTTCCCAGTAGTGCCTGTAACACATGGAGAAATCAGTTGAATTGATTGTTTTGTGCTCCAAAGATTTGGGATTAACAAAATCAAACAAGGGATTTTGGAGTGATGAAGTAATGTTGATGGTCAAGCTGATTGCATGGTTCATGGGGTGGGACCAGTGAGCGGAGTCAAAGTGCTGCAGTAGTGGGGGCTGGAACAACAGTGCCTGCAGCCTTGGCAGGCTGCATGGCTGCACCTGATGTCCTCAAACTCGTTCTCTCCACATTCAGGATATGTGACTGGAGCCTTTTTGGGTATGCTGACAAATGATCAGCACTACTTCTTGTCCCTTGATGCACACCTGTGAACAGACAATTAGCAGATCATGCATTGTGCATCACACTAGCATTTCATTATACAATGTGTGTTGTTGCATATGGCCTTTTGATTGTTTAGGTAGTAACACCTATTATTGGCTGTCTTCTTTGGAGTACTTTTTTGCCAGATAGTTGTGATATGCAACCCCTGTGAACTTGTAATCCAGTCAATTCTGTGCCTAGGTATTTTCGTTGAGTTTGTCAAATGTTACAGCAGTCAACTGTTAATTTTGTGATTGAACCCCAGAGCACATGGCTGTCCAACCAATACCCATTGGCTACAACCTCAGATATGTGGAGGGGAAGCAACTGATGATGCAAGGGGCTTTATCAGGTTTGAGCTTCTGCCATAAGGCAGTACCCTGAGCAGAAAACTGGTAAAGTTTGTGCATGGGTTTCTTACCATGTAAAGCACTTTCTGAGAGAAAGTCTGTCCAAGTAAAACTGCTCTATGGGGACCATGTGTGTTACTCTCATGTGGGAGTTTCTTACCCAGTGTAAAGCACTTGCAAAAGAAAGGGGTTTCTTATGCTGTGCAGAAAGTTTTCATCCCCAGCAACCTGTTAGGGGAGTTTCACAAAATGTAACCAGTTTTCCAGTCTATTCCTTTTTGTGTTTTTCCCAGGTATGTGGGTGGTGATGTGGTGACCTGCTTGTGGTGCTACTGTAATTTCTTCAGCAAATTAGATTACTGTGAATCACACATAATACATATTGTTAAAGAATAAGCAACCTAAATACCATGTATGCTCTGGAACAGGCCTCCTGGAGCAGAGTGAACCAACAGCCAGCAGTGCACCAATGAGGGATGGATGGTGGGTGGACAGGAAACACTTTTCCATTGGGCTCCAGTTCCCTAGCTAACCACAATGGATAGCTCAGGTTCTGATTTTACTACCTACCTACCAAGGACCTACTAATCCTTGTTTGTATATGTACTGACCATCTACTTCCCTAGTAACCACCTATCATCCGATCTACCTACCTACCTACCTACAGGGCCTGTTAAAGGATGGATAAATTACCAAGTTGAAACCTGACATCAACTTGGTTGGGGTTCATCCACAACTGAGTCATAACAGACTTCCAATGGATGCTGCACGGGTGGTGGTTGGTTCACTCTGGTCACTCTGGTAGACCAGTTCATCACTTCACAGAATGTGGCTTGTCCTAAACAAGCTTGTCCTAACAAGCTTGTCATGTTCCTAAGTGGAATTGGTCCTACTATTGTACATACAGGCTGAACCAGTACCTTCACTGGTATGTTCACCTACTTGTGTAAGGCCACCTGGGATATGCTAGATTTGAGCTCAGACATGATAGTTTTTATTTGTGTTTTGTGCTTTATGTTCACCTCAAATTTCTAATTGTTACATTACATCAGTTTTTTGTATTGTGTGCTTTTTACCTCACATTCCTACTAGTTTTTGCTGGTTCTTCCTTTTTAAGAGAACCTTTAGTCTCGGTTTTGACTTTGTTTTTTTGGTTTAGGTTCTATGGGTGTGGGCTTGAGCTGGGCTCTTAAAGTTTCTGAACCCTATAGTTTCAAAATTGAAGCTCGCTTACTGCCTGCCAAAATTGAACTTGTGATCAAGAGTTTTTTTTTATGGTTCCAATTTTGGTTTTTTTCCAAAGTTTGTTCGATGATTTGATTCTTGTGTTGGTTCCACCAAAATGGTGGCACTTCAAGTCCAAGTCACAAGAACAAGAACTTGAAACCTTAGAACCTATCAACACTGGCAACTTACCTATCATTCATGTCTAGTGTTAAATAAATCCCGAGACTGTGGGTTATGAAATGTTGAAAATCTTGACCTTATAGTGATAAGGTGAAATAATTACTTGCCTATTGTGAGGTTATGAACATAAATCACAAGCTTATCAACATAATCACGATTTCTTGTGCTAAATCTTATAGACTTAGCTTAACTTGTGAAAGTTTTGAAAAATTCTAGGTGGCACAAAGGGGTTATTTTCTTTTTCTTTTCTTTTTTTTCCTTCCAAATTTGTGATGGAACTACATTTGTGACCATCCACAAGAGAAATTAACCAAATTTGGCTAGCTATTGGTTTGAAAGGAAAGTAGAACAAGTGTTCAAACCCTAGGCCTATTGGTGAATGGAGTTGGTGATTGGAAACAATCCCTCAGCTTGGGCTAGAAAATGTGGGGAACAATGGGCACAAAGATTTAATGATTTCTTTTGAATGCTAAAAATGTGCCAACACAGTAGAAACTCCTTTGTGTGTTTTTAATCTAAAAGATTGTAGCAAATCATTTTGAGCATAACCAAGTGGAAATCTCCTCTTGGTTGAGAAAGCCACCACAAAAACAAGGTATAAGAAGAAATTTGTGTTTGTTCACAAATTGTTTGAGGACAAATAATTTATGCATAATGTGAAACAAAAGTACATTTATTCATGCCCTCTAACAAATTTGAGGAAAAAATGATCCTATGCTCCAAACCCCAACACCTTGTATTGATATATTCATGCCCTAAAAAGAATCATCTTAACAATGCACTAGGGGGCCCATTCATAATCATGCGTATTTTGTAAAAGTTTCATGTCTTCAAACTTGAAGAATATGGTGCAATCTCACAAGATTTCTTCTCCCACCCCTTGAGATATTGAATGAAGTCACTTGTACTTGTGGTGTGACAATAATGTGTTTCTTAGGTTATTGTATGCATTTGGTTTGGTGTTTTGCAATAGGGTGATGTGATTATGTTTGAATCTACCAAACAAATATTTATGAAAATTATTTAAAATTATATTTAATTTTAAATGGTTTTTGAAAAGTTGAAATCTTTTGCATTATATTACTTGTGAGATGGTGAATTGGTGTGGTGTTGTCAAAACATGTGCAAATATAAACATCAATGTGTTTATCTTTTTGAATGTTAGGTTTGCATTTGCATGTGTACACATGGTGTTGGCATTTTCACAAGTAGTGTTTGTTTTCTCCTTTCGACCTTATTGATTCCAATGTGGAAATGGATGCCTTTTGGTGAAAGTGTCAACAATGAATGTGTTTGGGGAGTGTAACTTTTTGTTTGGATATATATAGATAATGCATCATTGTTGTGCAAATGGTCAAATAATTGTTTTGCTTATTCAAATGTTAATTTTAACCACATGGAAATGTTATGCTGAACTCAATAATGAAAGCACACCATCTAGTATAGTGTTGAGCTCTTAGGCATACCTTTGTGGATCATGCCAATTGTCACATACATAGTTCATCTTTAGTTTTTTCCGTATGGGATGTCAAGGATGTTCATTATTAATTTTGCATGCCATGTAGCAATGCAAATTGAAAGAAAATAAAATCCTATGTGAAAATATAATTGAATCAATTAATTTGAAAGGGAAAGGGGAGATTGATATCATGGGTTGACATTTGGTCACATTTTTTGAAAAATTTCATTTTCTTCACAAAATAAATGTTGATGAATGAGTTTGTTTCTATCGATGAAATAAAGGATGTGGTTGATTGTGTCCTTTGTAGTCACAAACATTAGAAATGAAAAAGTTAAATGTTGGTTGGGTAGTATATATATAATTTTTGTCCATTATTGGCTAAGTGGAGCTAATGAGATTTCGTTTCAATTTTTTAAACAAGACTACATAGTTGATAATCTTGAAATGGGTCAATGTTGAATGTGTATAAAATGAATCAAATTGTGTCATGTCATTTCACAATGGTAACGAAAATATTCAATGCTTAAGATTGGAATTGAACAACTACTAATCTTATACACAAAGTATGGAATTTGGATAACTCGTGATTTTAATGCTAGTGATGGGCCCTTCATGGTCACTTAGTAGAAATATAATAGTTAATACAATATAATACAAATTATATTGTATTTTCAACAAAAGCTTTTACTTTTGATGGCAAGGATGGGCCTTCTTTAATATAAAAAAACTTGTTAATTCAAAAGCTTAGACAATATTACTAACGTAATTGACATTGAACAATGAAACCATTCATATGTTAATCTTGTGTTGGCATTGACTAACATTTAACATTAGTAGGTAAACAAAATTGAAAAAAAAAGAGGTAAACATTAGAAAGGGAAAAAAAATTGAAATTGATCACATTGGTATACCCCATGATATGATGAACTATTGTAAAAAACATTTATATTATGAAAAATGCTAAGGTATTAAGAATAATGGATTGAACTTATCACATTAATAACATACATCTATAAGTATTAATGAAATAAATTAAAACTAAAAACCAAATATTTCAAAAATTGTTGTTCATTTCAAATGTCACACATTTGTAATAAACAACAATCTCTTCCCAATTGCCAATTACCCAAAAATTTTGCACACCATCTCCATGTTCATTATCAAAGCTCATAAACTAACACATCACCCATCCAAAACAAGCAATGTGTTTTAAAAAAAGAAAGAAATCAACTTAATGTTACCATAATATTATTTAGTCAATTTATATATACTACAAGGAAGAAAACTTACTTTGGTAAACATTTATACTACCACATAAAAGGGGCATCTTCTACATTTTGCAAATCAAAAAGTTCATAAATATACATTCTATTAAATTTCAATAAGTATGCAATTCAAATTACATGTCTATAATGCAAAACATATAACTATGCAACAAATATAAAACATTCGGGTTGATGAAGTGAGTGGAATATAATTTTGTGTTTGCCCTAATTGTTTTTAAAGAAAAAAGAAAAAATCATGGAACTTTACTTGAAATGGAAGTGATTGTTTATGATTGATTGTGATGGAATGTTTTTTTTATGAGTATATCATGATGATAGTTTTGTGCATTGGTGTTTATTTGTTTTGAAATGGAAGTGATTGTTTACGATTGATTGTCATGGAATGTTTTTCAATGAGTATGTGTTGATGATAGTTTTGTGCATTGGTTTTTATTTGTTTTGTAGGTTTTAGTAGAAGGAAAAAATTGTTGTGGGACATGCCATGGATCAAAATTACTAAGTTGTAATGAAGGAATGCAATTGTGGGCTATATGTTGTGAAGTGCGAAAGCTCATGAATAAATGGAGTTATTAATGTCCTATAGTGATGTGAAGACTCAAGGAGTTTTTTTTCTATTTAGTGGAGTTTGTTGGTTTTGCATAATTGTTAAGTAAAGAATCAAATGTGTGAAACATGAAATGTGTAAAATAATATTATATGAATGCCCTAATTTCTAGAACACCATATTTATGCCTTGTAAGCCTTTACTCAATTAAGAAATCATGGAAAAATACAAAGAGGATGACAAATTAGGAATGCTTTGGATCTTGTGAAAAAGTTTTGGGAATTGAGAATTTTAGAGATGGTTAGGCTTCATGAGGGAAGACTTGCAATGACTTAAGATGGGAATGATTGTTTGGTTGATCAAATGGTTTTTCTTTGTTGGGACTCATGGGAATGTTAAAAAAATAACAATTGTATATAAAAATTGATGTTCTAATAAAAGTGTTTTCATGTATGTTAGTGATTGGAAAACAACATGACATTTGAAACATCAATATATGTTTGCTCCATTTCAAATATTTGTATAATTTGATTTTTATAATAATAATAATAACATAAAGTGTATATCTAAATTCAATTTAATTTATTGGACACATTACTTTCTTAAAATGGTTATGTTCATTATTAAGTTCCACTATTCCACATATTGCACAACATTTTAGTTTTTCACACACATTTGTGAAAGAATTAGTGAATAATTCATGTTGAACATTATAACTTTGATCACAAGATTGATCATAAATATCATTTTCAAACCTCATTTTTTTTATTAACATTAAATAACACATACGCTGAGATATAACAAATCCCCACAATAAAAATAAATAAATAGATAAATTAATAAATATAATAAAAAATCTCCAAACATATAACAAAGTATTATAAAATATAAGTAAGTAACATATATGAAAAATCCTTTGAATTTTTTTTTTCTACATTAAAAACTTCAGTTAATGAATTTTAATATATGTCAAAAAATCAAAACACATATAATAAATACCACTTGATTATAAAATATTTTTTTATTTATTCACATAATTTGATTTTCCATAAATTTGCAACAAAACCTCTTGTAAACAACACAATCTCAAATGTATATAGTCAACCAAAAAAAAATTTAAGTAATAACCTCAAATAATGTTTTTTGTGCAATGAAACCACACTGATTAAAAGTGATACAATTTCCAATGCACAAGCCCTAAAGGATTATCAAAGTTAAAAAACATGTACTTGCATGTTTAAAATACTATAAATTACTTAAAACATGTAACAAAAAAAACTATGAATTCCAACAAATTATGTCTTTTTGAGAATGCAAAAATATTTATGGCAAATGAATATTTTTTGTTCATATATATGTTTCTTTTCAATGCATTTCATGTTTTAACAAACAACGGTATTATATTAACAATAATTATTGTTCATCATTATTGTTTTAATACAAAATTAATATCTAATGATTCCAAAATTGAACTTATTGAAAATAATTGAATAAATATTACTTAGAATTTGATTATCATGTATCCCATGTTGCATATCATTAACACAAGTTGAATTTTGTTAACTACTTTTATACATCATTGTTATTTTAATACAAATTTAGTATCCAACGATTTTGAACTTGAGTTTATTGATAATGATTAAATAAACTGTTACTTAAATTTGGTTATAATGTATTTCATTTTGCATATTGCTAACAAAAATTGAATGTTGTAAATTATTTATGTAAATCATTATTATTTTAATAAAAAAACAAGTATCTAATGATTTCAAAATGAAGTTTAGTGATAATAATTGAAAGAATGTTATTTAAAATTTGACTATCATGTGTTTCATCTTGCATATTGGTAACACAAGTTAAATATCATAAATGATTTTTGTAGTATTTTTGAATTGTACAATATTCCATTAAGAAAACATGAATTTTATCATAAAAAATCATTAAATGAGAGGTTTGTGAATTTTTTTATAAACCTCCAATGAGAAAATGTAAATATCAAAACATTTATTAATCATGCTTTCTTTTGAATCTATTTCATGAAAAGAGAAAACACATTAACAAATAATCTACCAACAAAAAAATGTTCTTATAAATGACATTGTGCTAGTTATTGCTTCTATTTCAAAAGTAATCAATTGAAACAACATGCACAAAAATAAGCACATTGACTTAAACTTTTCAAAAGCGCCCTCTCTTGTGTGTAGATATTTTGCTCTACAATTAGTTTCTCAAATTGCACCGATCTATTGCACATCTTTTATCGCAACCTTTGTTATGATTCAAAACTACAACCATGTACATTGTGGTGATGAACTATCTACACCCAAGAAGATTATTAGCTCAACATTGGATCCATAAATAAAGAAACACAAACATGCAAAATTATGAAAGAAACACAACTTAATTTTTTTTCCCCACAACTTAGTCTTGGTTATATAGTTTTATCATGATGCAAAACAAAATCATAAAATTGAAGATTATTTAACTGTTGGACACAATTGCAAGATAACATAGACCCAAAAACAATAAGAAGACTATTTTTCATAGTACAAAAATGATTGTTTGTAATTTCTCAATGGGCAAATAGCAAGCAAATTTTAAACATGGTTATAATTTAAATAAAAACACCATGCAATATGTGTAAAATGAACTTGTAATTTTGCATTCTCCATAGAAGAAAGCAACATAACTTTAAAAAACACATTTAGGACAATCAATTCTACGAAAGTTTATGTGCTTGTAATTTGTACAATGATAACAAGTCATCAATTCTTTTATAATGAGAGCGATCAAATTTTCACTTGTAGATTTTTATAACTTTAATTTCTCATTTTAAAAAAAAAAAAGCATAAAATAGAATTCTCTTGTTACCTCTAGCCATTATTGTCTATTGATTTTCAAAAAAAACATTTTCCAGAAGATCCACTTTCATCACCTTTGCTATGCTTGGCTTTAACAACTATGACTCATGAGCAAAGATAATCTTTTTTGACAAAACCTTTTTTGAAATACTCTAACCTTCCAATAGAGAAACACAAATCATTACACTTGACACTAAAATGAAATGAATGTACATAACCTTATTGTTTTTCTCTAACAATCATACATGCTTTTCCCATTCCTCCTTGCCTCTTTTTGTTTACTACATGCAAATGTTGTGACCATGCCCAACATTTACACAATCCTTAAAACCATTAGTAAAATAAATTTGTTGAAAACATGAAATTGCCAAGTCTGCCAACAATCCATCTTAAAGTTTCTCAAGATCTCTATCTGTCGTGTCTCATAATTGCACCGTGAAAAATGCCAAACTTTGTCTTTCTATCTTTTTTCTACCAACACAAAAATTGCAAAACTCATTGATCTAGACTCATGTCTAAAGCTTCCACACTAGACATGGAGAGAGAAACACTTTGTAAAAAACTTCAATGTTGGTGCCTCAATTCCTTATTTGATGAATGTTTAAGAGAAATAAAATTAGAATAAAAAATTAGAAAAATCACCCAAAAACCTCAACATTACCAAACAACTTATAGAATAGAGATTGTGAGAAAAAAAATTTGCTTGCAAAGGTTGCTCCAAAGTTTGTTGTTTCTTTCTTTTTGGCTTGTATGGTATTATATAATTCCCACCAAACAACACCATATATTGATGAATCCTTGTTGAATCTCACAAGCTTTGCTTATGGTTGTTTTTTAGTTCTATTCAATTTCAATGGTAGTCCTAATACATAGTTGTTTGCAAAATTTGCCAATTGCGTAAATAACTAGTTTTCTCACCCTTTTTTAAACTATAAAAAATGTAACTATTGCCTTTTCAAAGGTGGCCACCTCCTCACCATGTGGGTCTTTTCCGCTCAAGCTATTGATTGCCTTGATATACAAGAAAAGTTCTTGAATATTCTATTTTTGAACCGGGGCTTTTATATATATATATATAATTTTAAAAATTTTAATTGGAATCAATTTTATGGTGTAGGTTAGGAAGGAAAGTAGAAATTTTTGGTGATCATCCACAAGAAATTAGCCAAATTTGGCTACAAGTTAGAGAGGAAAGTAGAAAAATTTAAGAATCTTGTGATATGTTGGCAAAATGTGGACCTTATCGTCTAAATATGAAAATTAAAAAAAAGTTCCTTGCAATCTATTGACTTTGGCAAAAAAAATTCACAAAAATCCTTGGCATGAGTTGCACTCAAATTTGCGAAAAAGAAACAATGCCTCAAACCATTAAACCCCTTATTACCTTTTGAGAATGCCCATTGTTGAACTTTGAGTTTAATCATGAATGCATTCATAGTTGTAGAATGTGCACAATCCACAACCACCAAGCTTGATTAACATTACTTAACAAAATAACCAAAGGGCCAATCAAGGAAACAAACATAGAAAATCAAAGTGCTAATCTAGGAAATAAACACCTAAATTGAAGTGCTAATCTTGGACATAAACATCTTTCATTGATAGTCCTTACTCCACACCCTCTTATTTCTCTGCAACCACATCAATTGTGGTATTCACTATTGGATGACAATGTTTGACACTCGTATAAACAAAGTTCAAACATCATGAACAAAATGGCAAATGCAATGAGCTTATTTAAAATTTTCACAGCACAAGTTTTTTGTGACTATAAATAAATCCTTTGCTTGTTAATGCTGTTCCACAAAGTGATCTTTTTTAGGGGAAAATTTCCGCTAGTTTTTGAACATGCAAAACATGATTTCAACTTATACACCATAACAACTTACACCTTTCAACTTAATGCCCATTTGTTATGGTATTAACAAATGGGCTTTGTCTATTGCTGGTCCTTACAGCACACTATTGGGTCAATCACAGAAGATTTGGGAAGCCACCTTTGTTGACTGCAATTCTCAGTTGAACAGTGCAGATCTTTGATGCATTTGGCAAGATCTTTGTTGAGTTTCACAAAATGAATCTTAAGAGCTACAACATAAGTCAAAGAAAGCTATATGTCAGAAAATCAGTTGAGCATTTTTGACAGTTGAAACGTCAACACCCCCATCTACACTGTCTTTTACATGTTACTTTGCATGCAGGATATGGAAGGGACAAAAATAAAAGAGAGAAAATGTTGAATGATGGGAGTGGAAATCAAACTTGATGGTCTTCAATAGGGGTGTGTCTGTCGCTCCCATTGTTCGACCTTCCTGCCATAAACAGTTCACCTAGCATCTTCTCCACCATTTCTGGGGAGTACTTCACATATTTATTGGGGAAGGAAGACTGGCTATCTAAAAAGGATCCAAAGTTCTGAAGGTAGCTTCTATATGCAGGAACCACAGCCTGCACAACGGATACCTGTGCCCCAACTCTTAAGTCTTCCTCTGCTATGATCCACTTTGACTGAGTCAGGCAGGCCGCCTCAAATGAGGCTGCAAATGATCTGAGGCGTTGCCGTACCAACTCACGTGCTGCTGATCTTCCACCTGAAGACAATGATAGTCCGTCTCGGCTAAGATGAACCAGTACGGGTTTCCAGGCTTCCTTCTGAAACCTGAGGGCATGTTTCTCCACCTGGAAGTACACAAAATGGTCAACACAGGCTGATGTATGAGAAGCCAAGATGAACCTAAAGATACAGTTTGTCAGACCAGACACAGGATATCACAATCAACAAGAACTTCTTCACTAGAGTAAGAGACCCTCTATGCCAATGCAGTTCCATGTCCAAGTAAGGTGGTGGTCTGAGAGTCATAAAACACTTCAGATATGCATCATCTGTCTCTCTGTCATTTAACCCCTTCCTGACTTCTATCATACCCAGATGGAAATCAAAGAGGGCCTGCCCTTCAGACACACATCTCTCCTTCTCTCCCTCCCCCTCGCTCTGTTGTAATCTTAAGTCCGTACTGAACACAAGAAGACAGTCACTTTGTCCCAGGACCATAATGCTTTACCTTCTGGCTAAGGTTTGAAAGCCAGTACTCGCCTAAGAGTGGTCCAAGCTCACTTGTTTTGGCTCGGTTGCAAATGTAGTAAAGATTATTCATCATGAAGATGTGTCGCAAGGCAGTGTTGGAATGCTCCTTAGACCGGGACTCCACCTGCTGCTCAAGTGCTTGCATGAACTGCAGAATCCACATAGATAGATCCATCTCCTGGGGCTGGTCCTCACTCCGCCAGCTGTGTTCAATTCTCAAAACCTTGTTGATTGGGCTTGAGTATTCCTGTACCAGATACTTTAAGTAATTCACCACATAGCTGGAGAGTTGTGTAACCCCACCATCAAAAGCAAGAGGGTAGTTTTGCACTTCAATCCACCTGGCTATTTCCTGAAATGTTTTTGAAGCTCCATAAACAACCTGCAATTAGAATCAATACAATTAGTGAATGTTCCATGAAATCCTAATTTGCAGTCATCTTGTCAACAGCTAAGAGTCCATCTATGAGATTGCAGAGAAATTTCCACAACATTGCTTTGAAGCCAACATGACAATAAATGTGGTCATAACCTTCTGAGAGTTGTTTACAAAGTGTCAGACCTTCACATTCAACACAAACAGCAGTGAGCAACTACCACTGACCTCATCAGCTCCTGAAAATGGGTGTAGATAATTGTACAATAATCTAACTACAAACAAGCTTTTCATGGAGATGACGATTTATCCTCTGCAGAGTGTGACATATTTTCCTTTCCCATCTGACAGCAAGTTTTCCAGTCTGAATCAAGAAGCCTGATGTTGAATTTGCTGACCAATTGTGCTAAAATACAGTAAAATCACACCTGCTTCTGAAGTTCTCGATACCGGGAGCGAATACCATCCATCTCTCCGTCAAACACGCGCAGTATACTTTTTGCGCATTTCTCCATGGCATCAAACATGTCAAGCAACCCACACAATTTTTCTGGGGCACGTTCACTACATGCAACAGCCTCCCCAAACTGCAAGAAAGCTATCATTCCAGCATGGGCCACCTTGCCCACGCACTCTGCCCACACAGGTTGACCCAGATCCTTGAACACTTGACATGCCAGGCGCCTTTCTCCAGCATACAACACCTTCACAGCTACCTCAAGATGCTGCATCCAGAACCCTATCATATTCTGCAGCTCTTCTGACTCAACTCTATCAACTAGTTCAGGTGTTGAGTTCCTCAGATATTGCACCTGCAGGGCCTGCAATTGTACAAAAGCTCTCCACAAACAGCATCAGAAGTGTGAGGCATTGCAATCTTATTCATCAGAAGTGCAAGGCATTGCACTGTTATCTATCAGAAAAGAGAATTGTGCTCTTTGCCATCAGATGCGAGCATTGCAGTCTTCTGCATCAGAAGTGAGAATTGCACTCTTCTGCATCAGAAATGGGAATTGTGCTCTTCTGCATCAGTCATTACAAGCAAGAAAACCAGTCCATCAATTGGGTAACCCTGTAATTTGCTTGCCTTGATGAGCAAATGGGAAAAAAGCACACCTGCAAGCTCAACCTGACGAGACTGCTTCGAGTCTCTTGATACATTTGCAAGCAAGCTCGATGCCGGTGATTGTTGCTGTCTGCTGCCACTCTTTCCAGAATAGCATGAAGCTTTTGCATCACATCAGGTGCAAAAGATGGCTGCAAATCCTTGTCAGTGGTAGTGGTGTAGGAAGAATCATCTGCTGTGGTGGTTGTCTCTTCTGATGGCATGATTGCAGGTAGCCACATTACCACACCATGCTCTCCCACAAGACGCTTGAATTCTCCCTCCAACTGCCTTAATGCCATGTCCAACAATCCACCATCCAGCTCTGAACATGTTGTCCCACCTGTTCCAGCAGCTTGGCACACACATTCTCTCTCGCCCTCTCTCAGAAACTCAATATACCATTGCCGAGAGAGAAGGCAATCATGCTTGCAACTCTTCTATCTCCACAAGAAAAGAAAGGAAAACAATCAGGGATCGAAGGAGAGGCTAGGAAGTGCGCACCTGCCTGCAAGCTGACAAGAGATTGTTGGAGATGGTGCAAGTGGTGAGAGTCTGTGTTGGAGCTTGCATCCAGCTCCAGACGCTTCACCGCCTCTTCCAAGCATCTCACACCGGCGGTGTACTTGTGCTTCAGATAGTCTCTGGCTTCTTCCAGCTGCATCACGGCTGCTAAGTAGCCGTCGAAATCCTCCTGTGGCTCCTTGCTCAGAATCCTCTCCAAGCCGTGCATCACGTTGAACATCTTGAGCAATGAAGTCGCGGCCGTCATTGCCCGCTCGATCCTGCTGGACATTCCTCCCGTTGCATCTGCTTGCAGCTGTAAAGGAGCCAACGCCCGCTCCAGAGGAGCGTGACGCTGTCTCAGCATGCGGAGTCGATTCTCCCAGCCGTTTATCTGCGTGCCTAACTCCTGTGTCTTCTCCACCGCCTTGTGGAGCTTCTGGCGCGCTGCCAGCAGACATTCGAGTTCGGTCTTGATCGGCCATGTTGCTCCTCCTCCTCCACCATAGCTGCTTCTCGACTGCAATGCCATTTGGAACGCTCGTGCACTCTCGAGCCCCATCTTTGAGGCTTTCTCGACCTCCCTCCTATTGTCCACTCGCTCATCCCTTGTCCTCCCCGCCCCCTTTCTCCTCTACGCCTAATGCAAGTTCACGTCCTTCTCTCTTCCTACTTGCAGTTCTTCCCTTTCTGGTCTCCTTGTCCTACCGCAATGCCCCCGGTTTCTGCGTCGAAGAACGTTGTCCAAGGCTCTAATTCCCGGCTCTAGAACTTCTGTCCTTCGGAAGCAACCTCTAGTTATGTCCACCCGAGGATACGGAGACAAGCTCAACAGCCATCGCCTGTGAACAACCTCTGCAGTAAAAGCTCATCAGCTCGTCCGTTCCACTCCGCATCCTGTTTCATTACGAAACTCCCCGGCAACAACAATGCCGCACGCCAAAAAAACAAAGAAAGAAAATAGAGGAAAACTACAGATCAAGTCCGCGAACAACAGCTGCACAATATCGCAACAAACGGACACGCTCGTGATCGACAAACACAAGAAAACATAGAGAAAAAAGCTAGAAAAACTGCAGCAACTCGTTACCAAGAAGAAGGCTACAACAAATAAACACAAGACACTTACGAGGTGAAGTTCGGGAAGAAGCGATACCGACATCTTAACCGGCGTTACCACGATGCCGACAAGGGTCCACAGAGATGAAAGTCCTGTGAGTTGGGAGAAAAACAGAAAAAAAAGCGAGAAGACGAGAGCAAGAAGATAGAAGAGAGATTCAGCTCAGCATTGTCGAAAACAGCTTGCACACAACGCAGAGTTGCAGCAGGAGAGATTCAGGAAGCACAAAAGGAATCATTCAAGACGGACATTTTTAAATTTTTTTTAGTTTTTCTCTTTTGTTTCTATAGCGGAACTGCCAAAGATTGCAATGCAATGTGGGAAGAGCGGAAGAAGGAAGCAAGCGAGCGAGCCGGCGCACCAGAGAGAGAGAGAGAGAGAGAGAGAGAGAGAGGAACAGAGGGAAACAGCAGCAGCAACAGTTGCTGCAGCAGCAGAGCTCTGCAATCTCTGGCGATGGCGGCAGCGCGGTTCCGCGGTCGGTCTGAAGGACCGCGCGGTGTGTGTCATACGGCCCGGGTATCTGTCGTACACGTACGGAGGAGCGACCAACGGGCACACACACACTTGGGAGGGAGCATATATTATTTAGAAGCTGGTGGAGTCGAGGTGCCATGTTCAGGTGCCGAGAATTTGGGTACCTCGTCAGTCAGACTCATCACCTACGACGACACTTGATTTACTCACCGACTTGAGAAATTTCTGGCCATGGGATGTATATGAGGTGTGGAAAATGAGGTGCGAAATGAGGTGTGTAAATCATGGGTGCTAATGAATGAGGTGTGGAAATGAGGTGCTTTTAGTTTACGGGTCGGTACGTTGTCACGTGATAATAAGTCGGCCCCTAAATTTAGGACCTGATTCTGTTTGTTTTTTTTTTTTTTTTCAGGTTTTTTTGAGTGGGTTGG
>Ga0209208_10002489_pt1 | contig 26433 bp, 25 predicted proteins | sample S1TSphfallax_3_FD_187694 | JGI IMG/M metagenome (GOLD analysis project Ga0209208, IMG submission 187694) | Host-associated microbial communities from peat moss isolated from Minnesota, USA - S1T2_Fd - Sphagnum fallax MG (SPAdes) (version 2) | ecosystem: Host-associated > Plants > Peat moss >...
CACCATGCTTTGAGTTTTATAACATAGGTCATAAAGGTTGTCCTATTTGGAATTATTCAGAATAATTTATAACATGACAAAGATTTTTAATAAAATTAAATTTGAGTGATTATAAACACCAAAATGTTATAGAGGGTGAAGAAGATTGACTATGTACATTTGTGTACAACTACAATATAAAAATTATTTTCCTCTTGTATTGATAGTGTGTGATGTCATCAAAAAGTGTTTTGTTTTCTTCTTGGAAAAGTTTGAGATTTCTTATGTCTTTTTAAATTTTAGGTTCATGTTTCCTCAAGACTTGGAGGGTTTTCAAAAGCCTCATTATGCTTAAAATCCTCAACATGTTTTCCTTTTCCTTTGTTGATTTTTTATGTTTCAAGTGGGTGAACATATGATTGGGTGGTATCAAAAGGAATTGCTTCAAAGAATGGTCAAGAAGTAAAATTGGTCAAATAATATTCATAAGCCATTTCCTTTAGATTTTTCTAATATTATAGATTTATATTCTCATGTTTACCCATTGCATGTCAAAGTATATGGCTAAATTAATTGTTATTGAAATAAAAATAGGTGGAATCATTTCAAATTTTTATTATTGATTTCTTTGGCCATTTTGGGAATCATACATTTCAGTTTTGGAAATTCACAACTAAATTATACTTACTCAATTAATTACCCAATTAAAATAAAATAAAAACCATCTAAAGTACTTTTGAAAACTATAAACCCACCAAAATATATGTATAAAATGTTTTTGACCAAACAAATCAAGGGAAATAACTAGTGTTACGTTCTTGAAATTTTGTGGCTAAAAAATGATTAGGAACATCAAAATTCAATGTAAAAAAAAACATTGAAATTTCAAAGTCTATACAACCTGGTTAATTGATTTATTAAAAACATTTTATGAAAACTCGTCTTTAAATGTTTCTTATATTTTAAAAAAGTTTGATGGGTCTAGTAAAATGAAAATGTGATGTTCTTTGTGGTACCACTCAATCATACCTTTCACCCCAAGTATGATATAACACCAACAATGTTGGGGTTAAGGTGTTGACAACATGGACAAAAAACATGCCAACTTTTATTGCAAGATCTTTCAACTACATAACAAACAAAAACCTTCGATATATTACCATTTGATGAATGATTCAACTTGGAATTCCAACTCAAGTTGGAATGGCAATTAAAAGGCACAAGAATGAAAAATATTATATTGCTATGATTAAACTTTGGAACTCTAAAAAATGATGGCCATGAAAATTATTACTAGGCCATTTCATGATGGTAAACACGTGGTGTATGAATATATGTTTCAAGAATCTTCTACCAATGATATTGTTGTTCTAGAGCTTGTTGAAATAACAATGTAATACTCCTAGTTGTTATTATTGATGTTAAGAGTGTTGAGGTTGGAGGCTTATAGTATAAGTTGTTTAGAAATAATCCATTCTTGACACTTATGCATTGAAGACCATATAAAGTCCTTGCAAATTGAAAGTCCAACACATGTTTGCAAGGTGAAATTTTTGAGTCGAATAAAGTTCTTATTCCATCTTCTATTCCTCCAAAAGTTTGATACAAAAGTGCAAAGGATATATGTGATTTTTCTGATTTTGATATGGTGTTGCTTTAGATTGGTTAGAAGGCACAAAACATATGGGGTGTAACATAATGAATGATCCCATTATAATCACAAATATTGGTTGTACATCATTCATTAATTTAATTCATTACAAATTCAACTTTTGTTTGGATCCTAAAACCCTAAAGAAATGGTTAAAGGGCCAATTTTGATACGCATGACATTACTAAGTTTCAAGTTGACATCTAATGCAGAATTGTTAAAATTACAATGCAATTTCAAGGAAATCTATTGAACAATATACCAAAATACAATAGAACTTTCATTTATATGAATAGTAGTATAAGAGCACATGTTCTTTACAATTGGATTGCAAAATACATGCTCAAAAACAAAACAAAATTCCATTTTGTGATTTCAAATTTTGGCAAACATTTTCAAATTTTTAACAAAATTAATCCAACTTGCACTAAACATAAAAGTTCCAATTATTTTTTATTACTAGCTAGTGAAAACTCGGGGAAAAATTCTATTCAAAAGTCTAGTTTCCATTCATTTTTTAAATAAAACTATATTTTATAATTTTAAAAAATTGTAATAGAAATGCACTAAGCATTTATGTGCTAAAATTTTTATGTTTAAATACATGAGAATTTAAGTAGTAATGTGTGAAATTGGGTGAAAATTCAAAGATGGGGTCTTGATTTATGTGTAGGGTAAGGCTAAAGGTGACAACATTCTTGAAGTAAGGGCCTTGGTGAAGCGGAAGCTAAACTAAGCCCACATTTCATGAATGCCCTCGCATGTGGACCTTATTAATGTTGTCCACTTATCCTATTTATGGACAAAACTCCAGATATGAATAAAAAATATTTTCACTTCTTAAAAACAAAGGATATTTATATTTAAAATCCCACATATTTTCATATATAGACAATTATGTATTCAATTTTTTCTCCCTTTGTTGGTTATGAATAGGCAATTATTGAATGCTAAAAATCATGGATATGGATAAAGGATATGCATTACCAATTTGTCACTTTTCATTCAAAATGTCAACTAGGGCTTAAGGTTTTGAATCTGAATGCATATCATCCAAACTTTAAAAAATCACAAACCCTAAAACTTCATCATAAATATGTATAAAATATTTGGTTATGTATAGCTCCCATTCAAATTTTTGCAACCTAGCAAAAAAAAGGGGTTGATGAATGCAACTAAGGTTTTTCTTTTTAAATACACTAAATTCACCATATCTTGACAGAAGAAATCTAGAAGTTCCCAAATTTAGACAATGTGTTCTTGTAAGTTTTCAGAACTAGGTAGGATTCCCAAAAACACTAATGTGCACCTCTAAGACAATTGCCATTTACTGATAATTAATGTTAGGGATCCTAACCATTGCACCTACTTGACTAATTTGAAAAAAAAAACATTTTACATAATTCGACATATGCCTAGATAGTCCACGGATATAGAGATGCATTTGGTTAACAAAAATGTTTTTCCATCCATGAATATGAATAATTTAGAATCGATGGTCAATCTATATATGGAGGATATGTATAGTTTTTTTTGAAACTAATGCACTTTTCGGATATACATTTATGCATAACTAGGAATTATGCATATACATAATTAGCCTACCTTGTATAACTGGACAACACTCGACGATACGTACAGTAAAGCCCTAATTTTAATTTGATTTTCAAAATAAATTATATCAAAATGAAAATTTTAAATGAATTGTCCATCTAAAAATTAAATGTGCTTCTAAAAACATAATGTGTTTCCAAAATTGAAATAGGGTAAAATTACCCATCACCGATTCGACACCTATGACTAAACATGGATTTAGGGAGCTAAAACATGGGTAAATAAAAGAAATCCATTACTTGCATTTCCCACCATAATTCAATGCATGTCTCCCACCAAAAACCAATTGCAACAACAAAGCAACAACATAATTTCATTTAACACAATAATTCTAGAATAAAAGTTTATAGTTCTTCTAAGCATGTCACATCCATTAGAAAGCGCATTGCAAAAGATTTAATCTTTTTTTAGAGAAACTACAAAATGGGATTAGGAAAAGAAATTTGTCTACAGTTGGGGTCAATGAGGAAGTAGAAGACATAGACCATGTTATAATTGAGATTTAAAAAGAAGTAAAAAACATAGTTGTTACAATAGTTGACATCAAGGAGGAAATATAACTAGTTTTTATTCCATTTAAAATAATAATAAAAATAGAAAAGCTTGAAAAAAAAATAGTGTAGAAGAAGGCATATTTGAGTGACACACTAGGGTGTAAGCACTCTAAGGTGGTTCATTTTTGGTGGATGCTCTGCTCCCTAAAAGTCCATACAATAGTGTTAAAATGGTAGTCTATTTTGATATCATTAATTTAGTGGGGAATTACATGGTGGTTAATGAATTAAAAAGCCCATGAAAATAAGTCATTCTAAATTAAATTTCATGACACACCTTGAAATACATTCCCATTGCCTACACATCAACAACTAATGTTGCTTAGATTGGAAGGATTGTGTTGAATTCTATGAATTATTTGTTTTTAAAAAAGAAATGGAAACATAAGCAATTGACCATTATCCAAATTTAACACTTTACTATTTTTTGGGTCTTCATATAAGAAGCATAGATTCATACCACTTGTAGGACCTAAATGAACACCCCTTAGTGCTTGGAGGTTGGGGTCAAAGGGAACAAGGTTAAGATGAAGGCACCAATGTGAGAGAAGGCCTTAAGTGTAATTCCACAACATATGAAGATTATACCACTAAAATATTACATGGCAACATATTTCAATGTGCCAAGAAAATGACGGAGTGGGGTTTTAAGTCAAGGCTATGAAAACCAAAAAAATCAATAGCCCACTTTAGCAACACAAGAGATAGGGTAGTCTTGATCTGATACAACATCACAAAAATATCAACCCCATCCTACCACATCAAAAAATATATATAATAAGGAGGAATAAGAGGTTGCTTAATGTATCTAAAAGTGGAAAATGTACAAATTAAAACCTATAAGATGCCATGGATGTTGTGTAGTGAGGACATACCTCTTTGAGGAAGGCCAACATGTATTGGAACATCCATTTAACCTCATTATTAAATCACCTCAATTGTAGAACCAAAACAAGGAAAGTGGGTCCACAAGGTGTGCTAAGAAAACCAATAGATGAAACAATAATCATTTTGAGTTTGAACATGCAAAGGGCCACTTTATCCATCACCCTTCAATAGCTCAAACTGAAGGTAGTTAAAGTCACACAAACTAAACCCACACCATTATGTAATGGTGTTTTAAGAAGCAATTAGTGGTATTGGTTTAAACATAAACATCCATAAATTAACATACGAGTTGAAAAAGGGTTAGATGTTTCTAAGGCATGACGATTCATGAATAACCAAACATTAATTAAATAGTCAATATAACCATTTAATTATCAAGACCATATTTGTTCAACAAGATGAATCATATATTAATAAAAAAATTAATTACCTAACTATTTACATTTTTGTATTTAAAAAAATGATATAATTCTACAATGGGTTCTAGGACTTATAACCAAAATATAAAAATATTTTAACAAATTTGTACCTCCATATATGGTTTATAGCCAAAACATGGTTAAATTTTCTTATGGGCGATCTTGAAGTAAATTACAAAATTTTAAAAATGAAAATTTTAAAAAATCATTGATGTCATTATTATTATCACCATTTAAAATATAAATAATAAGTATAAAATGTTGAATTTTTTTTATTATAAAATAATAATACTTAAAATTTTAAAAAATTAGTTCATTTTTTTAACATTGTGTTTCTTTTCTTGGGTGTTTCCTTTGCTATGGCATTTGCTTTCATTTACAAAGCAAGTCTTTGCACATCTCTAAGTTTTTCATCCTTTATTTTTTTTTTTGAATTCAATTCTTTTTTGTTGCTCAAGTTTCTTTGTACATTGTTTCTTCATTTTACACTTTTGTTTCCTGTAGAATTTTTTTCATGTTTTGTGTCATTCAATCTACATACCTCATGAAACCATTAAATTTTTTTTTGCTTGCACAATTTTTTTAGCTTATAATCTAAGCCCAACATTTTTTGATATTTAGTCATTTTGACAAGGAGCCTATGTCCAACTTTGTTGATTTTCATAGGAAAATTATAGTCACTTCCTTTTAATAGCAACATTAATAGGTTTGTGTTCTAAGCAATGTTGAATCCTTTGATTTTGCATAGTTATAGAATAGCTTATGTTGCTAAATTGTTATTAAGTTAGGAGTTTGGTGATTGGGTTAAAGTAGGATCAAGGACATGGTACTCACATTTTTTTACAATTTAGCACTTTCAACTTACTAGGTCTTTTGTTGGGCAATTAGTAAAAAGATTAAGATATAAAATGGAAAAGAAAATTTCAAATTACAAATGTGCAATTCCAATGAACATTAAAGTAGCACATGTTCATTATTTAAATTAGTCTTGCATTAGATTACTTATAGTGCAACGAACATTTTGTTATTGGGAAATCAATAGTGCAATTAATGCTTAAGGAGTTTGTACATGCACTGATTGACATATTCAAGAATCAAGTTTGGTGGGTTGAAGGTGATATAATATGTTATAAATCATGAAAGGATTCAAAGACTTGTTAAGTCTACCAAGTATTCAAGGTGCCATTCACACAACTTAGATCCACATCTAGAAGTTGAAAGCTCATGTTCCACAAGAAGAAATCTTGTCCCTTTCCATCCCCACATATTGCAACTATTGTTTGATTTGACTACATTTCAACTACATTTGGCCATCTTAAGTTTGCAAGTGGTTCATGCATTAATTAATGGTCAATATTATTCATAGATGTTACATGTTCACCATGTTGTTCACTTATGAATATAATTTGGACCTTATTAATTATTTAATAATTTCAAATTGTTGACGTAGAAATTGGGGTAGCCTTTAACTTTATTTCCACAATGCATTATATTGGGTTAGTGATTTTTTAAACATTTTTTTAACTATCAACTTTTAACAGGTTGAAACTATTAATTATGAGTTACATTTTAAACTTACCATATTTTATTTAAACATATGTAACAATTTAAACCACACATTTATATTGGAATGAATTAATGATTTTTTTCACCTCTCTTCAGTTATTAGAATTGAACCATTCACTTTTGATATATTAAAACCATTACTCACAAATTATATTTTACATTTATTGTAATATATTAAAACACATGAAATTCAATATTTTGTAATTATACTTGAATGGTTTAATGATTTTTTCACATTTCTTGAACTATCAACACTTTTACATGAGTTGAATCATGCACTTTGAGCTTATTGAAACCATTATCCAAATGTTGCATATTGCATTTACTAGTATATATTGAAACACACATAACAATATAATGATTCACATTTATACTTGAATGGGTTAATGAATTTTTTCGCATTTTTTGAATTATTAACATTTGCAGATGAGTTGAATCATTCACTTTCAATGTTGTTAAATCCAATATTCATGAGTTGCATTTTGCATTCATTGCAAATTTTTGAAATTGATGTATAAAAATTTGGGAACTATCACAATTATATGTGGATGGGTTAGTGATTAAGTCAAAATGTTCATACATGCAAAGTCTAGGATGCATGTAAACCTTTAATTTTTAATTTTTGTATATATTAAATTCTTATACATTTATGTATATTAGAATGTATATTCTTCCCCTAGTTTGTTTTAGGCATCATGGACAAATTTATTATTATGAATGTTCATGATGCCACACCAAAAACACCCCTAAAATAATCCCTAAAATTTTCCCCATTTTTTCCCTTGGTGTATAAAAAAATCCATGTAGTAATGGAGATGCAAAACAAAATAAATGTTACAAATTAAAGAAAACAAGAAATGGCATGCGAGATAAGAAAAATATTAGCAAACAAAAATTAAAAAAATTGATGCTTGTGCAAAAAGAGGTCGATGCCAAAAGTTGTGGCTACATACCTACTATCACCATGAAATTTGATGAAAAGGTTAATGTGTTGAAAGGTAAGTGTAATCACTAACATGTTATGTGAACAAAATGCTTTTATAGTTATAGTTGTAAGTTAATAACTAATTCATAATGTGAATAGGTTTGAATGATAATCCTTATCTTGTGTTAAGGCCTATCACAAAATCAACCTATCATTTGGTGTGAACAAACCTTGAGTTTGGTTTAATCACTAGATTATGGTGTGGGAAAAATATTTGTATCTTGAATAAAATCCAAAGTTTTAATATATTTCTTCTTTCAAAAGATAAATATATTTAGACTTGATTATATTATCATACTCCTTCATTCCTTATCAAATCCATAATGTTGTGCAATATATTTGGCTTGATCAAAAGTGAATCAATTAGTTTATTTTCAATTTATAAAAATCTCATTGTTGAAAGCAAAAAACTATTACTCATGAAAAAAAATCTTTATAGATAAAAATATAGTTTTTTCTAGGGTTGGTTGCTTCTCGAGGATTTGAAATTCATGTATTATGCTTCAACTAACTCCTTTCAACCTTATGTATCAACACATGCTAATGTTAGCTCTATGCAAGCTCATGGCACTTAGTGGCTACCATTCATGATGAATGTGTTGGTTTGACACCCATAATATCATGATTATTCCTATAGTGGTTGTTTACTTATAAAGTTTGCAGGAATTTTATACCTTCAAATTGTTGTTTTGGAGTTTTTTGCAAAATTTCATATTTGTGTTTTTGTGTAGTGCTTAACTGATGTCAACATTGGACTTCTTATCAGTGGTGTGCTTGAAGGATATGGAAAGGGGCAAGAGGCACCAACCACTACATTCTATCATGATAAAGGCTAGAATCAATAGATACCTTCAACATGACTATTGTGGAGTTTCTTCTTCAATATCATGGATGTATGTTAATATGAAGTTTGTGGTATGTTTAGAATGAGTTGAATATAATTATGGTGGTAATGTTGTAACTTTGTTTAAAAACTTGAGGAGCAAGGACTATGAATAATTTGATTATGGGCAATTGAATTTGGGAATGAACTTGACATTTTGCTAATTTAGTGTCTTGTGAAAGTAGTGGCAAATTCGATTGTCTTTTGCATTGGCCAACATAGGGGCAACCCTAATAGAAATATAACCCTTTCTAGAGCTCAAAACAACTTCATGGATGTCATGTGCACAAGTTGATACTTAACAAACTTTTCCTCCCCCATGAAATGCATGCAACTCTAACATACTTGTAAAAAAATCCAAAATCCTTGACAACATGTGAAACACCCAATGTTAGCCATCAATTCTAATTTCAAAATTGGGAACATGCAACAAGTCATGGGTAGCACATGAATTTGTGCTCAACTCCCAAATACATGTGATGGAACACTTCATACCATAATTTCATAATATGTAATGTGCATACCTTTTAACATTGAGCAATTGGGGACACCTATTTTAAGTTCAGCTTCAACAACCACAAAACACTTTATTCCTAAAAGCCCAAGCCAACACCTATTGTTTATGTAAACCCCACCATTTCCTTGGTGTTTTTCTTGTTTTAAGTTTGGCTTTAATAACCACAAAACACATTATTCCTAAAAGCCCAAGCCAACACCTATTGTTTGTGCAAACCCAACCACTTCTTAACATTTTTCCATACTATACTAGAGACATGGAAAAACTTCACATAGATGACTTTTGCAACTTATCCAAGCTAACATGTCTCCATGAAAGAGAAAAATTAGACGTTATCAAGTGGCTTGAGTGTTAAACAATGTGAACATGAACTTGCATTGGCCGTGAATAATGGAATTCTGGACATTGTTGAGACCTCGTAGCTAAATCCTTATGAACAAGCACGAGCTCAACGTATTGTTGAATTCTAAACACAACTAGTTCCATTAAAACGTCAAGTTGTTGAACTATGAGTTTATAGCATCTTATCCTTACTTTTGTAAACACATGTGTGGTTTTGAAATGTAGGTTTGTTGAAAACATGTGTGTTAATGTTTATGTATGGTAGACTTGTTCCACTATAAGATAAAATGCAAGGAAGGTCGAAAATCTATAGGGTGGGTAGATGTCGCAACCCCACTTTGGCCAAGTGTGGGGGGTGAAGCCCAACACTCCCAAAGTTGGGGACTTGGAGTCCTCCGGGACTCCCGAATGTTTAGAGTTCTATATCAAGGCCCAGAACACCTCGCATTGAGGTGTTCTTGGTGTCATTGAAAAGGTCTTGAAGCGTAGATATCGAAAATGGCCTCGCATTGGTCATTTGGACATCTGCAGCCCAAGTTATGGGCAAAAGAAGGGCCGGGAGTCAAACTGACAATTTGACTCCCGACCACTAAAAGTCGGGAATCGACCTCTTCCCGACCTCCGAATTGAGAGTGCGACATGGCGTTGAAAAGATCTTGACGAGGGCTACAACTTTGGTTTAGACCTCGTCGCGATCAGACCCAGCATTCGGGAGTTATGAGCTCCCAAAGTCCCGGGACTCCAACCGGGACAATTTCGGGATAATTTCGGAACTCTAACTTGGGAGTCCCGGGAAAAAGAGCCATTTGGATGTAGCCTCAACGGAGCGATGCAGAGAATAATATATGGGGGAAGGTGGTGGCTTCCCCCGAGTCTGGGCCGTGATGAGTCTTGTGGTCCAAAGTGCCCGTGGCTTGTCCCAACACCCAAGGGTGTCCCGGAATGTGAACTAACCCTCGTGTGGTTGGTTTTGGATGCAGATTCAAGCTTGATCTACTAGTCCCTCTTCTTAGTCTAATCCCGGGACTTCTAGCACGCCCCTCTAGCCCTCTATAGTGTTGGAAGTCGGGAGCGCCCTTCCAAGTCCCAATTCCGCAACTTTACATAGGTGAACCCTCAAGTGGGTTCACCCCGGGACTTGGGAGTGCATCAGTAGAAGACATGATGCTTTCAGATCATGTTGGGGTGTGTGTGGGACCTACCAATAGGTAAGTACTTTTGTTAGGGTTTGTGTCACACAATGATGTGTTTGCATCCTTAAGGCCAATGCACTGCCCTTTCATTCATGTTTTTGTTAGTCTAGAGTTTATATCTTTCACACATTACTTGCACAATAATGGAGTTTGTATCTATCACATATTACTTGCACAATAATATTTGTATATGCATGATATAACATAGGTCAAAAATTGGGAGCTTTGAAACATATTTGTTGGGTGTTTTATCGAAGTTTTTTGCATACACCAAACAATTAGTCTAACAACAATTGTGAACAATGCTAAGTTTGAGTATTTAAAAATTGTGGCATTTGTTGCAAATGGAAAACTCCACATCTTATGGATATAATCACGTCACAACCATGTAGGAAGAATGGTAGGATTATTGCAAGACCATAAGTAAGCATGGCAAAAGAAGGGGGATCGTCAATGTTTGCATTAAAAAACGAATGTGACACTAGTAGCAATGAAGAGTAACCTGAAGAATAATTCGATAACACTAGTTCTAAATGACAACAACAAATTTTTTTATTCAAGGAAGGGGTGCATGACGTTCCCCCAAGCTCTTTGATGGATTCAATTACGAGTCCAAAGGTGAAGATAATGGAAGGAAAAAAAATTGGGGTGCACTCCCTAGCTTTCAACATTTCAGGGGGTAGAAGGGGCATGCTGGAACTCTAGGATGGGGACTAGGAAGATTGACAAGAAAATCAATTGCTCACATGGACCTACATAAACCAAACAACACATTGGTTAGTGCGTAACGGGAATAATTTGGTGCATGGATAAGCCACAAATAGACATGGACTCACAAAACTCACGATGATTTGGACTTGGGGGGAGCCCACCACTTTCCCCCTTATAATATTCTCTGTGCCTAGCTACGGGGCTAGCATCCAAATGTCATTTTGTTCTAGGACTCCCAAGTTGGAGTCTCGAAATTCCCAAAATTGGGAATTTCGTAACTTGCCCATAACTTTGTGTGAAAACCTCCAATTGAGATAAGGTCTAAAGAAAAGTTGTAGCCTTCATTGAGAGCTTTCCAATGGTGTGTGACACGCCACCTATACATAAGGAAATTACGACGATTCATGACTTTTAGTGGTTGGAAGTCAAATTGGCAATTTGATTCCCAACCCTTCTTTTGGCTATAACTTGTGTTTTAAGTACCCAAATGGGTCATGCAAGCCCATTTTAGAAATATAAGTTCCAAGAGATTTTCAATAGCATAAGGAACTCTTCAATTCAATGGGTTTTGATCCCTACAATCACTTTCTAAAGATTTAGGAGTCCATTGGGACTTCGACTCCCAAAGGGGGAGCTCATTTGAGAGTGTGGAGGTTCATTCCCTCACATTCTCCCGCATTCCCGGGAGCATGAAATGTGACTCCCGGGCTTCACTTTTTGACATGCACCTTCGTAAGCCCTTGCCTTGGTTACTAACCCAAGGCTAAGGTTGCAACAATAACTATATTTGCTTAATTTTGTAATTGTGACTCTTTCACATGTTAGTTGGGAGGTCTTTTTTTGTGTGTTGTGTTCTTCCTAATATTTAACAAATGTTGCCCATTAGTATGCATCCACGCCAAAAGGGCATCTAGTTTGCCCATCCTTTTGATACCATTTTTAAAAATGGGATCTTTCAAACTTCATGAATTGTTTGACACAATCCCTAAAGCCACGAGCACTCAACTCATGATGGATATATTCAAATAAATTATCAAGTTGACTATGAAGCTCAACCATCTCCATAGGGTTTTGTTCACCCACTTTAATAACAACCATATTTAAAATACAAGGTGCAAGACCCTGCATTGCATTATCCCATTCATTTTTACCATTGCATGACCCATCAATTTTGCCATGCTTTGTCACCTCCATTTTGTGAGGTGGCAATACTTTCGTCTTCCGTTCTTTTGCCTCAAATTCTATGGTCTTTTTTGCCACCCATTGTTGTGTTTTAATGTCACCTTTTGACCTACTAGATGGTTCTTACAGCTCCTCCCTGGTAGTATGCATTTTTTCCCCTTTAGTGTTAATTTTGCCTACACCAAACCCACTAACCCATCTGCCCAATATGGAACCCCTATAACAACCACTAAGCCCATCCAATTTGCATGGCCGTGGTGGTTTGTTGCCATCCTTTCACAATAGTTATTCCACTGTGTCCTTGGTAGCCGACTGCCCACTGCCCTTGGTGCTTATAGTGCCCATGTGGTGGTGGTGGGCAATTTGATTGTCCCCTTGTCCATTGCCCTAGGTGTCCATAGTGCCCAAAAGGTGGCATACACTTTGTTTGTTTATCAACTAATTTCCATTGTTGCCCACCATATTTTGGAGGTGGCCCACCTTGTGCATTAGGCCTACAATATTTTTCTGCTTGTTGTGGAGTGCAACTTTCCACCCCCCTTTGACCACGTTGTGAAAACTAGTTGTACAACCTTTTTTTGAATTTGCTTTATGCTCTCAATCATGGTACATAATCCCATGTCAATAATTTGAAAACATATGTATCCTACACCTAGGCAACTTCCAATAATTAAGACATTCAATACATAAAGAAATAAACTTGGATTCATTGTATTGGAAATAAATGGTTGGCATCAATTGTGCCGCCATAATTTTATAAGTAAAACCTACCTAGCTGAATAATGGTTTTTATTTGTTTTTGTCCTTACCCCATTAAAAACTACTCAAATTACTTACTAACATTAGCAATCCCCAAGCATTTTCTATGTCTAGTATTAAGCACATAACCAATCTTTGGCCAAAACACAAAACATTTTATTTGGATTAAACCAAGATTGAAGTATGAGACTAATTGTGAACTAGTGAACATGCTATAGACCTAGAATCATGTTGCTCTTTTAGGCCTTCCAATTGCAAACATTCCACAACCAAACTCAAAACAAGGCATAGAAAAATAAACAACAATCCCAACATGCTATAGCCCATTGGGTATCAAATTTTTCAACCCTCATCAGCAGACTTGTCAATAATATGACATTCCCATGCATGACTCAAAGCATGTATGGGAATGCTGAAATTGAATGTCATTTCCCTCATTGGGCAAAACCATAGAACAAATTGAAATGGTCCTATAGACATTTAGTGATATAATGTGGATCCATTGGTTTATTCCATTCAAAAATCCACACCATTTTCTGATTTGCTAACAAAGTGCAAGAAGTAAATGGTCTTTTAATCCTCATTGTACCTAATGACTATTCAAATAGGGTAATGATCTATTGAGAGTTTCATCCTTAAGCAACCAAGAGGGATAAAACATGAATGGGAAACCCTAAGTTCTGACATGGGGTGTAAATTAAATGTTGTTCATTACCACAAAAAAAATTAATTTCTTATAATGTTGATAACATATATACATTTTGTAATCATTGCATGAAATCACATGGTCATTAGTTGTGTGGAATGAAGATAAGAACATTGGGACAAACTAATTAACAAAAACTTCTTGTAAAATCAAGGCACAAACTATATAAAAATGTAATCATCTAGATGCTCATGGTTACATAACAAGTAAACAATTTTGACCACTTAATCTGAACAAACATTAGTTCTTGACCTATGTCGCAACCCTAGCCTTGGGCTCGCAACCAAAGCAAAGGTTTGCAAGGGCACGGGGCAAGAGGAGTGTGAAAGAGTGTGAGAATGAAGACTCACTCCCAAGTGAGTTCCCATGTTGGGAGTTGGAGTCCTAGTGGACTCCCAAACCTTCAGAGAGCGATTGGAAAGGTCAAAACACCTAGCATTGAGGAGTTATTTATATCATTGAAAAGCTATTAAAATGTAGATGTCTAAAATGGGTTCTCATGACCCATTTGGACATCTACAACACAAGTTATGGCAAAAAGAAAGGTTGGGAGTCAAAATTGACAGTTTGACTCCCGACCACAAAAAGTCGGGAATCAACCCGACTTCCATGCATGGAGGTGGCATGTGACATGTTGTTGGAAAACTCTCAACGAGAGCTGCAACTTTGCTTTAAACCTCATCCCAATTAGAGTCCAAGCACGAAGTTATAGCCCCACAAAGATGTGGGAGTTCCAAAACTTACAATTTTGGGACTCCCCTCTGGGAGTCTCGAGACAAAAAACCATTTGGATGTGGGCCTTATGGAGAGGTGCATAATACACTATGTGGGGGAAGGTGGTGGCTTCCCCCGAGTCCAGGTTGTGGTGAGTTTTGTGAGTCCGAGGTTGCTTGTGGCTTATCCTAGCACCAAAGGTGCTCCAACATTGTACTAACCAACTTGTGGTTGGTTGGATGCAGATTCGTGTGAGTGAATAAATTGCTTGTCACTCTTCCTAGTCCCATCCCAAAGCTCCAACATGCCCCTCTACCCCCCTTAAAGTGTTGAAAGCCAGGAAATGTGCCATGAACTCCTAACCTTTCCATCGTTTTCTACCTTAGACTCATCTTTGAGTTTGGCAAGGACCTTGGGAGCGCGTCAACCTACCAACAACTTCCAAAAACAAACCAATTGCATGAAATAATGAAAAAAAGATTTTGTTTTAAACTTGGTTTAGTGTCCTTGTTGCCATTCGTTTATTGGCAAGGTTTTTCACTTCCTTTATAGTTGACGACGTAATTTGCAATTTATGCATTGTTGTAACCGTAGCTTTAGGCTTGCAACCAAAGCAAGGGCTTGCGAAGCTGCGCATCAAAGAGTGAAGTTCGGGAATCACATTTCATGCTCCTAGGAATGTGGGAGAATGTGAAGGAATGAACCTCCACACTCCCAAATGAGCTCCCACTTTGGGAGTGGGAATCCTGATGTTGGAATCCCAATCACAAGGTTCCATCACCAACATTCGTGTTGTGGACCTTTCATGACAAGCATAACATCTTTACCCAAAGTAGCAACAATTCACAAATAATTAACATTGTAAGTGCCACTCAAGTATACTTAAACTCTCATTGAACTCCCCTAAAATTACCTCTTGTTGTAAGTTTGGACTCTTCAAAATAAAATGCTAGGAAAGTGATGATAGTTGCCATCTGCATTTTGGTGTGAAAAAATTACAACAATTTTAAGACCTTAAGTTTTCATTTCATAATGCTATAACTAAAACATAAATTGATGCGTTCTACATGTATGAATCATATATCTATGTTACTTGGTATTCAATGTTGACATATGACTTTTTTCTTTCTATAATTGGATTTCAAATATGAAATCCATTTCATAATGAGATAACTTTTCTTCAAAACATAATACAACATGTTATACTTATACCAATCATTTTTTATATATAAAAAAATATGAATAATAATCATATTGGTTATATTTTGTAAGTGTAAATTGATTACATTTGTCATACATCTATAAATGTAAATTGGTTATATTGATGATTCCAATTGTGATTTTATATGTGTTAATTGATTATACCAATCATAATTATATTGATCATTGGTTGTACTAATCATATTGGTATTTTATACATGTTAGGTGATTAATACCATTTGAGTTAATTGATGGTTATTTATGAACTAATTGTTAGATGATTAATAATATTTAATAATGGGACATGAACTTATATAAGGAATTATTGTAACACACAGTACATGCATCACTTCAACACATGTCTGATGGATAATTAAATAATTTGAATATTCCATTTCAACAAATCCCCAAAAATTCAACTTCCTTCACAATTTTTTTGAGAAAAATAATTTATGAAAATTTCAGCATTTCTGAATTTAATAGAATTTGTGCTAAAGCCACCAAGTTACGACAATATTTTGAAGAAAAAAAATCATTTTTTCTATAATCTCTTGTATGATTTTATTTTGTAATCTATTAAATTTTTTTGATTAGTTTTATTATTCTTTCAATTTATTTTGATTGCTTGAATTTTATCAAGTCCTTCATTACCATACGTCGACAAAGTTGTCACATGACACCACTCAAATGTTAAGGCATCTTTGTCACCATGACCTTTACTAGGTGTGGCTAGCCCTTTCTCACCCGAATGTTCCACATTAAAATCACATGCCCCAAAATCCACGCCCAAATCAAACATGCACCCAATAATAAACCATTCACCCTCCATAAAATGTGCAAGATGGATGATGTATGGAGCATGGACAAGAAACACATTTTCATTGTATTCCTAACCCATAGCTAACCATGGCTAAACCATCCACATATACCTACCTACCTAGTAACCACAAAGTCAAATATCTCACTTACCTACCTACTTACCTATGGCATTTACCACTCACATAGGTAGTTACCTAATTAGGGAAGAGGGATGAATAAGGGTTTATTGGATAAGTATAAAGGTGGAACCTTATCGTAGGTTGAACCACAACCCCTATTCCAGCCTCTACTAGTAGTGTGTATCACATTTGACATTCAATGTAAATTGTTTTCCCAGCTCGATGGATACACATGCAAAATTGGACGATATAAGATGAGAGAATATTTAAATATTTCCACCTGACTCTCTCTTTTGCTACTTGGTTTGCAACTAATAAATCTTATTACTACCAAAATTCAAGATATTAGGCCAACACCACATAATAGAATCTAACACCTTAAAACACACCATGCTTAAATATCATAACAAAGTTATTATTTTCAGTTAATATTAGAGTTATCCATAAAGTTGAGGCGATTAAGGGGTGAGAGCAGCCAGTTTCGGCATAAAAAGGGCATCAAACGCATAACTGGGAATGAAAATTTACAAAATGAAATAACTGGGACCCAAACTAGTTTTTCAACCAATTTTGGTGGTAAATTGAGTTTCATCCTGCGTTTCCTTTCTCCTCAGTGCCTGCACTGGTGCTACATATATTTTCAGTGCTCCTAACTGTAGTAGGACTACTATAATTACTCTCGAACCTTGTGCATTAAATGCTGAGTTTGATACCCAGATTTCATACCCAGATTTTTAATAAAATTTCCTTTACTTTATCGATACCACTGAAAGAGAAGGAGATAGGGAGTAAAACAGAGGGTGACTTTAAAGGAAAACTCTATTTGATAACACATAATGAAAATTTACAACCCAATTTCACAAAATCAGGCTATTCGGATTCGATGCAACAAATTTTTGATTCATGTGTTATAAATCGTTCACTCCAAGTGAAATTGAGTGTTGAAATTTCCCTTAAGTCCTTACCCTTTCTCTTCCTCTCTTTCTTTCTGGCCAGTATGCATGTCAGGTAATATGCCCGAGGTGCTGAGTGGCATGTTCTATTGTAAGTACTTGCAAGTCGACTCCTGACAGCAAGCAGCCCGCAAGTATGGTAGCGTGCCTACTTAACGATTTTTCATTGAGTGAAAAATGATGCACCACCATGTGTGTGTGGGGCTGGCTGGCGAATGCTCATTCTACTTACTGAATACATGAGAATGCCGAGTGACACATTGTGTGTTGCTATGGGGAATCCATACATACCAAGTGATTGTCAGCGTGGTAGCTTGGTCGAGAGGTTTTCATCAAATGACAAATAAAAACATGAATGATCAATGGGCTTCAGCCTGCCTTCCCCGCTTCCCCTTGTGCACGCGACCTAATGATACCCAAGATGCTGTGGCAGGATATCAAAAGGAAAGAAAGCATGGGCACCACTGCAATCTCATGATCATCATCATCATCATCATCATCCGCAAGCTGACATCGCAAAAGACACATTTTGAATCGAATCAAAATGGGATGTGATGATATGAAGAACCAATTTTTTCATCTGAAAGAAAATAGTATGAAAATGTTGTTTCCTTCTCTTTGCAACAAATTCCTTCATTTGTGCCACCAAAATATATAAAATAAATGTTATTTATGAACATGATCTTGAATCATAGCATGCAATAAATAAATTCTTAAGTCATTTCTAGGAGCTTCTAAGCAATTTTTTTCTCTCCCGAATTACATGCCCATTGCCCCAAACCCCCTCCCCACAAGAGAGGATTCTGACAAAGCACGAGCTAATGAATGGCAACGAATCCTCACAAAACACAGGCACACACGCCAGCTCTCAAGAACAAGGTGTTTGTCACATTGTGGCCTTGCCATTTACATTTTAAAAGTATGGTAAGGCAAAAGAAGAAGAATTATATGGAAACTTAAATATTTCGCCATGCAAAAACATAATCTTCAAAAAAATCCTCTAAAAGAAGCTAAAATCCTTCAAGATATTATAACTCTATAATAACTAATCTCAAGTTTCAACACAAGCCCAAAATGATCATCTTTCAAAAATCCTCATATAATAAAAATAGACCTATTACTATTATTATTATTACCTAGGTGTCAAAATCCCTTAAGCTACTATACTCTATAATTTAATGAATCTAAAACACAATATCCTTGCCTTCTTGGTAGGCAAGGCCAACAAATGTGATCTCAACAATGACATCATTGCACCCATTTATTTGAGAATGAATACTTTTGAAATGCAATGAATAATAATAATAATAATAATAATGATATGATGGATTCTAAAGAATAGAGGAAAAGAAGCTTGCAAGGCTACTTGTTTTAAATGTTTGTATTCAAACCTATCCCACAAAAAAATCCATATCGGTAATAAAAATATACATTTGGTTGCTTCATGCTCATTACTCTCACCTATCATTGAGGTAATTGAAGACTTGTTATTGTCATTTTGTTAGGTAGGTAGGTAGGTAGGTAAGGGTAGACTACTATTGGAGGTATGATTTGAGATGCACTTCTGAATTTTTATTATTCCTTTGGATGTATATTGTTGTACCTTTATCAGGTTTAGAAGTTATTTTATTTTGTTTTAAAAAATGTATATTCTTTTAAAAATTCTCTTTGTGAGACTTTGAAAGTTTAAAAAAGGTTATTTATTTGTTGATATTGGAAAATTGAAAACTTGGGACAAATTTGTAGGTTATATTTAGGGTTTATTATTATTAAATTTCCCACTATTTGGTGTCTAATATGGAGATAATTTACCAATCATTTATCTATATCTCTCTTTAGCAACAACTCAACCATTTATGTATGATTCACTTAATATGTGGGATATATTAAGTGTCCATGGTGGTTACAAACAAGAAATTGTGATGAGAAGAAGAAATCATGTAGTAGTACATCTCTCTTTTATGAGATCTTTTCCAATATTAAATACAATTATCAATCTATTATTGCCAAAATTTAAAAAAAATGTTGCCATAATATTAGATCAAAATTCTCAAAAATTACAATTTTTATTATTGAACTTAATTTTATTTATTTATTTCCTCCATACTTGAGAGTGTCAAATGAGATAAGGCACTATGTAGCAACACCAAAACTTACTTGATGAGAGAATGGATTTCCCCAATTGAAGAGAGAGAAAAAAAAGGAGAAAAACTCCTTGTTATTACAACTACAAATTCATTCAAACTTCAAGTACGAGTTGTCTTTTGGGGGAGTTGCTTGGTATTATGATCATATTTAGTTAGTATGTACTTACTAGTGAGTTTGTGTAGTTTTGTTAGTCCTTCTAAATACAATGACAATTCTTTACTTAAGTGAACAAAGTCATTGGAATTGATTTGTTAAGGCACCTCAAAAATTACTAGGCTTGGTGTTTTTTCAGGTTTTTTTTGCTCATCTCCTTGCACAACTTGCTTCATGCTACAGGTGATGGGTTTAGGTCCTAAGTTACTTGATTTCTCCTTAAGCTCCCAATTGTGCATTTGTGTTTTCGAGTGTTGTCTTTTCTTTGGACTTTGATCCTTTCTTTTTTCTTCTCTATTTCCCTTGTTGAATGTCTTTTCTTTCTTTTTTTTCTTTATAAGAAGATCGTGCTTTGTAAGTTGCGTGCAATTCATAAGAAATTAGTTGAGGTTTTTATTAGCATCGGTAGGCTTGTTGTGTAGCTTAAGGTAAAGTATCTGCACCCGAGGTTTAGACTTTTGTTGGCCCAAAGTGTATTATGTTGAGAATCATTATAGAGTATAGTAATTTCAAGGGATTTTGCCCCCTTAAAACTAGGTGAGACGATTCATCCTAATTTGGTTGTAAAAAGATTCACATTCATTTTTTGACAATTTCTTTTTTTCTTTTTTGGGTTGCCTCCTCAAATGTGCACCCAGCCTCAAGTGACTAAACCCACAAAACTAAAGATTAAACTACTTTGTACAAAATGGTTATGGCACCCTTCATGCGCAAAAATTCATGTAACTCTTTCAAAATGTGATTGAAAACATTCAAATACACATGCGATAAGGAGTTTTTTTTTTTTTTTTGGGTCTGAAATTTTGCACAAATGTGAAAAATAAACATGATAAGGGAATATTTGATCACTTTTTTTTAAAGAAAAAAATCAGTAGGTTTGCAATAAATTGAAATTCATATTGCGACATTTCCCTATTGGTTTGGTCTGGTAAAAAAATTTAAAAATGTTTAGATATGTTCCTAGAACATGTCATCATTTAATGTGAGATCCCTTTTGGGTTCCTCATAGCTAATGTGATGTAATTTTAAGAAATAAAATCATGACAATTTGTCTTTTACAACAACATGATATTATGATGATGTACATTAAAATATTTTTATTTTTTATTTTTCCTCTGACTATGACCAACTTATCATACAACATCAATTGTTGATATTAAATTAATAGCATGGCCATTGTGTATAATGCACCTCATTGTGTTTAGATTCAATATAGAGTATAGTAGCTTAAGGGATTTTGCCCCCTAGGTAAAAGGTCTATTTTTGCGTGAGGATTTTTGAAAGATGATATTTTGGCTTTTGTTAAAACTTGAGACTAGTTATAAAGTTATAATATCTTGAAGGACTTTGGTTTATTTTTAGAGGAATTTTTGAAGATTGTATTTTTGCATGGTGAAATGTTTGAGTTTCCATAATTCTTCTTTTGCATGCAAGATACTTTTTAATGTAAATGGCAAGGCCATGGTGTGACACACCCCTTGTTTAATGGCACCCACTAAAGTTATTAAATTGGATCCAATTTGTTCCCAATTGCTAATAATTCATACTTTTTCCATAAAAGGAAAAATACAAAGTGCCTAATTCCCAGGTCAAGAAACCCAAAGCTTGAACAATTATCAACCATGTTCGTTACTTGCATTATTCATCCCTTGGCAGTTTTAAAGCTAGTTTGTGGGAGAGTTTGGGTTTCTCACCAAAAACAAATCAGTACCTTACCCTAAGGTCAGTTTCGTTGTTAAATAATCTTCAAAATAATGAAATGAATGTTTGTGAAAATATGAAGTTGTCATGTTGAAAATCGTCATAATTATCATAGGTTACACCCTGAATAATTTCACTATTCATGTGACAATATCATAATAAATCATGAAAAGTTCAATAATTTCAAAATTTAAAGACAAATTAATTTATTGAAAAATAATAATTGTTCATTTTGTCAATGTGGAAACTAACCGTAGGCTACGATAATGTCATTAATAGGTACTTCATTCATCATTCATTTTAGTTTAAATGGTTAGCTCCAAATCAATGTGTGTGTGTGTGTTTTCATATTGAAAATTTGCAAAATTTAACAAAAAATTAGCGAAATTAGTTGAATTTACACTTTTCAAAATCCCAAAAATTTCTCAATTTATTTGTTGAAAAAACTGAAATTTTGTCAAAAAGAATACATTGCTCCAAATGCAAAGTGATGGTGAAACTTAACAAAAAATGATGTGATGAATAATCATAAGTCATTAGTGAGTGTGGTAAGTTAATGTGATTCAATAAAGCAATCAATATGAATTGTCAATCTAGGTATAGATAAGTCTTTTTTCGTGGGAATATTTAGAGGGAGTGACAAACTGTATACAGTTTTAGTCACCAACAAAATTAGGGTTAGACAAATGCTTATGGTCTAAACCCCAAGAAAACAAGGGGTGTCTCACACCGTGGTCTTGCCATTTACATTAAAAAGTATCTTAAGGCAAAAGAAGAATCATGAAAATTCAAATATTTCACCACACAAAAATATAATCTTAAAAAAAAACCCTAAAAGAAACCAAAATCCTTCAAGATATCATAACTCTATGACTAATCTCAAGTTTCAACACAAGCCAAAATATCATATTTGCAAAAATCCTCATATGAAAATAGACCTATTATTACCTAGGGGGACCAAAGTCCCTTTAAGCTAGTATACTCTATAATGAATCTAAACACAATATCCTTGCCTTCTTGGTAGGCGAGGCCAATAAAGAAAACAGCTTCGCAACTTAACAATAAGTTTGTATGTGATATAGCCATAAACCCTAAACCCTAGGTATCAATATGGTTGTGCACTAAATTGGGTTTTCGGCCTTGCCTACCAAGGCAAGGATATTGAGTTTAGATTCATTATAGAGTATAGTAGCTTAAGAGATTTTGGCCCCTAAGGTAATAATAATAGGTCTATTTTTATTATATGAGGATTTAAAAAAAGATGATATTTTGGGCTTGTGTTGAAACTTGAGATTAGTTATTATAGAGTTATAATATCTTGAAGGATTTTGGTTTCTTTTAGAGGATTTTTTTTCAAGATTATATTTTTGCACGGTGAAATATTTGAGTTTCCACAATTCTACTTTTGCCTTAAGATACATTTTAATGTAAAAGGCAAGGCAAGGTAAAGCCTGAGGACAAGGGTGCCATCAGAATAACTGCTTGTGCAAGGAAGAGCCAAGGCCAGGCCTAGTGATAGTAGTAGTAACACCCTCATCTGAGGTGAGGGCTTAAAAGCTCTACAAGAAAGTGGTGTTGCAGATTTTCTTTTGGTCTTGAAATAGCCGCAAAGGGAGGGAATATATTGCCAATTCCCTCCCTTTGTGGCTATTTCTATATATATGTGTGTGTGTGTGTGTGTGTAAAAATAATTAAAAATGAAGAAGAATTAGACCCAAAACTGGATTCCCAGTTCCATTTACATGTGGAACTGGAATGGCTTAAGGTGTTTTAGAGGAGTCACTATTCATAAATATATGGCCCTCCAAAAACCAGCGATTTTTTTTTTATGGTGAATTTTCGTGATTTTTTGAAAAACATTTTCAAAAAAGAATATTCTGTCACAAATTGCCTTTTCTTAAAATTTTTTTTTTTTGGCCAAAAATCAAAAAAGAAACTCAAAAACTATGCAAAATTTTGTCACAATTGCCTACAACATGAATTGATACTTAAGATTGTATACTTTCATATTTAGAATGTTGTCAAATTTGGCTAAATATATTGGACTATTGCCACTTGAGCACCATCACAAAATTGGCAAAAAAATGAAAGAGTTCCAAAAACACGAGGAAATAGGAAATTTCTCTAAGTGCTTTACTTATATATAGGTACAACTCAGTGTTTTTCTTTAATTGGAGAATTTTCTTTTCAGAATATGAAAAAAAAGATGAAAAAAAGAGTTTTAGGGATCTTCTGCCATTTTAAGAATATCAAATTAAAAAAATTAGCCACTTCTAGACATTTGCTCTTCCTAGGTCACCACTTGTAACAGCACTTTTCTAAAAATGTTACAATCCATGTAGGACACTCGCCATCTAATGCTAATTAATTGGATCCTCGCCAAAAAACCTACTTGAGGAATTTGAAAAAAAAAAAACCTTGGTATCACTTACATATCTATTCATTAGGAAATTTGAATTTTGGGAACCAACCTTGGGAACCCTAGGTTCAAGAGTGAATAGGTTCCCAAGGTTCCCAAAAGTTTGCGAACCCTAAAGCCTCCCATTAATTAAGCCCCTGAGTTTGTTTTAGTGTTAAGTAGCCTAGTTCTTTGCTTTTTTGTGAGGAACCTCCAGTTCTAGTTCTACCAAAGAATAATTAGACCAATTTCTATTCTAATTCCAGTTTCACACATAAATGGTTCTTTGTTAATGGTTATGAAACTGTTGAGGGTTGACATGTTGCAAGTGTTTTCAATCTTGTTGAGTCTAATCAAACTTAAGAGCATCTCCAGCAGTGCTGAGTATGTGGTGACCCTCCAAAAATGGTGTTTTCACATCCAAGTTTGGGTAGGTATTTTACTCTTTTGCAACCCCACCCATAAAACTGAAACTGGGACAGCAAAACAAACAGGTGAAGGGGAGTACTAATAGCAAACCACCTGGACCAATCATTATGATGGTGGGCCAATCAGAAACACTGTGCAGCAGTTAGATCATCATAATTCATTATAGGCGTTTCTGCAGGTGCACAGGCAGGGTTACTTCGCCTGTTAAGATCCACCACTTGCAAAGTGTGCAATTTTGCTGATCAAAAAACCATATTTGGGACCCAAACCTGCATGTTTTGACTTTTCTTCATTCAATTTTGCTGTGCAGATCACACATAGTGAGCACCAGTGGAGATGCTCTTACACTTTTGAATGCAGATCACACATAGTGAGCACCACTGGAGATGCTCTTACTCTTTCTTTTGAATGCAGATCACACATAGTGAGCACCAGTGGAGATGCTCTTACTCTTTTGAATTCATTTCTTTGCTGCTGGAAATTTTTGCTTGACAAGTACTTGTATTCTGCAAACCTTGTAGATTGGATTGATGACTTTTGTGACTGGCTTTGACAAAATCCAGGCTGAGACTTGGGAGTGCCCAGGCTTCGAATATAAAACCCTAAGCTTTACTTCCATATGGCGTTATTACATATGGGTTTATTTCTTCAATATGTAACCACCATTCTCAGGTTTTTGTAGTTGATTAGAGTTCACACGTGATAAAAGGTGTTGTTGGCCATGGGCTTTATCATGTTTGGGCCTATACTTGGCTCCGGCTCCGCCTCACATGAACTCTTATTTGGGTAAGCTAAAATGTTAGGGGAACCAAACCTGAACTAACTAAGTTAATACCTCTCATCACACAAGTTGCAGAGTCCTTGGGGGCAAGTAACCTAATCCATGATCATTTCTCAAAATATCCTAACCTTGGTAACTGTGCTACTTTGGGGCCATTCTCGTTTGAAAAAAAGATGTTTCTAGACTCTAGATATGCTTCACTTAATGGACATGGTTTAAGTTATCTTGGAAGGTGCTTGACCGTGCCCCCAACGACAATTTGGTCCCACAAATATCCGCTCCGGTCCCAAAATGATGACGACAACAACAAAACAAAGTGAAATGTTATCAACCCACCCTCTTTGAAGTTTGGGCCTCAAGATTTCCGGAGGTTAGAACCCACCCGGAAAAGTGCTTAAGTTTCCCTCCCCCCCCCCTCCCCCACAAAATGCACACCTCTAATTTTCCCCAATGCATCCCTTCACAATAAATAGCACATTGGCCCACACAAACCCAAGAAATGAAGTTCGTTGGTTTTCATGTCTTTTTCAAGTCCATTGATGTTTTTGGATTGAAGAAGATCAAATTCTATTGTGCTCACTTTTTTTTTTACTCCTATGGTTATCTTCAACTCCAAAAACATCGTAGGAACTTCCTATGTTTCATGTACTCAAAGAGCTCAAAGAGGAGGGGGGTGGAGAAGAGTTTTGGGTACCATAAACCTTTCCCCAAGTTGGGCTTGAAACCCGCACCAACTTGGAAGAAATTCATCCCTTTCCAGGCAAGCAAAAGTGGCTTGTCCCTCATTTAACCTTTGACTTACTAGAAGGTGCCAAAAACATGCCCAAAACCATGACTTCAATACTTGAGAAAGCTTCAAGCAAAAGCTACAAACCCTTAGTTTTTCACTAAGTGTGGATGAGGATGGGGATTCCATTTTTGTAAGAGTGTTCTTCATTGCTAAAAGTGGATGTTGTCATATGTATGTAGTGAATGTTGTCATTTGTAGGTAGTGAATGTTGTCATTGTGTGTAAGTGGATTTATAAAAGTTCTTTTTTGCCCCCCCCCCCTTTTTTAGGTAGGTTTTTG
>Ga0209208_10002490_pt1 | contig 26433 bp, 23 predicted proteins | sample S1TSphfallax_3_FD_187694 | JGI IMG/M metagenome (GOLD analysis project Ga0209208, IMG submission 187694) | Host-associated microbial communities from peat moss isolated from Minnesota, USA - S1T2_Fd - Sphagnum fallax MG (SPAdes) (version 2) | ecosystem: Host-associated > Plants > Peat moss >...
ATACTCAGTAATTAAATTCTTTTCAATATATATATATATAAATAAAAACAAAAAAATTCTCAAAAGTAGTTGGCATTTTTTTTCTCACCTGAACTGTAGGAATTTCAGGAATTTATTAAATTTTTAGTGCTAAATTGGAATGGTAAAGGTACCGCAATATGTATATGCCTACTGTTGAAACGGGTATAAGGTGGGTATGAACTCAATTATTGCCTCAGGTTCTTACTAGGCTGGTACTGGAGCAAGGCTGGTATTGACTCATGTCATTCCAGCTTGGTAGGGTCCTTCGTACCAATGATGATACTAGTGTTGGCAGGTTATTGAGTTTCGGCTCAGTTACCAAGTCAGTTATTAATAATCTACCAGTTGATTCTTTGATTTTTTACAACCGGTTAAGTTGATAACCACCTGGTACTAATTTTATTTTTAACATTTTAAAAACCTTATAACCAACAAGTAACGGAAATTATCAACTAGTTATTTGTTAACTTAGCCTTATGCACAATCAATGATTATTACTCAGATGTTTTTTGATCACCTAGCCAGAAACCAAAAATATTCATATTGATATTGATAATCTATAGGGTTTCAAAAAACAATTAAATAAAAACCTTCATGACTGCTAATTTTTGAAAAATCAATAACCAAACCACCAGTGGGTGATACACAGCACAGGCCTATACAGTGGGGTTCATACTTGATACTTATTACACTTCTTGCATGTGTTTTGGAACATCAACAGAGATGGTGAAAAGGAGAAAGGTGATGGCAAGCTACTGTAGTAGCACCTTCTTAGCCCCCCAAAACACTATTTGTTCTACTTGGTCACACCGATCGAATATTCAGAACCATTGAAAGCATATTTGTAATATTTCTATGCATTATGAGTGTACTGGGCTGCATGTCTCAACTACCATATCTTGCAGCTTGTAGGTCACTGGACATTCAATAGTGCTTAGACTGGACACTCAATAGTACTTAGCTTGCATGGTACTTACTATATTCAATAGTTTTTTCTTACTTTGTGAATTTTGGTAGCAGTTTTCACTTTTGATTGCCCCTTTCCAGCTTTTAAAAGCTAAGCAACAAACAAACAAACAAAAATTGCATTAACATTGCAAGGAAAGCCTGACAGCCAAACCATGGTCATTGCAAGACACTAAACACTCCTTATGAACATTGCCTGTGTCAGTATGATGCCGTATGCAAATACCCACATGGCAACACCCAGATTGTTCTGCCACAGGATTTGAATAACCCTCAGTAGTGACCAAAAAATTGTGCAAAATTTTGCCAAAATTCAAAAAAAATTGGGCTTGTGGGCCCTGCAAAGACTTTTTGCTTATTTATTAATTGTTGAAAAAACTCTCGCCAGATTTAGAGCCACTTGGGCTGCTTTCAAAGGAACTGTAGTTCCTACATGAAAAGTAATTCTTTGAGAAGAACAATGGGCCCTTCTTCCCTTGTCCCTGACCAAAATTCCCCTCCAAATAATACCCACCACCATACTGCAAATGTTATCATTTATATTTCTTATTATTTCTGACACATGCTTCTGAAACGAAGCCCTTAACTGATCAACTCTCAGGCAGTGTGTCAGAGGTAGCAGCATCATAAACTGTTGGAATAAGCAGTCTGACTTAAGCAAGGTCTGGCTTCTCTGCGCACTTCTTTTCTCCTTGAAAGGGAAGTCGTTTCATAACTCAATCTGAGTCGAGTCACTTTCTTTTGAATTTTTAAAAATTAGTTATGAATTTTCTAACATTTTTTTAAAAAAATTCTCAAACATCACTTGCAAATCATAATCACTGAAAAACTGAAATAAAAAATCAGGTTTCAATCTTGGAAATCAGACACAGTTTCGGTTTTGGGTAACCTAAACTGCTAGTTAACCCCTGGTTCCACCAGACTGTCTATTTTGATGTCCAAATCAAGTCTAGGTTCGGTTATGGTTCCAGAACTGGATCCCGTTTTTAAACCCAGTTATGATTCCAGTTCCAAAATTCTGACTTGTTTCTGGTTTGGCATGTTTTACTAACGAGAACCAGAACTGGTGGCAATTCTAACCAGGTATCTGCCCAACACTAGTTAATACCTCTTCTGAAGATTGGGTGTAACTATTGGGTTCTAAGAACAATTATGCAAGCATCTACATGTTAAGATAGGTGTTTCGTGGGATGAAAGGACGCAAAATAAAAATCCATTAGGATGACAACCTAATGATGAAGTGGATCATGATGCTGAATGCAGAAAATGATTGAAGATGTGTTGGTTCATAATGTTGTTTCTTGTTGTGTGAATTGGGAGTCTTTTTTGTGTTGTCTGTTGCAGGTTAAATAGGGCAAAAGCTGTGTGATGCACTTGCTTTGCGGAGGACTAAGAATGACAGTGTTAATGGGTATGTTTTGATGTTCTTCATGTTTTTTGATATGGCAAGCTCAACAAAAGGAAGTGGAGGATAAAATTGATGATGAAAGGGGGGACGCGACTACTTAAGAGGGGGAACTCTTATGGAAGCTGGGCTACCTTTGTTGTGTGTTTGTTCTAGGCAGATGTTTTACTTGCTGCTAGTGGAGAATGTGATTAGAAAGCATACTTTAGTTGGGTTGAATGATGGTTTGATGGGAAGAATGCCCTCAGGTAATGTCTTGAATAGACTGTAACTCCTAATATCCTTCCACTGCATATGGGAGTTCGAATTACGGATCAACGGACTTAGGTGCATGAATAGAATCATAAGGATGTTGGAGGTGATGAAATCAATAGTGGACAATGCTGGCTGGTCTGAATGAATTAGCATATGTTTGTGGGAATTCTAGGGGAAAAACATTCGGGAATTTGAGACCCATCTATTTGGAAACTCTAGGGCAGATGGATGCTGCAATATCTTAAGTGGGGAATATGTGGGAATAGTAGTATTTGTGGGATGTTGTTTCATCTTTGTTTGAGTCATGAAAAAATCTATGGGAAAGATTGTGTGGGTTTTGAAGCATTAAGTTGATTCAAAGTAAGACCATGATCGCTTATTAAGAAGGTCAGGAATGATGTGATCCAAACATCTTTACGCTCATTCATGCTTAGGAGTTGTTTTGGTGGTTGATTTGAGTTTGGGTAGTGAAGGATGCCACTGCACCATTAAGAAATACATAGTAACAAGGATTTGGATTGTATTGGCTATTAATAGTCTTATAGAAGTATAACTTCACTTAATAAGATATTGTGTTGTTGTAGACGATTGCCAATCACAAATGTGTAATGTTACAAGTGTATAGCCAATGTTCCTTTTTGGTATCAGAGTAGGTTCAATTTTGTACGGGCAACAAATTGCTATGGTGAGGAAACACTGAATCTTGTTGGTATCATTGGTGAATATGAGTGGTAGAGTCGTAATTGCAAAGTTTGATCAACATCAATTTGGAAATTACCCACCTCCTAGAACCTTGGTGTTGCATATTGTTAGTTTTGCCACTATCCAAATTGTGGGTTTTGATCCAAGGGACACGAAACCTGGAGACATTACAGTTGGTGTTGCATTGCTGGGATACTCTATACGAACTACAATGTGGATAATGATGTCCACTAATTGCTAGAACTGGGTCTTCTTCAATTCATGAAACTCTAGGTTCTTTTATATTTCAGGGTGGCCTTATACTCCAATTTGAAAGGCAACATAGGCCATTTGAAAAGTCTAACACAATACCTAGAATAGGTGATATATGGTTGCTTGTTAAACTCCAAGTTTTTGGAGCAACTGTTAAATTTTTCAGCCAAAACATAAAGATGATTTACAAAAAGGAGACCAAATCATTAGGGTAAAAGTTTGTGGATGTGAAACCCATGTACTAAGTTGGAAGGTGTGCAGGGGTGGAGAAGGAACATTGATTTGTATGTATGCAAGAAGTGGTGACCAATGTCTCAACAACAAAATTGATAATAATAGGATTATGGCAATAGAAATTGAAGAAGAACATGCCAATCAACACTTTGGGGTTGAATAGTAATGAAAATGGATAGAATTGTTTTTTTTTGTAATCTAAATGGAAAGTTGCAGTCAAGACAAGGGAGAAACTACTACAACAAATAAATTTTTTGAACCACCTCCTTGTGGATTTAATCATTTAAAGCTAAAACATAAGAAAATCCTTCCAGATGCAAATGATATCTAGGTTCCATCACTACCAATAAAGGAGAATAAATATGCCAAAATTTTCATTCCTAGTATGAAATGTTGTTTTAGGCTTGGTGATAGGTTAGTAAGGGTCGAGCATGTTGGTGTGACCACTAAGATGTTAAATTGGATTTTTGAACCTGATCAAATAAGGACTCTCAAGTGGATTGCTAAAAGTGAAGATCACGTAAATTTCTATGTGTATCTTTAATTGATGTTGTTAAGGTGAGGTCCTAGTCATAAGAAATTGTCCATGATGACTAGCCTTAAAGGCATGGATGAACTATTCTGGGGTAGAATATTTGAAGATGTGCATGATTGGGTTGAACAATTAGAGATGGTGGCAAAAATAAGAGGTATTGATGAATTAAAATTGTGCAAGATTAACAAGCTCAATATAAGGGGCAAGTCTAAATAATGGTTCAAGAAGTTGGTTGTAGCTTTTGCAAACTAGCAAGCCATGTTGTTAAAATATGGCATGGTTGACAAAGAGGAGGTGAGAACTAAACTTGATCTAATCAAACAAGAACCCAAATAGAGGGTTTAGACTATTAAACCATGGAATTTGGCAATTGAGTTACCATCAAGGAAAAAGGTTGCCAAATAAAGAAAAAATGAAAAATAACATGAAAACATATGAAAGTAAAGCATGTTTTATGCCTACATACCATCATGTAACAACTACCATCCTACAACAACTACCGTCATGCAACAAACTTGAAAAAAGATCCATAACCACATATAGACCTTCGATAGCTACTACCTACCATCTATAGCACCTACAAACCCTTTGTAGTTGTTATTTACCATTTATAATGCCTACAGATGTTGCCTACTGTCTGCAGCAACATTTCCCTCCCTGTAGACCTACTATATTGAGTACTACCATCAAAAACACCTTCACTCTATAATTTCCTATAATGATTTTACCATTTGAAAGTAACTACCATCTAGCAATAGTATTAGCATCTCTTAACACCCACATGTTAAGACATTTTTTTACGTTTAACACAAACATACTACAACCAGATGGAGAAGTTGTTTACAAGAAACAAACAAAAAAATGTGGAATAGAAAAAAAGGTTTTTGTCATGACTACAACTTGAAATCAAAAAAATGTGTGTGATGAGAGATTATGTTAATATGGAAACTTTACTTAACACTGCTTAGAATTGGAATGAATACTAATAAAACTTGGTGAAACTCCTTTTGAGTTATTAAATGAGGAGCAAGAAGAGAACATGTTTGTTGGAGAGATTGTAGTAGAAAAATAGGTATAATTGTTGAATGAATCTTTGATAAATCTGTTGAGAAGGCAAACAAAGCTTTAAACTAAGCTTAGACCTAATCTTATAGTTTCCACCAATTTCAATAAGTGTCAGCTTTGCAAGGCAAAAGACCATCTTATTACTAAATGTCCAAAATATGTTACCTCTTGAACAAAAAGTTTGAAATGTGGGGGGCTACATAGGATTAAGAACTATGGGCTAAGGTGCAACTTCTCCAAAGATTTTTGGCACATCAATGAACATTGGTGGGGAAAAAAAGATCCAAAAACGAGAATAACAACTATTAACTACTTGGAAATGACAGTTGATGATGAAAAGGAAGTCCAAATTCAGTTGGACAAAATTTGTGGAAAGAACCATGATTTGTTTTTGCACACCAAAGTCCCAAGGTGAAAAATTCCTATGGAGATTGTTATAGGAGAAAATGGGGGTGTTGATGTACTAGAAGGAAATTCATCATGGAGGAAGGATGTGGGGATTGGATTAGAAAAGGAAGTGGTTGTTAAGTCTAAAATCTTAACACATATCATTAAGGGCAAGATATATTTTATGCCCATGGAAACTATATTAATGATTCTAAGGGAATTAGAGTATTTAAAAGGATTGGTGAAATTAACAAGGAGGCAGAAAGATGAGGAACATAAGATTATTCCAACAAATGTAGTGGCCTAGCAATTACCTACTATAGGTCATATTACCATCAACAATAACCACAAGAGTAAGATTTTAAATTTAGTGTTAGGGATCAACAATTACATCATGGAAAAGGTTGTTCAACACAAGGGCATTAATGGCTATGTTGGCAATTGTTGTAGTAAAAGAACTAGGGATTATACACTTAGTATCAAATTTGAATCTTATAAAACTGCTTTAAATGTGGTGACACAAGCATTTAGAAAAATTGAAGGTTTATTTGTACAGATTGGAAAAACCAATTATAGCATGGTGTTTATGGTGGTCAACACAAACAATTATGATGTGTTATTGGGACTTAGTTTTTTAATCAAGATTAGAACGATGATGAAACAACCAAACCATTCAAAAAAATCCACTAGACAGTAATTCTTGAATTTTCCCATTTGAGCATAAGTAACAAGATGGAACAAATGGAGTTAGTTCACAAGTTGAAAAGTTGGGAGAGAAAGTGTGAGCAGCTTTCAAATGGAAGTTAATGTGAAGATGATTTTGAGTCTAATTTTAGTTTAGATGAAGAAGGTATGACCAACCCAAGGATGAAGGATAATAGGTTATGACTGATTGTGTAAGAAGGATAAGAACATGTTGCAAAGTTCAAGGATCAAGGATTAAATCAATTAATTAGGTTTGAGGCTCCCTATTAGTACATGAACTTGGTCTTGGAAGAGCAAGCAAATGAATTCATGGATGAAATAGCCTCTGAAGAAGATGACTATGAAGATTGGTTGAAATGGGCATCCCATAAAGAACAGTAGAACATGCATCAGTTTGGTAGACCCATGGACATCAAGATACTATTTTTGTTTTAATTGGAAGATATCAATAATGGCCAATAGGGCACCAAGGTTGAACTTGACATCGTCAATGAAGGAAAATGGGAATAGATCAAATAATTGATCAAGGTGGATCCTTATTTGGATCAAAACAAGGCTAGTGGACTTTGGCAGGTTTTAAAGACATACAAATGTGTTTGCATGGCATAAGGGGGAATCAAGATGTTGTTGTTAGGCACAACTTTAGCACGCCCTCAACACTTTGTCCTAGGCCATTCCCCCTTATCCCCTTGGAGATCATCAAAAGAGGGAATCATAAATTCTTGTTATTTATTTATTTATTAATCATTTATTCTCCTTTGTATTGTGGACAATTATCGTAGTTCTAACCACTCCCTTCTCTACCTTTTCCTTTATTTACTACAAATAGTTATTTTACTTCTCTACCACTCCCATTTTCTTACACATAACCAACTACAACCCTAAACCAAGTTAGCTTCATGCAAACATTTTCAAACCAAAAGCACAACAAGTTATAACCAACAAAACAAATGCCACACCTCTAAGAAATCGTTACAACCTATAATTTTGGTTCAATCCCCAACTTTTCCACTTCTTCCTCTTTACTAAACCTTAACACCATTTCTACACTATTTTCCTTCACCACAATTATAACTTCCTCCCAATTACCTATATCTCCAAATCTTTCTACCACATTCCCCAAACAATTTTCTTTTCTACTTTCTTCTACTGGACAACCTAAGTTTTAACTCTTGTTGCATAATAGGGCAAACCCTTACTTTTGTTCCTAGGTCTCACACCCCACAAATTCCAACTTCCTCCCCTTTTATATTCTTAGCCCCCTTACTCCAGCAAGTTTAAGTACCACTAGCTACCTCACATTCACCATGTTCATGAATTCCTCCCCCTATGCTGCCACAACCACCACTATTTGAAGATCTTGCCTCCATTCTCCAACAAGTGTTGACTTGACCACTCCTTGAGAAACTAGTTGGTTCATGATGTTGTGGCCTCCCACCTTCATCCTCCTTGCGTCCTCATGATTGCCAAAATTTCCTACCTTTAACATTATCACTCCCTCCTTTTCACAACCTCCCTTCCATGCTCCATTCATCATTCAAAAAGAAGAAAAAGAAGTTAACACTAATTCCTTATTTCTTAGTTCCTTGGAGGCACCATTAGTGATACCCTAGCCTAACCCTAATTGCTTAAAAACTTCTAGGAAGCCTATTTCCCCTTGCCCATACCTTCTTATCTAATGAGGTTAGTCGATCTCAAACAAGGACAATAAATCCAACCTTGTCTTTAGGCGACCAACCTACTTTCCCTTTTCTTAACCAAGATACCCCCTCAAGCTCTACTGGGATAAGGGCATACCTCTAAATTTGATCCCTTAGACTCAAGCTTAACCCCCAAAATTTCCTTAACCTTCTTAATCAAAACTAGGTTAAGTTAATTTGAGCCCAACAATCCTACCCTTTCTTAAGTAAAATTAGGTTAAGTTAATTTGAGCCCAACAATTGTGTGGTTGGTGAACATATAATTGATACCCAAGACCTACCACCCTCTCATACTAGCCCTAACAACTTATCCTTTTTGGAAAAGGTGGAGGTGAATTGGCAAATCCATGTGTTAGTGAAGCTAGGAAAGATGAGGGCCATGTCTTCAAAATATGCCTACAAAGTCACACTACCCATAAAAAAGGATGGTAGAATGCACTTTTGTTGTGAATACTTGCCTCTAAACACTCAAACTTGTAGGGATGCATACCCTATGCCATTAATCGACAATGTTTTAAGCCAAATGGGCTTTATAGAATGGTTCACATTTTTGGATTTGCAAAATGGTTTTTGGCAATAAGATGAACTCTGAAGATGTGAAGAAAATAACACTCATCACCAAGAAAGGCCCTTATGAATGGCTTGTGATGCCATTTGGGTTGAATAACGGAACCAACATTTTTTCCAAGACAATGACCAACATTTTCTTTGAATGGTTGCAGTAGTTTTTAAAGGTCTTTGTAGATGACCTTCACATCCACAATGTCACATGGGAAGCACATCACAACCATATTTGTATGGTATTACAGCGTCTTAACGATGTCAATTTGAAGTTCAATCCAAATAAATGTATGTTCTTTGCTAAGAACATTAGGTTTTTGGGACATGTGGTTAGGAAGGCAGGAACAGGACTTGACCTAGACAAGGTTAAAGTTGTAATGGAATTTCTTGTTCCCAAAATGGTCACCAACATATGAACATTCCTAGCTTTGACAACATACTACAAGAATTACATATGAGGTTATGCAAAGATTGCAACCCTTTCATTTGAACTAACAAAACATGATATAACTTTTCAGTGAACCTTGAATTACCAAGAGGCATTTGATCAACTTAAACATGCACTTGTTTCAACTCCAGTGTTGGCAAGGCAAGATTTTTGCAAGGCATTTATTCTAAATGTTGAATCGTTTGTAAAAGGAGTGGGCGTTATATTATTTCAAAAGGATCGAAAGTAGAAATGTGTAATTACATACGCCAATAAGGGAATATTTGTTGTCCAACAAAAATTCCATCCTCTGGAACGGGAATGTTATGCCCTAATTTTGAGGGTGATGCATTTTCATTAATTTCTATATTAGAATCACTTCACATTGAAGATGGATCACAAACCTTTGGAATGGCTTGCAATGGTGTCTTGTGCCTATGGTCTAAAGGGACGTTGGATAAACATGTTATAACATTTCAATTTCAAGATCATACATTGGCCAAGATCTAAACATTCTAATGTGGATGCTCTCAATTGTAACCTAGTAGGCAGAGTTTCATGAGGACTTTTCTAAGGAAATTCAAGACATTAGACTTCTACAAGAAATGGGCATATAGACATGGATTGGGAGGAGCCTAAAGGGTATGGAATTAGCTAGTTCATGATTGAATTAGTTGTAGACTATGAGGCTATAAACCAGCATAACGTAACAAACCTTTAGGATGAAACACTAGAGGATGGGGTTGCATGTAAATCACCAGTCCCAAAGAAGAAAAGGAGACCAACTTGGGGTGGGTAAGGACACATGTTGGGAACTTGCAACAAAAGCTCAATACATGGTGGACGTTAAAACATTTTATAATACCAAAGAGAGTATTAATGGCAACAATGCTTGTGAAGAGAATGACTAAAATCATCAAAATGTTTGGCAAGACCTAAATTGTTTGCAATTTTTGTAAATTGAACCAATGCCCTTAAAGTCAGTGATGAAGAAATTTTGTGAATCAAAAAGCAAACATAAAATTATGTTTTAAAAAGGGATCAATTATATTTCAAGGGAATGTTTGTACCTAAGCTTGAAGAGAAGAAACACCTTGTTTTGGAAATGCACCAAGAGAGTAGGCACATTGGAGAATAACGAAGCTTAGTAGATATGTGTAAGTGATTCTATTGGCACAATCAAACGGAGTAAATGAGGATGGTGGTTGAGGCATGCAAAGAATGCCAATTGGTGAAATGAATTAAAAACATCAGATTTAATGTTGATGACTTGAAAAATATTTCAACATGTGACTTGTTTTATAAGGTTGCATTAGACATTACTAAACCATTTCTAGAGATAGAAAATGGCAACAAATATATTCTAGTGGCTATCAACCATTACTTTAAGTGGTGTGAAGCCAAAGTTGTACTTGACCACACCGCAACTACAACCATTAAATTTCTAGAAGAAAAAATTGTTTGCAAATATAGAGTACCCAAGTTTATTTATATTGACATGGTGGTGAATGGTGATCAACTGAATTTGATAATCTATGCAAGGTGTATGGGATTCACCATCATTACACTACACCCCAGTGGCTATGGTGCAATGTTATGCCTAAAAGGTTGATTAAAACCTTTGAAGCACATAATTACTTTGATGTCCACTTTCCACAAGAATTTGAGTACCTAATATTTGCACCTACCCAGGGTTTTATTTGGTTATAGATGTGGGGTACAAGTTAGCACAAAGTTCCTTCCATTTATGGTGTTAACCAAGCGGACCCCTAGATGAAATCTAATAATCGGCTTTGCATTTTGACGTAGACTTTTGATGAGGATATGAAGATCAAGTAGTTGATGAACAAATGATTGCAAAAATGCAACTTATCTTTGATTTGCACAAGTCAATGTTGGGTAACAATGCCTAGAAGAAACATGTGCATTATGGAAAGGAAGACAAACATTTCATTCCTTTCAGCCAAGAATTGACCTAGTTAAGATGAAAAAACTAGGTAAAAAGAAAGTTTGGATAGGGAGTTGCGAAGGACCTTATTTATTTGTGGGATATGTGGATGAGCAAGTTGGTGTGGAGCAAGATGATGGCAAAAGAAAATGTATCATCAAGGGCAAGGATGAACAATAGTGGGAACATCTTTACTCGAAAACATAACTGACGATAATTATGGGGATAGCTAAATTTGAAAGGGAGCTATCACATATGTGGGATGAAAGTAGGTGAAATAAAAATCCATTAGGATGAAAACCTAATGATGAAGTGGATTAAGATGCCAAATGCAGAAAATGACAAAAAATGTGTTAGTTGATAATGTTGTTTCTTATTGTGTGGATTGGGAGTTTTTTTTTGGTTGTCTATTGCAAGTTAATTATGCTAGAAGTTGTGTGGTGTGCGCTTACTTTGTAGAGGACTAAGAACAACAGTGTTGATGGGCTTTATTTTGATGTTCTTCATGTTTTTTGGATATGGTAGGCTTGGGAGAAGGAAGTGGAGGACAATATTGATGAAGAAAGGGGGGACATGACTACTTAAAAGGGGGAACTCTTCTAGAAGTTGGGCTACCTTTGTTGTGTGTTTGTTATGGGTGAATGCTTTACTTGTTGCTAGTGGAAAATGTGATTAGGAAACATACCTTAGTTGGGTTGAATGATGGTTTGATGGGAAGAATGCCCTCAACCGATGTCTTGAATAGATTCTAATTCCTAGTATCCTTGCGTTGCGTATAGGAATGAGAGTTAGGGATTGATAGACTTAGGTGCATGAATAAAATCATAGAAATGTTGGAGGTGATGAAAATCAATAGGGGACAATGTTGACCATTCTAAGTGAATCAACATATGTTTGTGGGAATTTTGTGCGGAGAAGCATTCGGGAACTTGAGACCCAGTATCTGGGAACTTTGGGGAAGACGGGCGTTGCAATATCTTAAGTGGGAACAATAATATTTGTGGGATGTTGTTTCATCTTGGTCTAAGTCTCAAGGGAATTTGTGGGAAAGAATGTGTGGGTTGTGAAGCATTAAGTTGATTCAAAGTAAGACCATGCTGGCCTATTAAGAATGTCTGGAGTGATGTGATCCAAACATCTTTACACTCATTCATGCTTAGGAGTTGTTTTGGTGGTTGATTTGAGTTTGGGCAATGAAGGATGCTGCTGCACCATTAGGAAATACAATACTAGCAAGGATTTGGATTGTATTGGCTATTGGCGATCTTCTGGAAGTAGAACTGGAAGTAGAACTTCATTTAATAAGACAATGTGTCATTGTAGACAATTGCCAATCACGAATATGTAATGCTGGAGGTTTATAGCTTATCCTCTCTTTTTTGGTCACAATTTGTTTGTTTGGATCATATGTGACCCTGCTGTAACCCTCACTAACCAATCCTCCCTAACCATGGGGCCCTTGCTCTATTTTTGAGCCCTTGCAGTGTGTACATTTTGTCTATTGTAATTTTTGGACCAGGAGAGCCAAAGTTATTGAATTTACAATGACTTTCAATGCTGGAAAATAAAATAAAATAAAATATAGCAAGGACCCATTAAGAACTCTGAAGATAATAAGCCCACTTTAACAGGAACAGTTTTGAGATGGGTGGTCTTACCAATCGAACTTGTACCTGAAGTAACCACAAAGCACATCACAAAATTACTCACAAAACCACTTCATAGATCCCAGCATATTTTGGGTATCAGTTTTAGTGTAGTAGGTCTATAACAGTGTGGGACAGTTGTCACAAATGGAACCTGATAACCGGAGGTTCTCAGGGAGGTTCTCAAAGATATATACTCATGATTCTCAAATAATCAAATAACCAGGTTCTGATATATGACCATGATTCCAAAAAAATTGTGAGAACCTGTTTCTGATATATGACCATCATTCTAAAAAAATCTGAGAACCTGTTTCAATATATAATATCAGTTCTCATAAAATCTAAGAACTAGTCAAATAAGCTTTTATAAACTGCTGGTTCTTTTTTGTGAAAACCGCCGGTTCTTTTAAGGTAATCTGAGAAACCAGAACCAGAGGGTTTTCTCACTCTGAATATTTTCCAGAGGTGTTTCGTTTTCCAAAATACCTTGCCTCTTTTTTCACTTTTTCCCCATGATACCCAGCGGAATTCTGTTGAGTGTCATGGGCAAAAAAAGAAAATAAAAAAAATTCTACCAGGTGCTTTACAGAGTAATGCCCGAGGAGTGGGGCATTCCTGAAATAAGCTGACCCCCACCTGCTCGTCTACAGCAAACATGAAAAAACAACTTTGGCCTTATAGAGGGAGACCTCCTTGTACTATACAGTAGAACCTTGGTGGCTTTGCCATAAATTTTTATTTATTTTAATGTGTCAAAAAAATTATAAATTTATTTTCTAATTTGTTAAAATTTCAAAAAAAAATTACTTAAGATATTAAAAAGTTTGATCTCTGGTCGACTTGAAAGGATGATATTATACAGAGGTTCCCCTCACCACAAAAACAGTTCAAATTGTTTGAATCATGTACCTTACAATAACTTTACCGTTCACTGAAACAAGAATTTTCCAACCACATCAGCTCCAAGCTTCATGGGTTTCTAGTTAAGAAAACAAGTCCATAAAAATATGATTTTGGGTTCTTGGTTTCGATTCAGTCCCATTGGCTTTTGACATATGCATCTTTTAATTTGTATTAATGTTTTATGAGTAGATAGGTTAGATGGTTATTACAAGTGCATACCATAATTATGGAAAAATGAAACTGCAAAACCAATACTAGTTTATACTATGATGGATAATTTAAATGTATTTATCACCTATGGGAATTTGGGCTTGGGCTGCAAATTTCTCCATAATCAAACTCATGGATGAATAAATTATATGTCCATGTAAATAAGCCATGACATTTTTGAGCTTGGCAGGCCTAACCTATAGCACCCAAGGTAAATAATCCACATCTTCAAATCTAGAAAAAGAATCTCTAAAGGCATGGTCCAAAATCATGGGGCGTCCCTCCCTTGAAAAGCCCTCACCAAGGCAATTTGCAGAGTTCTCATTTCGCAATTTTTGGACCAATAAATAGAACAAAAATGATAAAAAATTTAGAGTGATGTTTTAATCGGGAGATTCATTTTTAAAAATTAAAAAGTTTTTTTCCCACAAGATCTCTGAAAGCTAATGCCACTTTGATCAGGACTCAATTGAGATGGTGACCTTACCAAAGGTTTAATATACTTGGGCCTGTTCAGCACAAGGGCCCACTAGTATAGTATGAAAAGCCCTTAAAAGATGGGTCACAATAAGCTTTCCCAGTCAAAAATTGCCCTAACTTATTGAAATTCAAAGAGACCTTTTCTTCTCAATCCCATCGTTTGATATAGTTACAAGTAATGTGCAAGAACCCCATCTGCAAATAGTTAATTACACATTGAACTAGCAAGTCACTCAAGATAACTCAGTAAAGCATGGGCCGAGGGCATTACCAAAATTGGGCAGTGCTCAACTGCCACCTCACATGGGCCCTTATTTTAGTAATGGCCTCACCCTTTGTGCTTTACCTTATAACCTAATGAAAAAAAATCTGTAAAAATCTGAATTTATGATTATAATTCAAATTCTGGCCATAAAAAATGGCCCATCTACAAATTTTTTAGCATTTTTTATTTCAACCAAAATTTAAAATTAAAAATCACAGCACGTACTGAACTCTATGGAAGTTTAGCTAGGTACCTAGTTTAGGTGAGAACTAGAGGGCACAATATAGTTGTCTCTCATTTTTGTCTTTTAAAGAAAATATCTAAAGCTTTTTATTTGTCCTTATATGCTAATTTTCTAGTGTCCTATTCGTTTGTGTTCTAGAAGACCAAATTCAGTGAACAGGGAAATGACAAAAGATTAAATTATTTTAAAAATATTTTAAAAATATAATTAAAAAAAAGAAAAAACCAGATCTATTTCTACCCACATAAACTAGTGATACTCTTTCTGCTCTGGGCAAGTGGCACTGGACAAATAGGAGTTGGTTACCTAACATGTTGCCACGTATTCCTGCCTTTTTCCCCAACTTTCAAGGCTTTTGCAGCCAGGCTTGCTGACTGTCATAGAAAGTTAATTTTTATTTGGTATAAAATTTGTCTGCCATATATATATAATTTTTAAAAAAAATTTGCTCTGAACTTGCCCAATGTTGAATTTTGGTATTTGGCACTTGTTGAAACTTAATACACAATGAATTTGCTAATAAATGGAAAAAGACACAAAAAAGAAATTGGCACAACTTGTTTCTTGGTTTTTTAAAAAAAAACTTCCTTCTTGCCACTTGTATTTGAGAATAAAGCAATTCTAATAGTGATATTATTATCCTCATTATTTTTACAATTCTATAGTTTTACCAAAACTACTAAAACTACTACTTTCTTTTGTCTCTTGATATCAGCGTTTTTCTTTTTCTGGTAAATTTTCCCACTGTGGTGACAAAACAATTTGGAAGGTTTTAGAATTTTTTGTTTCTCTTTTGCAAATTCGAAAAAAAATGCTAAAATCTTGGAAAATTTCACCAAACTTTTTGGAACCACAAAATTGGTGGGAATTTTTTCTAAAAACCCTTCTTTTGATCAGTTCTGACTTTTCTTTACAGTTTCATGGTTACAAACCCATTTAAACCAACCACAATCAGAACATGCTACAAAATGTGAATTAGACAAAGATTTAGGATGACCACCGAGTTCTGATGCATTGCAAAAACCTTGAAAACTCCTCTACTTCATAGTCACCCTTTGTTGTAGGTGATTCATTTTCATACCCGAAAGGTTTGAAATTTCCACTCTGTTTGCAATGATCTCCAAAACTTTTGAAGCAAAAAGAACACCACCACAAAAGCAAGCACACCTTAATGCTTTCTCCATTGCATCACCAGGAATGCTAGAAAATTGTGTACTTACTTTATCATAGTGTTGAAACTGGCAAAACATCATCATGAAGATGGGAAATTAACCAGTCTTGGGCAGTCCTAAACTAATTGATAGTATGTTTTAACAATTTATGAAAAGTTTAGAATTTTGTTTCTCAAAATTAAGTACCATTAAACTTAATTATCTTCAAGTACCCATTGTGTTGCATATGACCCAAATTATGATTATTAACAACTGTGATGAGCACACAAATCAAATTCAATGCCATCTTCACTGTGAATCACCATTGTTGCACATTTTACATTGGACCAAACAACCATCACCAGCAACCATGAGTTGGCTGGTGGTGGGGTTTGTTTTCTTTTCTTGAAATTTTTTAACAATCAAGGCTCTATGGCAATTTCTTTTTCTTTTTGCAATTTTATTCACTCAATAGCCAACATCTAAATCATATCTGATCCTCAAACTGCAGCAGAGAATTTGTCTGCTCTTATAAACCTCAGAAAGTGCAGCAGCACTGGCAAAAAAACACTCCTTTTTGTATAAACCGCTGGTGCAATAAAGAAAAAAGCTCCTATATACATGAGTGTAGTTGAGACTTGTGGGGATCAAGCAGTTGAGGATTGTCTCACCACTTGATCTTCTTCTTTGGATGCTTTCTTTTTTGTAAAACAGTTTTCCTCTAGATAGATAACCAAGGGCTAAATTAATAATAGTAACTGGAGGAAGTAAAAACACAGTAGATTTTAACTCATAACCAAAACCTCTGCAAAGTCCTATCAACATATGAAATATTACATAAACCCAATCTTTAATTTTGGGAAAGTGGCATCATGGCTAAGGAGAAAAAAAACACCTTCTAAATGAACTCCCAAGCTGTGGTAACCAAAAATTACCAGGATTTGTAGTCTTTACAGACCAGTTCTGTCCAGCAGCATGGAAGTGGCAAGATTTTTTGAATCAAGAGTTGATAATAAATTGAGTGATAAAGATGATGTTTGGCCATTCCTCTGGTGCTCTTTCCCCTCTTCATCTTCATCACTACCACCCACAATGTCCTGCAATTTTTCAAAAAGCACCAAAAAAATTAGTAAAAAATCACAGAAGCTTAAATATTACTTTAAACTCAAGGGGGGGTTAGCTAGCCGATTTCTTGTACCTGTCTGATTGCATTTGCTTTCTCCATAATTGCAGCTACATTGAAATCATTGCCAGTGACAGTTGATGTTCCCCACCTATTCTGCAGCCCTGAACATCGCCATCTATGATACTGGAATAAGAAAACAATGCTTCAAATTTAGGTCCCTGATTGAAACTCTTTGCTGGAAAACACTATATATATATATATATATATTGGACTATCCCACAACCAATTTATTTCTAAGTAGAGAGTTTTCTTTAGGATCAGAAAGCAAACATACCTGTTTTCTGTTTAGCTCCATCAAGACATTTTGATTGTCCCGAACTTGTGATACATCAATCACAGACATTTCCTTCAGCTGCAATAATTTTTCCAATACACAGACAGAACAAATGAGCCCTGATTACAATTGCAACCTCAGTGTCTTTTTTTATCACCATAAAACAAAAGACTATGGCAATCATTTCTAGCTGCATTTTAAAACAGTTGATGCAAAATCTGCTATTGGGTTTTGCAGTAATTTTCACACCCAATATGATGACTACCATCACCACTGTTAGTGAGCACTTATGGATGGCATTCAATGAGCAAACTGTTTTACACATAATGTGCTGTCTGTCAACCAAGCAGCTGCAGTAATTTTAAGAAGAAGGTTTCCCCCATTGAAGGTTTGGTTGGTTGGGAGATCTGAAAAGAAAGAGCCTGTCGTTCTGCTTCAGCACTAAACCACAAAATGGTCTTCTTCTTCCTCAACAGAATTTCTTCACCCACATACCATAAAGCACAAACCATGAAGAAAAACCAGAACATATACAAGTATGACACTTACAATGTCATGTTGATGAGAAACAGCATCCATGTGGGCTTCTTCAATTTCTGTATCTGACATTTGGTTGGAATGAGTTGAGGAAGATGCTTGACCAGGGCTTGACTCCGACTGCCTCACTGGAGACATTGGTGGTGATGACAGGTGTGCTTGACGACTCCAGATACTCCAAGACTGAATGGGCCAATCGTCAATGGAATCATGATGGATAGGCAGTTGTTGCATTGAAGTCATGGGAGATGAAGAAGAAAGAAGTGGTATATATGCTGCTGAACTTTGTGGACTGGCCCCCTGCTGCTCACAGCAGAGTTTCCAGTTGTTTCCAGAATTTCCAGCAGAACCTAACAACAATTGACGTGAGAATGTAGCAGGAGATTCAGCAGGTGAGTGTAGCGAACTGAAAGGGGTGAACCGCTGTGGTGAGCTAGCCGATGACAATGATGACAAGTTGTCTAAATCTTCCGGATCCTCATCTGAATTCTGTGAGGAAAGATCTGTGCAAGACCTTGAACTCAAAGACAGCAGAGAAGTATTCTTGAGTTCTTGCTCCTCAATCATATTGTGAGGCTCATGCAGCAGTTTTTCTTCACCTTGATCCATGTCCACTGCAGCAACATCATCAGCAGCACTAGATGGGCCACCACTACTAAAAAGTATCAACTCTTTTATGTCTGGAGAATCACAGTCCAATTCTTGGTCATGACGCACCATCTGATCACTAGAAACCACGTGAGCATGACCATTTAATACCAGATCAAGTTTCTCACTCTCAACCTCTTCAGGAGCTATAGGAGGTTCAGAAACATGCAGAGCAGCACAGACCGTTTCTTCATTGTCCACCTTTGGCTCACTTGGCACTTTTGCACAATCATTTACAACTGGAGAGTCTTCTATTCCTACCACTTTAGAACACATAGGAGGCTCAGAACCTTCTGGAGAATCAGTGTCTGCTTCTTGATCATCCATGATCCAGCCTCCAGAAACTGCCTGAGTATGACCATAAATTAATGGAGAGCTTTGTACCTCATCAGGAGGCATAAGAGGCTCAGAAGCTTCCACCAGTGAATCAGGTTCCCCATTGGCTTTTAAAACAGACTGCAATCCAGGCATGAAATCATCCTCAGGTCTCATCTCAGTCAGCACCAATTGCTTCTTGACATGGTTCATGTCCCAGCGAGCCCTTTGTCTTCGAGACTCCACATGCCGTTTCAAAGCTGAATGGGTCAGAGGAGGAGGAGAAGACAATGCCTCATCAACCTCTGTAAATTTGTGAGCTTGTGATTTAGAACCTGGTGTCTGAGCTGCTCCTTGATCATCCAATTTTGTCACACCACAAACGACATTGCAAGTTATTGGCGGCACATCACCATTCTCTCTCTCTCTTCCGAGATATTCCAGAAAGATGGGAGGCTTCACCAACATCGTCACAGCATTCGGTTGGTCCTCATGCTTCAGCTTTGTCTGGTACACTGCTTGCTCCAAATGCATGCTTTTTGAAGCCCTCTGTCTTCGAGACTCCACGGGCTTTTTTGGAGTTGCATGGCTCCGAATGTGGGCCTCAGCTGGCACTGAGGCTCCAACAACATCTGGGTCTCCCTGACCTTGTGATTCTTCTAGCTCTGACTTGTCACCAATTGTTTTGCTGGTCAGTTGAGAATGACCATTTTCTCTCAGTTTTCCCTGATACTCTAGAAACAACTCAGGCTCAATGAAATTCACTGCAGATGAGATCTGCTGCTCAGGTGATTCAATCACTGTGTCATCTTCAGGCTCAACAGCCAGTTGACGGAGTCGAGCTTGCTCCTCCACCCAGTTAATGTCCCAGCGACGCCTTTGTCTCCGAGACTCCACATGCGTTGCTAGTGCTGAGTGGTTTAGAAGTGATTCCTTGCCCTGTAATGTCACTTCATGGATATCTGGACCAGACTGAACTGGAGATCCAGAGTCCCGAAATTCACCGACATTCTGTTTTCTTTCATTGTTAATAAACTCCTTGGAAATTATGCCATTGCCATCATTATCTTCATCATCTCCAAGGTTTCCCAGAAACATTGGAAGTGCAGTTGATTCTTCCACTGCAGGAGGAGGTTGTTCCTGTTGTGAAGGGGACGATTCAGATCTTAGTTCTTGTTGATGCTGAATGCTCCACTGTGGTGGGAATGTTTGCTCCAGAAGGTCCATCACCTGGAAAGGCCCGTCATGTCCCTGAGAATAATCCACATGCTTTTCCCATGCTGATGAGTGGTTTTGAAGGGAAGCCTGATCTGACTCTCTGGTTTGATGATGGGCCTCAGGACTTGGCCAAGCTTGCACTTCAGAATCTGACACACTACTTCTACAGCAGTCATTATCTTCTCTCTTATCATTCACAATCTCACTAACCACTACAGAATGACCCATTTCTCCCTCTGTGTCAAGCTGTTTTATACACACGGAAGGCTCAGTCGATTCCATATTTGAACAAGGGTGGTGCTCATCCTGGTGCACCTCATCCTGTATGAGAGCAGAAGATGGTTCAAACACAAAGTCATTATCATGAGGCTCCCTACTCTGCTGGGGACTGGCTTGCTCCTCAGCAAGGTACATGTCCTCAGGAAGATTTTTCCTTTGATAGTCTGTCTGCACTTTTGGTATTGGGAGGTCCACCATAGCTGTCTCTTTCACTTCCTGGGACAGGTCAGCTGCCTCAGATGGTGATTTGGCCTCAAACTCTGATACTGTCTGGTGATCTGTTTCCGCATCCTCAGCCATTGGCACCACCACCTCAGGAGACGAACTGTCATGAAGATCATTACCCATCTCTGCAAAATCTCCACAAGGGATGCAAGGACTTGAAGACTCCACTCCAGAGTGGTAGTTGTTTTCATGTTCAAGGAAGGATGATTCAACATTCAGGTCATGTTTGGGCTCAGTTCTCATGTCAGGTAGTAGACCCTCCTGCTCTTCAAGTAGGTCAATGCCCCTTGGAACCAATCGCCTTTGAGACTCAACATGTGCATTCAACACCAAATGATTCAGAACAGATGCCTCCTCCAATCCTATTTTGGGTGGCAGCTGGTGGATATCGGGATCAGGCCAAGCTCTTGACTCTGCATCCAACTCCCCCTCAGAATCCATTGTGGTCAGAGCATCAGCAAAGGAGGCACTATTACTGTTGTCATCATCATCATCATCTTCTTCTTCTTCTTCTTCTTCTTCTTGCAACTTTGCATCATTGCCATTGAGCTCACTTTGTTGCTCAAAATCATCTTCTGAGTTCTGAGATTCTGTGTCCATACTATTGACTGCAAGAGGTGTCCATGGTGGAGCTTGAGCTTCTTCAGCAGATCTTGAACTGCTTGTGGAATTTGGGGGCATCTGGTCATCAGTCTCCTGAAACACAGTTGAGCTTGCTTGAAAATTGCCTTCAGCATTCTCAACTTCTGTGTCAATGTATTCAGTCTCAATTGGCACTAACAAAGGAGTTGGAGCTTCTTCAGCAAATCTTGGACCAGTTGTGTGTTGCAGGCACATCTGATCACCATTCTCCTGTGATGTATCCAACCTTGCAAAACTATCTTCCACATCCTCAGCTTCCACATCCATGCCATGAATTGCAAGAGATGTCAATGAAGGAGTTTGAGCTTCTTCAGAAGATGTTGAACTGGTTGAAGGTTGTAGGGGCATCTGCTCACCATTCTTCTGAGACTCAAGTATCTGGTCCAACCCCTGTATCAAATTGACATTTGCCTTCATAGTAGGAATGAAGCTTCCTGAGAACCCTTCCAGATTTCCAAGATGGATGACCGAATAGCGCTCCCTGCAGATCAAACTTGGAAGGTAAGACCCATGTCTAGCATATCCACCAGTTGCTACGCATATCATTTGGCTGAATGCAGATGCTACAACAGAATGTTGAGCACAAAATGGCGAGTACTCGAAATTCAACCAACATTTTTGGTAATGCAACAAAGAAGGAAGCATAGAAAGACCTAGGTTTGATATCCAGGCTTGTTACGGACTCCATCTTCTCCCGCAACTTGGCCTCCTTCTGGAAACCACAATATACTTCACCTCAGAATAGAAGAATACAAGAGGAAGAAATTTTCTGAGGATGCTTGATCAGGCAACAGACAGAGAAATTCATGTATCTGAAAAGCCTAATTTTCCACCCAGGAGAAGAAGATGCAACCAAAAGGTCACAAAGTGCACAATCATCCTTTCTCTTTCTCAATTTGATCATGATGCAAGTTTCAAAGAGGAATTGTCAAGAATTTAGGGTTGTAGGAAAGGGAGTGGTAGTAGCAAAAGAAAAAATGGGAGGGTTTCAATTGCAATGACCCTCTCTGTGCGAGCTTTCTGCTGCTCTTGCTCTGCTTTCTTGAGCTCCGATTCTGCCCATAACTTCATAAAGACTGAGGGATCAGTGTACCTCTTTACACAAGCCCCTTCACCTTCTGCATCAAACCTGGGGGGTCCAGCTATTGTGTTAAACCCTGATCAACCACGAGACCCCAACTTTTGACCTTAAAGCAAATCTAGAACCCTAGACAAGTACTTTTCTGCACCCATGACTTTCTTTCTCTAACTCCAAACAGTGACAGTTGTTTTGAATGCTTTTGGTCAAAGCTGTAAAGTATGTAATCAAACTCAAACTTTGATGGCAATTGCTCAAGGTTTGGTACATTGAAGAAGAAACTCCTTAGGAATGAGTTGGTGGTGACATCTTGCTCACTAAGTGTACAATCTGCATTCTAAATATGTCCAAAAAACCAGGATTTGTTCGTCCTGATCATCTCTGATTAGATCAAGAAAAAAACGCACAACTGAAAAGGGTGGGATGGAGGTCTCACGACTGGAAGTCAAATGTACTCCCTCCATCATCTCCTGAGAAAAAAAGTTATGGTAGCTCATAATGGGAATTGAAAAGGGCAGGTTTGAGTGGGGCCATACTTGTCTAGGAGGAAGAGGCGGGGAGGACCTCGACACTTGTCATAGAGGTTGCGAAGGAAGTCAGGTAGATCACCTCTTGTACAGTGGTTATTATCACTTGGCAAGCTTGCATGCCAATCTGCCCCTATCACACACCAAACACAATTTTTTTGTCGCCACAAATATACTACGGATTTCTTGAATAATCAAACCTTTGATTGATGCCAATACAAAGAATTAAGCCAGGGTCTTACAACTGTGAGGAAAAGCATCACGGACCATAGTATCATCTTGAGGAGCACAGAATGCATGCATAGATATGCACAGGGTGGTTAGGGGGCAATTTCTCTCTCTCTCTCTCTCTCTCTCTCTCTCTCTCTCATGTAAATGTCACAATCAAAATCACAGTAATCAGCCATGTTGGCGGTGGCAAGAAGTTGAGAAAATAGCAAGAACAAGTTATCTGATGACAAGCAAGTAAGCGCAGATAGAAATTTGTTGTTTGGAGCTGTGATTGTTTGATCAATCCCTAATTCTTTTTTGCACCTTGAGGGATGTGATGATGTTGAGCATATTACCTGGTGAGTAAATGAGCCGGAAGAGAGTAGCTTCTGATTGCAAAGATTTCTCCACATTCGGAAGATCTGTTTCCAGTTTCAACACTCTTGCTCTCAACTCATGGCAGCACCCCATGATTGACATCACTTCATCATGCAAACCATTGAAAATCTCAGCTGCAAATCTGCAAACCCATCCCCATCCATCAGATCCCAGCATGTTTTTTTTCCAAATGTGAGATAAAGGTACATCATTCATGGTGCTGACTGACTAAAAGGCAGACAACCATTAGTCGTGACCAATATTGGCAGGCATTGCAGCAGACACGGTAAAATTCTTCTTCCTCAGCAAACCCTTCCAGCATTGATTGAATTCATAGGAGAGGATTTGGTATACAAAAACCATCAGAAGTTTGTCGCGAAGACCGATCTCAGGGAGAGGGATTGATCACTTGAGCTTCTTCTTCAGCATTGAGAAAATGTGTAAGAGATGTGTGTGTATGTGAGAGACAGACAGACAGAGAAGAAGAAGAAGACGTACTCAGCGAGGTCTCCGAGCTGGCGAACAATTCCAACCAGAGCGGCCATAGCCACACCCTCCAACACAGCTTCCGAGTCATCTTTGCGTGCCGTGCGGTACAACTGAGGATTGGCTAGCATAAGCTCACTACGCAGTTCATATCGCACTAGCGGCATTTTCCAACAACACTCTAATGCTACTCCTCCTCCTGCTCCTTTTTCCTTCCCCTTCCTGCACTCAGACGTTCTTCTTTTGCTCTCTGTCCGTCACTGGTTGTTTCCTTCTTCCCTTCTTCCCTTCCTACGACTACTACTACTACTTCTACTACTCCTCATATCCTTCCTTCTCCTAAAACCTTTCGCACGCCTCTCATTTCGTCCAGAGAGACAGAAATTTCACTTGCACAATGCGGAGCTTCAGAAATACGGAATCGTCTGGAAATTTTTCAGCGACTGCGGATCGAAGCCGGCCGTCGAACCCTCATTTTTCCTGTGCACTCCGACGCCTCTTGCATTTGTTGCGCATTTCCTCGTGCACCCCCATCCTCCTCCTCGCGAGCTGTCGCGTGCGCAAGCCATCGCCGGACCCCCCTATCTCTCTCTGTCTCTGTCTCTCTCTTCGGTAAAGAAGTCCGTTAGAGTAAAAGAAGATGCCCTTTTTAACAAGCGGTCCGTAAAAACTTACTTAACCAGTCCCAAACGCGCAGTTTCACATTGTACGGAGCAATTAACTTTTTACCCCACAAGGGCCACCACCCTACAAGTGTAAACAAGCCCCACCTCAATTAGTAAATAAAAAAATAATGGTAAAAATTGAGTAGGTACTTGCCTACCTACCTACCTACCTATCTATCTACCCCCCATTGTCTCAAGGCCCGCTTTTCGAAAAACCGGTCATGGGTTCAAAACCGAGTATGTACCGTTGTTGTTTTTCTTGTCTCATTACTTCTCCATGCAAATAACAGTGTTGTGATTGCAGGACAGCTGTATTTTTTCACCTACAAATAAAAATGGCTGCCATCCACCATCCACCATCCACACACACAAAAAAATCCTTTTCCCTCTAGAGAAACCTGCCTTGAAGGGTGGGGGGGGAGGGGGGGGGCTTGGTTGTGTTCAAATGGGACTCTCAATTCCATCCCTCAATAATTAAAGAGACTTGGCACAATAATAAGTCTTTTAATCACTGATCCATCTCATAAGAGTACATGAGAGGACATGAGAGGACTGGACTGGATGCTTTTTTAAGGGGAGCAGGGGAGCTGGGTGGGGGGAGAGGAAACTAAAGAAGCCCACCTTTGGAGACTTTTTTTTTTTTAAGAAATTTTTGTTTTCCTGAAGGAGAGAGAGAGTTGGGATAGGTTTGTAAGAGGTAAAGGGTAAGCTTTTAGGGAAGTACATAGACGGGAAGGGAGTAGGTTTGTAGAGGTGGGTATGAAGTCAGACAGACATCATTATTTTATTTTTTTGATTGTATAGATTTCCAAAAGAACAACTTTTGATTCAAACATAATAAATGTGTTGAATTTTTATTTAGAAGGGTGGCGGGGGGAGGAAGAAGGGAGGGGGTTAGAAACTTATTATTAGGCCGGAGACTGAAAGTTTGGGGGCCAAAATTTTAGGTCATGATTGTTAGGGAACTCATCATAAAAGCTTCAACTATTTCTCCAAGCTAAAGAGGATGAACCAACCAAAGGAAGCCACATGATGGGAAAGACGAAAAGAAGGGGTTGGTAGGTAGGTAGGTAGGTAGGTAGGTTGGTTCGTTGGGTGGGTAGGTAGGGACTGGGGAGGAATGATGGGTGTGGAACATTGTTGGCTAGGGTAAAATATAAAACTTAGGTGTGCACTTACAAAGAAAGAAAGAAAGGGAGGTGGGCCAAAACAACAATTGGGACAAAAAGTTAGGGAAATCAACAAAAGGAATATAACTGTTTTTTTCAGACAAATCTTAGGCCAAATCGGCAGCAAAAGCATTTATGAAGGACGTTGCCAGGTGCCCAAATTATGGGCACGCACTCAGTTATTGGCCATCATAAAAACCCTAAGTCGGCGCTGATTAAAATTGCCTATAGCAATGAGTGAGTGAGGGTAGCTTAGTTTTGCCTTGTAGGTAGGTAGGTAGGTAGGTAGGTAGTTAGATTAGGGGGGGGGGGGTGGTGGTAATTCATCATGCTTTGTAAAATTTTCAACCTCCTTCTATCTAGCCTACCAGGAGCTCTATGACTTGAAGGAGGAATCTTCTGAAGGGGGGGGGGGGCACAAGGCATTAAGAGAGGGAGATTTTGGATTCTTTACTTTCAAAGTTATGTCTACTCTCATGAATGACAAATTGGTAGCCCCAATCACAAAGGATGAATTGATGTGGGTGGCTA
>Ga0209208_10002492_pt1 | contig 26423 bp, 23 predicted proteins | sample S1TSphfallax_3_FD_187694 | JGI IMG/M metagenome (GOLD analysis project Ga0209208, IMG submission 187694) | Host-associated microbial communities from peat moss isolated from Minnesota, USA - S1T2_Fd - Sphagnum fallax MG (SPAdes) (version 2) | ecosystem: Host-associated > Plants > Peat moss >...
CCAAAATAACGTACTTGGATATAATAAACGTACCAAAATAAACGGCCAAAACAACGTACTTGGATTTCACGGCGTACAAAATTAACGTTGGGGTACGAATGTTGGTTTTCATCAAAGGATAAATTTAGGGGATGAATGAAAACAACAAACCTTCTGGCCAATAGAAATTGGACATTTGTTACTAGACAAGGTGTCTGACGAGAACCTCTGTCACCTAGTCCAGCAAGTAGGTAGCTACCACACTAGCCTTAGGAACTCTAGGGTTTCAGAAGTAGAACTCTAGAGTTTGTCATCTAGTGTAGCAAGTAGCTACCACCCTAGGCTAAGGAACTTTAGGGCTTCAGAAGAGTTAGACTTTCTCAAGAGCATTTTAACAAAATGGTCTTGACAATGTACAAAAGGTACAGGTTCTCAATCCATTAGAGTTTAAAAAAGACTTTGATGATTCTTCGGTCTGATGAATCATCAAACCCCAGACAGTCAAGTGAATCATATGTTAGTGTCATGACCCAGCTCCTGAGTGTCAGCAGCCAGACGTATTCTTCCACAACTTGCTAGTGTTTGGAGACTGCAAGCTCTAATTGCCAACAGCCTGTTTGTTAATTCTTCAATCTGATGTGTGATAAAACAGAAACAAGAGAAACGACAAGTTAGCCATGTTAATCCCCTAAGCACAAAATGTTTGCAAGCCAACAATAAAACACTTCTGCCAATATCTTGTATAGGGACAATTTGAGCACACCTGTGAACTCCAGCAGTTTCTATTCAATGGTAAAATTCAAGTTTCAACCCTAGCAGTCTCAAGCAACAACTAAGGTCCACAAAGTTTTAGAAGCTCTCTATGCATAACCTACTAGTCTAAGGTAACCTTCTCTTTAGATGGTAAAAAGTTACATTTGAACACACTTTGGTCATCTGCATGGTTGACTTCCCTTGAAAGAGCCTACTACAGCCTACTAGGCCAGAAAAAGCTGGCAAAACAAGGAAGGAGTACCTGTTCCCTAAAATGGCTGCACATCATGCACAAGTATCATACTAACCAAAAACAAATCAGAAAGCTCCCGCAGATCTGCACCTCTCTCTCTGACCTAAATTTCAACACTTCAAACACTCAACGTGTACTCGTGCAAAGACAGATCTCTAGATGAGTATTGAATATAAAGGTAAGGCTGATTCAACAATAACATGGGGACTTGCCAGCACTCCCATAAACAACATGATTGGGGAAAAAAGTTTAACTGATCTTGTCTAGTATGGTGTCCCTGTCATGCCTGGAAATAACTCTGAGATCTTGTTGAACACATCCATCACCTGCAAATACCCTCCAGCACAAATCAAATGGTGCTTGTATACACCTGAAAAAGGGGGAACTCTTAGTTTGCTAGCTAGGAGTGACTGAGTGGCTTCCGACACAATAGGGTACTGCCTCATTCTGGAGGTGGTCACTTTCTAGCCATCATAACAGTTAATAAAAATTCTGCCATGAGATACAGGGCATTTGCATAAACTCTGTCAGTAATCTAGAATTTGATACAAAAGTTCTGCTTTTAGCACCCTGCCAATCAGGCATCAAGGACAATTTCATACTCTCCAAGAAATTCTCTGGACAGGGAAAATGTATCAACTTACCTCTTTGTCATTTTGGTACTTCGTGATGTTCAGTGGATTTTGTGAGCACTGCAACCACAATGAGGATTGGGACATTAGAAATATACCAAAGTAGGCCCCTTCATCAAGCCCTACTAATGTTCAGTTTTATCTTCATTGGAGTTGGAACCCAGGTCTTTAAGGATCAAGGTGAGGCAAGACATGCCCAGAATGAGGTACTGATCATGGACCATGATGCTGAATGGGCTCTGCAGACCCAAGGGGAATTTTAAAAAGGGTGCAGAAAACTTACTACTCTTGATGCCATGGCAAACAGGAAAGGGACTGAAAGAAGAAATCAAGAGAGCAATAATGAGAAATGACTTTGGGCCACTTACATCCATAATTGCTGCCTGCACTCTTGGATTCTGAAAAGCAACTGCGACTTCAGGGTTTGCCATGATTTTGGCTACCACTTCTTCAGGTGTTAACCCAATTTGTTCTGCAACAACCAAGTGTACTCAAGAGCTTGACATACATCTGGCAAGTAGTATCTACATGCTCGAAAGTTTCTGAAGGAATCTCAAAAAGGCAACAGCTTGTTATCTATCTGTTCTTTAATTGCCACCAGGAACATTCTCCTATAAGTCAATTCACCATATCATGTCCAGAAAGCCAATTCCTGACTCAAAGACTTGCCACATGGAACGACAAATGGCTAATCACTATATTCTTCAGAATTATAGAACAAATCTTGACACCACAGAAGGTGGTTGTTGAAACAATGTCAAGAACCAACAAACTACTTTCACAAGTCAATCATAGCACTTCGTCAGTGGACACACCAAATTGTTGTTTGACTTCATTGCTATTTAGGTCGAAGTTCTTCAGCATGTCTGACATTCGGCTGTCCCATGCACCATCCCCACCCATGCTATTCCTGTACAAGCATTTGCAAGCACTGTGTTGGTGAAACTTGATGCCACATTATTCCTGCATGGCAGGCAGTGTCTTGCAATGTATGCTGATTATCATGATACCTGGAAATCAGCAATACTACATAATGTGAAAAAGGGAAAAAAGATATAGGACTTACAGCATGTCTTGTAGCTGTTGCCGATACTGGGGATTTTGCATCATCCCTAAAGTCAACCAAAATCATCCCCTCTGTCAGCATTCTCTTCAATTCAAAGCTAAAACTGGAGTTCTTGCCTTCTCCTTTCAAAATTTCTCCTGGTTTCAGTACTCATTTCAGCATCTTGTGGATATTATGCATTTTTTTGTTCTGTCCTATCTACTTTTGTTTATGTGTGTCACTGCTCCTTACTTCTGACATCAATCACAGATTTAGAATGCTTGTGCAACTGAAACCTGCATGGTTTTCCCTTTGAAACACACAAGGAATACAGAAGTTCTCTCCAATTTTGTTGTGTTTCATCATGATATTCTCTAATCACATAGGTACTGTTCTTCTTGAAGTGGGACAGTCACCCATTCTTTAACAACTCCTGGAATACATGGAAACAGAGGCACTCACATTTAAATGTGGCTGGATTGCGCATTTCTTCAGGCAAGTACCTGATCATCACACAAAGATACAGGAAAGCATTCAGCTCAAGGTGCTCTTAAAAAAGGACCACATTTTGCACAAAACATACTGGACTCACATTCAAAGAGCATGTATGCAGCTCGATATTGCCTCATCTATTCATGAGAATGCACATAAAATTCCACAATACCACTTTGAAAATAACTGCTATGTCAGTTCAGGCCAAAACATAAAAAACAAAACAAGAAAGAGTCCCATCATGAGTTTGTGAGTTTCACTCACAAAGTATTAGACAATCAACTCCAAATCACCTCAACGCGTAACAAATTGATATTCCCACATCAAAATTTGGTCAGAGGATTGATATTCCTATGCCTATGATAAACTGCAGAATCAGTCAGGACTTTGACAACTTGAAGTTGAAGACTTACGGGTAAACCATTTTCTGAACAGTTGGATCCTCCATCATCTTTTCAAGCTGTTCCACTGAAAATATTGTTTGTCCTCCTTTTGCTACAAAAGCATTCAATAGTGATGAAATAAGACAGAAATTCAGAGCACCTGGAGGAGCTTGAAAGTTTCATCACTTCTGTTCTGTTTGTGTGCACCATCTGCCTTCCATCTACTGTCATGTGCTTAGCTTTCTGGAGTCAAGGAAACTTACCGTTGTTGAATGAGGGCCCGGCTGTGTTGTTGCTCTGCCCCCGTGAGTCTACCACCTCAGGTTCTGCAAAAGAAATGCGGTTTGGGTCTGGCATCGGTGGGGCTTGTTGATTGTATCCACGGCTTTCAGCTACCTTTTTTTCTTGTTCCAGTATTTGGGCTGCATTCACATCTACAAACACTGATACAAAACACAGCAGATGTCAGTGTAGATTTGTCCAAACAACAGCACCTTAATGACAAGTCCTGAGAATCTTCCATACAAATCACATCCTAAAATCTACCTCAACTTATCAACTAATCTCCAATTTGGGTTGGAAGATACCATCTGACTTCAATGCAGCCATGTATGAAGTTCATGGTTAAAAGTTCTGAAATTACTCATGGTTAAGAAGTAAAAAGTTACATATATTGTTTAGAGCTCTGATTGTTGAATCATTTCTAAACTCCCAAAGTTGTTTTCACATGGCCTATTGCTTTGAAAAGCAATCTAATTGCATAACTGGGGATCTACAACTCATCTAGAGCATTGAGAAAAGGTGGAGCTAGGTACAACCCACACCACACATAGTTTTTTCATCATCATAGCAAAACCTGGTACCAATGGGTTCCTCGAGAAGGAAAGAATCTGCCAGTGGAAGAGAAACAAACACAATCAAACTGATATTAGAAGACATACCAGATTTCTTGGGTTCAGCAGAGCGGGTAGGTGCATCACTTGTGGACGAGGTTGGTGGAGATGGGGTCACTGAAGTAGGCACAACGTCAAAAGGTGATTCTGTAGCAGCTGCACCAGTGGGAGATGACATTGGAGTAGATGCAGGAGGGGGCATTGGGAAAGGAAACCCAACACCCGGTGGAGGCATAGGCATATTGGCGAATGGATTTGATGATCCAGGGCTACTTGACTGTGTCATTGACTTCAGCATTTGCTGCATTGCATACCTCTGCATCACATCAATACAGGAATTTGACTCAATATTATGTATACCACATCCAGCCCATCTTTGTATGCTTTTATTGCCCTCACCTGCCAAATTGCTTAAACCTGCCTGCCGTTAGAGCTGGACTGATATACAATTGATCAGTTGAACCCATCCCAAATTCCCCTAAAACGCTCCTCACACCATTACCAGTCTCCTCATATGAACCCAAAAGACACCCCATAGGTTAGGGGATTAGGCTTGGCCTGAAGACTTGCAGAAGTCTTGTACATGGTTGAAGGGATTATGTGCTTGCCAAGAGGGGCTTCTGTTGACAGAATATATTAGCACTTCATATAAATTGAGAACCGTCCTTGTGGTTAGCAACATTGCGATCTAGGTCACAATTTGCAGAAATAGACAGCCAAACAAAATTGGCTGGTAGGGAATTTTTGACATTGATTACCTTGACACTGTTGGCACCCTGCACACCAGGCATCCCAGATACACAAAATTAGAACAATTCCTGGCAGGCTCTTCCATTTAAGAAAAAATGATTATGAATCCCAAAACTGACTAAAAAAAGGAGGTAATATCCTGTCTATGAAGTCAATAGATGTCTGCAAAACCCATGAAGTTCGGTGATTGCCATACAAATGAGAAGATCGCTGAGAGTCCCACTCCAACTCCAATCCAAAGCAGAGGTGACCCACTGCAAAAAAGTTAATAAACAACACCTTAAATTGTGCGGCAGCCATATTCATAGTAATATGCCACATTAACAGAGCTGGAATGAAGCATATGCCCAGGATAAATCCAAGTATAAACCATAAATCCTAATCATCACATGAGCCCTGTGAACATGCCTGAGAACATATGATCAAACTCTTTAGGCAGGCAAGTGGTAACAACAATAACAGAGAGGTGGACAAAACACGAGGGGGAAGAACTGGTTTAACTCACATATATGTTGTTGTAGGACCTGTTGCAGTAGTTGTGCTTTCAACATGATCAGTCTGGCTATTGTCTGCTCCTACAAACACCACTTCCCTTTGCTCCAATCCTATGACAACCCAAATGCCTGATTAAAGTCATGCTCACACCACCAGCTATTGACTTATCAAAGCACCACAAAGAGTAGTAATTCTATTGCCCTGCAAGATCCATGAATAGAGACATTACTTTGATGTTTAGTCCCTTCACTTCTGCCGTCATCGAACCACTCTACTATAGAGCAGTTAAGCATGAATCAAGTTCGGTAAGAATCTACTTGTTCCCACTTCTTCATCTGTATCTCCTGATTCAATAAAAGTGCAGGAGGAGGAGGGTACCATTGCACTGATGCTTTTTCATTGGAACATACATAAAACTCTCACTCTTGGGGAAGAGCAACTGACCACAAAAGGTTTTTCCGGGATCATTACCCACAAGGCTTTGGTTACAAAGTTTCTAGAGGCCCAGTTGCGCACATCATGTAGGAAAATCAGACAGAAGGCTAACCCTAAAAAACAACTTCAGCTATCATGCCAAGAGGTGTGCACAGGAGCAACAAGAACCTGAAGTTTTCCTGCTATGGCGAGGCGTGCTCCCGTCATACGCTTGTGCTCTGACGGAAAAATAGCTAGGATTTTGCACCAACCTCCTCCTCCTCCTCCTCGCGTATTCCCCCCCGGCAACCTCCATACCTCCTCCTCGTCGCAGTTGCATGGATTTCAACATCACCCCAGACGACGACAACGACGACGACGATGACACTGCAAGCCTCCGGTTCCAAAATGCGGCAGCGCTCTCGGGTAGCTGGCAGGGACGATGGCAGCCACCGAGCACGCTCGGGGTTCCAGCACCCGAATGCATCACGGAGACCTCCATTCTCAAAACGGGAAAAAAGAAAACCGCCGTGACGGGTGTGTTTGTGTATGTGCGCTTCTCTCTCTCTCGCTCTTTGTGGGTGAATAGATTTAGGGTTTGTGAGTGCTATGAACCTTCATTATAGGGTTTTGTGGGAGCCTCGAAGCTTTTGATGCGCGCATTGCACCGAACACCATCAAGGATGACATAAGGACAGTGAATACATTGACCTAATCTTTTGCAAAGTCTGGAGAGCACGCTCTCTACAAGGCATACACTATTGTCTTTGCACGTCTTGGGGAGCACACTCTCTACCTGTAGGCCGAACGTGCGCTTCTTGCCCGTTGCAGAAAATTACAGAGAAAAATCACGTTCAATTGCTCTGGCTTCAGCGGCTCTGCTTCAGCGGGTTCTGAGTGCCTGTTCTGGTGGTCAGGTACTTCACCTTCAGCTTGCTGCATCCGTCCCACATGATTTCTCAGATCTTGCAGATGAGTTTATGGCTTCTTGTTGATGGTTTGTTCATGCTTTCCTGCCTGGTGCCTATTTGTTTTGAGGATCTACAGGGGTTGAGTGTCTACTGATGGGCCAGGATGGTCACCTTCTCCTTGCTGGAATTGCTGACATCCAGTGTGTTCTTTCTGTTATGCTTGTGCTGCGTTTTTTCACTGAACCATCTGCTTTGACATGAATTTTCTTCTGAGATGTAACTTAGCCATATAAATCTCACATTTTGCCGACATGAATGTGAGCATTACTGCTCTTAGGTTATGAGTGGGACAATGTGTGTGAGATGGGAGAGACTGCAGACAGATGCTGGGAGAGACTGCAGCTGGATGCTTTGACCATGGAATTGCTGATCTGAGACAATGAGTCTAACAACAGAAAGGCACATTCCTGAGACCAATGGATGTTATCGAAGTTGGGATGGAATTGCCGATGTGAGACAATGAGTCTAACAACAAAAAGGCACATTCCTGAGACCAATTGATGTCAAAGTGGGGATGGAATGTGAACCTGAGAGGAGCATATATCCAAAATCAATTTTGTATTTTAGCAATCCCTTAGTATTACACTGGTAATCCATATTGCTTGCTGTTGCCTTTGCACTAATAGGAGTCAGCTGTTTTAGGGCTCACATCTGATCTATGCCAGATAAGGAAAGCCCTACAGGTATGCTGTAACAAGCATGTGTTCACAAGCATATGCACCAAGCATGCTATTCACAGGGAGCATGGGTAGAGTAGTGGAATTTTAAATATGTAACCAAGCTCAGGTCTCCTGTTCTCTGAATGCCCAATTTTCAGTGCATTTCCCATTACTGTATTCTATACTGTGACATTCTTGTTGCTCCTTTATTTCTTTGCAGTACCATCCTATCTCCCTATCCACTTTACAACAGCAGAATTTTCAGCTTCTACAGGAGGCAGTTAAAGCATGGCTTTAAGTCCACCCAGGATCAGACAATTGATGCCAAAAACTGTGATTGCCCTGGAATCACTTCAGGTGGTTGCTCTGGCATCCCTTCATGTGGTTGCTCAGCATCACCTTGTACATGTTCAATTTCCTGTGGAACAGAATTGATCCTTACTGCTTGTAGTTCTTTCTTGATCAATTCCTTACATCAATTTGAGAGATGGATAGTTGACATGACTCTTTATGTTCCATTGTGCAACATAACGAGCTGATTTTCTAATGTGTCAGTCTGGGTGTGTGCAAGTATGTGTTGATATGATGTCTATGCAACAATATCAAGGGTGTGCCCAAATTCCCCTATAAATCTTTGTTTTGATTTACATGAATTTTCAGTGAAAACATTGTTCAATGTTCAATAACTTTTCCACCGTAGGCTGAAATATTATGAAACCAACTAATGCAGCCCTACCCATTGAGGGCTCTCCAATGGTATTGAGAGTGCAACTAGAAGCACCATACCAAATAATATTACAAAACCAACTTGTTGCATCCCTACTCATCATTGAGGGCTTTTGTAAGGAATTGCCCACTTTTTTTCTTTGTTAATTTAGGACCCTCACCCACCAGAAGATTTCACTGTACCTTCTGAAATTGAGAAGGTACAATTTTGGTTTTTTCTTTTAACTTCTTTTTTTCTTTTTTTAATATTTTCAGTTCTTTTTTAGTTTTTCGCCTCACCCCTCCCTCCCCCCCCCATTTTATTCTAATTCCTCAATTTAAATATAATGTTTAAATACTTTGCAAATTTATTTATGAACGTTCCAAAAATTTGGAGTTAAAGGACATTGCAAACTAAAATCCAACTAAAAGTTCAAATGAAAAATTAAAATGAAGTTAAATATTGTGAAATCTAAAATCCCAAAAACATAAATCTAAAGTCCTAAAATGTTGAAGATCAAACTATGAAAAAAATCATAATACATTCTTGTCCACCATATCTACTATCAAACTATGAACAATCTTGGAATAAACAACTAAGTTGATTTTGATGGGACAATTATGAAGATGGCTAAACACGTGCCTAGAAGATGTGTTTACATTCAGCACCTCAAACAATCGTTGAATATGAATTACCTTTATTTGTTGCTTGTGCTTTAGAAGTTCCACATCAAACATGTCTAATATCTTGTTTTAAAAACTATTTATGACCAAACATAAAGTCACTCTAATTATGTGAACACAACGAGTTTTTAGGGTTTCATTTTTTTGTTTGTTTGTTTTTAGTGGCTATCAACTTTCTACATGCTAACAACAAGAAATATTTTGTCGTTGTTGCAAGGAACACATGGGTAGGAAGTCTTGTTTGTTTATGTGTTATGGAGAATAAATCTACACCAAGCTTTGGATGGTGGAGGGAGCTACAACATTGAATGGAGGTTTGTGTAATTGACAATGGAAGCTAAGATAAGAGGCAGAATGGAAGAACAATGTAGGCAAGTTTTTTTCTCCTGAGTTTTTTCTTTTCTTGCTAATAGTTTGAGAGATAGGATGATAGACTATTAGGCTAACAGTTGTTGAATTCCATTGCACCAATGATTTAGCAAAGTAAACAAATTGTTCTTAGAAAGGATAGACAATATGAGGGGTTGATGTTAAGGAATGATGAAAACAAAAGAAGTCCAAACTAATGAAAGGAAGGCATGTAGAAATACAAGTATGCTTTTAGGAAGGGGACCTTTGTTGCAATACCTTGAATCCATGTTGTAGATAGTTGTCTGAATGAATATTAGAAGCTTTAGTGGGGTGTCCTTAGGTTGGGCAGAACAAGATGAATGAGGACAAGAATGGAGGAAATCTTAAAGATGTATTTGTAGCCCATTCCTGCAAAAGAATCGATTCTTCTTGAGTGGTTCTAAGTGAGCTTGGTATATATTGTTCATGCCACAATCAAAATACGTAGATCCAAATGTCTCCAAGATTTAAGGTTTATCAAATGAAGGATTTGATGATACGCTACATTGTTGCATTAATGGGAGAAAAGGTTAACAACTCATATGGGCTGAAAGAACTTTGAGAGTTCTAACTTCAAGCCATACCTCAATAGGCTCTAGACTATTAGTGATATGGACTAATATTTGGCAGCCAGTTGTATATGGTCACTATGGCAAGTGTGAAAGGACTCACACAATTGTGACAAATTGGCAATTTACATATATAATTTTTTGTTCTCTTAGAATCAGTAGAATCAAGTAGAATTTCTGATGATAGTAGGTTATAATGCAAATGATGGAGTTGATTGTATAATTTTATTGTTTTTGGCTCTACTTAGAAGTTTCATATGCATAAGACTTTGTTCTTTTGACATTCCCTTTTCTTTTTGGTTACATATCCTCAATATTAACATGTTCCATACTTGGTTTTTGGCCTTACACCATCATATTTTTTTGAGTAGCATTGACATAATCAATAGCATGTGGTTTCCCCAAACCAAGAACATTAGCAATGAAATCAAATATTTATTGGGTAACATGAACAATGTCGAATACACCACCTCCTTCATCACTAGGAAGAAATGAATCAATAAAAATCACATCAACCAAATCTGAAATATGAACATCCTATAGAGAAAAATTAAAAAGCAACAAGAAAAAATTAACTAAAAAAATAACAAAAATACTATCACCAATAGATACAACATGTACAAAAACACCATTAACAACAAATTGATATTTCCTAGGTAAGAATATTTGAATTAGTAAAAACCAAATCAATATGGTTATCCTTCCTAAAAATAAATAAAAATTAGAAACCAAAAACAAAACAAAAGATCAAAGAAGGACAAATAATGGTTGTTCAGTCTTTCAAATGCCTCATTTTCCTCATTGAAAGTTTCTTCCTATTAAAGAATACAAATGCCCTTCAATTCACCAAAAATGATACATTGCAAAGCTTTGTTTTTTAAATGTCTATCAATTTGATTATCTTTACAAACATACAACAAAACAATACATGAAAACCTTGAATGAAATCACAAATTAACAAAAGCAACAAATGAACTTCAAAAATACAAAACAAAACAAAATTGGGAAGTAAGATTTAAGATCTTGATGATCTGTCACTTCCATATTGTATTTTCATGGAACAAAAGCTTGTTTGATTCAAATTATCCCAAACTTTTAGCCTTTTTTTTTTGAGATTTTTTTTTCTTTCAAAGAATAAAATCACAAGTCAAATTGTCAAAAATCAATCGTAATTAATTATGGCCAACCAAAAATGTAATGAACCAAACATAATCATTTTTCTTCCATTTAAGTTTGGGCCATAAAAACAATGAATGAGGACTTGAGTTATCATTAGGCTAGACAATAGGATGTTGATGGGATAATTTTTTGAAGGTTGCAATCACATCATCCACAAGGCAATCAATAAAAGGCCTATGCCAATTTGCCGAAAATTTTGTAATATTGATTCTCCAAAATTTAGAAACTCTTTGACAAAATTTAAAAACCAAACTAGTATGCACTTACACCAAAGAATACTCTTCAAAGTTCACATTCTTGAGTTCAAAACACCTTCTTATGAAGAAAATCCTCATGCAAAAATACCCAAATCATAGATTGAACCCAACAAGAAATGTTGGTTGACAAATTGGTTACATTAGCATCTTCTATTATACTTGAATAGAAAAAGCATTAGACTTCTTTATAGACTTCCCAAGACTAGCATTAGAAACATGAAGTGTAGCTTCATCACTTGTTATCTTCATTTCAAATGGTATTTCAAATTAACAAAGACGTTGAAAGGAATTATCAAAATTACACCAATTTCCACAATCTGATGATTCTACCATTATTTAATAAGCCTACCAATATTTCTAATCAAGGATTGGATGTTGTGCAATACAAAAAATAAATTACAAGAAAAACCTAATAAAAACATTCAATAACAAAATCACAAAATAGGAACTTGCAAAATGAAAAAACAAAACAAAAAATAATTCAAAAAAAATAAAATGAAAGACTAAAATTCTTTACTTGGTAGGAAGGTATAGATTACCATTTTTTTTGTCTTGAAGAACAAAGATAACATATCCACAAGTCCCACTACAATGTGTTCACTTTTAGACAAATTTGCAATCAACTTTTGAATATCATAACCTTGAAACTTCCGTAATTCGTTGAACACATTTTTCACCCATAGTTCCACATGTCTATTGGCCTATGCCTTCCTTTGTTAATGTTGTTTAACTCGACCCCATCAATCTCAAGAAATTGAGCATTTGAAAAAACCTCACTAGAAGGAGAATCATAGTTAAAGAGAATAACAAAATTGTAATATAATTGGAAGGAATAACAACAATGCAATTTGATGTAGAAGCAAAAGAAATGGGAGAAAAACATTGATTACCAAAAGCATCAAATGGAAGTTTAGAGACATCAAAATCGTCAACACCCAAGAATGGTGAATTAGAGCTATACAAGTTTGTAAAAATATTAGGATCAACATCTACTTTAGTAAAGTGAGCAAAATCAACAAATTCAAATAGTTGAAATTATATGTCAAATCCATCATCAAACCACAAGATATCATCATTTACAAACTTACAAAGAGAAGGTGTGCATGGTGCAACATGGCTAGATCCAAATCTAGAAGCTTCAACATCAAAAGAAGGGTTGAGTTGACTAAATAACAATTCAAGGACAACTTAACCAATTCAATTCTAATAGAACTCACTACAAAGTTTTTTGGAAGTTGGTCCATCTTCATGAAACATTAAGAAACATAATCTACAATAGATAAAAAAAGGAACAAAGAAAAATGCTTAAGATGTTTTGGAAAAGAAAAAACAATAACAAGGCCGATAAATGCTAACAAAAATGTAGAAGGAAAAAAACAGAAGTTTATAGGAGCTTCTAGTAGCAATGAGAAAGAAATGACCATTTAACATGATGGAGACTTGAGTAATGTCACCCACTTGCAAAAATAAACATAAAAAAACAAACACCAATGGGGAAAAAAAAAAAATGTAATTGCAAGCATACGTGCAAAAGTAGAAGATTAAATCACAATCTTGTGACACTGACAATGCAAAGACAAATAATAATAAATATAAATATAAATTTTTAATTTAAAAAAAATTATAGTAACACATTCGCAGAAATAGATCATCACAATCTTGTGAGAAGTGGCAACAAGAGGTGCCATGGTTTGAGAATTCTGAACCTGACAAACAAAACAAGGGTTGTGTCACACTGTGGCCTTGCCATTTTACATCAACATGTATCTTAAGGCAAAAGAAGAATCATGGAAACTCAAATATTTCACCATGCAAAAATATAATCTTCCAAAAATCCTCTCAGAGAAACCAAAATCCTTCAAGATATCTATCTATGAAGGAAGGTAGTTTGTTTTGTTTTGCAGTTATGAAATCCACTTAATTGGGATGCTTCAGATCACGTTATTGGTGTCTTTGGAAAGCTCTCAACGAGGTGGGGTGCATGGGCTTGGTTCCATGACGTTTGGACTTGCGGTGCAAAAGTTCTTGAATATTGAATGATTTTTTCACTGAAAATTAAATTAAATCGTAGCTAGAAATTTCAGAGGAATTGGAATGTGCCTTTGGTGTTGTTGGAAAGATTTTGCTGAGCAGGATTTAATGGAATTTATTTGGTAAAATTTGAATTCAGAATGTGGGAGACAATGATTTTCAAATGATATTTGCAGCTGAAAATTCAAATAAATTCCAAAAAACCAGGTTTTGGAAGGAAAAATCAGTTGAGAACATGGTAACAGTCGAGGAATTACCATACAATTCAAGCATGATTTCCTTTCATATTTGGCTGTTAAAAAAATCCATACATACATTGCAAAACAATGTTCACATGTTGAGTTTCCCTCTTTTATAATGGGTTCACACTTTGGCCAACTGCGCAGGCCACACTAGTTATAACTATGTATAACTAATCTCAAGTTTCAACACAAGCCAACATATCATATTTCAAAAATCCTCATATAAAAATAGACCTATTTACCTAGGGGCCAAAATCCCTTAAGCTACTATACTCTATATTGAATCTGAACACAATATCCTTGCTTACCAAAGCAAGGCCAATAAACAAACTACCTTCCTTCATAGATAGATTGGCAAGTTATGACTTGAGACCTACCACAGCTAAAATAGGAAATGTATCATGAAGTACCCAAAGAAAAAAGGAAAAAAAATTCTCTGATTATGATCACAGATTCACACGGTAACACATTCCTCAATGAAACATGGTGAACATTCCTTCTCAAAAATGCTGGACCAAACGAAAAAGAGCTAAATCGTCCCTTAATCTCTGGACCTTCCAAGGAGACAATGGAAGTCGCTGCTGCTGGTGGCTCGGGGAAATCCCGGGAAGCCCCCGCGAGAATAAGGCCGAGGGGATCCGGGAGAATGGGGTCGATTCGAGGATGCCAGGAAATGAGGGCCGCGAGGAGAACTGGACAGAGTTGCCGGACAGAGAGGTGTTTGAGCTGACAAAGACAATGCCGCCTGATGCACCTCCACGGTCGTTTGACGCGACGGAGCTTGGGGGATGTCCCTGATCGCCGCTTTCAGGAGAATTTGAGCCGACAGAACTGTCGCTCAGTGCACTAAGTCCAGGGTTGTTTGAACAAATGGAGCCTCCACCCCCAGAATTGTTTGATCCCGCAACAAAGCTTGAAGGACCGCTGCCTTCAACTCCAGGATTGTTTGAGTCAACGGAGCTGTCGCTTCGTGGACCTCTAGGGTTGTTTGAGCTGACAGAGCTTGGAGGATCCCGACCGCGACCCCTAGGATTATATGAGGCGACGGATCTGTCGCTTCGAGGGGTTAAGTTTGAATCGACAGAGCTGTTCCCTGCAATCTGTGCATTTACGGAGTTCGATCCACCAGAGGAAGAACGCGTCCTAGTGGTGTCCTCCTCGATCAGCTCCTGGATGAAACGGTTGATGTCCATGTCTAACCTAGTGTGCCTGCTGCTTGTAGACAAACCGGATCACAATCAATTTCCACGTCCGGCCGCTTGTGGTTTTGAGCTCCAAGGATTTATACATGCACACAAGAGTTTACGAATTAGCACAATAACTTTAACAACTTACAGCTCCTGCACAACACCAACAATGGATATTGCATGAGCTGGTCCCTTTTTTCTCTGGATTAGTTTGCAACCAGGGCCGTATAAAAACCATGGAGATGTCAAACAACTTGCAGGGATGATCATCCTAGTGCAATGGAAAGTTTGAGAAATATTTGAGCCAAACTACATTACCTTTGACACCATCAGGTTCACCTCATGTGTCATCAACTGCTGCCGAGATTTGTTCATCAGCTCTTGCCTCTACCACCAAAGTACCAGTAGTCTTTCCCAAGTAATCCACAAAACTTAGATAAAGAGTTGGTCCAGAATTTCAAGATCCACTACTAGTCTATTTCCACCAAAAAATTCTGATAGCATGCGGTAGCCGCCTGGAGGGGCTCAACAGAACTTGAATTCACAAACCACGAATTTGTAAACAAGTCCATAAAGAATGAAATCCAGCATGCCATGCATCATGGCCAAACCAGATATAATTTATGCTTTGAAAACGAATTGGAGTGACAATCTTTTAGCTTAGAAAGAAATTCAAGGTTTTAGGTTTATACTTCATAAGCTGGGGCTTGTAGCTATTTCAATAACTTAATCCGCATATTCTTACACCAACCATCTTCACAGCTTGTATCTCTTTCAATCCCGAGAGATTCTTAACAAATTCTTCACAAGTACTGTGTAGCACCAAGTTGAGAATCCATCATGATGCAAATTAGGAAAATTAAGCGCGTGAAAGGGTGTGACCTTTGAAATGACAGTGTAGTAAATGACAAAATCGGTCCTGGCAGTTGATTCTGCAATCTACAATGGGCCATAAACCTGCCAAATCAGATCAGCAGATCTGGACCAGTGTTGGGCAGGTATTGATTTTTTAAGAGAACGTAAAATCGCATGTATTCCTTATTTGTAACTTTGGTTAGCCTTTTGGGTAAAGTTTTGATTTTGTTAAAAAACAATTCAGAATCTCCAGGTACTTTATATTTATAACTTTGGTTACCCTTTTGGATAAAATTTTGAATTTAAAAAATATATATTTCAGAGCCTCCAGGTACAGCCCAATTTATTTTTTTCAATTTATGGTTGTTGTTCAGTATAGGGTTTAGAGTTGTTATTGAAATGGATGCCATTTTGAGGACGAGATTAAGGTTATGATTTCAAGAAAAACATATACTTCAGAGAAGTCACCATGAATTGGGAAAAATCAATTAAGCTCAATTAGACAAAAATCAGAGCACATACACTAGAGAAATCAAATAGACTAAAAATTAGAACCCAAAACTTATACACACAGAAAAAAAATTCAAACACACAAACTCAAAATGATGGCAGGAACTCTGAACCCTAAGAGTATCATCTACGACACTAAAACTCAGGCAAGTACTGAGGATTTTCTGCACTGAAAAAAATATGTGGGTAAAAAGGTACTGAGTTTTACCCCAGTTCTATCATGATTGCTGACATTCAGGGGGAAACGATCTAGATTGAGTTTTTAATGTTTAAATCTTGTCAGGTCAGGTTCTTGATATATGTACCAAGAACCTACGGTTTTAACACTTGGATCCAGGTACCTGCACAACACTGGTCTGGACCCTTACATGTAGAGGATCATCAGGTCCAAAGAGGGTTCCCTTTTTTATCCTCCAGAGAGTGCCTGATTCACTCCAGCTCCAATGATAGACTCCCATAGAAATCAAAACTCTCATAACAGTTTGGCACACACAGAAGATGTATTACCAACAAAAAATTATCAAGAAAATTCCACCAAGATTATTCAAAAGACTTTGAGGACAGAATATATCAAATCCTCCAATTTTGTCACAAAAATCCTCAAAAAAATCTCTCCACATGCAAGAGAACACCTCCTGCATAAATCATCTTCCAGAACCAAAGGTCAAGAAAGAGTGCAAATCCAAAATCACACATGGTGCCAAAAAAAAAACCTGAAGGTTTGCCATTCCTGTATTGCTGCTTTCACATCCTCTGTATTCCTGTGCTCGATCATAGCACACTATTCTCACAGGCAAGCTAGTGTAATCTTATGCACACTCTATTGACCACCCTTGGCATAGGCATAAGGATCAGCATCAGACTGCTCAGGTAGCACTTCAGGCACATACAACTTATGAAAACTCAACTTCTGCTGTGGCAGATTACCACCAGCAACAGCAGTGAGATCAGTATCTACCAGCACAGTATCTTCTTCCTTATAGTCTCCTCTCAATATACCCCTTGCTAACTCATTCTCTACACTTTGTTGAATTACTCTTTTTACAGGTCTGGCTCCATAGTTGGGATCATATCCCATACTGCCCAGGAGATTCACTGCACTTTCACTCACCTGCAGATTGATTTTCCGGTCCTTGAGCCGCTTCTGTACCCGCTCCAACTGTATAGAGAGAAAGGAAAAGAGAGATTTCAAGATTAGCTATCAGGACAAATCAAAACACAAAAGAAAGAAAGATCCCATGCAACATCAAACTCACTACATGAACTATGCTTTTGCTAACACTTGCAAAAGTGAAGAATCACAAGATGACAAAAAGAAGATGCACATAGCCACTTCATGCCTACGATGTACCAACTAGGTGCACAATGGACAACAGGGTTATACGGAAAAGGATTTAAGATCTTGAACAGGGACTAAAAAAAATTCCAACAGGAGGGTGAAAGTAAATTACCTGAAGTTTAACAATCTTACTGATCTGCTCTCTGTCAAGTGGTTGAAACACTATGTACTCATCAATCCGGTTCATGAACTCTGGTCGGAAGGTCATCCTTGCAGCATCCATGACACGAGCTCTCATTGCCTCATATGCCTCCTCTTTGCTGAGACCAGCAGAAGAATCAGCACTATTCAACACATATTGAGAACCTACATTTGATGTCATTATTATGACAGTGTTCGTGAAGCTCACTTTCCGACCCTGTGAATCTGTCACCCTACCATCATCCAAAATCTGGAGAAGGATGTTGAAGACATCTGAGTGGGCTTTCTCTATCTCGTCAAAAAGGACTACAGCATAGGGCCTTCTTCGTACCACTTCAGTCAACTGACCACCTTCCTCATAACCCACATAACCAGGAGGTGCCCCAACCAACCGGGACACTGAATGCTTCTCCATGTACTCGCTCATGTCTATCCTCACCAAAGCATCCTCAGTGTTGAAAAGGTAAGATGCCAAAGCTTTGGCCAGCTCTGTTTTGCCAACACCAGTTGGACCCATGAACATGAAACTTGCAATTGGTCTAACAGGATCTGAGAGACCTGCCCTTGAACGCTGAATAGCTTCAGCAATGGACTTGACTGCAGGGTCTTGGCCAACAACACGCTTATGAAGCTCATCATCAAGATGGAGAAGCTTTTCTCTCTCTGATTGCTGAAGCTTGGAGATAGGGATCCCTGTCCACTTGCTCACAATCTCTGCAATATCACTTTCAGTGACTTCTTCACGGAGCATGGACTTGCCTGTGTTCTGATATTCATCAAGAGCTTTTTCAGCTGCTTCCAGCTGCCTCTGTAGGGTCATCAAACTTCCATACTTGAGCTCTGCTGCCCGGTTCAGATCATAGTCCCGTTCTGCTTGCTGTATCTCTAGATTCACTCTGTCAACCTGTCATGTTTACTCACAAAGTCAGAAGCATCATCACAGACATTTATATGAGACATATTCTTAACAATCTAGCCAAATTTGCCTTCAAGAAACAGCCAGGCATCCTGTGCAGGCTCAGCCACCCTCTGTACAAGAGCTATGTCTATAACCCCCACAGAACCTCAACACCAGTCTCCATGCAAGTGAAAGACCTTTGCTGAGGAAAAACCAGAGCAGCATCCTATAGCATAAGGAGAAGCTAAGGTACACCCCCCAATGTTTGGTGTCAACATACCTCTTCTTTGATGGATTGGATGCGAGTCATAACTGATTTCTCATGCTCCCATTGATCAGTTAACTCCTTTTGTCTTGTCTTCAGCCATTCAATCTCTGTGACAAGGCGACCCAGACGGTCACGGGAGGCCTTGTCAGTGTCATTCTCAAGTGACAACCTCTCCATCTCTAATTTCAACACTGACCGGTCTATTTCATCAAGTGCTGTTGGCTTTGATGTTATCTCCATCTTCAACTTTGCAGCCGCTTCATCCACTAAGTCAATAGCTGTTGATAAGGCAAGGACAACCTCCTGTTAGATTTATTGTCTCAAATGATCCTGAAATATCTTGCACAGTAATCAGTGTCAGGCAGGTGACAGATGAGGTGAGGATAGTGTAGAAGATGTTACAAACAAATCAAAACAGAGGGATATTGAACAGGAATATGGACCTTTGTCAGGAAGAAACCGGTCACTGATGTAACGATCAGCAAGCACAGCAGCCTCCACTAAGGCACTATCAGAAATCCGAACACCATGGTGAAGCTCATAACGCTCTCGAAGCCCTCTGAGAATAGATATGGTATCCTCTACTGAAGGTTGATCTACATAAACTTGCTGAAAACGCCTTTCTAAGGCAGGATCCTTCTCAATGTACTTCCTATATTCATCCAATGTTGTGGCTCCAATACAACGAAGCTCTCCTCGTCCTAACATAGGCTTCAATAAGTTGCCAGCATCCATAGCCCCACTTGTAGCACCTGCAAGTAAAAGAAGCACACAGCTAAGATAACTTGTTTTGATACACTGGTTCCTCAAGAGATGTTGTATCCATTCATGTAACCCTGCACCATATTTCACCTGGCAATTTGATGTGCACTAGAAGCTTGAATAGAGAAATAAACATAAGACAAAGACCTGCAAAAATGAACCATCATATGTACCTGCACCGACCACTGTATGAATCTCATCAATGAACAATATAATTTGACCATCGGAGTCTGTTACTTCCTTGAGAACTGCTTTCAGGCGATCTTCAAACTCTCCCCGGTACTTGGCACCAGCTATTAATGCTCCCATATCCAGTGATATTAACTGTACCAAACCCACGATAACAATTTGAACAAGAAAACTTAGGCTACTCTATATGTAAATCTGAACTTCACATGGTAAAGCAATAAAGTATTACCTTGCGATTGATTAACGCTGAAGGGACATCTCCTTGCACTATACGCTGTGCTAACCTGCCCAGATGAAAGTTCATCAGCTCACAATAGATTGACAAGCAGAAATATTGAACCAAGGAAAAACCATGGTAACTTCAACCTTCACTCTGCAACATTCATTTCCTGGCAAAGACTTGAACAAAAGCACAGCACAGAACCACAAGTTCTCCAATAAGTGGCAGTCCTGTAAACTCAACAAACACAACTCCCACACAAGCCCATACTTTGGAGCCACTCACCCTTCAGAGATAGCAGTCTTGCCTACACCAGGTTCTCCAATAAGAACTGGATTGTTCTTCGTTCTTCGTGACAAGATCTGAATACAGCGACGAATCTCATCATCACGGCCTATCACAGGATCTAACTTCCCTTGTCGTGCCATCTCTGTCAAATCCTTTCCATACTTCTCCAGCGCTTCATACTTGCCCTCTGGATCTGGAAACACACAATACATCACACCTCTAAATTAGTTTCTTCTCTACCAATACCAGACACGGCAGCTAGTTCAATTCTTACACCTTCTTGAAGCACTTGAAACCAACACAGCAAACAGAATTTGCAATGGTATACCTTGATCTGTGACCTTCTGAGAGCCCCTAATGGCTTGAATAGCAGCATTTAGTGATTTAGCAGACAACTGGAAGTCCCTAAAAAGTTGTTGTCCAAAACGCTTGTCTTGAACAAACCCGAGAACCAGATGCTCCACAGAGATGAAGGAGTCCCCATACTCTTTCTTGTGGCCTCTTGCCCTTTCTATCAATGCTTCCAGATCTCGACCTAGCATTGAACCACTTGTGTCCCCCATCACCTGCAACAAAACACCTCTAATGTGAAAGCAGAACTCAACAATTCTTTGTCTAGTGCAACGTGGGCAAAACCCCACCCCTCTGGTATGTCCCTTCCTTGCCATCATATATTTTTGTTGGTTGTCTTTTGATCCAACCACATCATCAATCCCCCACAGAGTCTCCTGCTGCTCTCAAACTCCCAAGTTGCCAATCCAACCTTACCACTGACTGTGTGCAACGGACACCAATACAACTACAACCAATCCTTAGAACTCTACATTCACAAAATGTAGTCTGAAATTCAAAATTATGTGGTAGTGGACAAAGAAAGGCTGGGAGTAGATGAGGATTGCAGCCCTGCACCCCACAATTTGATAGAGTTACAAGGAAGCTTAGAAACAATTGATCACAGGTACCTTAGGTTGGCGTTGGATGTAGCGATCTGTGGCATCGAGAAGAGTGGTGTTGTCTACACCAGCTTTTGCGAAAATTCTTCTTGCTAGTCCGTTCCTTTGCTCCAGCAACGCTTTCATCAAGTGCTCTGTCTCCACGATCTGCTGCTTGCTTTCCTTGGCCACGTCTGGTGACGCCACTATTGCTTGCCATGCCATCTCCGTAAACTCTGCCTGGTTAATCTGGACGCCATACCACCACGGAAAGCTCTAGGAAAACTGCAATTGCGAGGCAGACCCGAAACCAAGAACGCATAATCGCAAACGAGAAGAACTAAAAACTAAAACCCTAGACCAAGAACTCCAACCACCTACACGCCGACGGACATCCTTACCCGTCCATCTCGAGCGTCGGCAAAAGGCACAGCGCGCGAGCCTCGCCCCCCTCGCCCGCCTCGCCTCTCAAGCTTCACCGTCTCACTCGTCCCTTGGAACCGCTGAATTCTGAGCCCCACGAAAGCTTGCCGTGGCCCAACGCTAGTCAAACCCTGCGAATAAGAGCACGCGTTTCTCACTCCCCTTCTGACCACGCGGACTCTTCTTGTAAACGAAACTCGAGCGGCACCAGAAGAAGAAGAAGAAGTAGTAGTAGCAGCTCCGGAACAAACTCTGGATTGTGGCTTATTCGAGACTCGAGTGAGAGAACTCGACACCACAGAACCGGCGCATTGAGACAAGCTTGCCATCGCCGTCATGCTTCTCCAGCATCCAAATCGCTGCAATTGCGTCTGCCAAAATCCACAACTCTCCCAAAAACCACCAGCACCAAAAACACACTGCGAAGAACACGCAGGACACGCAGCAACGAGAAACAGCACGACAGAGAAAGAGAGAGAGAGAGAGAGAGCTTGTCACTAGTAACTTGCTAGTAGTGAGTAAGGAATGGCAAATTCCGAGATCAGAATGTTATAGTAACCTCAACAAAATGCGCTGTAAGCTTCGTGGAAATGGTGAGTCTGTGGTCTGTTATAACATACTAGAGATTTCTAGTAACATCTTGTCACAGAATACTCCTAACTAGATTTTCTTTCTGGACAGAATGTGCTGGAGCTTCGTGGAAATGGTGAGTCTCTAAGCTCTGAGGTGGTCTGTTATAACATTCTAGAGATTTCTAGTGACATCCTGGCACCGAATGCTCATAACTAGAATTTCTTTCTCTTGTTTTTTTTTTTTTTTTTTTTGGGGTTCTTTTTTTATTGCCCCAAGCTAACAAAATGGATGAGCATGTGTTGATTTTTGGGTGCACCCATCTAATTGATGGGTTGATTTGAAGTCTACCCATCTACTTGTTGGGTTTCTTTTCAAAATATATAAGGTAATTGATTTAATTATGCCTGTATATCATTTTAATTTTTTTTTGGGTTGTCACTTGCCGGATTTGGTAATTTGATTTTTATTTATTTATCCAGAGTGAACTAGCAGTTAAATGTGTAATAGGCTTTGGTAGGTTTATGAGAATTTTACAAGACCAATGGAAATGTTAGAAAGGGATCATTATTTTCCATGTTCAGCAGAATAAGGTTGTGTATAGGCCTGAAATTTTTTTTTTCAGCCCAATGGGATTGTTGGATTTTAGTGGTCTGAATATGTTTTCTTAGTTAACTTGAGTGAACTAATAGTCAATGGGTAATAGCCATTTACAGACAAGGTTCTAGCACATAATTTGTGCATTTTATTTTTTTTCAATTCTATAATATCAAAAATGTGATAAAATTTTCCAAAAACTTAACAAAATTAGTCAAATTTGCAATAAAATTTTGAAATATATTTTCAGAAGAAAACGGGGGAAAAACAATTTTGTTGTTTGCATACAGACAAGGGTAAATAATATTCATGGTCTGTGGAATAGGCTTGTGCCTAGGGGTGAAAAGAGCCCGAATGGCCAATGAGATTGCTAGAATGGGAGCCTCGGATTCTTTTGAGAGTTAATTTCAATAAAATGGCACTAAAATTTTTTAATAGCCCATAGGCTTGTGACGAGGTGCAAAGTGAAAAAGTATTGGTCAAATGAGATTGTTCAAAATCGATGCATTGAATTTATTTTTTAAGTTGCTTTAATGATTAGTAAGTTTATTGCATGCATGCAAATGGCATGCGATTATCATTGCATGTCTTTTTTATGCAAGGGAGTGTGCATTGGAATTCTAATATTTTAAAGATTTATAGGGAACATGCATAAGACTTCTAATATTTTAGAGATTTATAGTGAACATGCAGAGGATTTCTAATATTTTGAGTACCTATTAGCTTTGGAGTTGGGATTTGCACTTGGAGTTAGGGGGAAGAGCATAGGGGGCTATGATATGAGACATTGTTAAGATGACTTTGTCTAGGATATCCATATCAAACATGTTGGTTAAGAGGAATATCAATTTCCAAGACTACCTTGCTTTAACTTGCCACTCTTTCAAAGCTTTCTATAAGTAGGATTTTCCTTTATACGACAAAAAACTTACACTCCTTAACAAACAAATTAAATCACCTCTCTTTTTTTGTTACAATCTCAAATTTCGAGTTGTGAAATCTCCCATCACATTCTTGAACTCACAAAATTCTCATGATCTTTAGTCCCTTTGTTGGATCTACCTTCTAGTGAACCTTGAATATTTTTTACATCTCTCTTAAATCTAAGTGTTTTTTTAATGGGTCCATTGTTAAACTGAAGATCAAGATCAATGATTGGAAAAACATTTGTTTGATAGGTGCAAGATGGTAACCATGATCATATTTATAATTAGTGTTATGTATGATAAGAATGTCATTCAATGGCCTTTTTTTCAAGGAATAGAAGAATGGAAAAATTGGAGAATTATTTTGCAACTTGAGAAATGATGTAAATTGTTGCCAATGTGCTAGATTGAAATTGTGAACTATTGTTGGTATTTTGAAACTTGAAAATTCCTTCTTGTTTCCATTTAAGTTTTTTCTTAAACTAATTCGGGTTGTACAATGAATGTGATTTTTTTACTGATTTTCATTTTCAATTTGATGTTTTGCAATGAAAATAAAAAACTGATATTTGTTGTTAATGATAATAAGTAAGAAATTTTGTAGCTTCAATGATTTATGTAAAAAGAGATTTGAACCTAATTTTGACCTACATTGAAATTTTAGAATGACTAATGATTACCCTAGTACCTTGGCCAATTCAACACTAATCATATTATTTCCAGAATTGTTGAAATTTTCAAAAATTATTTCTTCCAAATCAAAAAATATTTTGAAGGATATTAGTGAATATTAAGGAATATTCTATTTGTTGAAATGAAAATTTCAAAATTAATTAATTATTTGACGAACATGTGTTGAAACGGCCAAGGTACTAATGTATATGCATGTTTTCTCAATTCATTGCCCATAAATAAAAAATTAATTTTCACCCAAGAAGCCTTTGGGTGATTCACCCAAGTTGTTTTTAGGTCAAAATTGTTTTGTCGGTTGCTTCATACTCTCTTGGCCACTTCAAAATGGTTTATGCTTGAGGGTGCAAAAGATCTATGTATATTCTTTGTATTATGAACAATTTCATTCCAAAACTAGGATGACAATGCAAATTTGGTGCAAAGAATAAGGTTGGGGATGGGAGATTCGTTGATTTTTTAAAAGAATCATTTTGGTCATGTTGTTATAAATGTATGATCATCATTGAAAGAGTATGATAATGTGTTAAAAATGACACAATTTGTCCCCCAACCTTTATTTTATATATTAATAATTGGGTGTAAATAGGATTTTTAAAATCACAATGACTACTAGGGAAATTCCTTAGGAAGGGTGGAACTAATTACCATGATGATGTGGCAAATTGCAATTGGTTACAAAGGTGATGGATTGAAATCCATGTTTTTTACAATATCAAAAAATATAATTTTGTGTCATGACATATTATAATATTATGTAAAGATGTGAATAATTATTATACATGGTTATGTCATTTTTTAAAAATCAAGTCCATTAAAAATTGAAAAAAAACCAACAAAAATATTGGTTATAACATTTTATGATCTTTTTTATAAGGTTTCATACTCATAAGATTCAATCCAAATAATTCCACGGGTTCCCATAATATATTTAAAATATTATGATGTAAATTTGTTATATTTACAACATTAAAATAATAATTTTTGACCTAAAAATGTTTAAATCCAAACATTAGTTACAATTGCTTTGGCTACTATTAATATGATTGCACCCAAACAAAATTCACCATTTATATAAAAGTTTTAATAGTCCAATACTTAGCTTTCACATTACTACCATTATTACAAAATGTGTCCTAGTTCATTTTGGGTTTCATTAAATTTTGAATAAATTTACACATTTTTACCTAATTAAATTGTTTAACCCCTTAATGAATGAAGACTAGTTACTACGGATAATGACAAACAAAGTTACTCTCAAGTGAAATACAAATTTACCAAACCATTCATTTGCTAATTAATTAACTAACCGGCATGGAAATCAATTAGAATTTAATTATTTAATATAAAATATTATTGATAATTTCATATTTTTTAAACCTATGATTTATTGACATGTGTCACTACCTAAACTATGAAAAAAATTAACCTAAGTAGGTAGGCTTCCTAATCACCTTGGGCACTTATTCCAAGAATTCAAAAGGAGAATATTTAATCAACATACCATTGTTGACCACACACAACACCATTCATAAAATTTGATCTCTTGACCTTTGGAATGGAAGCAAACACCTTTAACATCAAACCACCTCACTTATTATGATAACATGTTACATTACATTTTATTTATCAAATATTTCGTTTTAAACATTACAAAAACATAAACTTTGAAAATTCATATCTTATTGAGATTTTGTTCAAATGAAATTATTCAAATTTCTTTTTACAAAAATTTCAATAATGTACATAATTACATTTACTTCCTTTTGAAAGTTTAAAATCATTTGAACAAATATATATATATATATATATATATATATATATATATATATATATATATATATATATATAT
>Ga0209208_10002493_pt1 | contig 26421 bp, 26 predicted proteins | sample S1TSphfallax_3_FD_187694 | JGI IMG/M metagenome (GOLD analysis project Ga0209208, IMG submission 187694) | Host-associated microbial communities from peat moss isolated from Minnesota, USA - S1T2_Fd - Sphagnum fallax MG (SPAdes) (version 2) | ecosystem: Host-associated > Plants > Peat moss >...
CCCATTGTTGTTAGATTAGGATCAAGGGGTGTGTCACACTGTCATGGCCTTGCCATTTACATTAAAAAGTATCTTAAGGCAAAAGAAGAATTATGGAAACTCAAATATTTCACCATGCTAAAATATAAATCTTCAAAAATCCTTTGAAAAGAAACCCAAAATCCTTCAAGATATTATTATAACTCTATTATAACTAATCTCAAATTTTAAAACAAGCCAAATTATCATCTTTCCAAAATCCTCATATAAAAAATAGACCTATTATTACCTAGTTGGGGCCAAAATCCCTTAAGCTACTACTAGACTCTATAATGAATCTAAACACGATATCCTTGCCTCGTGTGAAGCACTATTTTATTGTGAAAGTTCGATCATTTTTTTCTAGATTATATAGTCTAGATGTGCAAGTCTTAGAAAATGAAAAGATCTAGACAAGTTTCGAGCATGTAGAGGAACCTTATATCAAATCAAATACTCATCATTTTGCTTGTAAGCTTCACTTATGCAAAAATGAGTTTTTGGAAGGCTTGCACTCAGGTCCGAATCATTCATTGTGGAGTTTTGAAAGTCGATGTTGGGAACTTGGGGAATTGCTTGGTTTACCGTACCTACTACTAAGGTTTGGCATTCAATAATTCTCGAAAAAGGAAAATCTGAAAAAAATGAAAAAGAAAAAAAAAATTGCCAGCAAAATTGGAAAATCAAAATACCAACCTTTATTTCACACTATTGACTTAACCCTTTTCACTAGAATTATCAAGTGTATTGTAAAATAATAACAGGGGAACCTTGTGTGATTATTCAATTAAAAAAAATTTAATTATGAAATATTGAAATATTGAAAATAGTTGAAATTAAAAAAATAAAATTAGGTTGGTATTTATTCTATCCCCTTTTGTTGGCAAAAATTAAATATATTTCAGCAGAAACTACCAAAAATGGTGGGTGCCAAATGCAACTCATGAGCAAATTTTCTGGTTTCATATGTGGTCTATAGCCAAATTTGGCTAAATCTTATTGTGGATGATTGCCAAATTGGCTATATGTATATTTTAAAAAACCCCCTGATCAATACACAATTAATTAAAAGAACTAGGAGTAGGTAACCTACACATTGAGACCTATACATTGAGGCTACCTACCAGCACCCCAAGAAAACATTTGTACCTGCCCGACCAGAAAGGAGGGGGGGGGAAATGTGCCCCGGGTAGTAATAAAAAATATCATTCTTGGGGACACGGATTAGGATCTCGATGGACACCTGGTTCCGCTGTACCCCGCACCAGGTCAGGAAAAAATGTATACATCATTATTGGGACATGGATTAGGATCTCTGACGACACCTGGATTTACTGTAGCAGTCTTTGGGACACGGATTAGGACCTGATGATCGTTCAGCGTTTTCCGTGAGCGGTGACGGAGCGTTGAGTGCTGAGAGGAGGAAGAGGAGGAGTGTCTGTTTTCCTTGCCTCTTCTCGTTCTCCCAAATGCTTTTAAGCAGATTTTCCTTGTTGCAAATCTCACGCATCTTGTCTCAATTCCTTCTTGTTCTCTCCTTCCTCGTTTTAAAGAATTCGCAAGTGTCTGTTTTCCACCTGGAGGGCCATTTTCTTGGTGTTTCAAAGCTTCATCATCTTCAATCATCATCGGGTTTCTGCAAACGCCTTTCCTTCTTCGTCGTTGCAGGATTTCTTTCCACAAACTGTGTGCAGGAGAACAAAGAGGTATTTCGCTCACAACCTTCCTCCCCTCGACTCCCCTCCCGTCATCATCATCATCATCCACACAGTCGATTCTCTCAAGAGAGTCTTTATTATTGGACCAAGAGTTGGAAAGCAGACGTGGCGGTGGTGGTCTCTATATAGTTCAGGAGGCTGTTGCAAGGCCGCCCTAGGTGTATATCTCTTTCGTCTGGCGCGTTGTTTTCACAGGGACTTGTTCTTGGTAGTTCGCCTCGTTTCTCTTCTGATTTCTTTCACCGACCGATTTCTCTCGGATTTGCGTGGCGCACTTCCATTGTCGATTGTCATCTTCATTTTCCTCCGGAAGTGCCTTTCTGTCATTTTCAATGACTCCTAAATTCTTCATTCTCCACCGTGATTCTCAGGTTGTGATGTTCGCGTATCAGAAACCCCGGATTCAAGACTATGATGACCTTGGTGATCGTCTTGAATTGGGGAGGGTTTCTGACATTAGTAGCTGTGTGAATGTGATGCCACCGCTTGTGCCAGCCAGCTAAATCTGGTTGGCTTCAGTATCAGGCCATGTCAGACATTACTGTCCGAGTGCCCTTTGAGGATTGGTGCTGACAATCCGTCTCGCAAATGGTTTTGCTTCAGGTTTGCTTGATTGTGAATGTTGGTGCAGAACCGGCTTCTTAGCTGTGAGGGTTCTCACTGAGAATGGCAATGCGCCTGCTAACACGAGGAGGCCAATCAGATATACAGCTCTTGTCCCGTCTCTGTGCAAGGGCTGGTTCGACAGATTTCAGCTACAGATTCCAATCAACTGCTGTGGCTGCTGCACATGGTGACTCTGCTGCTACTGCACATGGTAAACTCTACTGCCATTGCACCATAATATGAGATGTCCAGCACCATAGCACTGAGCAAACTCACCCTTCCACCTTAATTACCAAATTAATGTTCTGGATTTTCCCTTTCTCTAGCAACAGATGTAGACTACAGTTGAGTGGTCTTGTTTCTGATCGATTTCTGATTTTGTATCATGTCTTGCTCTTCTTCTGTCAACTCATTGGTAGTTAACCTATGTAGACCTGTTTTGTACACTCGATTCTGTTGGGTTGTTCTTTTTATGCTTGATCAACTAGACATTCTTTCCTGTTGAATGAATTCTCCAAGTTTGCTGTAGTTTTTTCTATGCTATCTCCTTCATTCTCCATCAGTGTGGGACCCATCTCCTTGCTATCTACTTGTGCAAAATGAGGCAGAAAAGGCAACTGCTATTGGCTACTGAGATTGAGAAGTGATGTCTTGTTTGAGAGCGACAAGTTGCATGTGCTGTGGAACTCATAAGAGTGAAAATGCTTGCACAGGGGATCCATCATTCTTGGAGTCAGTGGACATCTACTTTGACAAAGCTGCATCACTTGCTTCTACAACACCTGACATTCTTACGCAGATCAAGGTAGCTTCATCCACAACCATAGTTATAGCCCATGTTCTTTGAGGCTACATGGAGATGGCAATTTGTTTCAGTTTGATGGACCTCAAGGGTACATCTTCATACAGTTTATTGGCAAATCAACATCACCATAAACTCTAGTCCTGTTTGTCTGAAGTCCATGTGCATCATGCTGATATGACAGTGAGGAGTTAGGGTTTGTTGCCTACCTAGGGTCACACAAGGACAAAATGATACCCTTGGCCATATTAGATTGTTGTCCAGAATGAATGTAGGACAAGTTTCGAATGTTTGCCAAGTTATGCAGAGCCTTGTTATGCTGATGGTCATCTCTTCACCTCCATTCTGCGAGCATAACAAGCCTCTGAAGGAGTTGAAGAAGTGATAGTGAGCATAAATTTCCTCAACATAACTTGGCAAACGTTCGAAAATTTCCTTACTATCATTGAGATTGACAATCTAATCTGCCCAAAAAAATCACTTTCTCCTTGTGTGGCCCTAGGTTGGTAACAAACACTCACTATCATGTCATCCTGATGTGCATGGCCTTCAGACAAACTGGATTAGTGTTTGTTTTTTATGTTGATTTGATGATACTGCTGAAAGTTGGGCGTGTCAGCTCCATCAAACTGAAACTGGTTGCTATTTGATCTTGAATACTTCTTGTGTGCAGTTTGATAGTCTATCTCTGCAGTTGGCTAAGTGGAAACAGGGTTGGATTTTGTTTGTTTGAGCAGGCATGCAACAATATCTTGAAGGTACAGTTCCCTTTGAAGTGTGCAAATGGATCTGTAGAGCTCATTGAAGCGTATAGAGCTCAACATTCACACCATCGTCTTCCTGGTACAATTTCTACCCCTGTCCACTCTCTTGTCTCCTAACAAACTAGTGTAGTAATGTCATGGGACCTTCTCTGCTGATTGTCCACTGCTCTGTCTCCCCCAAACTGTTCCTCTTCTCCAATTGTGCAAGGTTTCCATTCATGAACTCTTTGATTACTTGCTTCAGAATTGCAGATGCTTATTGAGAAGTTCATCTTGGTTCTGCTCTGGAGATAGCTTGGACATGATTGACATTCTTTTGGAACACCTGTGCAACTTTTCACATTTACAGCAGACCAGATACTGCCTTACCAACCTTACACAAGTGATAGTGGACATTGTGATATGTTGCAGTGAAAGGAGGTATACGCATGGCCCCAAATGTGGATGCTGATGAAACAATGGCTCTTGCTGCCTTGATGACCTTCAAGTGTGCAGTAGTTGATGTGCCGTTTGGTGGAGCCAAAGGTGGAATCAAAATAGGTCAGTTCACATTGTTTTTCCAAGCCCTGATGTTATTCTTTTTTTGAGGCCTACCCTGTATTTGCACAAATAGAACTTAAGGATTGATGAGCTATTGTGTTAGGCTTCATTCTTGTAAAAGACTATGAAGTATCTATCTCGGAACTAGTGCATGCTATTGAGTGAGTATTTGACATGTCTGTGATTTTCTACAAGTGGGTTTTACTCATTGTTCATGTCGGATTATCATGAGTGTATGCTGTTTCTGGCAAGTCAACAATTATGTTAACTTGTCCATCTCTGCCTGAGCGTCATTAGTGGATTATATTGATTAGTGCTCCTGTGCTGTCAGACTTTGCATAATCACAGTATGTGATTCATTTCTTGTTAATACCATACAGACCCAACAAAGTATTCTACCAATGAGAAAGAGGCAATCATAAGGCGGTACACCAGTGAGCTTGTGAAGAAGAACTTCATTGGTCCTTCCATTGTGAGTTTCTGTAGAATTTGAACATGAACACTTTCTTTTCAGCTATTATTGTTATTTTTGTGTAGATTCTGTTATTTTCATTACCATGGAATCGATTATCAGTGTGATAATGTTTCTGAATTAGGTCTCCAGTGTCTGGGTGTTTCATCCAGGTTCACATGCGTGATTTTTTAATCTTGGGAGGTGGTTTGAAAACACCTCCATGTATGCCTCTCCATACATCAGGCTTAGATGCCTGCTTGCACAGGGTCAAGCAAACATGACATGAATCCTATCCTCATCGCATCATTGCAGCTTGAATGAGGATAATTGGGACTATATTTTATAGCAATGTGTGTTGGGTGCTAGTGATATCATGACTGAGTCTTCCTGTTGTTTCCAGAAATGTGACAGAATTCAGGATACAGATTTTTGTATAATTTTTTGCTCTAGGTTTTTAGCAGATTATTTTATACTTATGTTCATCTAGTGTTGAAAGCTGATAAAGTCATTGGGGAGTAATGGCATGCAGTTGCTGCCATTCATCATGAAGGTGATGGTCTGGTTCTTTGTGATTGATACTGACCAAGGATATGACTGCACTCATTCTTGTCATGTTTTGGTTTGGCCAGAAGTGACACAACAGTTACCTTGAAAAGGTTTTTGTGGAGTTTTGCTGGAATCTCATTGATACATGTTCTTTCTTTTGTGTGGTGACTCAGGATGTCCCAGCCCCAGACTACGGGACTGGCCCCCAGGAGATGGCATGGATTAAGGTAATTTGCTAATAAGTAATTGCCAAGATATTGCCATATTAGACTATTTCTCTGGTGTTCTTGGAGTAGGAGTAGCAGTGCTCAGATACAAGGGCAGATATACTGATTGGCTAATCTGGAGTTGAGAACACAAATCTTGCAACATACTATCTTGTTGTTGAGGATGTACCTGGCACCTTGTTCAAGGAACTACCATGGAGAGGCAGATGATCGTGTTGTGCATGTTTCCTTTCAGGATACATTTGAGCACCTGCAGCCAAATGACATCAATGGTTCAGCTTGTGTGACAGGGAAACCTTTGGAGGAGGTGAGATATCTGGAATACGTTTGCCAGTATTTCACTATTCAAATCTTGACATACTTCCTCTTGATATCTCCAAGATATGACCATGTACATAAATTCAAAGGTTTTGCTGATATCGAGCTTCTTTGTAAGCAGGGAGGAATCATGGGAAGGCAGGAGGCAACTGGACTAGGGGTTTTTTTCTGCCTGCGAGAGTTTCTTAATGATAAGGCAAGTCTTGTATAGCTCAGAGGAAATTCCAAGCTTTTATTGTCTCCTGCATTTTATGCTGGGTACAGAATAGCTGATTTGCATCATTTCTAATTCCCCATAATCTAGCCCTTTGGGCATTCACCAATATAGCTCAAAGCTGCATCATAAGTTTGGTGATGAATGTAAGTTAACATTGCATCCATGATCCACAGGAGATGGTATCAAAGTTGGGGATGACTCCTGGTGTGAAGGGGAAGATGGTGATTGTTCAGGGCTTTGGCAATGTAGGCCGACACACAATTGATGTAAGTTCTGACCTTCTCTGCAACAGAACACATTTGAAGTGTGTTGTTTCCTGTGTACAAAGGACATGTATTATGTTGCAGGCTCTAATGGCATTTGGTTTGATGATATATACTGCACCTCCCAGGTAACTTGAGAAGCATATGCTTGTGCCATGGATTTTCTAGAATTTATTCTTATGCATTGTTCCTTTTTATGCAGAGCATTCATGGTGCTGGAGGTAAAATCATTGCAATAGCTGAGGCCAATGGAGGCCTAGTGGATGAATCGATGGAGGGCCTGGACATTCCTACCCTAAAGGCCTATCACAAGAAAAAAGGAACTATCACTGGGTTCCCTGGTGCCACAACGGTATGGTAATTGCTCCAATTTGCATCTCACTCAGATGACCTCTCTTCTAACTGCAGGTAGTTTTTGTTGGTTCCAATGGAATCAGTTTGCATACAAATTTGCCCATTAGGTACTATGTTTCTTCTTCAGACCTATGATGATACTTTCAGGGTTGTTCTAATATGCACATATGGTTGCAGGTAAAAAATTCATCAGGCATTTTGGAGCTTCCATGTGATGTTTTGATACCAGCTGCACTGGAGTCACAGATTCATTCAGGCAATGCAGCCAACATCAAGGTAATCCTTGAAGTGTGTGTATTCATAACACTTGATTTTGTAGGCTGCCTAGTGTAGATTCTTGATTCAAGCTACCACACTTGTTTCCTCTCACATAGGCTTTGGTATGTTGTCAATCAAATCAGACTGAAGGAGCATCTTTTGTTTCACAACTTGTTGCCAGGCAAAAGTTGTAGCAGAAGCGGCAAATGGACCAGTCACACCATTGGCAGAGACTATTCTGGAGGCAAACAATGTTGTCATCCTCCCAGACCTGTTGCTCAATGCTGTAAGTTTTGAGATATTTTTTCTTAGCCCTCTTGTTGGTTCCAGATGTTGTGTAATGTCTTTTTGTGACATACCCTTTTACTGCATATGCCTTGGAGTTTGTAAATCAGAAATTCTGGCCTAATGAAAGACTTTATGTTCATCACCTACTGGTACTCTCTTATGAATCCTGACTGCAAGCAGTTTTTGATCAGGGAGGAGTGACAGTTTCATACTTTGAGTGGCTGAAGAACCTGAACCATATCCATTTTGGGCGCATGAGCCGACGGATGGAAGAGCGGGGTAAGAAGGTGAGGAAGCTCTCAACTGCTTGTTCCTATCTATTGGACACTGATGGGAAGGTGTGGTCTGCCCTGGTGTTGTAACAGTCTTGGTGATCATTTCTTCCATGGTTTATGATGGTTACTGCTTCATTTCCAGCTATTATAAATTCATGCTGGAATCTGTATGGGATGACTGCTTAAATTTAGCAATTGCTTTACTGATATTTCTTTGTTTGACCAAAGGTGCTGATTGATGCTTTGGAAACTGAGCTTGGAAATGGACATAGGTTCTCTGAGGAATTGCGAAGTCAGGTGGTCAAAGGGTATGTCAAAACTGAGCTCAGCAACACAATTTCATTCCACTTTCTGTTTTCTCAGTATCGTTGGAGCTCAGTATGTCTTACTTTCTCTAATGTTATGTTGCTTCTCAATCTGTGAGTTGCAGAAACACCGAAGTTGATTTTGTGTGGTCGGGCTTGGAGGAGACCATGTTGCAGAGCTGGGACAATGTGAAGTGCACTGCACAGGAAAGGGTATGTCTTGAGACATGTATGATCATCTTTTGATGAAAGTTTTACTCACCCTCTTTGTTCTTGGTCTCTTCAAGGTCTCTATGTTCTGAGCTAATTGTTTTGTCCTTGCTTGAGAATTAGTCAATCTGCTTTCCTCTTCATCTGGTGGTCATTGTACTAGCTAACTTTAGTTTTCTTCTTTTCCTGCAATATCTTTGAAACCTGATGTTTTAAGTTTTTCTTTTCTTATTGTCTTTTGGCAAAGGTAGTTTGTCCAGGATGTTTTTCATGAAATAGCCAAATAGCTGACACCCATGGAACTGTTTTGACTTTCTAGGGTTGCAACTTCAGGACAGCTGCGTACTTGATTGCTATAGAGAGGATAGCAACCTGCTATCGTCTCAGCGGCATATTTCCTTGATAGTGCAAGATCCTGACCTGCACTTTTGCACACACCAAGCAAAGGCTTGATTTAGATGCATTCTTCCATTTTTAATCTACGAATTCATTTTTGTGGCTTGTATCATGTCACAAGAAACAGAAATAAGTCAGATCTGGGACCATCCACATCCATTTTCAGTAGGCTGGTTTTGCTTTGGAACCATTTCATAGAAAGACATGAGTTGCTTTGTCTCCAGAAAGGAGGCCTTAATGTAATGCTAGCATTCAATGGCTACAATTGGGCAACTGGATAGTAAACATTTCTTGATTTCAGATCATTATGTCTGTTTTCTAATCTTCTTCAGTACATTGTTGTTCTACTAACGTCAAGAATAATCAGTTCTGGCTGGCTACAGGAAACTTTTTTTCCAGCCAAGGTAACTGCCTGAGCCTCTCCAAACAATGCCATCTCCTTTTGCATATGTATATCCTCGGAGATTGTGCAATATGCCACTTTCCCCTAAACAAAAGTGTCATCTCTTTTTTGCTTGTACCTGAGTCCATGTCAGTGCCAGAGAAACCACCCATAACAGGAGCAACCCAGTCTGATGAGAAGCTTGGTTTGCATGGTTTCCTTGCCACTCTGTTTCTAAACAGCCCTCCAAACAAATAGGAGAGATGCTGCAATGTACAACACAAATTTCTCCCTTTTCGTGCCCAATGTGTGTTACTAAAAAGGAAGTAGTCCCAGTTAAATTGCTTAAAAATGAAATCACAGCAACATGGTGAAAAAATTCAGCAGAGGTGCTAATTCAATTAGCTACATGGTGATAATATGATCTGGTGATGCTAATTCAATTACCAATAGCCCACAACAAATCTGCAGTGGTAATGAGGTTTGGGTTTGCCACTGGTAGAAGTTGACCAAACCCACTACATGACTTAGGATTGAAGATTCTTGCATGTTCTAAAAATTAATTGGGATTCATTGATGGAGAAAAGTGACCAAGATTGAAAGAGGAGGGCCCCTTGATCATTTGATACCCAAGCTTTGTTGGTGCAATCTGTGCAAAAAAGTATTCATTTGCTTGTGTGAGCAAATAATCAAAGCTTTCTATCAATCACTAGAGGGAGGAATAGAGTGTCACGTGCGTATTTTCGTTTCCTCTTGCATGTGGTGTCCAACAAGTTCTTCACAAACTCACTCAAAAACTGAGAATCATTATAAAAACAATTTTAAGAGGCATCACAAATTAAGTAAAAATATAATTTAATATAAATAGTTTGTTACTTATCTAATTAAGTTTGGTAATTTATTTAGTGATTGGGTTTTATAATTAATTATAATTTGACAAATCACCACCAATTAATCATAGCTTCAATTAATAAAATTTGAAAATCTGTGTAAAACATGATAGGAGAAATCAATGTGTCACAATTAACAATGATAACATTTGAAGCCACATGTTAGTGAATGTGGCCAAAAAAATGCCAATCTGTTGATAGACAAGTGAAGTGTGGCTGAATGAAGTGCATGTAACTATTCTTGCATTACTTCAAAGTCAATTTCACTTGTCATGGATGCAAATGCATTCCGTTACATCATGCATCTCTCTACCATAAACATATTTTATCAATTGGATACCCATTGGGACAATGAGTTGAGTACAACCACACTGAGCAAGGCCCATGATTCAAGCATGAGAATCATACCTTGTTTCATAGTGGAACATTGCAGAACATAAATTGAATGTAGGGAGTACACATTGAGCTGTGAGTCATGCATTATGTGCAATTCCAGTTGTTACAGTGACCTCATTATAGAAGTTGGATACTCATTGGCACAAGAGGTTGAGGTACAAGCACATATGTCCACTTTTCAGTATGGATTTGGCTTCTCTGACAATTGAGGTTAAGGAAACCCCATAATGGAAGGATAGGAGTCCTATACTGATTCAAAGCGCAATGGAAAACATTGTGGAAAATAAACAGAACATAGGAAGAAAATGCCAATATAATAATGTGCACCATGGGGAGGGCTCACAATGAGCCAAAATCAGCCCCCACTATTGCCATAATTTTCTAATACATTAAAGTTCCAATCAAGAGAGGCAAGGGAAGGAAGCCACAACAAGTGGTCACTAAAGAAACCACACCCCAGCTAGGCCATTCGGAGATCCTCTCCAAAACCCTTTACAGGAGCAACAGACTGTACAGATACATAGCATTGTCACAAAGGCTATGTGCCAAAGTTTGAGAGAACAAAACTAGAGAACAAGGACGGAAAGGCAACCCAATGTGGCTGCTATTACCTTAACCAAGGACTGAGACCTATCATTGGACTTACCTTGATGTGGACATTGTTCAGGCAAATACCACCACCACTGCTCTTCAAGCCCCCCACATACAAAAACATGAGCTAGAGAGAGAAGAAATACTGATTGAAAAAGTCAAGAAAGGGAATATATCATCATAAGCATTAAGAATTTCACTTTACTTACAAGAAAAAACTTGAAAAGAATTGAGAAAGTACCTCAGAGCTGACAACATAACAACAGGAAATTAGCAGGAATAAAAAGAGGAAACCCAACCCTAAAGGAAAGAGAAAACAAGACCCCAAATAAAAATGAGGAGCAAGATAACCCAAGCATGGGAAGTCTGAAACATCAATTCAAAAGAGGAATGGCTTAGGGGAGAAAGACCAGAAAGGCCTCCTTTCATCTGTATACAGAAATAAGAAAACCCCTTCAAATTAGGGGATGTCTAATGAGGTAGGCAGCATACCTCCTAGGTCAGCAAGCAAGTTGCCAGAAATTGAGACCTGAAGGCAGTCCAAAATTGGACAATATCAGGAAAATGTTAATCTGGCCACTGCCCTGTCCTGAGCATCAGTGTCCACTTTTGTTCACAATACTAGAAACTTTGAAACCCTTATCTTACCACAGCTAAAGTCTTTTCACTTATGGCCCAATAAGACCAGTCATATGGAACCTACCAATATCAGTACTGCAGAATCATTTCTGACAAAGATCAGAAGGAGATCAGAAGGAATTTAAGTTTGAGTTGTGTTAGACTTTCTGCACCATCTATCACCAAGTTATCAATTAGCAAATCAATAACCATGCCCATTTGTGGTAAAGACCAGTCTGAAGCCTTCATCACCAAACACCTCAGAGTGAAAATGCACATGGATTAACCCAGCACAATGATATGACAATATTCCTTTACAATTAGTGACCAAAAAAATTTCTCATGTAAGCAATGAGGAAAACTAGTTCAGGGTATCCTAAAGAATCTACTTCCGCACTTCAGGCAAGGTAGTTGTAAATCTGAGGGTTTGTCTTGTCTCTCTCAAGATACTCGCGGTCAATCAGGCTCTCTATTCGCTTCTTCAAATCTGCTGGCTTGATTGGAAACTTAAGCTGCAAAATGGCAGAACCCAATTTCCTCAGATCTCCATTGTATCTACTAAAAAAGCTCAGTCAGCAACTCTTGGAGGAAAGGTAAAACATAACAAAGCTCTCCAAACAAAGTGTAACTACTTATACCGAGAGCACTGCAAGTCAGACAGCTGCATGCCCTATGTCTAAGCCCACAGAGCATATTCAAACTTTCAAGACTGATAAACCTAGTGACATAAGAAGCATTTTGCAACAATTATCTCAAGGCATGCAAAAAAGACGATATCATGGGCCTGAAAGGTTTGGATAATACCTGCTGAAAGAGCTCTGTGATTAGCAAAGTATGACTCAGGACTTTGCGTGTCTTCATAATCCGCACAATTGCAGCATCAATCTGCACATTTTCACACAATCCTTCTTAGGCATCAAGTTTGCTAGGACATTCATCAACCAGCATCTAGTTGGCTACACAGCATCACACACATACACTCAGAAATATAACTTCCATCAGTATGAGCTCCAAATGAAGCGTGCCATCTCCTAACCTCTACACAATTCCACTCCTTCAGCTCAAGCTCACCTTCGACACTTAAATTGGAATAGACTGCCTCCAGACATAGGACTATGTAAAGTTCTGTGATTGGAGCATGATTCTAAGAACTTGTACAAACACAATTTCTTGTAGAATCACAAACAGGGCAACACAAAATAATCATAGGAGAAACTTTAGGTACATGATACATCCCACAACTAAGTAAGAAGCAAGACAAACAACCAATTCTAACAGAAGATCAAACTATGTTTCTTCAGATCAAATCCAAAGAACATTCACCTCAATGTGAGCATCTAGGTGGATCAATGAATATCCAATCAGTCTCTCAGCTTTGAAAGAATTTATGCCCAAGCAGTCTTCACTTTTCCTACAAAAGACCAAAGAACTTTGAAACACAAAATCTACCTGATATTGGCGATCTTGAAACACTCGCTCAGTGGTGCTTGTATTCTCCTCTACTGTCTCCTTCAACTGAATAGCATTGACCTGTTCAGCACAAAAACAAACCCATGAAATTTTCAGGTTCATCAGATGACCATTGATGCTTTCATACATGGTAATGATGGTCATAACAGCTGATGATGGTCATTGAGATCATAACCACTGATGATTGCTCACTCAACTTACGCACAGCTTAAGAGTAGAAAAGCCTGACAATGTGCATAAACAAGGGAAATTGGCATCCTGTCTGTCATCTAACTCCAGTTTTGTGTAAGGAACACTTCTGTACTGTTCAGGTAGGTGAACTATCCAGAGTCTGAAATGAACCTGCAGGGAGCCTGTTAACAAGTGCATGGACAGATGCCAGCAATTTACCTTGATACGAAAAAGAGGGGCAACAAAATCATCATTGAAAGTGAAGCTGTCCTCATCTTCCACATCCCTTCCTTTCGGGTTCTGGACCCACACATCATTCCACACAAAACCATTAGGCAGAGAGTCCAGCATTACAACCAGAGGTCTTCCAATTTCAGAGGTTCAGGAATTGAGGAGACTACAAGAACAGGTTCATTAGTAATATGCAGAGTTACAGTGTGGGAAGTTATTCTGACAGTCCAAAGTCCAAATGCACTTTAGCAGAATAAAAACCAGACCTCAAGGCATTTCACAACATCAATTGCAGCATTAATGTCTAGGAACCAGGTCCTTGACAATTTCTAATAACAAGAGAGGGTCAATCAACATAATCCAATCCAGATTCTCTGTATTGGGGTTGAGAGGTTGCTATTTCAGGTACAAACTTCCCACAAACCCCATTAGAGTACTGCCACTTGCTTGACAACTACACCTTGACTTCCACAGATTTGGTGGTACTAAATGCAATGTCCTTCACCTGGCAGATCAATCACATATAGCTTGAAGGGTATAATAGAAGTCAACATAGTAGTGTCACATTTCAAGCTACTGACAACAAACACAACACAGAGGCTTCTTGCAGTAATCTCATGCATGCCTCTGTTGCCATTGTGTCAATAGCCAAAATGGTTGGAATTTGTAGCCACCGTGCAAGTGGTTGCAGGTTGAATTCACCATGAATATGGCCCACTCAGGTATAGCAGTAGTCAACTTGTCACCGAAAAACCCTTGGGTCCAACCCTGGCAAAGGGTTGGACAACCATATCAGCCCTACTACAGCGGTTAGAAAGTGACCACTCAGTCCCTTTGGATGTGGTAACCCTATTTGTGCCCTGCAGGATCAAGAGCCACTCAGTCACATACAACTGGAACATAAGGACACAGTGCCAAACCTTGTTCAAGACACGAACTTTTCCACAAGCCAATGACTGTAGTGTTCTGCGAAGCTCTTTGTCCTCAATTGCTGTGGTGTCCTTGATCTCCTGGAATGTCAGACTCTGTGCATCGTTGAAAAGCATCAGCACAACTGTCTGCACAAAACCCACACAAATAGCCAGGAGAAATGTACTATTCAGTATCACATTGCACTGTGACATTGTCCAGGATGACAGAAAGTCTCCATGTTGTCAACTCTGTTAACACCATGATGGTTCAGGAAAGTTTAAATCCATCAACAAGTTCAAGATTCATGGCATCCTCAGCCAACTTGACATCCAGGAGAGAATCTTTAGGACAAGGAGCTTTACATTCAGCTTTCAAAAAAAGGCATCAAACTGTGTGACTACATGTGTAGTGGTCACATCACCTTATAAAAAAAGTTAGCATTTGGTATGATGAACTTTTGACTGACCCAACTGACTGATGATAGGTGCATTACAGGATCCTCACTGGTTTCAGGGTAGCTTAGCCTAGAGACTTAAAGATGTAGAGTTACCTGGAAAAGAGAAACAGAAAGTTCCTTCTTCCCCTTTGGGTAGTTGGCCTTGAGAACACAATAGCCTAGAGAATTTTGCCACATTAAACGCCGTCCACTATGCTTACTCAAGTAGAATTCCTTAAAGATGTCCTGCATTCCAAAAACCCAACATTGGGGAATAATCACCAATTAACATTCCTCGCAATAACATATTCCCACAGGCACTACTACTCAACTTCCATGCTAGACATGGCTTTTCACAAAGCTACTAGTACAGTCACACATCACTAAATGTTCTGGTTTGACACCTTTGGAGCTGTTCTGGGTTGGAAAATAAACCACAAAAACAGAACATGGCCAACAGTGACCTACTCTACATCTATGGTGTAAAAACATAAACTCAGCAAATGTAGGAACCTGCCTGGTACACATTGAGTTCATGCGGCACCCGAACCTCCATTGGTGGATATGTTGGCCAATAGCTGCACCCCATTCAAATTAGCATCAGTTTATGAAAGCTAATGATTGAGGGTATGGGGCATGCTTCCAAGGTTCCCCAAACATTCTGACTATTTGATATGAGGCTTAGAATTACTAGGAAACTTTCTAGTATGCACAATTAATGCGAACCTGGCAATATTTTGAACCATTGGATTACAGAACATCTTCATATCTTAGGTGGAATTGCAAGTCTTAGTGTTGTTCTGTGAGACTTGGTTCCCCTCTGCTTGTAGCTTGAAAATCTCAAATTTCTCACGAGTTTTACTCATGATTGTTAAGTCTGTGATCTGGTTGCTTGTAATTAATTCTACACTTTGACTTGTGAGAACATAAACAAGACTGGAAATTCCTTGCCTCTGATTCCCTTGTTTAGAGCACTCCTAACACAATCAACTGTACTGCGTCTCATAAACATTTTAGAGCCTTCAATTACCACATATATGAAAAGCTTACATACTAAGACAAGAAATGAACACTGAAGGTAATAAATACCCTGTAGTAAGCACATGCACATTTAGCTCAATTCCTGACGGAAGCTTTGTTCGAGCCTGAGCTGATTGCCTGAAGGAGTCATTTATCTCTCTTGATAGCTCAATGTCCTGTATCAAGTATAGTTGAAGTCATTTTCTAAAGAGTCAGGTGACACTGGGAGCTTCACTAGCAATGGAAATGGTTGCTTGCTTGATGATATTCAAAGTAACATCGACTCCCTAGAAATAGTGGCTATATTGTCTAAAATATTCCAATGATACATTCTCGAAAATCTCCATTCCCCCCCCATAAGACTGTAAAGTCAAATTACTGCATCACCAATCTGGATCACGATTCTGACCTTGAACATTCCTTCCAGCTTATTGGTGAACTGACTGCCACACTCTGTCTTGAGCTGCCTCCAACCAAATCCAAAACACAAAGGAAGAGAATTGAAAACAAGCAGATGCACTTTGCAAGCAAGCAACTTCATGAGTGCTGCTATCCTACAAAAGGAAGAAAAATTTGGACAATGCAAATTAAGACATATCACCACCATACTCACATTGTGTACAAAAAAGTCCCACAAGTACTTACATTCCCCAGACCAACCTTGACATTCTTTGAACAAACAAACAGTAGATTTCAGGATCCAATCAGTGGAGCTAGTAATCTCCTAGTAAAGTTCAAAAACCTTCCATACAAAAATCAGGCTACAGCAGTTTCACAGAGCTCAAAAATCATGGAGATGGTTTGAATTTCCATAGTTTAAGGTGATGAAATCACCTTGGAAATCATGGACTTCTCTGCATCAATGGACGCACTCTTCCCAAGTAGTAATCGCTTTGCCAAATCCTTCTTATAAAATGCCTCAAACACATCCTTGCCCTGTGTCCCAAGAAGTAGAAGGTAGTCAGAAGAGATCCATTTCTTCACAAAACAACTAAAGCAAACTTTCAAAACCTGCAACCTGAGGACTATTCCATGAATTGGGATAAAACCATCAACAATGCTCAACCCCAAAAATGTACCTGGATGAATCTAAAAAGAACAAGCACTTTATCGAGTGTGCCTTCGAGTTCCTCCTCAGAGGTTCCCTTGTTCCCAGCCCGAAGCTTGCTATCAATGAACTTAGCTATCAACTCTGCAGGTCGATTCTGAACCACAAAAACAGTTCGAGATGTTCAACAATGTTCTGGAAGCATGCATACTTCTCTTTTCAAGAACTCATAAAACTAACAATTTCTGGAACTATACATATTTCAATGCACAGGATGCTCAACCTAAAACTTTGGACCAGATCATTCACACCCACACAGAGAATCAAAATCTCAATACATCAAAAGTCGTAGCCAGTTCCCTATTTGAAGATCTTATCTGCCACTGACTTGTGGGTGTTGGACAAGTCAGTGCTACTTGTCTCATTGAGAAAAAACTATCCCCCATAGTAATATCTATAAAAAATACAGAATAATAAGGTAGCTACTTCCACATTGTAATACACAATTCTATGTGCAGAAATAATCAAGAATTGCCAATGAAATCTGGGCACAGAAAAACAGGTAGACAATGGTTCATGTTAGAAAAACCTGACGAAGGTTGATGAGATGTTCAAATGCATCTTTGAGAGTGTTGGAGAAGCTTTCATTTTTGGAAAAGCTTTCTTCCCATATGACATCAAGGCGGGCCTTCAAATCCAAAAGCCATGACACCATATCCTTGTCTTTCTCTTCATCCATTACAGTATTGTGCCCTGTCATCTTAATGTATGCACTTAAAGCCTGCCGTAGAAGCTCGAGTGCATTCACACGGGAGAAAAGAGCATACATTCTCTGAAGATCTCCAACACGGTTTGCATCCATTAGCATTCGGTACCCCTGCAAAAGCAGTCAGATTTTGATTTCAAGTGTGAATATAATACCAGCTTAGCCATAGGCTAAAACATAGACTATCAATAACTCTTGAAAACTCACCGGATTAGACTACTCAATAACTCTTGGAAACTAACCAGAACCTGATGAATAAATCAAGCCATTTGCATAGAAAAGCTTCAGCATTAGGTTGCCTTGTTTGTTAAACATAAAGAAATCCTTGCAGTGGCATCCAAAATTTCAGGTGGTGCCTGGCCAGATAAAAGATTGCACACTCACAGTACCTACCCACAACACCAATCACTAATGGAACGATTCTGTAGTTAACTGTACCTTATCGAGAATTCCAGATGTATGCCGGTCAAGCAGCTGTTTCTCTGAGGTGGCTATTAAAGCCTTTCGTGTACCGGCATCCAAATATAGTAAACACCTCTCATTCTCTTCATGTAGCCGTGCCTGCAATCAGAGCAAAAGTCACACATACACACATACATCAGAGATTATCTCGGGGAAGGGCAGTAATGTAACCAGCAGAAGGCTGCAGGCTAACAGGATATACAGGTAAAAACCAATATCCAACTATCCTAATAAACCTGCAATTTATAACCACTCAGATGCATCATAGGGCAACTTTACACTAGCACCAACTGCAAAAATCTGGAATCATAACAGAAAGGAGAAAGAAAACTAGTGTCTTCCAATCCAAGTCTAAGATGTAAACTTTAGCCATTTCACCAAGCATGTCTGCTGCAAGGGAGAGGCAAGCCACCCTTACACACCTCCACATGTTTCAGGTAATCCGGCACATCAGTTTGCTGCATGAAACGTGTTCCTTCAGCAGCATAGAAATCAGCTGTGCACTCCAAAAACTGCCTCTCAAAGCTTTCTGAGTATATACCCAGTGCACTGAACATTCGCAACAAGTGCTTCAGAAGTGTTCGATCCACAGTCTCCCCCATCCTGCAGGTCATTAGAATATAGTCCAATCAGGATCCTCTGACACAGCACCCTGTATGTGTGGCACACAAAAAGGTCCAGAAAAACCCCTTATATTTGGCCTACAACACAGCATACTCCTTAGTCCCTGGATTGTGCTCCATTCAATGAACATACTAAGGCCGGGATGTATTTTTGGTTCTCAAATGCCATGTAGAATTTAACCCTAATTTTCGAGTTCTCAGAAACTTTCTTCTTTGATAGGCCTTTGAGAGCCAGGCCTATCGGAGAAATTTTCAGCCCTTTATGAGCCAACATAGAAGCGACTTTCAGAAGCAAAAGAAGTAGGAGAGATTCTATTGCATAGCACACTTAAGACAAAAAAATGATTAACTCCCAAACCAAGTAATATTCACCTTTCTTGTTCAATGAGACAAAGAAGACCGGAGACAGTTTTCAACTCAACTTCTGGGCACACAGAGAGATGGCAACGGAAGAGCTGGAGACCCATGTCCCAAAGAGACAGTACACCCGAGTTTTGAATGACATAAGTACGGTCAAGGTAGAGGGCAATGCTGCGGATTAGAAGCATTTGGTCACAGTGATCCTGCCAACAGCTCTCGACTTGTGACAAAAAAACCACCACATCAGGGCTTTGCCCTACTAACAATTGCAGCTTGGCCGCAATATGGACCTCACATTCTTGCTGAAGCCTGCGATATAAGTTGCCAGCCATTTTGTGCAAGCACAGATCTTCAACTGCCTGCAAAAAGGGGCATCAATTAAACACACATAACATGCAATATGGTAAACTTGGATTCCACAGACTCTTGCCAAATTTATTAGCCTGAATAGAAATTGATTTATTACCCGATAAAGCTCCTCCAGGCTACAACTGACTGGTTGCTTTTGGTGGATAGCAGTGACAGCTTCCTTGATCTTAGCCCATGTAATGTCCTCAAAGTTAAATGGGAGCTTTGGCTTCTCTGCAACCCAACAACCAGTGGTTCTCAGAGCTAAACCCACCTTCAGATTTTAGCTTGGAAAACTGCTCAAAGGCACAATAGTGGTTCTTCTAATGACCAGGCCTTATAGAAGGGTTATTACTTTTGCACGTTACAATTCAGGATCAAACTCTTCCTTGCAGCCATGCTACATTATTGCTCAATCAGCATTACACACAAGGAGATGCATTATGGTTTGACAGGTAACATTGACGTCAGTATAAATCACTTGTGGACTTATTGGCCATGCAAGTGAATACTCTGGACAGCACATGTTCAATTTCCTGGGGAGGAGATATTTCTCTGACAAGTACAGACAGCCATAATGAAAAACCTGCAGACATGAATATGTTCTCCAAAACTGTCAACCTTCATGAGTGATGCCTTTCGATGAACAATTGTAAAATAACAACAAAGAATTTCAATGCAAATGCAGATCCACTCCTCAAATGAACTCCTTGCATGTATGACAACCCATCACAAAGAGATCGCAAAATCCAGTGAATAGAACCATGCACATCTCTGAGATTGCATAGAAAACTCCAAAAGCACACTTTGGAGATATCCATGGAGAGTCAGTTCCAGCAAAACCAAAACTAACACAACAAGAATAAGTGAAATCATAACCTTACTCACAAAATATCAGACCACTGCTTTCACCATAAAGATCAGTGACCAGCTGCAATGACTCCCCACTGACTTCATCAGCTCCTAACAGAGGGCACAGATAACTACATGACAATCTGCCCCTAATTTCAAGCAACACAATTATACAAAACTCTGCATCCTGAGTTTCTGTCACATTCCCAGAACCAACACAGAAGTGAAAGGAAGACACAGTCATGATGTTGGCTAGCACTCAAGAGACGTAGCTAAAAGAAAAGTCAATAGTACCCTCATTCAAGCTGCAGCAATCACTGCTTGTGAGGGTAAGCTTCATTTCATTTCAGCTTGCTCCTGTACAAGCAAGCATATATGCCTACACAGAGAAGCCTAACAATTGAGGATAGTGATTGAGGCATCCTGCACCCTGACATATCCATTGAGCACCCCACTGGTGACTACTACTGGGATGAACAGGGATGGTACTGTATTGCAGCATGCCAAACCCATGCTGAACCCCAACAAGAGAATATGAAAAGGAGAGAAAAGACAACAAAACACTTTGAAAGTAACTATTGCGTCAGAACGAGCCAAACCAAAACAATCACTTCAAGATTGAGTGCAGTTCACAAGCATTGTGAGTTTCATTCGCAAAGTATCAGACCACATCACCTTCATCAGGGAATGGCCATGGCTAAAGGCATTACTCCCCACTGATTTCATGATCTCTCCACAGTGGATGTATATATGTATAAAATAATCTGCTCAAAACCTAGGGTGCACAATTATTTGCACAAACATCTTTGTCCTGAGTTTCTGTCACACATTTCCTGAGACAATAGGAAGACTCTGATTAGATGTCAGCTAAACAAGAAAAAGAACAAGAGAAAAACTCTTGGGAGCCAATTCACATACCTTTGAAGGGCTTGATGACAAGTTTCTTGGCAGGGTGTGGCGGTGTGGCCTTCTTCCTGGAAAGGTTGGCAGTGGTGCCCCCCCCAGGCACAGCACAGGGTGTTGGGACAGTGGGATCAACCCCCTGATGCTCCAGAACCATGAGCTCTCCAGCAACAGTCTCCTCCTCGTTTACCAGTTCTCGTATTCCCATCTTCTCATATGCCTCAATCCCTCCTCCTCCTCCTCCTGCCTGCTGCGGCTTCGGTTTCTTGGTAGCCGATATCATTGCCGGCGCAATGCCACTACTGCTGCTCAGCCTCTTCTTCTGCGACATCAATCTCCCCTACCTTCCTCTCTCAATGAAACCCTAATTCCAAACCCCACTTTCTTCCCCCTCCCATTTCTCACCACCCCTCTCCTCCCCCACCCCCACCCAAAAAAGGCAAAAGAAAAAAGAAACCCAAAACTCACAACGACTCACAGTAACAAAACAAAACTCCCTACGAACAACTCTGCTACTCTATCCCCTCGGCCTCTTTGAAAACCCCCTCTTCACAAATCCTCTTGAACCTTCTTCCTGATGCAAAACCCTATCTCAAGAGCCTAGGTTTTTTCGGGTCCACACCCAATTGGAAAGGGCAGCCTTAGCAGTGGAATCAACGCTCTCGGAGCGAAGGTGAGCGCCAGCAAGCTCCGATTCAAGGAAGAGAGACAAGAGACTGAAGACACGGGAGACAGAGAAGGAGGAAGAGAGAGGAGGCAAGGGACCAGGTCCAGGTTTTCTTGGTCCTTGACAGCCCTTATTGCTGTGAACGGGACCCACATTCAGGCCACGTACCTTACGTAAGGTACCTACTAGAGAGCGAGAACGGGCCTTACTAACTATGCAAGGCACCTACTGGGAACCGAGAAGAGGGCTTACTATACCTACCGACCTACCTACCACTGTTTTTTTTTGTTTTGTTTTTCGAATTCTGGCAACCTGGCGAGGGAAAAAAAGGAGTGTGCGAAACAAAAGGGCCCAAGTCGCCACATAAATAAGAGGAAAAAAATCATTAAAATCGCAATATTTAGAGGATGGATTTTGACAAGTCGCCAAATTATAGGTGAAAGAAGGACAACATTTGCCAAAGCATATGGTGCTATGGAGAACATGTTGGGGAGCACATTGGGAACTTGAGGAATATATTCGAAACCTGATGGGAACCCATTGGGAACTTAAAGGGAACAAATATGTGTAGGTTACAGCCCTGAGGGGGCAAGCTTTACCAGGGCCACTTGAGGTGGAGCCAAGCACCCCCCCCCCATGCTTGCCTTTGTTCTAGAACACGCTCTACAAAGCTATGTGCAAATACACTATGAAAAAAACAAGCAAATCTTTCATGGTAACTAGGTTTAAGTCCTAAATGGTTAAGCATGGTGTTGGGGGACTTAACACTAGAGTCCTTAACATCAAAGTGTGGATAGATTTTTAGTTTTAAGATTCGTTATAGAGTATAGTAGCTTAAGGGATTTTGGCCCCAACTAGGTAATAATAATAGGTCTATTTTTATTCTATGAGGATTTTGGAAAGATGATATATTTTGGCTTGTGTTGAAAGTTGAGATTAGTTATAGAAGTATAATATCTTGAAGGATTTTGATTTTTTTTTTAAATAGGATTTTTTTTCGAAGATTATATTTTTGCATGGTGAAATATTCTGAGTTTTCATAGTTCCTCTTTTTGCCTTTAAGATACTTTTTAATGGAAATGGCAAGGCTACATTGTGCCACACCCCTTGTTAAGGATGATGGTAGATAATGGATCAGATTGAGTTTAGACACAATTGGGGTGAGAAAAAGGGTAGCACATGTATTATGCAGTTGAAGTTAGTGTGATTCAGAGCCCCATCCCAGTGGAGGCATGTTTGAAATATGGGGCATGGATTTCTCACCTCCTACCATAGTACCTTGGTCAGTTCGACATTTTTTTTTTCCCAATATCTCATCAATTTCAAAAAATCAATTCAACACCTTTTTAATTATTTTTATTTTTGACCCCAAAATTAAATATTTTAAAAATATTTTGGAAAATCTAAAATTCATTCAAAATCTATTATTTATAGGTACTTTTGTCTTTTTTTGTTACAAATTTGTTGGATTAGGATTTTATGGCATATAGGATGCAAGATTGGTGGTTCAAGAGTTGATTATAATAAAGAGCATTCTTGGCAACTATTTTGGTGGAACAATTTGAATTGAATAAGCAATTTGCACTGAAGGGCTTTTATTATGTTTCAAATGGAGTAAAAATATTAGATCAAGAGTTGAAAATGAGAGTGAAAAAAAAAGCTTCTAAGGACATAATTTTGTAGAGCAAGAACAGTTTGCATAAACAATAGTTTTCATCTTAAAAAGTTCGCATTGAATAGCATGTGAGTGGAAAGATTGAGTGAAGAGAGTTTCTTGTTAGTTTGGTATGGTTTGACATTAACAAGCTTTTTCAAGTTCATCACAAAATATCAATGGCAAAGCATTTTGGAACATGAAATTGGGGTTGCTGGAAAAAGTAACGCAAAAGAAAGATGCTAGTGTTGTGTGGGTGTATTGTTTTTGATATATTCTAAATTAAGGGTATATATATTATTTTTATTTATTCATCCAATGGGTAAGAGTATATTATGATTTGTTTTCATTAAGGTAGTGTCCAGGAATCAATATCATATACCCATATGAAGCGACTTTTTATCTTTCTACTCCCGGTTCTACAAGGTGACTATGCTTGAAATCACAAATGCTACTTGTGAAGGAAAAATAAAATGCAAATATATTTCTAGATGTTAGATTGCGTTCATAGTTGAAACTAAATACCTTGCCTCTTACGCATCGTTCACAACTTAGAATTGATAGATATATTTTCTAGACTCAAACACTCCAAACCTTGGAATCTTATGTTAAATTTTCATTCATTTAAATAAACTTTTAAGGATTCAACACCATGTTCAACTTGACTACAACCACCAATCACCTGAAATATTATTTCTAACACATACGTTATTTAAATTCAATTTGTCTTAGCTCATTAGAAAGTTAACTTCAAGGCACACCTTGTTACCAACTCTCAAGACTTGCAGCTAAACCAGTGAGGAGTTATACAACCAAACCCGAAGGGTTTTACGAAGGTAGTTAGTTTGCTTGACTACAGACCACCAATCACTTGGAACATTATTTTTAACACATAGGTTGTTCAAATCTGGCTTGCCTTAGCTCATTAGAAAGCTAACTTCAAGGCACACATTGCTACCAAATCTCAAGATCTACAGTTAAACTAATGAAGAGTTACACCACCAAACCTGAAAGGGTTTTGTGAAGATAGGAAGTTTAATTGGGCTGCAAACTACTAAGCACTTAAAACATTGTTTCTAACACGTATATTATTCAAATTTGGATTGCCTTAGTTTTTTAGAAAGTGAACTACAAGGTGCACCTCCCTACCAATCTCAAGATATGGAACAAAACCAATAATAAATTATGTTATAAAACCCAAAAGGTTTTCTAAAAAATTTTTTAGTATTATAAACTTGCAACATATCCATATTCACTTCCGTTCTTTCAAAACTACTCCCACCATCCAATTTACTTTTTTTTTCTACCATCTACTCAAAATTACCCATTCTTCTCCTACCAAAGAAGGTTGTGGGAACAAGTTCTTTCAAGATTTGAGTTGAAAATTACGTTTTTCCAAAAGAAACCTCCAATGATCCGAATCGCCTTTTTAAAAGAAGGAGAAGGGAGGTGAAGGTAGATCCAAAGCTTGGTGGCGAATGGAATGTTCTAAGCTTGGTGGCCAATGGAATGTTCTAAGCTTGGTGGCCAATGGAATGTTCTAAGCTTGGTGGCCAATGGAAGGAGAAGGAGAAGTTTCCAATGTTCGAAAACCAATGGAAGGAGAAATAAAAGATCCTTTTTCACCTTTTTCCATTTCCCCCCCAAGCAACTTATTTAAGCCTTCGTCATTTTTCCTTTGACCTCATGGTTTTACTTCACCATAGTTTTAAGTCGTTATTTACGCATTCCTTCTTTTTATCCTTAGCCTATAAATTACGATGCGTTTTTCGATGTCATAGGTTCTCCACACATTCGTTATCAATTCGGTTTGGTTGAAAATCCCTTCTTTTTTGCTTAAAATTATGGCATCACGCATGGCCACGTCTTACGGGCCCCAAACTGCGCATGTGAATGAAGAGCCGGCCCCAGAATCATCTTTAGATTTGACGTTGACATAACATCCTCATGATGAAGACCCTGCACCGTGAGAGGGCGCACACGTCTTAAAATTGATCCCCTTCGAGCTTAATACTCTCGCACCTTGGTGATTTTGTTATAGGTCAACCCTATTTCTGGTGATGAATTTGAAACCGTCTGTGAAGGTTGTTATGAAACTAAAGACACTTCCATTTTCACATGGTCTTCAATTCATGGCGTTAGACATTATTGTTGGTTGCATACTCCGATTCATCGATTGCCTACTAATACCAAAGCAGACTATCTAGTTCGCACCATTTGACGCATCCTAGATTTCCTGCAGTTATGAATTATCATTGTAGCATAAACTAAAACTTTGCATGTAATTGCAGATCCTTGTGAAGCTTAACCCTAATCTAAATAAATGTTCCATTCATCATGAAACTCAAATTGCCACTACCACCCTATCTTCCCTGTTTATTTGATTGTTAAGTTGTTTTGAATTAACCATAGGCTTATAAGGTTATTTTATTTCTTTTGGGCTTTTCATTAACCCCCCCCCTCACATGCTTCATAAATCCCAAACATCCTTGCTATTAAATATTATAACATGACTACTATTTTGTTGCACAACATGAAATTTGGTGTCTATTTCTACCCCAACCCTCAAGAGATTTCTCACTCCTAATTACACCACTAAGGTCCTAAAACTATGGTTACCAGCTTTTGTTGAAGAAAAGAACTAACTCAACCAATTTCGTATTCTAGAAAAGGAAACAACCCCCACACAATTATGCACATTCATCAACCCCTATTTTAACACAAAGTTGTTAAAAGTTCCTAATAATCTCATCACATTTGAATATCCTTTACACAACTCTTTAAAAATTGAAACTACCGGCCATGTGTCGCAACCCTAACTTAGCCAAGTGCGGGGGTGAATCCCAACACTTGAAAAAGTTGGGGACTTGGAGTCCTCCGGGACTCCCGAATGTTTAGGGCTCGACAGCAGGACCCAAAACACCTCGCATTGGGGTGTTATTGGTGTCATTGGAAAGGTCTTGAAGCGTAGATATCGAAAATGGCCTCGCATTGGGCATTTGGACATCTGTCGCCCAAGTTATGGGCAAAAGAAGGGCCGGGAGTCAAACTGGCAGTTTGAC
>Ga0209208_10002494_pt1 | contig 26410 bp, 24 predicted proteins | sample S1TSphfallax_3_FD_187694 | JGI IMG/M metagenome (GOLD analysis project Ga0209208, IMG submission 187694) | Host-associated microbial communities from peat moss isolated from Minnesota, USA - S1T2_Fd - Sphagnum fallax MG (SPAdes) (version 2) | ecosystem: Host-associated > Plants > Peat moss >...
CACAGGATTCAAATTACAATATCTATGCAACAAAGAAAAAAAGTTTGTGAGTTCTCTTTTATGTCCCCCCTCTAATTAGTTCAAAACTTTTGAGGCTACAGAGAAGCCTTTTCTAATGTGTTCCAACATGGTTAACCTTGGAAGAAAAGTTTCAGATGTGCCTAATTGCCCACATTGGGCACATCCGAAACTTCAAATAAGCTAACTTGCTGTGGGTCTAATGAAGAGACATACTTCTGAAAATAGAAAAATCGAAGTTGCATGCTTTCTTGAGACCAAAAGAAAGAAAGAAAATGCAGTTACCATCCTTCCTCTTGTTTACCCTAACAGAGGAGCTTCACAAGTGGCCTAAAACATCATGGTTATTTTTTTGATGGTCAATCAGTTCAATAAAGAGTGAATGCACAAGTGTGGGTATACTCTGGATTGCAGCAGTTCTCTCAACTTGAATCAATGATATATTTTTCAGGGCTTCATGTGTTGTAGGTGAACACAGAGGTGGTGGTTTCATTGCTTTGTGCTGGAAAATGTACAGCTGATACCCTCAAGTGTACCTTCAAGTGTGGCCATATCTAGGAAAGGTACATGTGAGTCAGTTCTTGTGCCAACATTCTGGTGAAACTTTCTTGTATACAAACTTTTGGCGGTAGGAGCGATTTGCATTCTCACAAGTCAAGACTCATATATTGTATACTGTCATTGCCTGCAAGCCATACAAGCAGAGATGATTTTTAGAGACTGAAGAATCTAAATCACCTGCAAATGGATTAAATCCATCAGGCCCATACATGTTGGAAACACAGTCTATGCCATGTGTAATAGAAAGGTCACAGAAAACTTAGAACTAATTTGTAAGAAAATGGACTTACTTAAATAAACAATGGAAAAGCTCCATCAATGCATTGCAATCTAGTCTGTTTGCAGTATTGTCCAACTGGTTGACCCTTTTCCTGTAATTTTCTTGGCATGGGGATTCTGAGTCATCGTGTTCATCCTTTGCCTCCAATTCCTCCTCAAGTTGTCCTCAGCAGTCTGCCTTCCCTCATCACCCTCAGGTTAACAGTCCTTTGATGAGGTGTTCATGGTCCAACAATTTTTGTTTAACTCAAGACTCAGGGTCTATCATCATTCAGGTCTTGAACTCAACAATACATTACTGAACTGAGGCAGTTTTCTGGGTTCAAAAAGACTGGTCTCATATAGGTACAGGGCCTTGATTTCTGCTATCACACCTACTGCATATCTATGGGATTGCAAAGAAAAATCAACAATATCACTTTGAAGGTGACTTTAAAGTCAGTTCCAGCAAGACCAAAAACAAACATGAGAAGAATGAGTGTGGTCATAACATTTTGTCACTCACAAAGTATCATATGATCACCTTCATCATGAATGGCACTGAGTAGCTGCCATTCACTCAATCAACATTTTTGAGCAGATTACTGCATACTTAACATTACATTTCCACAAGCAACAGAAAGATTCAGGCATGATGTTGGGTAGCAGTCAAGAGACATAGTTAATAAAAAAATTTATAGTGTCTTCATCAAGTTGTTGCAAGCTTGTGAGGATAAGCTTCATTTCATTTTAGCACGCCCATGTAGAAACAAACATTGAACTGTAAAGCTTAGATTATCACACCTAGTGCCGGTCATAATCACCCTTTTCAAAAAACTATCAAATGTCCATCAAAAAGCCTGGTGGATGTGTGTATTCTGACCATGAATTACATTCTGGTGACCATGTTCGAGTAATCCTCACCCCAATGGTTCTTCTTTCCCATGTTGAAGCCAGCCTGTAACAGGAGTTTGACCAGTTCTCTGGAACCCTTGGTTTGCAACCCACTAGCAATGTCCATTGATGTGTAGCCACCATTGCTTGTATAATTTGGATCTGCACCTTTTTTCAGCAGGAAAGAAACCATTTCCTTCTTTTTTCTTGAGTGTGAGGTGATCGACATGCCCACTGCAGAGGTGACCAACCAGCAGAGCTGATCCTGTTTCAAAGCTGGACAGGATTCTCTGTGCATATGCTTCTCCTTCACTTGCAAACTTTTCCTGATACAGCTGCTTTGACTGGGATCATAACCCAGTGACTTGGGATTATTGCCAGTGCTAAAAACATCTTGCTTCAGCTGCAGGTCAACCAAGTAGTCAAAAAGCTCCTTGTTATCACTCCACTGTGCATTATTTTCTAATGTCATGTAGTGACCATCAGATGCAATCAGGATATTCTTTAGCAGGGTGTCTCCATTGAACAATGTTTTGTCTTGTGCATTCTCGTGAGAATCCTCATCAAGCAAGAGCTGCTGAACTTCATCCACTTTGAGTTTCATGGCAGCCTCTATGTTGAAGCCATGTCCAATAACTAGGTCTAGCATTTCTTTACTACCACTCCTAGTAATATAGAATAGAAGCTTAGTAAAGGCATGTTTCAAACTCTGAACTCCACTGACAGGCACATTAACGCCAATGACTTTCACCAGCAGATAGAGGATAGCTTCTAGAACATCTTCATTCCCTCTCTGACATGCTGCTTGCAAAGGACTGATACTTGGAGTTAAATCTGCCACATTTTTAATGTGATCTTTGAGACACCTTGTGTGCACAAAACCTGGATTTCCAGAATGGAACACAGGATTGACCAATCTCCAACTTCTCTCACACAGCACAACAGCAGCTTTTAGGTATCCTCCTATGATTGCAAAAGCAAACAAAGTCCCCAACAATCTACCACGTCCATAGCCATAAACTTCACACTTTCCATCACAAGACGACCTCCTCTCTCTAGAAGAAAGTTCATGGTCTCTACATGGTCCCCTTGAACGGCATAGTATAGTGGGGTCTCATCAAATACTTCTGGCACAACTGTGTTGACATAATCAGGATATATATCACAGTTATCGAGTATCAGTCTCACCATCTCAGTCTTGCCCCTGGCAGCCAGCTTATGAATTGGCTTCTGTTTGGTGCCTTGTGGTTCTGAGTCAACCCCTTTCACAAGGGTGAACTCCTCCCAAGTATCAAAGTCCATCCCTACATCCAAGAGCAGAAGTCGAAAAATGGCTTCATTGTTACACATACAAGCCTTGCAAAGGAGGAGGAGCTGCTTTTTCATTGTTTGTGGCCAAGATGCAGCAAAATACTGTAGGGTCTTGAGACTCTCCTCTGTCACACAAAGAAGGGACAGTTATGGAAGGTCTGTAAGGCTGAAATGGTGATGAAAGTTTTATTTGTGGATGAGAGAAGATGAACTGTGTAAACCTTAAAAAGCAGTGGATGTGAGACAAAAGATGACAAAGTACGAAGTGGTTATACATCATCAAGAATTGTGGATGCTGAAAGTTGATGTGTTTGTGTTTCTTTCTATGTTTTGGGTGTGTTTTGTTTGTTTACAGGTTTATTGCATTTGATTTTTGCTCCAGTTGAGCTGTACTGCTGAGTTGGTATTGGTGATGGAGTGAGTTTGTTGCTGATTCTATTGGGTTCTTGAATGCAAATGCGGAACACGAAGATGAAGGCAGATTGGTGTTGCTGATTTGGTAAAGGCAGGAGATGATGGAGCTGGAGCTATAGGAAGGGGATGTTGGTCTTGACAAGGCAGGTGATGGATTGAGCTAAGTTCTCTTTGTAATGATGAGTATGTTTCACTAGGAGCTTGTTGTGTGAACAGCGAGGGAAGAATGTCCCTCTGTGTTGTTGAGTTCTTTTCCAAGTATAGTGTCCCTCTGTGTTGTTGAGTTCTTTTCCGAGTATAGTGTCCCTCTGTGTTGTTGAGTTCTTTTCCGAGTATATGTCCGCTGCTCTATGTACTTTAGGAAAGGAACAGAAGATCTTCTAGAGTCTAGGGATCATTGCCAAAGGAAATGATGAATGAGTCTAGGATTTCATGAGCAGTTGAGATGGCATGTTCATTCTGTTGGGAGGGTCGGGAATCATAATCTAGCAACTATGTGGGAAATTATCTGTGGGAGACAGTACCTCTGGTATTGAGGGAGCTCCAGAGAGAAGGGTTCTGAGGACATTCTTGAGTCATATGTAAAATCAATGTTGAAGTGTTTTGTACCTATTCTTTTCTGTCCAACTTCTAAGAAAAGGAGTGACTGGGAGAACGTAAGACCTGCTGAAAATTGGGTGTTGTTGTTCAATAGTGAATTGCCATAATCATAACCAGTTGGCTTTTGAGAGGAAATCAAGAGAGATCTGATCCTTTGAGGTCCAGAATCTTACTTTATATTTCAAGAATGATAGGAGTGTTAGATCAAGAGTTGCAGATATTGTAAGTTTTTCCACTGAAATTGTGTAATGTATCTGATGATTCTGTTCAAGACATTTAATTTCCATTAGGAGGTACCAAACTGAGGTGCCCCCTCCTTTTTGGCAACAGGTTCCTCTTGGGTTCAAAGCCCCGCCATGCACTCTTCTCTAAAATGTACTTAACTCCCTCAGCATAATCCAATTTGCAAAAATAGTGCACCAGCAGATTCTCCTCTTCATCCATGACCATGTTCTTTGATGGATTGAACACCATGTAATCAGCCACATGAGGGAAACGCTCCTTGAATCTACAAACCATGTCCCCATATGCTGTGGTTTTCGAAGACATGGTCAATCTTCTCATATTGAGTGGAAGCATGACTGGGGCTGAAGAAGGATTCTGAGAGATTTGAATAGATCTCATCCAGCTCGGAGAGGCATTCTCCTAGAGGAATTTTGTTCTCTCTTTCAGCCTCACAACATTTATCTATCAAGATTTTGAGCCTATCGACAACTCTCTAGTTGAACAAAGGATCAGCAGTCTTCACGTCATCCAAAAGGACAGGGCACCCTCCTGAAAACTTATCTGCTATGAAGTTTGCAACTGTGAAACTTTCCAGAATCTCACATTCAAGCAAAACCTCCGCCAGAACCGTCCCCAAGGAGTATACATCGGATGGGTAAGGGTTAGCCACTACTTCATGGGGGACAATCATCCTGTCTTCAAGTGCGTCAATGACCTCGGGTTCTGCAGAGAACATGGACCCACCCAAGTTTTGCAGGTATGGAATGTCTGTGCGACGGAAGCTCATCCCAAAGTCTACCATCTGGTTCGAACACCGGCTTCTCCACTACCTGGTAACTTGAGGGCAGATCTGAAGGTAAGGTACCATGGCGAGGCCCGCTCCACATAGGAACTCGGCGTTCCGATCAAATTTACGGAAGGGGTGGGCGGGTAGTTTCTTCGTTAGACGATTGACACACGATTTCGCCTAGGAGTTGGGCGGGGAGTTCTTTGTTAGACTATTGATACTGGGTTTCGCCAAGGAGGGAGGTGGGTGGGTCGGTGGGTGGTTCTTTCGTCGGACGATTGATACGCGATTTCGGCTGAGGATATGCAGTTGGTTTTAGTTTTGTATCGATCGAGAGCTGAGTACTTCATAGTAGTAGAAAAGTTCGATGACGATGCCGAGTTGGGTGCGGCTGCTGATTATGGACGGGCTACTTCTAGCTGTTTTCCTCATGTCGCCTTGTGTGGCGGCGCCAGCACCTGAGCCCTCACCCTCCCCTTTGTGCTGCTGTTGTTCGCGGTCGCTGTGGACGACTTTGTGGGGTTTCGCTTTCGCGTTCGGTGGGTTGGCGCTAGATGCTTCGCACACAGCGGATGCACATGGCCAACGCGCTGCGTCGTTTCGAAAGAAGTTGTATTATGTGATTTTCTTTGGCCCAGTCGCTCCCTTTAGGAATTTGCTGGCGTTGTTCTATGATCTGGGTGCATACACAGTTCTGATCATCAACCTTAATAACATGCCTGCTCCGCAAAGAGAACTCGCAAAGAAGGCGGCGAAGATCATAGCAAACTGTAAGGTCGTGTTAGGAACCAGTGAAGAAATGCTACCACAAACACATGGAACAGCAATACTGGCTGATATTACTGATGAAGGACACGCTGTAGTCCTTGGCAGCAGGTTGCCAGAGAATTCCTACATGGTGCAACTAAATTACAAGGGGAAAGAGGCGCTCTTGCGAAGTGGAGTCCTCCCAGGCTACAAGAGGTTGCAATTGCTCCAAGGGAATAGAAGTTTCGCCATCCTCAATGGGATGCAAGCGTTCGGGTACGTGCTTGCTGCCGTAGTTCGGTTTAGAACGGGTTTGGTAGTGAGCCCCATAGAAACCATAGGATTCACGTTCAGCACCCTAATCGTCATTCATTCTGTGAGTCACTTCGTGGCAGCGCCTTGTCATCGTCCTCTGATTGTTTACCTGCGCCCTGACCAGCAGCAAGAGCAAGTATTTCAGATGTGCCAGTCTACACAATGGACTCAAGATCAGTTTACCCTCGCATTGAATATGAGTCTTGCAGGATCTCTTGCTGCGGGGGTGTATCTTCTTTTGCAACCTTTTTCGAGATCTCTAATGTTTTATCGTCCCGGAACACCCCCAGTGCACTGTATAACAGCTGAAGATTTGAGTCGGGGACTTTTATTGATCTATGCAGGACCACTTCTCTTCACTTACTCCGTTTTCTCGTACCTAGCTATATACTTGTGTACTGGATGTCTGATCTTCAGTCAAGATCTGTCGCGGATGAGGAGAGACACTGCTCTCGGATTACCAAGAGGGCATGATATTTCGCTGGAGAATAACGTAGACGATTTTATAGTGCACATCAGAGGTGTTAATGTAGTAAGAAGGGGCATACTGATTCTGATAATAGACTGCATTTATGCAGTAGGAACTGTGAGTGGCATGATTATAGCTCTTGTGACCACCATAGTGTACTGGGATGAGAACTTTGCTGAGCGTACTCCTGGAATTGTGCACATATGGCCTTTCATAGGCTAATACACTGCACAGAAGTCATGCGCCAGTAAACTGGCCGTAGGAGTTGCATACTGGCCTGACGAGACATCCATTTAAAGTTCCCTTGAGGACACTAAAGAATTTGTTGATTCTCAATGTAAGCAGTCTAGCCTATGGAAGAATGTAGTTTTTATTTGGTCCCACAATATTTTGAGGAATGTTCACCTGCGAGTGTGTTTAAACTGTTAAGTGTAAGTTCATTTTTTGAGAACTGCATGGAACAGTTCCTATTTTAGCTGTTGCTGATTTGAACTTTCCATAAGGGGGGTGCAGAGCTGTATTTGCACTATGAGCTGCTTGCTTATTCAAGTGGCTGGCCTAGAATTAAGGGTTGAAGGAAGATGGTATGAGAGTAGCCCCAAGTGAATTTGTCTAAAACTGTACATGGAAGCTAAAAATTTGTCAAATGAATGGACTACTCCAGCATACCTGGACAGAGGAGGGTGTCTGTGGGAGGTTTTCAAGATCAGTAGATGGGTTCTCTGTTCTGGGACACTTATTAATTTTAGAAGTTTAGAGCAGAGGTCACCACTTTCATCTCCTTTGTAGTCTTGCTAGTTGATAGTGAGTTATGGTCACAAGTTTCCCCTTGTTGTTTCCTTGTGTACCAATTTTTTTTGCTTTCTTGGCAGTATGCAAGAAATGATCTTGATGAAGTTGATAATGCTTAGAAAGGTGGAACTTGATATGAGACAGTTTGCCACCAAGAAGTGTGAAGAGAGTTGTGACATACAGAGAAGGGTAAATTTTATAAGTGGCTTTTGATCACTATGCATCAAGATATGTGTTGAAAATAAGTGTCAAAGCCTTATGCAGTACTGACCCACAGGCACATTGAACTTCAGATTCATGTGCAAAAAACCCCACAAAGATGGCATGATTTAAGTACCACCATATGCTGAGGAACTCAAAAGCACAGTTTCATCAGCTTGACAATAACAATTCATTTCACTCCATGTTCCTGTGTCTGGTCCTGTGTATGTTTCTTCAACATATAATTCTGTGTATGGTTTGCGTCATGACCTGAAATGCTGAGTGAACCTGTGATTTTTCAATTCCTATCATAATGTTTCAATAAAAGAGGAGAAAAATGAAGAGACTGAGAAGAAATCTGAAAAGGAGTGTACAAAAGGGAAGAAAAATAAAACACCAATCAAGATTAGATCCTTCAAAGCAGGACTTCCCATAGAATGTATTGTTGTCACTTGATTTTTGTCTACACATTGAGCTCCACACATACTCTAAAGGAGACTAGAATGCCCAAAAACAGTACATGAATCTCAGGCAATCTGATAAGAGTGCAATTTTTGCAATGCTAATGTAATTCATGAATTGCTTCCAGACGGTCCATCATACTAGAATTGAATCCTGATGAAGAACATACATCAATTGTTTAAACCAAATCCAACATGAAGAATAGGACAGAAAATGGCAGAGTTTTGCTCAAAATGATGAAGTCCAAGCTGACATCAAGTGTGCCAAAAGCACTGAGCACCCATGTGGTTTGTCATGGGTGCTCAAGAGGAGGCCGAGGACCATCAATTGATGAACTCAAATGTAAACTGTATGTGTTCTCCACCAAGTCTGTGGTATGCATTGCATGACAGAAAAAGGCTTGGACACTAACAAGTATGTCTTCCAAGTTCTGCCTCGATGACTACACAAAAGTTGCATTTAGGTTGTGCCATGGTTTGAAATGTAAGAAAGAAAACTGGGCTAGGTCACAGCCCTGAACATGAAGGAACAAATTGTTTACCAGTAGAAATGCTGAGAATCAGGGTGATGAGTCAAACCAAGTCCTGGCCAAAAGAGAACCAGCAACCACCAGTTCAGTTGTGTTTTTTACTAACCTACCTACCTACTCACAACCCAAGCTACGTACTAACAACCCACTTAGATTGTTGGTAGGTAGGTAGTAAAAACTAAAAACATTTATAGCTATGTATAAATTATAAACCATCTCCTTACCTAGTAGTTACCTTTTTCGTACCTATCTACCTACATATATAAGTCCTACTTCTTACAGAGTGGGTAACCAGGGTGAAATCATATATTAACTCAGTTTCAAGGTTCATCCACAACTGCTCACCTCTATGAACAAAATGACATAGAAGTCAAAAGTCCCATGGTTTTTGGGTCCAAGTTGGAAAAACATTTGTTTGGTCAATAAAGAAAGTGTACATTGTGGTTCAAAAGAAAGACCAAAGCTAGGCATGATACAAAATACAGGGCACATGATTTGGACACATCTATTACATTCTCCCCCCCTCAACCCCACATACCAAGCTCCAAAGGCAAGCTCTTAAACATGAAGACAATAATTTCAAAACCAGATTAATAATTTATTCCAATTGTTTGTAATAGTAAGTTTAATGTGCTAAAGTTTAAAAGGATTTTTGATGTGGATTGGCCAGCATTTCCTTTAGTTCCTTCCTGCAGGGTGAGTTGTTTATTCCCGAAGGTTCTATGACAGGGCAGAAAACTTACATAGCAACCAGTTGGAGGTATCTGAGAAACATTTTTGAACTGAACTGGTCATCCACAAACCAGGGAAAGGTTTGAAACACCACTTGGTTGCAATTTTTGAAACCCTCCCCCACTTTGCAGAAATGAACAAATATGCTGTAAAATGGACCTTGTCCATACAATTAGTTGTAGGTTGTTGTGTATGGGAGAAGGGCCTCAGTACAGGCCCTTCTGCGATTTGAGATCTGTGCCCGAGGCCAGTAGGCTGAGGCAGCAGGTCGCCAATGGAGGAATGGCCTGTATTCAGGTCCTTTTCCTAAGTAGAGCAGAGCTGGGATTTTTTCACTTTTTATAAATAGTGAAAGGCTGGCTGGTACCTTCCGCTGGTCAGAAGATCCCAGTATAGCTTGGCTGATACCTTCCACTGCAGAAGATCTTGCTTGCTGAAAACAGGTTTCTTCAGGCAGGTAAGAGAGCTGAAAATACGAAGGAAAAATCTAGGCAGTGCTTTCCGTGTAAGGTAAGGACCTTGAAAGGATCATTTTGGGAATGAATGTCCAACATGAGAACTAGTAAAATTTGAAGTGGATGTAATTAATTTGAGAAGGAGAAGAGACACCTTACAAGTAAGGTTCCTCAGCATGTAAGGTGCCTAAAAATGATGAACTTTACATGTAAGGTACCATCCTCTGTGGAGGCAGAAATATTACTAAGGAGAAGGTGCCCTTTACATACACTACAAAAGTTCTACCAGTATTTTTATGTGTAGGATAATGCCTGTTGAGCAAAATCAGAGCCGCCTGAGGAGACATAACATCTGAATCTAGCTTTCATATCTCATCATCCCCTACTTGATTTCGTCTGAATTGTTTATCAAAGATTTCTAAGCATGAAGACTTCCAATGAGTGGTTCCTTGAAATCCCATAAAAGGATTAGGAGTAGATTGTACCAGATTTCTAACTATGGCTTCCAGTAGAAGTAACATGAGAATAGAAAAGGACTTTCGGTCTTAGGAATTAATTAAAAATTGTTTGAAATTTCCACAACTTTCAATTTGTAGGCCATTTTGCCCATTATAGTGCATGCCCAGGTAAGATTTGTTGACAAAGTCGGAAAAGATAATGAAAAAGCGGCATAAAAGTCTGGGAAATGGAACCTTTGAAAATATGAGAAATGGGACCCCACGCAGCCTCCTTAGGCCTAGCAACATCTTACTTTAAAGCTACAATACTCCCCGCTTTTCTTTTCTTCTTTATCTTTGGAGATGCAGAGAAAGAAGACAAAGCTGAAGGAAAAGCCCGTGGGGCAGAATATAAATAAATAAAAATTATCGTCGTATTCTCTCTCTGCATTTTCTTGCTTAATCTGCATAATAATAGACAATTTATGATCTTAGATCCCCTGTAGTATTCTCTCTCTGCATTTTCTTGCTTAATCTGCGCAATAGTAGACAATTTATGATATTAAATCCCTTATCTGGCTAAGAGACAACCAGCAGCAAAAAATATATATATTTTGTTGCACCCTTGTTTTCTAATGCTTTGCTTGGATGTACAAACCCTACTATTCTAAAGCAACCGTAGTATTGTCTTTATGTTTATGGTGAAAAACAAAATGCGTTTTCAATACTTGCAATTGGAGAAGAGCTTGAATGATGGTTCTCTTCGTGAGAAGGTAGATTTGTGCATGGGCTAAGGAAGGTGTAAGTTTTAAATGTAGGTTACTTGAAAGATGGGTACTTCCACAATAATACCCAGCTGTGTGTTTCTCTGGAATTACAAAAAGGCTATGAAAGTGAGGAGGAGAGGGGGGGAGGGGCATCAAGATTTTGGCTTGGGGTAGAAACTAAATTATTCTATGTCTTGGGATATCAGGACATGGAATATTGACTCAGGCTTGGGGTTTGAATTAAAATATTCCATGTCTTGGGACCACGGGCAGTCTAGAATCCATTTTCACTCTCCTTAGGTAACCTATGATCAATTTTGTTCTAAGCCTTGGATGGCCAATGGTCATTTTGTCAAATGGTGGGTTAGGTCTTAAGCCACCGTGTCCAAGCTCCCAGGTAGCCTAAGGTTAGATTGCCCAAAACTGATTTTTAAAAAATTTGCTCATGAATACGTAAGATTCATTCTTTCCTTACCCAAACATTCATCTTTCTTTCTTTTTTCCTTTGGGGGTCGGGGTTTGGTGGGAAAGAAGTTTGGGGGGTTTTGATTTCCTACTAACTTACCTAGTGTACATATTTACCATATTGGGCGGTTCTCACCAAATTTTGAGAATCATCCGGTTCCAGTTCTCACTCCAGACTTTTGAGAACTAGATGAGTTTTTGAAAACAATTTGTTTTTACAGTCACTGAGAACCAGATCGGTTATCAAATTTTTAAAATTTTTCATTTTGTCCAGTTCTCTGACATATTGATTCTCACAAATAAAATAACAACCAATTTTCAAACCTGGTTCTCCCAATTTGATCATTCAATGCAGAATGCAAGGAAGTAAGAAAGAAATGGGAATTTTTTTTAAATTTCTTTTTTATTCTTTTTTTGTCAAATTAAAATTTTCAATTAGAATGAAAGAGAGTTGTGTGTGTTTGGGGCAAGGGTGGCGGGGGACGGAAGTCTCATGAGTGAGTAATGTAAGTTTCTTACTTTGCTGCAAAGGGGAGAGGTTGCTTGGAACTGGGAAAGATGAACAGTACAGAGCCCTGGGGAGGGTTAAGGGAGGGGAAGCAAGAGAATTTAATGAGGAAAAGTGTTGTAATAATGAGGTCGGCCAGCAACGGGTGTCATGAATGATCCTTTACCTTTGCCACCTGCCAGGTCCTTAGCTGCTTATGCCAGCTCTTATTTAGGAGACCTAAGTGTATCCCTACCTTTCAAACTGGATCTAGGTTCTAGGAGACAACCTATTTGGTTCTCCAATTTATTTTTTAAAACACATGGGAGACGGTTTTCGTGATCGGTTCTCATGCATATGAGAACCTAGATTCGATTCTCTATCAAGTTTATACATATACAAGTCTCAACTGGTTTTCATTTCGAGAATCAAACTAAGAACCGGATCAAAATTGAGTGAGGGTTTGAAAATCGTCCAACATTGATATTTACTTACCTACGTAAGCTACTTACCCACTTACCTATTTGCCTATCTAAGATACTTCCTCATTTATTAGGGTTATCTACTCACCCAAAGAGGTAGCTTCCTTACATACCTATTCACCTACTTATTGTAACCACCTATCAATTTACCTTTTTACCTATCTAAAATAGAAATAGATAAAGAGGAAAGTAGGTAAGGAGAAAGATGTTTGAATAGGTGAATATTCATGATGTAAGGAAAGTGTTCTTTAAATAGGCGGATATGTACACTAAGAAGGTGAATAGGTATGTAAGTAGGCCACCTATGTGGGTGGGCAAGTGCATAGGTTGTTAACTTAAATAGGTGGGGAAATAGCTTATGTAGGTACATGGGTAAAGAACCTATGTAAGTATTTAAATAGGTACCTTGAGTAGATTGGTAGGTAATCAAAACCTCCCAACCCACTTTCCCCAGGCCCCCAAGTTTTCACCACAATTCATATCAATGCATTTTTCCTACCAAGAATAACTTGACAACAACAATGCAAGTACACCAAATTCCCACAAAGGTTGGCAGTCTTAGAATAAGATCTTCAAGTCACATGTTATAAAAAGAAAGTTTTAAGAATTTCAATCTTTCTTCAAAATATTAGAAACTAAGGTGAAAAAGAAAGTAGAAATAAATTTGGTTACAAATAGAATCAAAAAAGAATTAAAGGATATAATTCTTTTACTTCTACATCCTCTTTGAGATCAAAGAGGATGTAGAAGTAGTTCTTGTTCCATTTATGATCAAACATGCAATCAAAGAACTTAAAAACATAAGAATAATGTAGAAATGTAAGCAAATTTGAATGGCACACCAAAGCTAATGCAATTTGAAAATGTAAAAATAAAGCAAAAATAATAATTTTGAGTGGCATACCAAAGCTAGTGCAAGAATAAACCCTAATAAAAAACTCGAATTACTTTTATTATCATTCAGTTCACCAATCAACAATTTTATGTAAATGTCATCATATTCTAGTAGTATCACAAGTTGTAGATTTCCCTTTCTTTTATCATAGGACACTTTGAAATACATTCAACTACTTGCACATCAACAATCAATGTCACATTACATAGAAAGGATTTTGTTGAATTCTATAAAATATTTGTTTGTCATGAAAAAGTGGAGAGCTATGCAATTGAACGCTTTTCAAATCTAACACATTTTCTAATCTTTTGGTCTTTGTATAGGAAACATCGATTTTGACGCACTCCTAAGTTCCTTGTTGAACCCACTTGAGGGTCCAAGTGTGTTGAGTTGCGAAAATATGGAACTTGGAGGCACTCCCGACTTCCAACACTAAAAAGGGGTAGAGGGGCATGCTAGAAGTCCCGAGATTACACTAAGAAGAGGGATTAGAAGATCAAGCTTGAATTTGCATCCAAGAACCAACCAGAAGAGGGTTAGTTCGCATTCGGGACACCCTTGAGTGTTGGGACAAGCCACGGGCACTGTGACACACAAGACTCACCACGGCCCAGACTTGAGGGAAGCCACCACCTTCCCCCATATAGTATTCTTTGCGCCACTTTGTGGGGGCTACATCAAAATGGCTCTTTTTCCCGGGACTCCGAAGTTGGAGTCCCGAAATTGTCCCGAAATTGTCCTGGTTGGAGTCCCGAAATTGTCCCGAAATTGTCTTGGTTAGAGTCTCAGAACTTTGGGAGCTCATATCTCCCAACTGCCAAGTCTGATCAAGACGAGGTCTAAACCAAAGTTATAGCTCTCTTCAAGAGCTTTCCAACGCCATGTTGCACTCCTGATTCGGATGTCGAGAAGATGTTGATTCCTGACTTTTAGTGGTCGTGACTTTTGGCCCTTCTTTTGCCCATAACTTGGGCTGCAGATGTCCAAATGACCAATTCGAGGGCATTTTGGACATCTATACTTCAATATCTTTTCAATGACACCAAAAACACTCCAATCCGAGGTGTTTTGGCTTCTGCTGTCGAAATCTAAACATACGGGAATCCCAAAGGACTCCAAGTCCCCAACTTTGGGAGTGTGAGTTTCATCCTCACACTTGGCCAAAGTGGGGTTGCAACAGATTTGTACCACTTGTAGGGCCTAAATGAACACCTTCAAATGCAAAGATTGGGACCAAGAAAAATAGGGCTAAAATGATTCTACTATATCAAAAGAAGGCATTGAAACATGTACCGCTATGTACTAAAGGTGGACTGTTGGCAAATTGCCTTGCAACACATTTCAATGTGCAAAAAAAAGGATAAAATAGGTTTCAAATCAAAGTTGTGAAAACCAAGAAAACTAAAACCCCAACCTTCCATCGTGGCAGTATAAATTAATTGGGATTTGCAATTTACAACACCACCAACACAAGAAAAACATCAACCCCATCTTGCCATAATAACAACACAACAATTTAGCCAAGACTAATAGACTATCGTGTGCATCTAAACAAGGCAAATGGATAGATCAACAAATGATGCGATGGATGAAGTGAAAAGGAAACACATATCTTTAACTTCATTTTGAAATCATTTCAATAGTAAAATTAGAAGTAAAAAATTGGCCCCCAAGGTGTGCTAACAAAACAAGAGGATGGAATAATGGTCATTTGGGTTTTGAATATGCAAAAGGTGATTTATTTATCACCCCTCAACAAGTCAAACTAAAGGTAATTGACAATACACAAATTAGACCCATGCCATTTCACAATGACATTCTAAGAGGTAGTTGGTGGTATTAATTCAAAAAATGTCATCCAAAAATTTTAATATGTCTTGTAGAAAGGCTAGAAGTTTCTAGGGCAAAAGAACTAACTAGCCAAACATGCCATACCTTTTATTTCAACTTGAAAAACTTATACATATAACACAAATACTCTCCATCTAAAATTCAGTTAAGAAAAGGATTCAAGCAAGACAACAATCTAATGTTTAACTGTTGGCAAGGTTTATATGATGTTTACAGCACCATCCCCAAGTCTTGGGAATGGCTATTTGTCAATTGTGTTATTAATGCTACAAGGGCAACCTTATTTGCTTTTTACATATTTAGTGGTTCAAGGATGTTGGAAGACTACATAAAGCTATGTATACTAGAAACATGCATGGCCATGCTAAAGAAAGCTTGGATGACAACATAATGTTCAACTAGTCATTAACTTTTTTTAAGATCTATACAAAGGGGGGTTTTTCAAAAAAACTGCCATCTCTTAATTCTAAAATGGCATGCATCACATGTCACAATAGAGACACTTGAATAAGAGCACAATTTGAATTGGACATGGTCACCCTATGTTCCCATACCTTCACATGTGCTCGAATAATTAGATGTCACTTGTTTCAAATTATTCAAGAATGCATTTCAAAAGGAACAAAACTTTGTTATGGCAAAAAAATAAATTCTGAACCAAACAAAGTCATATTGGTAAAATGGATGGATAAGGTTTCACAACAATCTTTGAAAAAAGAAAAAAGAAAATCATGGTTTAAGATTCATGGAATTTAAGCTTCATTTGACCATTGAATCCTATTGCTATGGTTGGAAAATTTAGTCCGAATGAAAAGTTCATTATGAAATAAAAAGAAAATCACAAAAATTACCCTTCAAATGCAACAAATGAATATAGTGACATTGAGAATGAAGTTGCCACAAAGTTGTTGAATATTGCAAGGACTTTTCAAGCAACGCCTATTGCAACTCCTACCACATTTAAATGTCATTCTTCACCAACATCTCATTACTTTGTAAAAATGCACATAGCCTTGTTGCCCTAGCAATCAACCATGAAGATGATGAGTTGGTGGTGAATTTGAAGGATCCTAATCCTAAAATTAAATAACTTTAGTGTTTTAAATCAAACCTAAGGAGCTCCAACATTAACTTACTGTCATTGACATGACTACCAACAAGGAGAACCAATGATAACGAGCCACTATTAGACTAGTCCAACTCACATATAATCACATCATACCAATATTTGATAATATTCAAACTAGATAACGAGGTTGTAAACAAAATTGAAAAATTGAAAGCAAATGAAAAGGATGTAAGGTGGGTCCAAGATAGACTTACCCAAGTTGAGAAAACAAATCGAAGACAGATTAAAAAGTAGGATAAGGCTGTCCTCAACCAAGTATGGTCTACTGCTACAATTAAGATTGTTACCGGTGAACATTTCCACAACAATTTTAGGGCAAGATTTTAAGCTCATCCTTTGAGATATAAAGGGTATAAAGAATATAAAATCACATTCACATAACAAAAAACTGTTAGATGGCAAAGAAGGACAAAAATACAGCTTGTTGAGCATGTCTCAACAAGGTTGCAACTTTCTCCTGAACAATAGTAAATGAAGAGGAAGGGATTTGTGGTGGGTTCTGATGGCATTGATAATAGCATTCTATCCAGTCAACTAATTTTGAATTGGTAAGAAATCAATGGTAGTTCTTAGCCGGTTCTTTCACAAAAACAGCAGGTTCTTTCAGACTGCGAACAAACCAGAACCGGCCTCAGAATTCTAAATATTTCAAAAGGAGGATCCGGAGGTTCTTTGAAATTTCCCAAAAACCAGAACCAGTGTTACGAACAAAATCTAATACCCGCAAACTCATGATGCCTAGTACCTGTTTACCCGCCGTCGTCGGTAAACGTCTCTCGCTTGCCTGGAAACCGCGGGTTGCCATTTATTGAACTCACGGTTTGTCGTTAGTGGCCGGCCACCACCTTCGCCGTTCCGTCTCATGCGCGCTTTCTCGGAGCTCTGCCTCTTTGGTTCTCATCACTCTCCCTCGTCTTTGAATGTGTGTTTGTGTGTGGCTTCTCTCTTCTGCTTTCCTTCTTTCCTAATTGTGTGGGGCCTCTAAGTTTGTGCAATTCACTTGTGGCGTCTGTGACTAGTCAGAAATTATAGCTTTAAAAGCTCAAGATGAAATCATGAAACTGCTCTTGGGATTTTCGACAATCTGCCCAGCATCATTTATAGCGGAGATTTTGAGAAGAGTTTCTACATACTGAAGTTCCTATGGTGCGATTGCCATAACCATTGTAATGGGATTAATTACCACTATAAACATGGTGGTTTCAAAATGGTGTTTAGCAAGTGCTATAAACATTAGGATCACAATGTATGTCGTCATTTAAAGTTTAAGCTTTAGACCGATTATTACAATGGATTTATATAAAAGATAGAATTCAGAATACCTGTATGCAACCTCTATGGTTGTGGAGTTCGTAATGATATATATTCATGGATGGCCTTCAATTCCTCGATTGTTAGTTTCTTGCGCTTTTCCTTGCCAATTAATATCTCCCCAGCATCTATCTCTTCTTCCTTGGCGTCCCACATCTGACGCCTAATGTGAGGGTACCATGCAAAATACTCAGTACGAAACCCAAGTACTTCATCATACATATACCTGGATGCAATGCATCCTTCGAGGTTTGCCTGGCGACAAGCTCGGGCGCAGAGAAGGGCCAAAAAAACTCCACAGAAATACTGGTAGCTAGTTGCCAGAATTGGTTCTGGGATCTCTCGATCGGTCATTGTGCCTATCACTGCGTCTGTCAGTATATAGCCCTCCAAAAGAAAATCGGATGAAGAAAAGGCAATCCATGCCGGTTTGGTTCAGTAAAATGGTTTTGGCCCAGCATTCTTGAGCAGCTTGCTGAGGCTGTTACAAGCCACAGCAAAGCCTAACGTATGCCAGAAATGAATATGATCTGACTGCTGTTCCCTGTTTCTGATTGGTCTAGGTGGTTTGCTATTAGTAGCTTCCGACCAATTTGGAGTCACAGTTTTAGTTTTATGGGCGGGATTGGGAAAAAGTAAATAACTATACTTGAGTGTGAGATATATTTTTGCAACTTCATGCACTGAGCACCACTGAGGATGCTCCGAAGTTCTTAATGGTGTCTTCTGTATTTGATTATCCAGTGATTGGAATGCAATCTTTACTAGCAGCAGTTTTTCATTGCATCAGAGCTATAGAGTTACGGGTGCAATTGTGAGCAACACCCCAACTATTTTTCCAATATTTTGAGCTGGTGCCCATCTTTGAGTTGTGTTCATTTATTTGCCTAGCTTCTCTATCTGCACTACTCATCATTTCTGCTTCCATTGAGCTTATTCATGGAACAAAAGCTAGCTTCTAGTTTCTAGTAACTAGCTAGACCTTGGATCTATCTATCTATTTCTATATGTTTCTTGTTTGTTGATCTATAGATGTAATTCACAACATGAAGTATATATAGAAGAACTGAAGATAATAACCACCTCAAACATGTACTAGTAGTGTGTATTTTGTAATTTGTACATGTATATATGGACTGATGACTTCCCCACCACCTTTACCCAATAAAATTGGAAAATCATGCATGCCATAAAGATTCCATTATCATCACAATTAGCTTCAGCCCTTGCGTTGCCTTTGCACTTCATCTCCTTTTTCTCCAATGTTGCATACAAATTGTCATTGCAAACATGGCACATGACACTCTATATGCCTTCGCCCTTAACCTTCTTTTTCTCTTTACTTTTTGAACCCAAAAGAGATTTCCCATTTCTTTTCACAGCATATACAATTGTCCATCATTTATTGCTTCACCAATTGAGGTCAGAAGATTCCTCATTACAATGTGCATCTGCCATAAATCTTTTGGTGATAATGATGCAGTGACACAAACTAATGTCATTCAGGCATGTTTGAACTTCAAAACAATGCAGCCATCCACCAGTATCTTCTTCAAGTCTTCATCTGCACTAGAGAGAAAGCTCAGCCAGCCATCATGCTGGATAGCTAAACAAGGAGAATATTAAGAGCATGATAATTTGAGACAAAACAAAAACACACAATCACTTGAGACTACCCAAGCTCTCTCACATGCATCCAATAGTTTACAACAAAGGGAGTTTCGGTGATCCACCATGGAGTCCACTAATACTGCCCACTTAATCAAGAGCAATGACAAATTAACAACGCTTTGATCAATCATTTATTGCCAGCATGGAAATGGTACAATTGTCTAATGTAGTGGACACCCTCGGACATTGTTGTCATAGTCTCAAAATTCACTCAGTTTCCAAACTAACTTGATACATAGGAGGAAGGAGGCACGAGACCTAAGTGGTATAAATGGTAGAGGCAGGCAATCCAAACTACAGGGAGGCTCCATGGCCCTCTCTTTCAGCAGTTAAGACTCCTTCCTTCATGGTGTACCTGAATTTGTTAGTCCTAGCTATCAATTGAAAAATATACAAGGTGAAGAAGGTCCTTAGCACTAGTACCAAAATTCACAGACAGAACAAGCAGGACAGCTCAAAGTGCTTGTACTCATTTTGATGGACCAGCCTGAAGAGATGGGTTTAACAGATCTCTCAGTAGGCTCATGACTGCCAGGTGCCCAGTTGCAGCACTCTCCAACTTATTCAAACCTAACAAAAGCCACAGCAGGGGCAAGAAACACAACCACCTACTCTATCTACCACTTCCTACTAGACCTATATACCAGTTCTCTGCTTTCTAGTCTTGTCCTGGACATACCCAAGAAACTTTACAAACTGAAGCTGAGAACTGGAATTATCCCTGAACAGTTGTGGTGCTACCAGTGCGGCTTCCAGTGCTGGCACCTGATGATAACCAGCTCATTGCACCAGCTCCCTTTGTGATGAGATCATACAAGAGCTTCCGCTGCTGCTCACTTGTGTGTGGCAGTGTTGCTTGCAGAAGCTCCACGGGTATCTCCTTCTTCAAGGCTTCATCTGCAGCAGCATTGATTGCAGGAATGTTCCCTGGATATGACATCATGAGTGAATGGATCACACTTTCATACTTATTGGTACAGTATCTTGTTAATAGTGCAAAAAATGTGTCAAATGCATGTTGCCAGACATTTAGAGTCTGCAGAATGTAAAAGGAACCTCGATCTCTCTGAACAGTGCTTGCCCGTTCCAAAACTGATCGTAAAATTACAGTTGCTCCATCTCCAGATGGGGAACCCATAGGACGCAATGGAGCTGGCTCAGCTGCTAAAACCACAGAGAGCAAGCATGCACTCAAAGATGGTAAGTCCATACTGATCACCGCCAAAGCCACTGCATTGGCAAGTCCTGCACTTGTTGCTGTGGAGCTCACATCAGACTGTGGCCCATTAAACAAAAAGCGCAAGTGACGAAACACAGCCATACACACAACCAAAGCAAGCTGACTCCCTGGGGTAATCAACTGGAGATAACGTGTCAGAAGCTTTCTCCCCTTGGGCAGTGATGCCAGCCGCAAGAAGACAAGGTCATCTTTAGGACTTAAACCCATAAGGTGGCCATTCACAATGCTAGTGCTGATATCTGCAGAGTTCCCAAACCGATCAGCTAACTGAAGAGAGGCTGCCAAGCCCTCAAGGAGCATTTGTCGCCTCCGTCGCAGCTGGGCACCCCCATCTGGATGCTGTTGACTACCAAGCAAACGATCAATATCATCAACATCAAGGAGGAGACAAAGACCATCTTCAATTGCTATTCGTGCTGCCAGCATGGGCTCTTGTTCCAATGGCCTCTGTGATGCCATAGAATCTGTGCTAACATCTCCATTTGCCCCAACCATACCCATTCCATCCACCATGGCAGGATCAACTTCTAAGAGAGGGCGAGGTCTCCTTATGGATGAGAAGGGAACCCTACCCAATGCATCCACCTGGAGGAAGGCATGGGGTTCAGCAGCAGCTCGAGTATGTGAGGGCATATCACGAGGGTGGGAAGGGGCAAAATGACGGCGGCCATGAGGAGTTCCTCCAGCATGTTTAGCTTGCACAGCCTGATGATAATAGTCATCAATGTAGGGGTCACTGCTATGTGTGGCTGCCCACTGGATGCGCACTATATTCTCTATCTCCTCAGCTGTCATATACTTGGACCGAAGTGGCTGCCATCCATTTCGACTTCCCCTACCTGTACCCCAGTTCATGAGTATAGGAAGCAGCATTCACACTTGATTAAAACATGAAACAAATTCTAATTTGATAATGACTGATGAATATCTCTTCCAGCTTCTGGTATTGTAGGCACCCCACGTGGTAGTAGTGCTTTGGAGAAAGAAGTGTACCTAATCTCATACATTACACCACTCCTACAGCACCATCACATCTCCCAAAACACGACATCTAGATCCTGGTTTCCATTTTTTGAGCAAGAGCTCTACATGGTCCAGGAAATATGGGTAGCTATTATGATCCAGAATTCTGAATTATGATACACATCTGTAAGTCCATTCTAAAGGAAAGCTGTATTACTCATTGCACCAAATCACAAGAGAAGCCAAAGGTGGGTGATATTAAACACGTTACTCACCTGCATGACTTCCATCAGGTGGTGAGCGCTGTTGGTGAAAGCGCTGCTGCAAAAGAGTCTGCTGGGCATGATACTGGGGATCAAAATGTTGATCCCATAACTCACCAGGCACCCCACTTTCACTCAGCTTCTGCATCATATGTGGTGCTGTGGGAGGGGGTGAAGCATGCATTGCGTGAGCAGGTACCTGTCCATACAGTGGTGGAGAACTCAAGTGCAATGGTGGTGGTCTTTGGTACTGGAGCATTACCTGTGGGGGGGTTAAGGCCATTTGCTGGGGTCTGGAATTCCCCACAGGCCCAACACTCCCACTTGGGCGAGGCAACCACGATCCTGATTGATGTGGGGCAGGTGACAAAAGGGGCCCTGTACTGCTGAATGGGGGCTGAGCAGGGCCATACATCATTTGATTTGGCAAGACTCCACTGCCAATGTTGGAGTGAGAAGTCAGCCCTGACATAGGGTGAGCATATAGCCCAGGCTGCAACCCCTGAGTTGGAACCACTGCTGCCCCTCGCTGAGCCTGACCAACAATCCACATTGTTCTTTAGCACTCAAAATAGTTCCAATTGCAATCTTCCTTCACAGGAGTTCATTACACTACACAATACATGAGAAAGCAACAATGCATGAACAAAGAAGGTAATGCCCATGCCAATAGACCTGGTGTGATTGCTGCACAGATGTTGAGGGGTAAGACCCTGCAAGAGCAGGAGGGGAGGTCAGGTGACTTAGTCCAGGATCTCCACCCCACCACCTCATTTCCGGTCGAGGCTGCAAAGGCTGGTGTGAAGGAAGGGTCAACTGGGAGACTTCAAAGTCATTTTTAGGGCTGGATTGAAGTTGATGACTTGGTAACCAATTTCTAGCCTGACCCTCAGCTTCTTTGTCTGGCATTGTCCGATCGAGCCAGTTGGGAGCAGGACTACCCTCATACAGCCACTCAGGTGACCCAGCCACTGGAAATAGTGCACAACAAATATATCAATGAGATAGCAGAGAAACCTCCACAATGACATGTTGAAGGTAACAGATCTGTCAGATCCAGGCTTCCAGCAAAACCAAAACTAATGCAACATGAATGGAGTATTATCATAACTTTATAACTGTAACCCACAAAGCCTCAGACCATCAAGAATAGCAGTGTCAAGCTGCCATGACTCCAGACTGACTTTATCAGCTCCCAACCACGGGTGAAGATAAAGATACAATAATCCATCATAAATTTAAATGAACCCTTATACAATGGTCTGTGTCATGAGTTTCTGTCACATTTCTGCCCCAGTCATTACTTTGGCAAGCACCCAAGAGACATATTGCACAATAAAAAAAAGTGATTAAGCTATTCTATGACTGTGTACCCAAAAGAATCCTCCAAGTGATTCAATTGACCAATTGCAACCTCACAAGTAGTGAGAAGAGCACATTCCATACTCTCTCTGCTTGTGGATGGGGGTCGCCCTTCTTCCACCACATTTGGCAGTCCTTCTTGCTGCCTTGGTGAAATGCGATTAAGCTTCACAGACCATAAAGGCACAGAAAAAATTCATGCATTAATATAAAAAAAACATCTCCACCAATCATTACCAAAAACTACAACATTTTATATAATTTGATAAGTCCGGTGAGAACACAGTGTGCAAAAATGGAAAACATGTTTGAAAGCAATCACAAGTAGATCAACAGCTTCAGATGAGCATCATTGAGTTTACCTTAAAGAAAGATGATGTAAGCTCTGACACACCAGCCCATTCAGGTGTTGCATCCAAAGATACAGACTGCCAACTCCACACAAATTATTAGGGACAAAAACCGCTCAGACCATGTGAGGAGGAACCCCACAGACTGAGTCATAATCAAAATTGCAACCAAACGAGTAAAGAAAAAGAGATTTGAATGATGATGACTGCAAAATAAGTAACAATGTTGAAACGAAAGCAGGCACACACACCTCCTCCCTGTCACCACGATTGAAAATGGCATCATCATCTCCATCTCCATCTCCATCAGGCTGTTCTCCACCATCATCATCTTCGTCTAAGCCCCCAAGCTCAACATCCTCGCTTAAATCTCTCCCAAAAAATGCATACTGAGATGCATCAAAGAACTCAGAACCTGCTTGCCCCAGTCCTGTAGTCAGTTTTCACTACAAACTGATACTTTCCCTTCCTCGATTGCTGACAAAAAACACCACAACAATCAAATCTGCAATATCTAACGTAGACATTCACATGCTTTACATTGGAAAACCACAGGGGGCAACAGAGAGCTTCCTCCTAACTCATCTGGTTGCAAGAATTGGGACAACCACAAACCCTAAAAAAAAGCAAGTTTTCCACTTCCTTGCTTTTCCCCTTCTCTCTTTCTTCCCAATCTTCCTTTCTGCCTTCCTTCTTCTTGGTTACACACATACACATCAAAAACTCCATATGTTGACATGGACAGTCACATGCTTTACATTGGAAAACCATATTGGACAACAGATAACTTCCTCCTCAGTCACCTGGTTGCAAGAATTAGGTCAATAATGAACCACAAAAAAGAAAAAGCTTTCCACTTCCTTGCTTTTCCCCTTCTCTCTTTATACTTCACTCTTTCCTTCCAATTTCCCTTTCTACCTTCCCTCTTCTTGGTTACCAAAGATACAGATAAAAAAAACTCCAAATGCTGCCATGTATTCTTTATACAATGAGCATTCTTTTTGGGGTCTGATTTTGTCATATTAAACAATAACCCTAAAGCCAAACCGCCTACCCTTAAAAGAATGGAAACCGCTATAACTCCCGAGAATCATCATGAAAAGAATGGAAACCGATAGAACCCCCCCCGAGAATCGTCATGTTCACGAAATACAAAACAGACCGTTGAAAGAAAACAAAGTAAAAAGCACACTTTGTCACAATCCCCTCCCCTACATGAACGAGGGGAAAAAAAGAAAGAGAGAGAAAGAGAGAGAGAGAAAGCAAGAAAGATAGAAAGAGAGCTCACGGTCTGCTGCTGTTGCTGCTGCTGCTGCTACGCCGGATTCCTCCTCACTACCCTCCAAGAGATCCGACTTGTGCGGCTTGTTTTCGCCGAAATCCTGCATACTTATGCCTTCTCTCCGACAAGACCAGAGCTCTAAGTACACACTCCAAGCTCCCTTTCTATCAATTTACCACTGTGGGAGAGAATTTCTGTGTCTTCTTCGTCAAGGATCCACCAAAATTCCACGCACAACCACCACCAACAACAAGAAGGGAAGGAATTTCGCAAGCGAGGGACAAAGAGAAGGAAATGAAGGAGTCCATCTTATGCCCATTGCAAACCCTAACTTAATCCGTAACTTACTAACCGTAATAGTAAATTAAAATCATTATTATTATTATTATTTTCATTGCATTTATTTTACCCATTTATCTCCAAATCCTTTGCAACCCCCACATGGTAGGCTTTAATTACTTCCTATTACTTAAACCCCTTTTATCATATATGGCCAACCAACTGCTTACATTATGCCTAATTACTTAACCCTACTACTACTACCTTAGCAGCTTCCACACTATTTTTATTATTATTATTATTATTTTCAGAAATGTTGAATTTTTTGCAAATTTTGAATTTTTTTTTTGTAAAGAACAATTTTTTTGTGAGGTCAGTATTGAATCTTTTCAGGTTCATGTTCTATTCATTAAAAAGAAAAAGTACAAAAATTAACTAATTATTTGACATACATGTGTCAAAGTTGACAAGGTATTACAATATGGGATAAATTTGGGGGGAAAAAGAAATTCTAGTGTAAGTTCAATTAATTTTGCTAATTCTTTGAAAAACTTTGTCAAATTTTTATAGCAAAAATTGGTAGGAAAAAACTTAATCAATGTATGACTTATTGTGTGGTTTTAATGGTTAAGATTTGAATTTCAAATTCAAGGGATTTTTTTTGAGGGCGAATTTTCACTATTTTGAGATATTTTTCATAAACATTTGGAAATCATGGTTCTTTTTTGCCTAAATAAAATGTGTTTTATTAGCAAATTTTGTCACTTTTATGAAATTAAAAACTTGGGGGAAAAAAATAGGTTTGTTGTCTTATTCTTCTACTTTTGTAGATTGTTTCTTTTGGTTCATAGTGGGGATTCGTCATCAATAGTCGTGGTGACTTCCACAAGGTTCTTTTGTGGTCCTACTTTAAATTCATAAGCGAAAGCAAATTAAAGTTTTTGAATCACTTGTGAGTGTAACTAAAGTGGGCTCTATGTTAACTCATCCTTCCAAGGACATTGATCTATTCCAATTAATTGTATATGTACATAATTATCTAGCATAGCTTTGTGTATAGACATTAGAAGTGTTTTTCAAAATTGACAAAAGTATTTTTAAATCAAACCAAGCTAATAGGAACCAAGAGACAAAAGAATAACAATAACAAAACCCTAACCACAAAGGTGAAAGCATGCATCTTATATATAATTTCACGTAGTGCGTCTGTCTGTCCGTCCGTCCGTGACGCGACAGTTCCGCGTTTTAATCCGCCGGCGGAACCGGCCCGGACAGTCGGATTCGGAAAACGGGATTCGGCCCGGACAGTCGGATTTCTGCACCGGTAATCTGCGAGGCCGATTCTGCAACCCCTCTCTGTGTCCGTTCGTCCGTCCGTCCGTCTGTCTGACAGGCAGGGCAGTGCG
>Ga0209208_10002495_pt1 | contig 26410 bp, 20 predicted proteins | sample S1TSphfallax_3_FD_187694 | JGI IMG/M metagenome (GOLD analysis project Ga0209208, IMG submission 187694) | Host-associated microbial communities from peat moss isolated from Minnesota, USA - S1T2_Fd - Sphagnum fallax MG (SPAdes) (version 2) | ecosystem: Host-associated > Plants > Peat moss >...
GGGAATTGGAGGGGTCGAAATTCATTAGATTGAAAAGTTCTTTATACCTTTGAAAAGCTCTTGGAATGTAGATGTTTTAAATGGGTTTGTATGACCCATTTAGGTATTTAAAACCTAAGTTATGGCCAAAAAAAGGGCCGGGAGTCAAATTGTCAATTTGACTCTTAACCACTAAAGGTCGGGAATTGCCCTGATTTAGTTATATTCAAGTAACATGCCAGATGTCTTTGGAGAGCTCTTGATGAAAGATACAACTTTGTTTTAGATCTCACCTCAATCAAACATCTACACAAAAAGTTATGGGCCCCAAAATTGCGAGAGTCCTAACTTCAAGAATTTTGGGAGTCTCCCAAGTTGGGAGTCCCATGACAAAATGACATTTGGGTGCAAGCCTTGTGGCTAGGCACATAGAACAATATAAGGGGGAAGGTGGTGGCTTTCCCCCCAAGTTTGAACTATGGTGAGTCTTATGAGTCCGTGTTGCCCGTGATTCGTCCGTGCACCAAAAGTGTTCCAATTACACATTAACCAACTTGTTGTTTGGTTTGTGCAAGTCCGTGTGAATAATTGACTCGTTTGTCATTTGTCCTAGTCCCCATCCTGGAGTTCCAGCACGCCCTTCTATAACCAAAGTGTTGTAAGCCAGGGAGCGTACCCTAACTCTTTGTCCTTTTGTTGTTTTCACCTTTAGAGTCGCAGTTGAATCTATCAAGAAATTTGGGGGTGCGTCAATTGTCATCTCTTCATCCATGGCATTGTCCCATTTAGGGTTTCAAACCGCATGCTCAAAATAAGTGGGTTCAACCTTTTGTATAATTTTCACCATGTATGTGTAATGATGAACTATAAAGCCATCATATGTGAGTCTTTGTACATGTACTTAACTTTTGTGGATCTTCATATTCCACTATTATTGTCAAGTGTTTTTAAAGTGTTTTTGGCCATCCAAGTTTCGGGAATAACAACTGAAAGGATTCTTGACTTTTCATCCACACTCTTTTTTGAATCACTTAATTCACCATCTACATGATGTTTGAGAACTATTATGTACAATGTTTGAAGATTTTAATCCTTTTTTAATTCCATGGAATGTTACTAGACCCACTAATTGAAGACTCTTATGGTCCATTAATTAATTTTGATTCTTGTTCCACATTTGATGAAACATTACTATTTTTAGTTTCTCCATTTTATTTTATTTTCATTGATGAGACCAACTAACCATTTCATCAAACACAACATCCCTATTCACTTACAACTTTCAAATGGAAGGGTTGAAACATTTATATCCTTTCTATTCCAAGGAATATTTAATGAAGATACATTTTTCAACTTTTGGGTGTAATTTTGATCTCCTTTCATTAGGAACATGTACAATGCAATGCAACTAAACATTTTGAAGTGTGAGACATCTAATTTTTACCTATGAATTTTTCTTCAGGTGTTATGCCATCAAATTCATTGGCAAATAGCCATCAAATTATTTTCATTCAACATGGCATGTGTTATTTTTGCAATGTGCCTATTATTCTTTTCAACAACTCCATTCTATTGTGGGGAATAATTACATGATTTTTTTTTTTGAATTCCTTGTTCTTTCAAATATTCATTGATTCATTTGAAAAATACTTTCCCCTTCCATTGGACCTTAGGCATTTGATGTTCATGCCCTTCTCCTTTTCCACCATTATTTTGAAACTCAAAAAATGTTGAAACATTTCGCCTTTGTGTTTTGTGAAGTAAACCCACACCATCCTTGTGTGGTCATCAATGAAATTCATGTAGTACCTACATCCTCCAATCAATTTTGTCTTTGTGGTCCATATATTTGAGTGGATCATTTCCAATGTTTTGGAATTTACAGAAGTTGTTTGAGTTGAGAATGGATGTCTATTTTACTTCCCTAATTATCATGCTTCACAAATTTTTAACATCACCTATTTTGTTTCAAATTTGGGAAGACTTCCAACAAGATTTTGTTTCACCATCAACTTAAAACGTTGGAGATTAACATGGCCAACCTGCTTATGCTAAATTCCAATGCATTAACATTTTGATTCTTGAACCATTCATGACTTGTTCTTGACTTTTTTCTTTTAAATGTATTTACACTCACATTAGATATTTTTTCGTATTTATTTATTACATGCACAAGGAAATGATCCAAACGAATCATTAAAAGAATAAATGGTGGAAATAGTTATCATTTGTGTTCTTGACATCAATGGCCATTTGGGGTTTCATCATGATTTTTTCAAAAAATCATAACTAAATCAAAATCGATTCAATTAATTATCTATAAAAGACATCAAATAGGTTGACATTTGAAGTATTTAACAAAATTAGCATCCAAAACAAATTTTCAAAAAATAGATTCCTTTTTTGTTCCTAATAAAAAAATCCTTTGTGTGACATTCTTGAAACTCTTTCCTTATGCATTCATTTTTCACATCAAAACACATTTTTTTGTAAATTTATTTAAAGTTTTGAATTTTACATGACTTGGGTAACCCTTTGATAAATAATTTGGAATGAAAAGTTTTCTTTATGTGAGTTTTATATTGTCCTGAAATTGGATGGGTCATAGAAATTTGGGGTGTGACATTCTTAGTGGTGCCACCCAAAAATAAGTTTGCTAATATGAGTAGATCTAATTGAGAAAATTTTATTAGTATTATTTTTTCATATGTTTAGTCCAAAATTAAATTATAATATAAAATAAGAATTTTGTATTTACCCTTTTCCATTCCTCTCACAAACAATGCCCCTAGCATTTGCCTTGTTAATGTTGAGTGTTAAGTACTTGTGTGCATTGATGTGCTATCATCCACACTTATTCTACATGCTTGATAATGTCCACATTATCACTAAAGCAATATCAATACCCATTTTTGGACACACAAGGTTTAAACAATTCATGCACCTCCTCTTTTTGAAAATCTTTACTTAGCTTCAAACTCTTTGGAGAAGGGCCTTTGTTGCAAAGGTTGTAAACCTCAACAATTTTTTTGTGAAATACAAAAACACATTTATCAAAAATAATTTTAAGGGGTTCGTTATACAAAGGATCAACATATAGTGACACAAATGCTCCTTCAAGCTTTACTTTACGTGGTTTAGTTTCTACAACCCCAAAAATTTGCAAAATGTTTTATACAATATTCACATGAATATTATTTTATCAAATCTCATCATGACAGGTTTCAAGTAAGACAAAAATAACAAAGAAATGAAGTCATGTACATAATCAGCGAGTGAAAGATGCTCCTGACCAAACAACAGTGTACCATACATGTATGTTACATGATTTCTTGCAAAAACAAATTTTGAAATCACCCGCCCAAGGATAAGCAATCAAAAGGCTCCTTTAACTATCCAACCTACCTACGTGCCTAGACTAAAAACTAGCTATCCAATTTTTAGTAACTAGGGATTTTGGTTTTGTGACATTTTTGTCCACCTATTTGTGCATGGACCCGTGTCCTTGGGGATGGATGGTGGCCAAAAAAAAGGTGGGCCAAATGATCAGGCCCAAGGAGAGGATGTGATTCAAGGAGAAGATGTGTCCCCAGGGATGAATGGCTAGAGAGAGGATGTGATGCATGGTTGAAGATGGGCGCAAGAAAAAGACAATTCCTCTAGGGTTGCAGAGAGGATGTGTCTTGAGGAAAAGATGTGTTCCCAACGATGGATAGTGATCGGAGAGAAGGTGAACCCAAGGAAAAGATGTTCCCTTAGGAGAAGATGGGCTAGGGAGAAAATGTGTTCCCAAGGAAAAGATGGGATTGAGAAAAGGATGTGGCCTAGGGGTGAAGATGGGCTTGGGAAGGGTTCTTTGAGGAGGAAAGGGGGTGGGGGAAAGGATGTGGTTTGAGGACAAATGATCCCTGGGGTTCATCAAGGAGGGGATGTGCTTGGGGAGAGCATGTTCCTTGAGGAGAAGATTGAGCTAGGGAGAAGATGCGCCCATGGGATGATGTTGTCCCCATGAGAAAGTGATCCTTGGGAAATGGATTTGGAAGGGTGCATAGGTGGGAAAAAAATTGGCTTTGGGGTCGGGGTCAGCATTGGGGTTGGGTTTTGGTGGTGGAGCCACAGAAAGTGGCAAGTGGGGCTTTCGGGGTTGGGAGGGTCCAATTGGGCAGGCCTGGTAAATGACTAAGTTTGCACTCCGGGTTGGATCATGGGGGTTTATAACCCTAATTGTTGGGGTGGGTTGTACATCTCGCTGTATTTAATTTGTTACTCCTATTTAGTGTTTGTCACAATGCAATTGAATTTTTTAATGGTGTGCACTCTGAAAATCGCTTGTCTGATATGATTCAAGGAATTTTGAAGCTCTTCAAGCCTCTTGGAGCTAACATATGCTGCTTCTAGGCTACAGCAATCTAGCTAGATCGTCATTATCAAAACATTTTCATCAATTCCATATTCTTTTCCTCCTTTTTGTTCTAAGTTCCTCTCGTGTGGCCAGATCAAGATGTTGGTCTTTCTTCTCCAATTTATTTTCTTCTATTTATAGCTTCTTCAACACAATACCGGATTTGTAGCCAGAACAATGACAATATGATGTAACTCTGCCAAACTTTATTAATAAAGGCACATATAGAAAGTGGATATACAAAATGAGAGGACCCAGGAGTCCAAGCTCAATTGCACCAAGACTCAAATTGTCCTTCCCCATAATGGAGGCTGGGCTAAAGTTTGCTAGGCTAATCATAATAAAGAAGAAATTGTGGTTGCACAATGCACACATAATCACTGCAGGGCCCAAGGCACTATATATACACACGACATTGCGTCATCAGCCGTTGGTGGAGTAAAAGTAGCTGACACATCATCGACTCCATAAGTGGCCGCAAAGAAATATTAACATTTTTGACAGCAGGAACACACTTTGTTAACCTTTCTATAGACGGGAGCAACTGTTTTAACAAATATTAAGATTAATTGAAGTGTAGAGGTATAGAGAAGTGAATTTCATGATATTATGGAGATGGAGCTCTCTTGCTTGATTTCATAACCTGTTCATGTGGTGGATTCCGGTCTTGTGTTGTGTCAAATGGGTGTAAAATATTCCTCATGAATTAGAGCAGAATATGTTCTTGCTAATGGCATTATTCTCACACTCCCTCCTTGACTTCTGAGCAAATTCCAAATCTCACAGACATCAAAGATTTGTAGATTTGGTCTGCACTTTGCTATTTTCCCAGACTAGTGCAAGGCAAGTATATAGCATCTCGATTACTTAATATGTTGGATTTTCGGAGCAAATGGTTATATTTCTTCCCACCAAATTCTCCGACATGTGACTCCACCTCAGAAGTTACTGGTTTTGGGGCCATTCTCTGCCTTGCAAGCAGGGGCAGTTCTTGAGGATCCCTATAATGAGTTTAAGCTCTTGTGAAAAAACAGTAGACCTAATAAAAGGAAATCAGGTAAATACTGCAGAGAAATAACGTGTCACCCAATGCGTCATATCTTTGGGGAAACCATTCTGAGAAATTCCCGAAAAGTATGTATTTTGGAGGGCACCTTATACACGTGAGTAATGCCGCCTAGAAACAGGAGGCAAGAGGCCTCTCGTTGGTGTAGGACCTGCATCTCACTCCTACCACCACGCGACTTACATATTTCGACCTTCTGATGACGTTTGCCTGGTACTTTATGATTGGTAAGGCCCATGTGTGTGGGACATTCTCAAAATTCAGGGCTGCAAATTTAGGTACTGGAAATGTTAGCTTGGACTCACCTTGAGGCTCGGGGCGTTACCGTTCAATGAGGGGTTAAATTTTTTGACGTGATTTTTTATGTCTCTTTTTATGTCAAGTAGATTTGGCTCAAATTAAAGCTCAGGTCACAAAACTCGGCAGCATGATGCACACATATTAAAGTGACCTTGGACAGGCTTCCCCAAATGATTGCAATTCTGACGTCAAATTTAATTGTGGGTACCATCTGGGACTAAGCATTGCACAAACCAACAACGATACTCAACAATCATTTTTATTTCACAGGAACAAAAGTCAGCTGCACAATGATGGGATTTGTATGAGTATACTGTATGAAAGATGCCTTGCACGGCGAAGCAGCTAGCTACGTTGTTACAAATTGACAGCCCAAAAGGCTGGTGATAGGTGCCTACTCCTAGTATCTGTCTCCTGGCGTCCAATGATTCCCAAACGAGGCAAAGCTAGAGGATACGAAGCATCCATCTACCAACGGCAATCCCTGGTCACCGGAAACTGACCGGAAAAGCTTGCTAACGGGAATTGGATCCGAATTCACGGAGACACGACGTGAGAATGTTGCCGGATGGTGCGCTATCCAGCATGCAATCCAGATGGCTTTTGGCCTTGGCGGTCATCACCATTGCTTTTTTGGGCTGTAACTTTGTCATGTCTCAAGCCAGGTTCACTTCTCTCAGTGACTAGCACTGATCCGGTGCTGGACTAGGTAACATGTCTGACATTGCCTTTCGGCGGTGTGCTTGCATTTTGTTTTGGTATCCTAGCATCCTTTCGAGCGCTCTTCTTTGACTAGATTCCGAAGCTGCATTCAGTGCTAGAATTTGAAACGATTCCTCGCATTGGACGGATGGCGCGATGCCTAACGAGCAGGTTCATGATTGAGTTGTCGCGCGCTTTGATCACCACCAACTTCCCAGGTTTGTGAGTTTCTTCTGCCTATCTTTTACATGTCCAGGTGTACAGCGGGGCTAGCTCATGCCCTGGTCGTGCATGCCGTGCCGTTGTTGTTCTTCTTCCGATTATATTCAGCGCAACTTTCCTTCTTGATTTTTGTTGTAAGGCACTGTTGCTCTTGGCTGAATTCCTGACGGAGTACGCAGCGACGTACTTGGAACTCAACTTCCAACCACTCCAGAATGGAACTTACGCTTTTCATTATAGAAACTAGACCTCATTTTAATACAGGTAATTTACGAGTTGCAATTTCTACACGATTACGTAACGCATTGCATTTCGTTCCAGGTTGAATGAGAGCAGTAGCGAGAAAGAAAAGGACAAAGGGGCATGTTTTTGAGGATTGCCAAGACATTGCAATATTGAGCTGGTTTCCAAGTGGTTAGTAGAGTTTTCAATCAGTATGGCTTCCTCCGTTAAGGCACCCAAGTTTGGGTTCGTGAGCTCGATCCTACCAGATGCGTGGCTCTTCAAGCTCAAGTCGCTCGGAAGCAGGTCTGTGAAGAGGCGCGGGACTCTCAATACCCCTATGAGTGAGCCAGTGGCGGCCGACCAGCTCGCTCCCTTCCTTCCGAAAACGGTACAGAACTGCTACAAGCATACCTCACCATCAGGTTTACCTCCTTCGAAGCCCACGGAGGTTACCACACCTGACAAGCGAACTGAGTCTGATACTAGTATTAGCCGCAACGGAAACCAATTTCTTGATGATGCATATCTGACCCAACCTACGAGCAAGAGATCATTCATAGTAACGCCAGTGGTAACAAGCTGCAAGACGCCAGGTTCCCAGATTACAGTATCTAGTGAGTCCCCAAGTTCTCTCTTTGATCGCCTAACCACCTATAACAGGTCGACAGCTTTGTCTCTGAAGAATATGCATAAGCTCGGCGGAGATCAGTTGTTGACTATAGGCAAAGGAAACGCGCGTTCATCATTCCGAAAAGTGGGGCCAATCAACATAGCTTGGTTGTTGCCTGGATGCGGAAGTGCACCTCGCAGACAGGTAAGGCACGGGAGTTTCGACATGGAAAACGATTCTAAAACCGAGCTCGAAGCTGCTGTCCCAGAGATCGAGCCCAGTGACGTTGGAAATGTTTATCGAACATGGCCAAAGACGGCGGGGTCGAGGGAGCATGCGACCACTTGGAGCCTGGAGCTCACGAATGGTGAAGTACTGAAGAAACAGGTGGTGATCACCCAGGGTAAGTTTGGTAATCGCTGGGTAGGTTCAGAGTCGAGTTTCCGGGACTTGAGATCCAGGAGTGGAATCGAAGCTGGATCGCTGACTCCAAGTTCTTGCATAAATGAACTAGAGCCTGATTTGGGTCACAAAGTCAGCCCTCGCAGGTTGAGTTCATCGACTAATCAGACCACGAGGGGATCCCGAGATCCACCCTGGAGCTTTGCATATCCGAGTGGCACTGATACCACCAACGTGAGCTCTTTCGAGCTCGGGATCAGAAAAAACAGAAGCATGTGGTCGACCACTTCGGATTCAGAGGCGACTTTCAACGGAGAGACGGAGAATGGAAATGTCTCCGACACCCAGAGTGTTTTGCGAGCCAGAATCCTCGCCGCTGAACGTCTCAGAGAAGGTTCAAATTTCTCCAGCCGGGAGCATAAGAAAAAAGACAATTTAACCTCGAAACGTGAGGAATCGACAGCACAACTGGATTCCATAAAATCGGTTCTCGAGCAACGGAGGCAGAAATCTCTTCTCCTCGAGGAAGAAGAACTTCAACAGGTATGCTGCCGCTTGTCGACGCACGGGAGCCCTGCTTTGGGGTCTCACAACACGCCGGTGTTCGAGAGCTTCCTCGAAGTTTCCGCCAAGGGTCGAAGCCTCAATCTCCCCGCCGGGGCAACTCGCGTGCGAGTTGATGATAGCTCGACATCCAGTGCGCGCGAACTTCACTGCATCAACGTCGAATCTCCAAGTCAGACAACAACGCCGCAAGGTCAAGCACACGAATTTTGTGATTGTCGGCCAAATCGTGGAGGTCGAGAAGTTCGAGGATCACGAAATTTTACCAACATGAGAAGAGATTCTTCTTGCAGAGCAAAGCAACGCACTCATGAATCCAAGGAATCAATCAAGACCAAGAAATGGTCATCTAGACATAAGAGCAAGGAGTCGCACGGCGATAGATCGACGAGCCATCCACACCGTGCAGGCCACAGCATGGAGAATTCAAAGTTTCAGGAGTGTGATTTTACTCCTGACAAGCAGAATGTATGCAGGAAACCTGGATCTAGACGCAGGTCTAGTAAGGAGTATTCAAGGTCTGCTGCTTTGAACGCCCCAGCAACAACACCACCACCACCGGAAGAGGCAATGCTAGATATGACCATAATTCCTAACGAGCTACACGGCTTGGTGAAGGAGAGCGTGGCGGTGGTGAAAAGTTCGTATGATCCGTATAAGGACTTTCGGGAGTCAATGATCGAGATGATAGTGGAAAAGGACGTTCAAGAGACCGGGGATCTGGAGGAGCTACTGCAGTGTTATCTATCCCTGAATGAGGTCGAATACCACACTGTGATTGTCAACGTCTTCACAGATGTCTGGCGTGAACTTTTTGGCAATTACAGTTGACATTGGTGTTGTAATTGATCTCCATAGTACCCATCTTCCGAGAAGGATATTGATCAGTGATTCCCTATTGGCTGCAAATCATCTTTCAGTCATCCTGGGCGCCTGTTCTTTCTGCCTTCTCGGGGAATCCCAGCTCAAGATTTTAATGAGACCTTACTTCGCCGCTGCATCTTCTGCCGGCACGTACATTGGCAAGCTAGTGTAACATGTAATCGAGTTAGTTATTCAAATCCACATTCATTCATTAGTTGATAATAGTTTCAGACCCTTGACAATCGAAGGTTTTTTTTTTGGATAAAATTTGGAGCCATTGGCAGGAATGATTTGGTGTTCGCTCGTTGAATTTTGGTGTTATAGCTAGTTGAAAAGGTCCCATTAAGATGTATATATACACCATACTCAATTGACCAGCAACCCCTTAGGAGAAATTAGTATTTTTGTTTAAAATAAAAACTTATAAGACGAATTTTTTGGGTTGTTTCTATTAAAGTTTTGGGAATTTATATTTCGCTAGGTCAAATTCGACTAATTTTGCTATTTTTTGGGAAAAATTCGTCCAATATTTGATACCGCAAGATTGAAAAAAACACCCTGCTTTAGGAGTAGTGGAACTCACAGACTGCTGCCATAGGATGCATTTTTTGAAGATCAGAACATAATGAGATAGATGATGAATCATAATCGTTAAAGTTGTTAGACCTTCTCCATCATGCTTTGAAGTATTAGCACGATTATCAACAACTAAATGCTTTTTCTAGTTCTTTATGAAGCAATGAAATTTCTTCAGGATGGATGCATTGTCCTTAAGGTGGTAAAACCCCTCCCTGCTTCCTCTCTCTTCCAGCACCTTGGCACAAGCCTTCACAATTTTGCAAACTAAAACACGTGGCTCGAAGTAACCCTGAAAGTACATCAATCTCCAACTGCACAAACCCGCTAAAACCAAAACCCCACCAAAAAAAACTAGTCTGATAGGTCCAAAGAGAGTAGAAGGAATCAGTTCTCGATGAATAATGGTTATTGTCATTTAACCTTCCAAGGACCGGACTTTTATAGCTATGTCAAGGAAGAATCTCCAGAGCCTATACATCCAGCCCTACAATCTTGTATAGGTACTCAGGCAGAAATTCAATCTTGACCGTCGCAGGCAACTTTCAGAATCACCCAGAAAATATTACAATCCATGGTAGAGATTCCCAGATCTAGTTGACCAAGTGGAGTCTAGGCATTTGTTCCCAAAAAACTTCTCTCCTACTATTTTTTGTGAAATTCCAGTTGCTGCTATTATTTTCTCCTTTCTCCAGAAATCTGCGTCCATGCCCATAATTAGTGAAATGTCATTTGTTGGCTCCAAGAGAGACTATCAAACCATGCAGACATCAATTGGTGGACACATTTTGAGGAGAATTTCCTAGCCTATTTGAAATACTTTATGCCTATTTCAGCATAAATTGAAATAAAATTATTCTAAATGCATACTTAGGAACTAGTTATAGCAAACATTGTCATTATCATTATCCATATACTATAGGAACCAATATAATTTCGCAAGCAAGAACTTAAACAAGATTTAGAATACTTGTCTGTAATGTCATAATGAACTTAAACCATCTTGGCCAATGGCAATTCAACCTAAGGTGGCCACAAATGAGATGTTATGTTCAACCATTGCACCTAGTTCTTTGACAACATTTATCCCGTAAATGATTGAACAAAAAAATGATGATTCAACAATAAATAAATAAATTATTTCACTTCTTTTTATTTACAAATCTTGATTTGACCTTATTACATAAAAATTCATCACATTTGGGAAAGCAATGAACATTCAATTTTGCATACTAAAGGTCACTAGGAAGAACGTTTGTATTGCTACCTAAAGAACTCAATTTTATGAATTTATAAGCCCACATTCCAAATGAATGTATGCATTCCAAGTAAAGGAGAATAATTTCAAGCAAGTAATTACCTTCTATGGGGGACCCGTAAACAGTGTCAAAAAAGATGGCACTAAAAGGAGGATTAAACATACTCTTGTGAAACATGTCATTTATTAGCAAAGGAGGATTAAACATACTCTTGTGAAACATGTCATTTATTAGCAAAGGTATTTTCAAAGGTCATACCAAGGAACAAACAAAAAAATTCCTTTAAGTTTTTAAGAAAAACAAGCTTGTCAAGTTTCTAAGTAAGAAGTGATCATTTTTGAAGCAAAATGTCAAATCCATTATTTTAGAAAATGGAAGGACAACACCAATTGTTTTGATGATTATTTCCAAGTGTTCGGCAAAGTTTCTCTTTGTTACCGAAAATCAATCGTACACAAAGAATTTATTTATACAAGTGGAAAGGAATTGTTTTAGCCCAAGTTTCAAAATTGTTGGGTGAAATTTAATTTGACCTTTTACAGTTCTCACAAGAACACCATTCAAGTTAAAAATTAAATGATAGTCATTCACCTTCACCACAAACTGAATTTTTCTCTAGAAAACCAATAGTCATTGTAATTTTGTACTAAGTTTCTTCCACAAAACTAGAAGTCATTGCAATTTCTTATGAACTAACTCTGTATGTGGATGAAAGTGAAGTGAGCCCACTTGATGCACAACATTCATGTAAACAATTTCATCATCACATCATATAATTCTTCGACCATGAGGACGTACATATAAAAGCCTATGCTTATGATTTCAACCAATACAACCATTTAGAACAAACATTTCAAAGGATTCAATACATACAAATGGAGTTAGCAAGATTAATCATTAACTTTGGGATTGAAAACCATGAAGGGTTTCTAAACTCAACAATCATCTTTCAAACCAAGTAATATGAAACCTAGTTCCAATTGGACAATCAAAACTTAAATGATACCATGCTTATTGTATACTGGACACAATTCTAAACAAGGCATTATATTGTTGCAACTTAAACCCTAAACCCCTAGAAAAAAATTGAGTTTTTGTAATCAATCAATTTGTAATTATTAACAACTATTTGTCGTTTATGACTGTCATTGATTTTTTCTTCAACTACATTTTGCATCCGGTTGTGCTTAAAACTACTTTACAACTAATGTTTTTTTCATTCTTCCATTTGAACAATTTTTAACATGGTTTTTATCCAAGAAGACCCATTTGTGTTCCATTAATTACAAATGTGATGAAATGAGTTGTAACCTTATGTGTATTCTAAATGTATTATGTGTATTCTAAGGTGTATTAATTTGTAATGGTGTATAATATGCATTCTACTCAATAATATATGGGTGGATACTAATATAAACATGTGTATATGAGAGGTGATGTGTAATATTTGTAGTTTTTACATAAGTTTGTTTTTAATCCTAAATTTTTTTCTAACCATTATCATAAAACTCATTATTACAATTAATGCAACATTATTGTAAAATCACTATAATTATAGTAGGTATAGTAGGTATAATTTAATTATAGTAACTATATAATTTATAATTGAAGTTAGTATTCATAATTTCTGATTTTTATTTTAAATTATGATTTAAATACTCATAATAATTTTATTGTAAAAAGATTATTTGATTTAATTATTGTAATTATAGTAATCAAATTACAGTAAGTGTTTGAATTTGTTAATTGTAATCCCTTATTTAAAATAAAATAATTATTATAACATTAATTTTTACATTAATTAGTAACATTTTTGAGCAATCAAAATTAATTGCACTAAAATCATTGTAATTGCTTTATTAATACATTAATTAAAGAAATGGCGTAATTTATAATAAAACTTAATTATTGATAACTTATAATTTATAATTCTTAGTTTAAAAAGCTATTTAAAAATTTTATAGTAATTTTAGTGGAAATAGAATAATTAATTTAATTACTTTAATTTTATGATTGTATTACAGTAAATTAAAGTATTCATTTATGTTTTAAAATATTATATATTCAAACTATTCAAAATAATTTTACTATAACTAAAATAATAAGCATAATTACTGTAATTATCATAGTTGAAATAAAATAAGTTATTCTATTTATAACCAATACAAACTCATTTGAAAAAATAAATGTTATCATAATATAAAACGTTACACTAAGATTTAATATTTTGAGTAAAAAATATTGTTATATTAATAAGAGAAATTATATATTAATTACATTAATTGCACATTAATTATATAATTTATAATTTAACTTTATATTCATAATTTAAGACTTATAACTTATTATTAAAATATATATTTCAAGAGAAATACTATTTATTTAATTTTTGAAATTGATACAATTATTTTATACAAATTTTTTAAGTATACTACATTATTTTATCTATTATTTATAGTTACATATTTAGAATAAATTATTATTATTACTACATATATTTTAACAGTAATAATTAACATTTTAAAATAATAATAAATTCATGTAATTATTGTAAACTAACTGTAATTTATTTATTTATATATTAATTACAGTAGTTTCATAATTTATAATGGAACTTAATTAATCAAGATTTAGAACTTAAAGTTATTAATTTTGAGGTTGATTTTAAGATTTTTTAGTAATCTTACTGTAATTAGAATAATTAATGTAATTAATGGAATTTTATTGATTATTGATAATTACTTATTTATAGTTAATAATTACAAGTCAAAATTTTATACTAAGTGATAAAAATTTTGGTTTATAGTAATTTCAGTTTAATATTAGTTATTATTTATATAATATTTAACTTTTTATTATAGTAGTTCAAAAATAGTTATAACATGTGAAATAATAATGTGAATAATTATAAAAAGTTAGTCTAGGGTAGTTACTAGTTACATTAATAATATTATTATTTTCATTTTTCATTTTTCATTTTTAAATATTAATGAATTAAATTACTAACATATATTTAATTATTTTCAAATATCTAATATTGATATTTAATACTTATTAAGTAGGTATTTTCTTTAATTTTTAAAATTAATTGAATCTCATTTTTATATATTTAATTAATTGGTTAATTACATGATTATGTAACTAAAATGATTGATAAATTATTATTATATGTAATTAGTTTTTTTTAATTATTTAATTAGGTAGTTTACTAGTTGATTAATTAATGAATAGCTAGTTTTTCATTAATTAATTAACGAGTTATAGTTAGTCACTGTTGAATTATATAGTTCTAGTGACGATGTTTCATTGCAACTGGTTTATGTAGGATGGGTATTTTGGTGATCGTCACTACTACAATTCTAGAGCCATTCTGCTTCAATTTTGGAATCATTTTGTGAATCGTTCTTTTTTTTGTGGCCTCTTTGTATCTTGTCTATATCTCGCTGTATTTCTTGCTCTTCCTGGCTCTTGCTTCGAGCTTCCTAGATTGGCGATGGAGCTCAGATTTCTATCCGAGAAGAAAAAGACATTTCATATCCTAATCCCGAGAAGGATTGTTAAGCAATTCTGTTTTTCTTTTAGTTTCTGAAATTGTGCAGTAAAGAGACACACACGATACTGAAGAAGGCACAAAGGTGTGCGAGTTTTCCCAATCTCACAGACGTCGACCTCACGCCAGCTTCTTCTTCTGTTTCGCTTCCTGGATCCTTCTCAATTCTCCTGACACATATGGGCCTCACCGTGCAGCTCGGGTATATATATATATGTTCCATTTCCGTAGCGGCGATGATAATCATTTTTTTTTCCTCTTCTGCCAAGCTTCTTATGCATGTCTGAAATGCTCTTTTTTGTTTTCGGGGGAGGGAGCGATCTCACAGCTTTAATGCAGTTGATCCAGCTTCAATTGAACGATGTATAGAGGAGCAGCAACTCTCTCCAGCAAGACTAGACAAAAGTCTGAAGATCTTGGCAGACACGTATCCAGGGTTACAGAGACTTTGTGTCCTCGATGTCATAAGAAGAGGGTTGTCATGGACTTCTTGCAAAGTAGGTGGTGATGGATTCGTGGTGCCAGTAGAGGGGGAAGTAGCAGCATGGACAATTGCTTTGATTTCATTCATGTAGATTGCAAAAACAGGGAGTAGGAGCTTGGAGACAAAGAAGCTAATTTAGGTTTCAACCTAGGAGATGATGTTTTCTACAAAGCTGAGAAAAAGAGAATTCCATGGCTACTTGGACTGCAATTCAGCAGCTTTCTTACATGAAAGAGAAGTCATGGACACATGCAGGGATTTCAAGCATTGCCAGAAATTGTTCATTGCTTTAGGAATTGGAGCTCCATCAGTGCACTGATGACACTCTCAAAGGAATTTCTGCATGTGAAAATCTACAAATCGTGAGACTCAAAGGGTCCATTTCTGGCTTCTATCACTGTAGTTTCACTGACATTGGTTTCACAATTCTAAGCCACACATTCTGTCACCTTGTGATATTCTACATGGCAAATGCAAAGAAAAATTGGCTTTGTCTCTCAAACAACTTGCAGAGCTTACAAGAAGACAGCATAAAAAGCAAACTGAAGCTGAAGAGAGAAATCAAGTTTTGCTGGGGAAAGATCATTTTTGTTTGCAAGTTTGGGACATGTTATTTGAAATTATTTCTCTTTTGAGTGAAGATAGATGTGCTCCAATGAAGAAGATTGAGATCAACCGCATCACACTGACCTATAAAAAAGGAGACCTTGGTTATCTCTGCACAGGAGAAAAAGAAGGTTGATGACTCTGAAATATAACTTCACCAAAAAGCTTGATGAACTTATTTGCACCAAGTAAACAGGGAGGCTGCATCATTTGATATTGTATTCACAGAGATTGATGGCATGCCACCACTGAAAACAGATGCTGTTGTCATGGAGCACAACAATTTTAATGGAACAGTTTGTGGATTGGAGATCGCAAAGGATATGGGAGTCAAAGGACTTGAGCAAAAGCTACCGAAGAAGGAACATGTTGACATGAACAAGAGGCTGGCACGTGTTGTTGTTGAGCAAGATAATGCCAGACCTCAGGTTGCAAAGCTGCAAGTGCTCTTGTCAATTTGGCAACTTCCCCAAAATCCTGACGTTCACTTCAAGACACTGCACAGCAAAAATAGATGTCTAAGACATGCAAATGTATTTCTTTCAAGACTCTCCCTGAAATCATACACATGAATGCTATGTGGTTCAATACAGATCTCAATGGTCAAAGTCTTGGCAAGATGTAAGTGCATAAAATTGATCAAATTTCAGACAACTGAAGAGGTTTCTACATCAAATATCCACAAGACCTACAGATTGTCAATGGTGTAATCATTTGATTTGCCCCTTCATCAAACTGTAATACTTTTGTTAGCCAGAAGTTCAGAGTCTTCTGATTTCCTTTTGTCATTGGCAGAAAATGTTGACAGATCACATTGAGAAACATCAATTGGAGCTGGATGCGACACAGAAAGTGGCTGCCGATACTAAGCAAGTGTTTGAGGTGAAAGTGATGTTTGGATGCTAGGTTTTTGCAGGGTACATAGCCAAAATTTGGGGTCATTTTTGTTTTTGCACTCTCACCTATAATGTTATTTTTCCCACTTTTGAGAATTTGTAATTATTTTTTCCTTGCCTCAGTCCTCACAGCTGAGGTGAAACATTTGGAATTCTCAACTAAGACTACTGCTGCGAAAGCAGCATATCAGGACAAGAGAGTAATGGTTGAAGTATCTTCATGTCAAATAAGCACATCTACAATGAGAAACTTCAATGTGGCTGTTGTTGTAGTTTCAGAATTAGCAACAGCTGTCATCCCTTATTTGAGTTTGACTTCGTAGGCATGCATCCTCATTTATAGACCACTCAGGTGAGCTTTGTGACCATGAGTTTAACTTTTTGATGATGTCTTTTCCATATGCTTTCCATCACTAAATACTCCCCAATTGGACATTGGAGTCAACAATTCTCTTGGTGTGCAATAGTGTTTTTAATCACAATCCAGTTTCTTGTATCAATCACAACAAAAAGGCATTTGCAGGGTAAGTGTACAATGGATGAAGAAGAGATTTGGTGGGATCACTGAAGTTTATGACTGATGGACAGAGTTGCCTGATGTGTCAAGAACAATCAGTTTTATTTCCTTTGTTTTCCAAGTAAGTTGATGAGGTTGGCTGCTCCTATTGTTTGCAGCTCCCCTCTCTCTTGGGATCCATCCCATCACAAGACCATGTCAAAAGGAGACAAAACACCTTCAATGGCACCATCCAGCCCTAGACCATTTCAACAATGACAAACTCCTCCATATAAACACATATTGGAGGAGACATTACTTGATCAAGAGATACTGTGGATTGTCAGCTTGGGCCCACAAAGCTCTTAATTCCGAAATTCACTATGTCCCCAGAAAGCTGTCAATTCCCAAATCTGCTTCATCCCCACAAATAGTCTGTTTGTAGATGTGGCTAAAGCAGGTACTAAAGAGAGGTGCTAAACAAGGAAGCTTCTAGAAAAGCTGTAATTTGGGCTTTCAGTGCAGTGCTTTGAACTAATTTTTGGTGCTGAGGATTTATATTACTGCAACTACAACTTTTGGCCAGTTCATCAATATTTTTTAAAAAATTGTTTCTTGGTCAAGCTCTTGTTTGCACCCCATTAATCAAGACCTCAAGATCTATCTTTGCTTTTCGCAGAAGTTTTGCTAGACATGGCCTTGAGGTGCCTTGTGAAGAAATATGGTTTCTTCATGAAGAAAGATGTCAGGACCTGATCTTGGCTCCTAGATCTTGTGTTTCTACACTGTTTTAGCACTCTTGAAAAGAGAGTAGGTAGCACAACATTCTCCGAGTTTCAAGCACTATATTGAAGGTGTGGGACAGGAATCAGAATGAGAACTTAGAAGTACAGGGATTTATATGGAAATGAACATAAACCAACATGAACATTTGTTGTGAACTAATTTGGAGGACAATAACATAAGAGACTTTTGAGATAGAATACATTGCTTTTGGAGTACGATTGGAAACAGTACTGGGGACTTGGACCTTAATCAGGATCTTTAACAAGAATGTCATTTACACCTACCCACACATTGATGTACAAAACCACCCATGTATAGAGAATTGAATCATCAATTCATCCATGAATTGGTCAAAGAGGTTTGGTTGTGTGTCTCTCTATATGTGCAGGGTAAAGCCCCAGGATGAGATGGTGGCCATGTCCAGGCCCACACTTTGGGAATCTGCATTTTGGGAATGTCCACCACCTATGGATTTTACCCATTATAATGCATGATGTGAACATTATCATGAACTCAAATGTATGCAGATCATGAGGTATAAGAGGGCAAGGTTCTTACATTTTAGAAAGAATATAAACAACAAACATATTTTTCCTTTTCCAAAATACCTAAACCAAAACACCAACGTTAATTTTATCCAATTAACATCATTTTAACAATATTAAATCTAAAAAGAAACATATTGGCTATATCAAAAAATAATGATTTTTGTTTTTCAAAATTTCTGAAATCCATGAACAAGTATCATAACCAATTTTTTAAGTTTAACATAATCCTCAAAACTAGCATTATAAGCCATGTGGGTTTGCTAAACTAACTACTTATGGCCAAACAACTACAACTACACCAAAGCTTTGAAAACTTTCAAATTCTTTCATCCGTGTGATTTTTTTTAAATGCATCATTCACCAATTTCACCTATTCATTCAACCATTACAATTTTAGATTTAATGACCTATTTAAATAATAATTATAATCAAAATTCATTATTACATTATGAAAACCTTCAACAAATCATGGAAGAAATAATTAGTAGAACAAAACATATAGTGAAATTTACAAAATTTCATCTTTAAAAAAACTAAAATTGATTACAATAAAATTATTATGTCCACACAAAATAATTTAATCATTGTCATTGGTAATGTAAAGCCTCGGGGAGCCCAAGTTTACAAAAATAAAAATAAAGATAAAGGATATGGAATGAACCTTTTAGTTGTAAATAGTTTGCAATTAAACTCTCTAGTAGCAAAACAATTTGCAACTAAACTCCAATTACCAATAGTGTTATATTCCTATTGATTTTGTAATATAAGAAAAAAATAATGTTAGTTGGTTTGTCATTGATGTGGTAGTGTTTGCAAATTTGACATACTTTGGATGTGATGCACATTGAAAAAACATATGTGAAATTTTGGTTTGCTTCATATTTGGACAAAATGACATAATCAAGGTACATTGTCACATGCAAGTTGAGGGCATTCAACAACATTTATGGTTAAGAAAACAAATAACAAACACTAAATCTTAAAACTACATGTTTTATATATTCTTACAACATATGAATTGAATATTTTTTTATCAAAGATGGCTTCAATGAAACTTCCCACAAATTACAATGTTTCATTGGTTAAACATGTGGTGGACCAAAAATTGGGTTCTATGAAGTTTATCATATGTTGATGCAACAAATCTTGCCTCTATCCTTGCAAAGGCTCTTGGTGGTGGAGCCACAAATGGCCACTATGAAGCTTGGTCATGTTTCTTAACAAATTGTGTGAAGGTTTGGAATCTTTTTTATGTTGGACTTGCCTCCAAGATGATGTGGCAATTATTACATTTTCCCTAATAGATGGAGAGTTTCTTATGGGTGAATGCAAGATTGAGTGTCTCAATATCGACAAAAATTACACTCCCTATAAGTCCATACAAGATTCTTTAAAATGATTCAAATGAACATGGTTGTTACTTTTTAAAATGTTATTATTATAATCTTTGAACAATACATGTTCAATCACCTACAAACCTCCCCAAATCTATGTGAGAATTTGTATTTAATGTAGCTAATATCAATTTTTTATTTGGAAGTCCTAAACTACTAGATGAATAATGATTTATGTAAAGTTTTCAAAAACATATGCTTTTGGGACAAAAAATTTGAAAAACAAACAAAAATTGCAACTCATATGGCCTTATGAAAATATGATCAAATTTTAACCATTCAAAAATCCCTAACTATTATAAACAATTAAGGTTTTCAAATAAATGATTCCTCATATGAATTTATCATCTTGTATTACATCATATATTGAGTCCCAATAACAAATTTGGAATGTGAATCAATATAATTTTTTTCATTTTGTGATGGTCCATTCAAATGACCAATCCATATTTTTTTACTTCAAAAGTCCATTACTACTAACAAATGAGTTTTTTTATCAATAAATAACCACATAGTTCTTTTCATAATGAAAATTTTTAATCTAGATCCAAATCTAAATTAGTAAACCTAAAGATATATTAATCATCATATGCATTTGAATAAAGGGTACTAAGGAAAAAAAACATTATTTTGTCGCAATAATGAGACACTTGATTATGCATCTACTTTTCTAGCATTTTTTTTATGTAATGACACATTTATTGTTGCATGTGGTAGATGAATTGGATGTTTGTGGGCCAATTTATAACTAATAGATGTATTTAATGGAGTAGATGATGAAGGTTTTGAAAGGTTATGTTTGTTCCATAACATAACCGAAATGGTCAATGGCTAAAGGCTATGTGTTGGAGGAGACATTGGGGTTTGTGACTAAATATTTGCATGAATTTGAACATGTTTTTAAAAAAGTATGGATGTAAATGAAGGAATATGTGGAGAGGTATTAGAAGGTTTTTTTACAAAAATATTACAAGATCTTGCACATGAATATGTGTTCACAAATATTGAAATTATGGGTCCATGGATACAATGAATTCCTTTCAACCACTTGTCTTTGTGTTAATGGTTTTGTTTTGAACTCAACCCTAGGCCTTAAAAATATGGCAATTGTGTTTTAATTGTTTATGTGCATAATTAGGGTTTTGCATTTGTGGACATTTTGTGGTATTTTCCAACCCACACAACTCTGATTTATTATATGATTTTCCTACATGAACTACAAACATTTGTAGGCCTGGATGTGTAATTTTTATTGGTCAAAAACCTTAATTTTAGATTATCATGCTTTTGGATTTTGTGTAAACAAACATGGACCTAATAGGTAAAATTTTAGTTGCTAAATACGTCATCAATTTTATCTTGTGGTTTTTGTAAGAAATATAAAGATGAAACGGCATGCATTGAAGATGTGAAAGTTGAGTTTGAACACTCTTGGCTATTGGACCCTACTACCAGTGGCCAACCAATCATATTTCCACCACATTTGCAAAAGATTGATGTGATGACCAAGTTGGTGCAGGAAGCCATTCAAAGCCATCAAGTTGCTAGGATTACACCTATTAATGAAGATATTTTATTACTTTCAATCCCCCCAAGCTTCATTACATTGATTTATAAGAAAATGAAAGCATATGGAAACCACTTTAGTAGTTAATAGTCCATTAGTTACATATGACTTTGGCTTTGCTTTTATTTTTCAACAATCACAAGGGAATGAAGATGATGTGTTTAGTAAGATCCAATATGTTGGGACATTGAAAAACATATTACAATTGGATTATGGTCCCATGTTTTCACCAATTATCTTATTTTTCTATAATTAAATGAAGATGGGATTAACAATAGAGGTAGCCCCACTTACAAACAAGATGACATTCTTTACTTGCAAATTTTTATCATTTATTGCATGAGTTTGACAAACCTTTCCCAAAAGTCAATGAGTTGTTGTGGACACATATGATCATTACATTGATGCACATGTTGTTGTGTTTAAGTTGTAATATCCATTAGAATCTATAGATTTAAACAATAGCTTGGGACATTAATAGGTGCGAAAAGTTTGAATAAAGAAAACATTATCATAATTAGTCAAGCCTTACATGGTAGCTCTAGGACAAATGATGTGGCATGATTTGAACTTTAAACAAATTTACTCATTTTAAATTATTATATTTGCACTATTCATTTCAAATTGTAATAAAATGTTTTACTTATAGCATATGTAGATTTTACAACCTCTTCTATGGTATATAGTTTGTTATGTAAAATTCCATTATTTAGTTATATGTTAGACCTTTTTTTAAACTTTGTTCATTTTTGTTGGCATATGTTCAATTTTCTTTAAGTAGATGTTCTTAATTCATATGACCTTGTTATAGGTTAGGACTTATAATATTATTTGGATTTGTGCATGTGGTTGTCCATTTAATGAATAATGGGGTAGTGGGACATGTATATATGATCAACCATATAATATTGGTCACAATTGTAAGACATTGGCAAATCCATAAATGATATGACTTATTTAATGGACTCATGTGAAATATTTATCCATGGTTAAATATAATAAACAAGACTTATGGATAAATTAATAAATATAATAAATAATATTGCGTGAGCATGGAAGAATATTTTTATAAATATCAAGGGGAATTTTTTTGACATGCTCATTTGATGTGGATAAAATATTTTTTGGCATGTCTTAAAATGCTACCACATCAAAGGAATATTTGAATATTCCATGACATATGCAAATATTCTAACACATCAGCCATGCCATAGGTACACATGGAATGTTTGAATGAATCATAGAAAATTTTGTTTCTTTTGGAGCGTGCATGACAAGGGAAAAAAAAAAAAAAAAATCATTTTCACAATTTGAGCCTTGAATACATTAAACATTTTTGCTTGAATAGAATTTTAATATGTATCTAAAAATAAATCTAAATGACATATAGTGATCATTCCAAAAGATTGACACATGTCATCACATGTAAGATCTTGCTTTGAATAAAATGTGACATGAATAAAATCAGAAAATCTAATAATGAAGAGTTTGTTATAATAAAATTTGTTAAAACCCCAATTAACAAGAAAAGAATCTCCCACATATCACATTGTTGGGGGATTATTTGGATTAACAAAAAGATTCTATAATTGAGCAAGTTTAGGGAACCTTGTAGCAGAGGTGACTTATGACCAATACAATGCCATTTGGAAAACATGTTTCATCTTTAATATTATATGAAATTTCATAAACAAATCAAATCATTACATGAACTTCATAGAAATGACATTATCTAAATATTAGATATCCATAACAAACTCATTAGGTTCCCACATTCAATAAATCCACTATGATGTTGTCGCAAAAAAAAAAGATATTGGGTGCAATCGTAATCAAATGAACCAATGGTGACTGACGCATTCCCAACTCCTTGAAAGACTCAAATGTGAGTCCAAGTAGAAAACAGCGGAAGAAGGAGGAGTCGGGGCACACTCCCTAGCTCACAACACTTTGAAAGGTAAAGGGGTGTGCTGGAGTTCCGAAATGGGACTAGGAATAGTTGACAAGCTTCACTCACTCACATGGGCATGCACAAAACCCACACAAGGTGGTTAGTGCATAGTTGGAGCACTTTTGGTGCTAGGACGAACCACAGGCAACACGGACACACAAGATTCACCACGGCCCGGACTTAGGGGAAGCCACCACCTTCCCCCTTATAATATACTCTGCACCTCTCCACGGGGCCCACATCCAAATGGTTTTTTGTCCTGGGACTCCCAAGTGGGATTCTCGAAATCGCCCAAGTTAGGACTCTCGTGACTTTGGATCCCCATAACTTTGCGAACAGACCTCGGATCGAGATGCTATCTAAAGCAAAGTTGTAGCCCTCATCGAAAGCTTTCCAACGGTATGTCGCACGCCATCTACACACAAGTGAATCGGGTCAATTCCCGACTTTTTATAGTCGGGAATCAAACTGACAGTTTGACTCTCGGCCCTTCTTTTGGCCATAACTTGTGTTTCAAATGTCCAAATGAGCAATGTGAGCCCATTTTAAACATTTACGTTCCAAGATCTTTTCAATGATATAAAGAACGCCACAAGCCATTGAGTTTTGAACCCTGAAATTGCTCTCTAAAATTTCAGGCATCCACCGGGACTCCATCTCCCAAAGTGGGAGTTGCCTTGGGAGTGTGAGGGTTCACTCCCTCACACTTTCCTACACTCCCGGGAGTATGTGATGTGACTCCCAGGCTTTCTCTTGGCCCGCACCCTTGCAACCCCTTGGCCTTGGTAGCGAGCCCAAAACTAGGGTTGCGACAATGACAAAAGACCAACCATAAATGGGCCATTTTTTAACATTTTGACATTTTCATAGAAAGGATTTTTTGAAGGATTTTTTTTGTAACATGTTCCTTAAAATATTTTAAATCCCTTAATAAATTTCATTACTTTTAAAACTCTATTTTAATAAATATGAATTTTCTAAAAGTGTACAAATTCTAATAGATTTTATGTTTTAGCTTGAAAAATGATCATAATTTCAATTCATGCTAAAATATGATAATTATTTTAAGCTTTATTTTTTTGTATCATAAAACCAAACTTTGTTCATATGCCATACACATTATGACCCATTTACATCTAATAAATGATTCTTGAAATTTGAAGCTTTTGAAATTATATTTTGAATTTCTAAAAATTTCAAATACCACAATTTTTAAATTATGAATGTTTTTCATATGTGGATGGTAGGTTATCATCATTTTAATTTTTTTCCCATCAAATTTTTTTTATAAAAGAATCCTTAGCCTAGTGTTTTATAAAATTGATTTTGGAGTGTTAAAGTTCAAAAGTGTTTTACTAAAACCAAAATTAAATTTTTTAAATAAAAATTTATGTAAATCATTTAACACAAATTTCCTTGATCAACATGACATTAAAGTGGCATCACATAAATATGTTTGAGAAAATTGATAGTTTTTTAGTTGTATGACATGGTTTTTGGTTTTGTTTGAATTTGATCACACCCTATTAGCTAAACACATCTAGCTTTGACATTCAATAATATTTGCCATAATGTTATGGTGAAAAAAAGATAAATTATTTGAACATACTAACTTTTCAGGACTTGATCTAACTTCATTAATTGTGAAATGGTTGAAAAGGGTGAAAACTTGTAATATAATCATGATATTTCTTCTTAATGAACGTCTTGGATATGTAGTGAGGAAAGATCTTTTAATTTATTTGGCTTCACTAATTTTGAAATGGTTGTGGGAAGCAAAAATGTTTTTAAAAATGATGCACTTAGTAGTAATATGTTTTATTTTTAATCCTTTTATTGGGAGCCTCCAAAGGGGCTAATAAAGCTATCATAATCCCAAATAATAATAATAAAATCACACATATCCACTTCCATCATTTCAATATTGATGAGGTCAATATTGGTTGGATCTACAATAAGTGTTGTCCGTCAATAATGCACAAATTATATATATTACAATTTTAGTTCTTCCAAGCATGCAACACCAATTCACTTCAACCATGTCCAAAAGGAATGAACATCATCATTGCAGAACTCCAGTAGACTTAAACTTGTATCCATCTATAAAATAAAACGAATTGGCCAAAGTAAATGCGGAATTTAAAAATATTGGATATTGGGATTCAAGAAATGTGTTGCAAGACTACAAGATTTATGCAACAGTAATTTAGATGTTTATTCTCAAATTTCTAAACGGCTTGCGACAAGCTCTGAAAATAATCATGGCTAACATATTCCACCAACTAAAATTATCAAACATGTTTCTATAGATAGCTAGATTATTTATTAAGGATTGAAAATGTAACAAAAAAGTTATCGAGCATGCAATCCATAAAAAGTGGCCAAAAACAATTCAAACTTAAAACATCATGCATATGAAATGCTTGTCCTTGTGTATGATAAAGAGGAAGATGCCTTGGTGCCAAATGTGAAAGGAGATGGTGAGGTGGAAAAGTAGAGCAAAACTTTATATTAATTTTACTATAATTAGAGTAATTAGGGTAATTAATGTAAATTTTATACATGATTTCATATAATATTTATAGTTGATAAATATTATTAAAATTTTAATTTCATACTAAGTGTTGATATTTTTAAAGGAATGAAAATTTTAATTTTTTTATAAAAATTCTGAAATAATATTATTTGTTAAATAATACTCATTAATAGTTCAAAAATAGTTATAGCAAGCTAAATTGTAACCAAAAAAGGAGGAACACCCAGAATGCTTCCAGGCGCCCTATCTGACCCCCCCTTAGGACCCAGTTATGTGCTCTCAGAGGCACAGTCTGTCTGCTATTTCCCTGACTTACTACAGCTCGAGGGCTGCTGTGCAGGACCACACAATGCAACTTGCGATCACACAGATGGAGAGTACGAACCTCATGCCTCACAACACAACAAACAATTAGGCCCGTGACC
>Ga0209208_10002496_pt1 | contig 26409 bp, 26 predicted proteins | sample S1TSphfallax_3_FD_187694 | JGI IMG/M metagenome (GOLD analysis project Ga0209208, IMG submission 187694) | Host-associated microbial communities from peat moss isolated from Minnesota, USA - S1T2_Fd - Sphagnum fallax MG (SPAdes) (version 2) | ecosystem: Host-associated > Plants > Peat moss >...
ATGTTTCTATTTTTAAAACCATTATTTCTTATAATAATTCAATAATTGTAGTAAATGAAACATTTGAGCATTCCACAAAAATAATTCAAATAAAAAATCATTGATATAAAACTTTTTTCACCAAATCAATCTACATTTTAATTATTAAAACTCACATCTATTTCATTTTATTCATTTGGCTGGAATTTTTTTCAAAGCCTTCACGAACCATGGCTCCTTTTAATTTGATTGGGCCTCATTACAAGTTGTTAATATTCATAAATAATATTTTTTTTATGGAAAAGAAGAGCTAAATTCAAATGTATGCTTTGATCTTATTATAAGTTTTAGGAGGTAGCGAAAAATATAGAAAGATTTTGGTTTTTTTCAACTTCCATTTCTACTATGTAACCAATTATGGTTAAATATTTTGATGGATGATTGTCACTTCAACAACATCACAAATGAAAAAAAAAAAAACCTTGTTCAAAAGGTGAATCATGGTATGACACAAAAAAACCCCTCATCTAATGCTTTTAAAATATGTATCGAATAAAATTATTTTTAACATAAAATTCACAATTATAAAAGTTATTTTTTCCATGATTACATTTTATTGCCAACATTTGTGTACAATAATTAAAACCTAGCAATTCCTAGCCACCAAACTTAGTATTTAGGTAGCCTACATGTGTAGCTAGTCTAGGTAGGTAGGCTGCAAATTATTTCACTAGATAGGTAGGTAACCTAGGTTGTAAGTCAAGTTAGTGAAGTAAGTTTTGAAAATAAACATTTGTAGGTAATGGTAGGTAACAAAGTAGATAGGTTAGAAAAATGCATAGCTTAAGGGTTGGTAATAAGGAAGTAAGTAATATGTAAGTAAGGTGTAGGTAATGGTAATTTATTTACTTGTTACCTACCTACATCATGTACTTACATATTACATGCCTACCTACCTACCTACCTACCTTCTTATTATCAACCCTTAAACCTACTTAACTTATTTATCTACCAACATTCCTACCTACATACTTTTGACCTACCTTCTCACCTACTATTACCTACACCCTATCTAAATATTAATACCTACCTACCTAACAACCTACATATTACCAACCTTGAACTTAAAACTTTTAGAGAAATTGGAATAAAGTTCCAATTAAGTTGGAAAAGTCACAATAAAATTGGGCTAAACTTGCAAACTTACACAACATTTCATACATTCATTTGTCATTTTTTCTTTCACATTGAAGAAATGTTCACCAAATTTTTAAAAAAAAACAACTTATGTTATTGTCAAATCATCACATATCCATAAAGTTGATTAATGACAAGGACATGAATATGAGTGATGTTATCACATAGTTGACATCTTGATTATAATTTGACTATGAATTTTTTGGGGATAAAGATGTTTTTGGAGATCAACACCATTCAATGATCAACATTCTATGCTTACTAATCTAGTATATGATTGCATTTATTCGGTAAATACAACCATGCACGTGGAATTTTCACAAATAAATAAAATTATGTAATTTAATATGAAAATGACATGTAGTTAAAAAATTGCTAGTTTAGATTTTTATTTTTTTTGTATTGTGTTTCAAATCATTTAATATTTATCTTTTAAAAAATAATTTTAAAACTGGAAATGAAATTATGACAATTGTTGAAGATTTATTCACAATTGAAAGGGATGATGGAAAAAACTCTAATGAATTTGTAAAAATATAGTATAACATATACGTGTTGAACAATCATAATTTTGAAATGACAACTTTCATGAGGTAGTGTTAGTAGTACAAGTATGGATTGGGAAAGTTGGATTCTCAGATGTATTATATTTAAATGATAATTTCTAATACATGTTGCCAAAAAGAAACTAGGATTTAAGAACAACCAACTCTTTTCATGGTGTTTTGATTAACCAAAAAAAAGTGTATAACCACGTGGTTTGATCATGACCTTCAAAATCAAATTGGTATGTCTTGCTTATAAAATACTAACAACGATATTGAATATGGAGAATGAAGTTGAAACTTATTTGATGTTATTTAGGAGATGGTTGAAACAAGCAAAGGCACATCATGATTTGGATGATAACACTTTTATTATGACAAATTTGAAGAGAAAAAAATAATGTTGATTATAATTAAGTGTATGAATGTGAATCCATTGCATCAATCCAAACGTTTAAATGATGGGTATAATTGTAGAAAATGTTTTGTGAAATAAAGATGAAAAAGGTTGTATTTAGTCTATTGCTAGAATTTTGGCCTATAGGAAAAGTTGCATTAGAAGAATTATCATTTTGACTATATGCATATTGTGTATTGTGAATTGATTCAACTAAAAAAGATATTTGATTATGTTGAACACTTATATCAATATGAACTAAAAAAATGTTAATTTTTAAGGAGGCAACTAAAATCACTATCATCATTTAAACAAAAATATTGTTTGTTAAAATACAACTAAAGAACAATTGATGAAGTTGAATTTGGGAGATTATGATTTAAGAAACTTAAGAATTTTTTTGACTTTGAATTGGTAAATAACACATTTGAATTATGAGGCTAGCAAATTCACAAAGAAAATGAACTGTATTTGATGACGAAATTCAAAAGGTAATTGGATTGTGAATATAAGATTTTGCTCATTTGGATGAAAAATGATGGCAAGATTCCAATAATATCAAAATATTAAATTATTTTGGGAAATATTAAAATGGTGAGAAAGAGAAAAATAAAATAAGAATAAAATTTTGAATGTTGAATGTTATGCATATAAAATGTAAGTGCCAATGAAAGGACCCATTTGAAACACACAATTTTTTTTTAATGAAATGAGACTATTGTTCACATTAGGTGACAATAACTTTGAAAATGTGAGTGTAAATAAAATAAAAGCACATCGGCTTGACACATCCCCATTGATCATGATATTGACCACAATCATTGATGGCACCATGTTATGTAAATCCAAACTAAGAGATGCATGCATACTTCCAAATTTAAGAAATGTAAATAATTGATAAGAAAAAACAACATCAATAAAGTGGCATCATAGCAACTTGTAAAATCAAGATCTACTTTGATCTAAAAGGAACCCCTAAGACAAAAAAAAAAGAAAAAATGATGCCTTAATCTAGGGTTGGATGGATCTCTACAATTGTTCATAGTCACATTGATCGTGTTTTGTTCGAAATATTGTGTGTTGTGTTTGCAAGTGCTTTCATTCATGAAGAAAGAAAAACATGTGGGTGTTTGGTTAAGTATGGGTTGTTGGTGAATATGATGAAGAGCAAAGGGAATTCTTGAATTGTCTTTGATTGGCATCATTTCAATAGTAATATTGTAATACATTTTCAGGTTTAACATAAATTAAATTATTTTATTATTTGCCAAAAAAAATTGTATATTAATAGTTAGTTATCACGAAAATTTTTAAAAGTCATGCAGCCAACCAAGTTTGATCCCTAAACCTCCTTTCTGAGTGGCTTACAATAATAACTTAATGACCATCTAACCAAAAAAACATTTTTATTCTCTTCTATAAGCATTTGTTTATAATAGATTTAATATAGAATGTCAAAATTTTCATAATTCAAAATTTAACCGTTGAAATTATGAATTTAAAATTAAATTAATTATTTGGCACCTTAGTGCTAAACCTGAAAAGGTACTATATTATATAGTGCTTGAAATAAATATTGTTTGGGGAAATAATTATGGGATGGGATGGGAATGAATATCCTTATGGGCGTTATGAAATAAATACTATAATTAATCTTGATATGGGAATAGGCTTAAATGGGGAATTATTCAATTGATTTTCGAAGGATGGGTTATAATACTTTTCATATACAAGATCTTGGTTTTCTTCGTGAAGGAGTCCAAGTTTTGTTGAGGATGGACTTGGGTGAGAAATGATGTCACGCAGACGCTTGTTGAACTCAATGAAAGTGGATTTAGAGAGTTTTGATTCACCTAAGGCTTGTAGTTTTGTAGAATAAAAAATAATGTCTCAAGGAAAATCTTTATGTTTATACCATATTTTATCCACAATTATGTGTGGTGGTTGTAATTTGTCATTTTAAAGTCATGATGATTACAACCCCTTTCTTTTGGTATTAAAGTTAGTTGATCTAAATATAGGTTCATGTAGGTGGGATATAGTCAAGTGTTATATAATATAACTATAATTGTAACATTTATGTTCAATTCTATTGATGAGCAATTTATTATCGAGGTTCAAACAATTCATGGCCAACAAGTGGTAAGATTAATTTGGCAAAGACACAAGTTGGAGATATTGCCATTAAAATTACACATAATAGCTTTGTATTTAGAGTGCAAGTTTGGGTAAGAATGCAAGATGGACCAAGTGGATGGCAAACGTTTAAGCAATTTCAACAATAGTTCCATTTCACCACCTACCAATATTAATAGAATGCAACATTGTTTGGATTCACACAAACTAAAAAAATATTTTTGTAACTTGTAAATCATGATTACAAGAATAATATTTTCAAATGACCAACTTGATTAAGTAATCCATTTTTTATAAGGACTTTGTCTTTGTGATTTTTTTGGTTATGAATAGTAAAAATGCACCCATTTTGTAATTTTTTTGGATAGTAAATATAATTGTTAAAGGAGTTTGTACAATTGGACAAACATTATTTCCTAATGCCATTCACAATGAAAAGCTATATTCAAAGAAAAAGTAATTATGGAAATATTAAAGGAATTTTGTACATAAGTTTTATTTTCATTGTTATATTTGTCATTTATCATGTAACATGGTTATTGACACAGTTGAAATTTCTTGAGATGTAACAAGTTGATTGCATTTAAATTTTAGTTGTGTAGTAGAGAATTATATTCCTATTTTTGGTGGTGAAATTGGAGTGAATGTTATTTACGAGTGTCATATTTTTGAAAGTATTACTATTGTAAACCCCTATGGAATTTGTTGTTGCCATTCATGGTATTAATGTGAAAAATGTTCCTATCAATGTTGATGAAAAATGCAATCTTACCATCATCATGGATGAATGAGATCAAAAGTGGGGAGTTATAATGATGTATAGACAAATGTTCCGTTTTGATTGCATGTGTGCAAGCAATGGAAGCAAAAACTTTGATTGAAGTTATATACTTCACAAGCTTAGATTTTAGTTGATGGATGAAATATCTAAAATGAAATCAATTGGTTCAACCGTTTGCAAATCTAAACAAGAGAAATGAAACATGGTGCCATGTGATATATTTGATGCATGAAGACACACGATGAATTTGAATTTTAGGAATATTGAAGCATTCTTCTTAATGTTTTTGTTATAAATGTTGTGTAAATTTTTTTGTGGTGTAAGTGTATAGGCAAGATGCATCAAGTTATCCTACCTCTTCATTAATAAATTCATACATGTCAATGAACATAACATTAGTCCAAATTCAAGAGAATTGGATTTGTTTTACATGTGCAACGGAGGTTCAATTGAAACATTTAAAATCATTCATCCATCAAGTTGAATAAATCAATTAGTATGGTTTTGAACATAGTTGTGATTTTGAAGCTAATATTTTGTGTACAAAAGTGGAAAAGGATTACATTGAACAAAAAAGAAAAAAATCATAAAAATCATGAAAAATAAGTCAATTATCCCTAGGGAGTTCAAAATCACTTTTCATTTTTATAATTTTTTTTTTCATTAGAAAGAATATTGCTTGCTTTTGCGAGTTCATTTGATATTTTCAATGAGAAAAGGGGATTCTTAAAATGCGATGAAACCATTTTCAAGAATTACAAATCAAGTTCGTAGATCAAACGATTTTAAGTGTACCAAATGTGTCCAATTGTGTATTAATACAACCTTGAATGTATTTTGAACATTCTTTGATATTGGTTTCACACGTACTACTTGTTGTTCAAGATGGACATTTGTTTTAGCCATTAAATGCAATTTAAGAAATGTTTTTTGGTTAAAAAAATAGATCAATATTGATAAAGGAAACATGCAAGATTGGATGCAAATGACTTAATTTAATGAAATTGAAAAAATATAAATACAAATACGTGTGGACATGTTACCTAAATTACAAAAATGGCTATTCTATATTCAATAATAATGGCATTGGCAACTGGACATACAAACTTGAAGATGGTTAGCAAATATGACATGAGTGTTGTTTTATTTAACATTTTATTTAATTTGATATCTTTACAATGATGTAGGATTGAAGAGTTTTTGAACTTTGATTATCACTACAACGAGCGAAGTTATAATAATTTAATGTGATGAAAATTCTTATAAATATTTTGGTAAAAACTTATTTCGGATGATTATGTAAGAAATTTGTTGTAATTTATTTTGTTTGTAAATAGCTTCCCTTAGGGACGTTATTATGTCTTGAGTTTCATTTGAAATGGATGATGTAAAATTGATTTATAAAAAATATTTTGAATTAATATTTTGATTTGAAATTTGAACAAATCACATCCTTCATCCACATGAAAATACATTTTGTGTATGGATGAAAATTGATTGACATCCATGTGTTGAATAAATGATGGATGTAAAATGATGCCCAATAGGTCAAATATTACAAATAGGTAGCTTCACGTGTGATATAATTAGGTGTGTATGTGCAATAAATAAAGACAAATTACGGAGATGGAGATCATTATGTGTTGTAATTGTGCATTCATTTTACAAAGATTTTTTATTTCAATATTTCTTTATGCACAATTCCTCATTGTGGGAATAATGATTTTTGTGGCAACCAATTTTCACCATTTTGCAAATTAAAAATTGAACTATAAATTCTTTCACAAATTCCTTGTTTTATTGGAAAAAAAAATTCATGGCAAAAAATAAAAATAAATCAAATTTTCCACAAAAATTGCCACAATGACCTACAATATGAATGAATGTATAAAGTTTATATATTTTTCATGTCTCAAATATTGCCACATTTGCCTAAATATACATATCGACAATTGCCATTAGAGTAACAACAAAACAAACAAAAAATAATAATGATAATGATTAATTATTTCAAAAGAAAATGTTGTTATATAGGTATTGTGAATGCAATATGTTTTTCTACTCCAATTTTGTGATATTAAAAATGATGATCATTTATAAGACAATATTTTGGCTATAAAAATATAAAAGGGGAAAAAAAAGAAAAAGGAAAAAACAAACATCTTTCTATACTTTTTGGCTACATGTTAAAACTTAGGATATAATTTGGCAATTAATAAATAAATTGGCAATTAAAACACTGAAAAATCAGTAAATTTTCTCCAAATTGAATTTTTTTTTGGCTATAAACATGTGTATTCAAGTTGAAAGTATATGCATGCGGACGTCCGTTCGTTCGGCCGTGTGTTCGTCCGTCCGTTCGTTGATCCTTTCGTCGTCGGGTCGTCCGTCCGTTCGTTGGTTCGTCGGTTCGTCCGTCTCCTCGTCCGTCCGTCCGTCCGCCCGCGCGGCCGCCGAAGAGTGTGGAGAGAGACGGGGAACGCTGTCGCAGGCCAGCAGCGGCAGGAGCGGGGATTCAAACTTTTGTCGCAATCTTCGCAACGGCCATCACCTTGTCCGGAGCAGCCGCTCTGCTCTGTTTCCCCCTCTTGCGATCGAATCGACAAATGGGTCCTCATCAAATGCATGTTGTAGCAAGTGGATCAGGAGCTTACTTTGTGCATTCCTCTTTGGGTTTCTCTCTGTGCACCTCCTCCTCCTTCTCCTTGTCGCACTTCAGCTCTGAGGAGGTCGAGAGAAGAGAGATGAGCCTCGAGAAACCGCGGCAGCAATGAAGAACAAAACCACTTCTTGTTGTTCTTCTGCAAGTTGTGGAGCTTCGACACCCTCTTTCGGAACAACAACCTAGAGAGAGAGAGAGAGAGAGAGAGAGAGAGAGAGAGAGAGAGAGAGAGAGAGAGAGAGAGAGAGAGAGAGAGAGAGAGAGAGCGAGAGAGAGAGGAAAAAAATCATTGTTGTTTGGGTGGGTGGGAGTTCTACGAGAACTGGGGATGGGGAAAGGGGAGTCGTCGCCGCTGCGTCTGTTGATGCGCAATTCACCTATCAAGAGGAATGTGCAAGAGAATGCGGAAGCTCATGGAAGAAGCTATTGTAGTACTGGTGGCAACAACAGTAGCAGTAAAGTGGGAGAAGTGTTGTCGTCTTCGACGACGACGACAGTGACTCCACAACGGAAGGTGCTCACTCCGATTCCTGAAAACAGTAGCAGTTTGCGAGGAGGAGGAGGAGGAGGAGGAGGAGCTTCTGCTCCCGTTGTTGTTTGTAGCGGCGACTTGGGACTATCGTCATCAGCGGGAGTGATGTCGATAGCTGGAGTGAAGAAGAGCTTGTTTTGTTCAGAGTCTCTTAATAGCGAGTGTTCCGTTGCTGCTTTGGTGGGTACTCCGGAAAAGAGTGTGCAATGCGCTTCCTCCTCCACTCCAGGGAAGAGCAAGCAAGCGATGATCGGGAGCTTGTCGAAAAAGTCTCCCTCGCTTGCGCCGTCGCAACTGGATGCTGCTGCGCGTGCTCCAAGCCAGACTACCAGCATTTTCACACCAACAACAACAACGCCTTCCAGGGTTTCGAGGTCTTTGAAGTATGGAGCGATGACGAACGGGCCTGGTACTGCGGCTGCCGCTGCCGCTTCCGGAGTGGGTCAGATCGGCAATCGACTCCCTACTGCTACCGCTGGATCCGGAGTTTTTGCAAGAACTCTCTCCGCAGTGGTACCTCAATGCGTCACTCAGCAGCAACAACAACAACAGTTCGAACTCCAAGAAGATCCTTTGTTCTGGGACGAACACAATGTCCAGGCAAGCAAGCGATCATCTCCTTGATGCATCCCATCATCCTAGGTCACAGTTCTTCTTGACGCACACTTGTATCAAGTGTACAAGGCAGCTTCTTCAGAAGAGTAGAAGAGGAAGAAGAATAAGAGTCTTCCAAGCTTGTTGCTGGTGGTGGTGGGAGAGAGATGACTGATCTTGTGTTGCATGCAATTTGTTTCTTCTTCTTGTTCTTGAGCTTGGCTGATGTTTGAGTGGGGAAAAAAAATTGTGTTTGCAGGTGTTGATCCGGACTCGGCCCATGAACACCTCTGAAATGGCAACAGCAACAACACAATCTGGATTTGGCAGCAGCAGCAGCAGCAGCATCAGATGCTTGAAGCAAGAGAGTGCAAACACCATCACCTGGATTGGTCCACCTGAATCTAGATTCACTTTTGACCATGTAGCGGGTGATTCGGTCACACAGGTAAGAAGAATCTTTGAAGACCTGAACCCTTACCTGGTGTTGGCCCTAGGGTGGTGTTTGTTCTTGCACTGATTGGCATCTCTCAAAGACCCAAATCTCCAGTGGGTGTGTGCATTTTTCAAAGCTGCAGAATTCTCTGTAGTGGTGTGGTAAGCATTTCTCTGTCTGTGTGTGTGAAGTACAGTGCAACATTCTTTCTCTTTCTCAACTCTCTTGCTCTCAACTGATAGTCTTTTTTGTTGGTTTTTGGGGGGTGGAAACTGTTGCATTTGTTTGTGGGGGTTTTTCCAGGAGAAGCTCTTCAAAGTGGCAGGATTACCAATGGTGGAGAATTGCATGGCTGGTTACAACAGCTGTATGTTTGCTTATGGCCAGGTAGGTGCAAACAAGAAAGAAAATTGTGGATTTTGATCAGTCCATTTGTCAGCAGCAGTAATTGATCTAGAAATAATAATATCCATCAACTGATAAAAAATCCTTGCATCTCTGGCAACAGGTCTCCATCTCAGAGATGGAAGATGACCCAAAGAAGTTTTTGTTCATGAAAATAGAACACTAGAAATCTATAATGAGACGTTTTTGAGATCTTTCACTGGCAGTGGAGTTGTCATCATCATCATCATCATCATCTTGTTTTTGTTGTTGTTCAGTTGTAAAACAAGGATTGCTGGGAAGAGGTTAGCTCGGTAGTAGTTTTCCAAAGCCTTTGTTGGATGATGATGCTGGATTAAGATTGGGAATTGGGTTTTATTGGCATATTTGTTATATGTATGTTGTTTTTCTCCAGACTGGAAGTGGAAAAACACATACAATGCTTGGAGATATTGACAATCTCGACAAAATGCCAAGCGAGAATCGGGGCATGATTCCACGAGTGTTTGAGTACCTCTTTGCAAGGATCCGCAAGGTCAGCATTTCCAAAATGAAATTTCTGAACCCTAAATTGAAGCTCTGTAAATTCCTTGATGTGCCAAAGAGTAGAGGCATGGGTTTGTTGGTGATGATTGTTTCAAGCTTGTGGGTGAGCGGCATTTCTCAAGTTTGTCAGTGATGAGCATGTTGTCAAGTCTGTAGCTGGAGAGAGAAGGGATCTGAACCCTAAAATGAAGCTCTGTAAATTCCTTGATTGGACAAAGGTAAGAGGCATGGGTTGCTTGATTATGATTGTTTCAAGCTTGTGGGTGATCAGGATTTGTCAAGTTTGTAGGTGATCAGCATTTTGAAAGTGCCTAAGGTGGTGCTTTGAATTCTTCTGGCAGGAAGAAGAACTGCGCAAGGACGAAAATTTAATGTTTATGTGCAGGTGCTCGTTTCTGGAGATCTACAATGAGCAAATTACTGATTTGCTTGAGCCAACGTCAACCAACTTACATGTATGTCCACCATGACTTTTGTCTGATCTCCACATTCACCCCTGTATGACTGGCTCATGTTCAAAACAATTGGGACCTAGTGAATAAAAAGCGAATAAAAAGTCTTTGCCACAGAGACAGTTTCTGTCAGTGAATATTACTGTCTTTTCAGTTTTGGTGTTTGATCATCCAGAGACTGATTGACAATGATGAAAAATGTTGATTTGCAGCTACGAGAAGATGTGAGAAAGGGAGTGTATGTTGAGAATCTGTCAGAAGTCGAAGTGCATGGCATGCAAGATGTCATACATCTACTGAATCAGGTGATGTTCAAATCACAGATATATGAGTCCTTCCTTGAACCCTTTTGATTCCTATTTGGTTTTTTGGAATCAAGGATCATGGATTCAAAGAAATAGTGGGAGTGCTTGTTCATGTTTTAACAATTGCAACACTACAGGGAGCTGCAAACAGGAGAGTGGCAGCGACCAACATGAACAGGGAGAGCAGTCGCTCGCATAGTGTGTTCACATGTATAGTCAAGAGCAAGGTGCAACATCCATCCCGTGCAACCCTGTTCATTTCTGCAGAAGATTTTCTGTTTGCCTGATCTATCTACATGTTGATGATGAGTACTTGAAGATTTCTGCCACGAGGCAATCAATCGCTCACTCTTGGATCTCGTTTGTGGAGTTGTCAAAATGAACTTTGACGATGTTGTTGTTTACTGGCTGCTCTGTTATTGCAGTGGGAACGAGACTCAATGACCAATATCCGATTTGGCCATCTTAATCTTGTTGATCTTGCTGGCTCAGAAAGGTATGTGAAGTAGTTCTCTATTTTGGTTACCATGGATGGTGCATGGGTGCAAGGAAAGTTGTTCTCTCTTTTGGTACCATTGGTGGTTCAATGGAGGCATGGATCAAAATCCAAACTGAGTTGCACATTCTTCTCATAGCGAATAAAGAGCATATACCAATGGAAAATCCGGAATGTGGATCAGGCAAAAATCGTCAGGCGCAGAGGGCGAGCGGTTGAAAGAAGCTGCGAACATCAATAAATCACTCTCCACACTTGGGTGTGTTTTTCTAATCTTTTTGTTCTTGTGGAGGTCTTAAAGTCATTGAAGGAAGGCACAAATGTGCAACAAGAATGAACCCAACAGACAGATGATATAACATGATAATAGAAACTGTTGAATTCTTGTGTTTTGCAGGCTGGTCATCATGATCCTAGTAGATGTAGCAAATGGAAAGCAACGGCATGTTCCTTATCGTGACTCCAAGCTAACATTTCTCTTACAGGTAAATGCCCTCTTGATTTCCCTTCAGGTTTTGGTCCTGCACATCACCATGGGTAATGGCCCATTAGGTCAGGAACCTGACAGTTATGCTCGTATGCCAAAGCAATCAGCTGATAGAAATCTAGATCCTCCTAATGTGCAGGATTCGCTTGGGGGCAACTCCAAGACAACAATTATAGCTACCGTCAGCCCTGCAAGCTGGTGTGTGCCTTCTCCTCCTTTCATTCTTTTCCTTTATCATCAACTACCGGGACTCTTCTAAGAGCACACTTGCAGTGGACTCTCTCTGACAAGAAGGCATCTTTTAGCAGCATCGCTGACAATATTTGTGTTTGTTGTTTTGGTATCACAGTAATGCCTTTGAGACGCTGAGTACACTGAAATTTGCACAGCGTGCCAAGCTTATTCAAAACACAGTAATACACCTCACCCTTGTTTCTTTGCCTTGCTTGAGTGAGCAATTTTCCAGAGCTGAGCTGAGTGATTTCCAGAGCAACAACTATCATGCAACATCTGCTGTTGCAGGTCTCTCACACACATCCGCTTTGAATGTTTTCTGCTTCCAGGCAATTGTGAATGAAGATGCTTCTGGAGATGTGACAGCTTTACACCGCCAAATCCAACAAATGAAGGTTTACTCCTCTGCTTTTGAATAAGAATCTTTGTTGTAATGTGATTCTGTGGTTTTCTGTTGCGAAGGGAGAGGTTTACTAGCTGGAAAGCCCTTGGGCTAATTATAATGCTTGTCACAGGAAGAGTTGGATCGAGTACGAAGACAGAATCTCTTGAGTATACCGTCAGATTTGCCAGCTGATGGCTCACAAGACTTGAGCAGAGCTGTGGGAAGCCCGAGCATAAGCAGGAAGGAGGTAGTTCAACACACTTCATGAATTGTTTCGGATCATGAATTATTATATAGATTTGTGGTGAATGTGTTCAAATGTGGAGATTGCTTGCTCACTTGCCTGGAAAGAATCAGTATTTACTATTGTACCCAGGGGCTGTTTTTTGGTTTAGATGAGAGCAATGGAGGCATTGGTTGCTGGAGCTCTGAGACGAGAACAAGAAGCTTATGGCACTACCCAACGCTTGGCTGCGGAGATTGAGCAGCTGAATCGTTTGGTGAGTGTGATCTTCTGTTTCACAAAAAACTGCAGAAAACAGAAAGGGGTTGATCCATCAGTTTGATTCCTGAAAGAGAGAAGCTTTGAAACTCATGATGATGATTGAAGGAGGGGGAGGAGGTTGTTTCTGTGTTTCTTACAGGTTCAACAGCGAGAGGAAGAATCACAGTGTGGAAAGATGATCCTGAGGTTCCGAGAGGACAAAATTAAGAGACTTGAGTTTCTCTCACAGGGCTCACTCTCGATTGAGTCCTATCTTATGGAAGAGAAAAGGGTGTTGGTGGAGGAGCTTCAGCTATTGCGTGCCCGTATTGATCGCAACCCTGAGCTCACTCGGTTTGCTGCTGAAAACATCCGCCTTTTGGATCATATCAAAAGGTTGATTCTCTATCCTCAATTTATCTTCTAGTGTACGATAAGCATTCTAGAATTCCCCTGGAATATTTTGTAGATATGAAAACCAAAACCGTGAGAGATGTAGATAATTCCTATCAGCTATCTGTCTGATGCTTCTGTTGTAACAACTTGAGAATTTTTGTTTCTGCAAATGTGTGTGCAGCTTAAAGGAATTCCAACAAGGTGATCGTGATGTTATGGCACAGGAGATTGTCAACCTGCGTGATAAGGTACAAAACAAAAGGATCCATGTTGATAAGAGATTCAATAGAGGCGCCACTACACCTGATGATTGCTAGCAAGGTTCATAGGAAAACAGAAATTATGTGTAGTTCTTATATGTATTGAGATCTTTTTTTATTTTGTGGGTATGGTTGCTTCCAGTTGTTGGATGTGCTGGAAGGAAAAATTGCACTAGAGCAAGGTCTTGTTCCCCTGACGACTCCACAGGTGTGGGATTTTCTTCTTAACTGCCAATACCCATGATAAGAATTTTTTCAAACCCATCCATGTAGCATTTTCTCTGTGGAAACTACTTATGATTTTTGGGTGAAGCTCTGCATCCCACTGACCTTGTTGTGCTCTGTTTTATCTCAGAAGAAGCTGCTGGCACCAGAGATTGCTGCAAACGCTCGTGAGATTGATTTGCTGCGCATTGAGGTAACACTTCGTGGATCATCAGTCCATCCAGAAGCTGGGCTGCTGCAAGGAGGGGAAGAAGAATGGTATTTTGGATTTGTTTTTGTCTTTGTGATTTGTTAATTTGTCTTTGTATTAACACTTTTCTCTGGTGTTTTGAAATACAGGCTGATAATTACCGTTCCGAGCTTGATGAGTGTCGCAATAACCTCACCTCTTGCCTTCAGTCACAATCAGCACTTGAGAGGTATGATTTTTACTTTCCTTTTAGGTGCTGAATAAACCACCAAGAAAAGATGCTTTTAGTGAATAATATGCTAAGTTTGTGTGCAATTGTAAGCAGGCAAATCGATGAGCTGCAAGGTGTTGTCAATGAACAGAAGGCAGAGGCTACTTCTGCGCTTGGTGTAAAAGCTCATGAAAATGAGCTGCTACGCATTGAGGTACACATTCTTTAGCCTGTGCCTAATGGGTCATTCTACTGATAATAGTATAAATTGTGGAATTTTTCTGAGAGAATTTTATTTTGCTCAATTTTGAGCAGGCTGACAGATACCGCTCCGAGCTGGATGAGTGTCAGAGTAAGCTCACGTCATGTCTCCAGTCCCAAGTTGTATTGGAAAGGTACAGACTTTTCTGCGACTCTTCTTCCTGTCTCCTTTTGAAGATAAGAAAGAAAATAATGGGCACTTACACAGTGCAAATACTAAATTGTGGATCATGTGCATGGGGTAATTGAGCAGGCAGGTGGATGAGCTGCAAGGTGTAGTTGAAGAACTGAAATCAGAGGCATGTGCAAAGGAAGTGGATCTGAACTTGACTGCTCAGGTTGCTGCTGTAGAAGAGGAACAGAGGCAGAATGCTCAACTTATTGCAGACCTCAAGCTGGAACTCCAACAGGTAAAATAGAGCTGCGCCTGTGCATCAACATAAAGAAGTCAGTATGGCAAAACCATCACATCCAGTTTATAAGTTGGATTAGCAGTATTGGTATCCCTGTGGAGTTCAGAAAATCTGGAGCTGATCATCATGATGGTAGCATGATGTGCAGAGCGAAGAAAGGGCAAAGCTGGAAGCAAGCAGGTGTGAAAGTCTGGAGCTTGAGTTAAAGGCAGCATTGCAGGAGTCACAGGACTTGCATCGCCAGCTTCAGGTAACATCAATTATTGCAAACTTCCCATAAAAGGAGCTCTATGTGGACTGTGAGTTCCTGATCTCTTTTTTTGTCACTAAAAATGACACTACAGATGGCACTGAGGATTGTGGTAATACCCATTGTGGATTTGGTCATGCTTTGTTCCAGGAGTCGTTGGAACATGAAGCTGTGTTGCTTGAGGAGTGTGATCTTTGCACAAAAGAAGTTGAGGAAAGACTACTGGCAGCAGAGCTCATGGTAAGAAGAAGTTGTGCCGAGTTGAAGGATGAACCGGCAGCTTGCAAACTTGAGAAGGAAGAGGAGGGGGAGGAGGGATCTGTGGTTGGAGCAGCAGCACCAGCGGCAGAACAGAACCTACTTTTATCTGTTTCTGAGCTCCAGAGCCTGCAATTGGAACATGAGAAGATGGTGCGAAGACTGAAGAGGAGGGAAGATAGAGAACGCTTTCTGAAGAGGAAAATCAACCAGTTGGAATGGGAACTGATGAAGGAGGATGAGCAGAAGCAAGAGCTTCGTCGTGATGGCGTGGAATCAGAAGTAGTGAAGCAGCAGGTGGACATACCCAATGAGCCGGAAAGGAGTGCACTTGTGGACAAGCTTGATCAAGCAAAGAAGGAGCTTGCAATGGCCCAAGAGCTGAATGCGAAGTTTCAGCAAGAGCAAGTCATGATGAGTGCTCAGCAACAAGAAATGGATTGGTCCCGCTCACAAGCGGAGATGGAAACTGCTCTTGCCATTACCTCTATGCAAGCACAGCTCATGGACATGGAAAATGAGATGCAGGTTGAGAAGGAGAGGCTTGCAGCTGAGGCTAACAAAGAAGCTTTGCAGCTTGCATCTGCGGTATCCAAGAAAGGGAAAGAACTGTCACTTGCACGTGAAGAATGGTACTCAGAGAAAGAAATGCTGATCAAGACACTGAGCGACACTGAGAAGGCCTATGCTGAGACACAGCACATGCTCTCAGCCATGAAGGATTGCATGAAGGAAGTAGAGATTCGAGCTGATGCACTGTCTATGGAAGTGAAGGTGCTTACAATAGCCAGGGAATCCTGGGAGGAAGAGAAGGCACGCTTGGAGATGGAGGTTTCTGAAAGGAAGGTGGAAAATGAGAGACTTGCAGTGGAGGCGAATGAAGCTCTGCAGCTTGTGTCTACAGTATCTGAGAAAGGACTGTCTGAGTGGGAAGAGTGGAACTTGGAGAAAGAAATGCTGATTAAAACATTGATGGAGATGAAGCAGGAGTATGCCAAGGCACAGCAGACACTTGAGACAATGAAGGATTGCATGAAGGAAGCAGAGATTCGAGCCACTGCAATGTCCATGGAATTGAAGGAGCTTACCAGAGCTAGACTAGTGTGGGATGAAGAGAAGATCCATTTGCAGACGGAGATTTCAGAGATGCAGCTTGAAAACAAGGAAATCCTTGCTGTGGAGGTTGATGAAGCTCTACAGATTGCATCTATGGTGTTTGAGAAAGAGCAGTCAATCCTGATGGAAGCGTGGAGCTTGGAGAAAGCGACACTGATGAAGAGATTGAACGTGATGGAGCAGGAGTATGTTGCGGTGCAGTCGGCACTGTGTATCATGACAGATAGCATGGAGCAAGCAGAGATTCAAGCTGATGAGGAGCTTGGCATAGCCAGACAAGCATGGGAGAATGAGAAGGCATGTTTGGAGAGGGAAGTGTCAGAGATGCAGGTTGAAATCGAGAGGCTTTCTAGGGTTTCAAATCAAGCTCTGCTCCCTGTGGTTGCATCTGAGGTATCTGATGAAGAACAAGGATTTTTGGGTGAGAGGATTCAGAGCTTGGAGAAAGAAGGAACCCAAATTGAGACAGTGGGTGAGACTGATCAAGTTCAGCATGTTGCTGCTGCTGCTCCACAGCAGGAGCCACTCTTGATCATGAGCCATCATTGCATGGAGGTAGAAGCAGAGATTCAAGTTGATGCTCTGCCAGTGGAAATGAAAGAGCTTGCCATTGCCAAACAAGCTTGGGAAGAAGAGAAAGTGTGTTTGGAGAGGGAGATTTCAGAGATGTGGGTTGAAAATGAGAGGCTTTCACAGGAGGCAAATGAAGCTCTGCAGCTTACATCTCGGATATCTGAGAAAGAACAAGAACTGGCAATGGCGATGGAAGCATGGAACGTGGAGAAAGAAACCTTGATGAAGGCACTGAGTACAATGGAGCAGAAGTATGTGGCAGCACAGCATGCATGGTCTCATGTGACAGGTCGAATGGACCAAGCTGAGATTCAGACTGATGCTATTTCGATGGAAATGGATGAAAGAACCACTGCAGTAACAACCAGACAACCATGGGAGCTGGAAAAAGGAGAAGAAGAAGAAGAATGTCATTTGGAAAGGGATGTTGTTACAGAGGAGGAGATGCTGGTTGAAAATGAGAGTCTTGCAGTCAAGGTGAATGAAGAAGCTCTACGGTCTGCAATATCTGAAAAGCTAGCACATGAAAATGAGCTGCTGCGGATTGAGGCAAGTACCCATTGTTCAGCAGCATATGTGGAATCCATCTATGGCAAGTTGAATGACATTTCAGGATGCATTTGTTGCAGGTTTTGGTGTTTTTCTAAATTGCTGCTCGGTTTATCAATTTGCAGGCAGAAAAATGCAACTCTGAGCTCATTGAATGTCGTGCTAAACTTGTCTCCTGTCTACAGTCACATACTGTACTAGAAAGGTACAAATTTTGCCCACTCTGAGCTGACCTTGAGTGAGAAAGACTCCTATTGTTCAACACTAAAATTGTGTGTGGATTCTGTGTAAATCTTGAGCAGGCAATTGAATGAACTGCGAGATGTGGTTGAGGATTTGAAATCGGAAGCACTTGAGAAGGAAAGGGATCTGAACATGGCCGCTGCTTATGCCACTGTTGTACAAGAAATGGCACAAGCTCACAATGTTCAAATCATCGCGAATCTCAAGCTGGAGCTCCAGCAGGTACACAGTTCTTTTGACACAGAGACAAGATAGGAAATTCTAAGATCAATGTCCTCAACTTCTTTTCTGAGGGACTGGTGCATCATGGCTATGATGGATGTTTTCGGAGATGAAATTTGGAAGGATCATCATGAAGCAGAGTAAAGAAGAACAGCCAGGATTTGAATCAAGACTGCATCTTTGTGGGTATCATGTGCAGAGTGAAGAAAAGGTGCAGCTGGAAGTGAGCAAGTGTGAAAGTCTGAACCTTGAGTTAAAGCTCGCCCAGCAGGAATCCTGTGATCTGTATCAGCAGCTTCAGGTAAGATCGCTGGTGCATCTGCCTGGACACATTCTTCTGTACAATGATATATGGATGTGGCTTGGGAACTGTCGTAATGGACATGGGACCTGTCATATCAGATGGATTTTGTTGGCTTGCAAAAGTTTGGGTATGTATGAGGGGTTGGAGCAGGCAGTGGACACCTAACTGGGTGTCAAGTTTTTTTTCTCTTTTCTTTTCCAGGAGTTGGCACATGAGACGACGCTGCTTACATCTGCAATATGTGAAAAAGAACAAGGGGTTTTGTTCCTGGAGGAAGAATGGAGCTTTGGGAAAGCCCTGATATTGAAGACAGTCAATGAGACGAAGCAGGAGTTTGTTGAGCTACAGCGGCAGTTGCTCTCTATGATGAAGGCACATATGGAAGAAACGGCAATTCAAGCCAATGAATTGTTGACACAAAGAATGGAGTTCAACATTGTAAGAAAGGCATGGGAGGAAGAGAAGATGTGTTTGGAGAGGGAGTTTCTTGCAGAGACTTCAGTTTGTCTGGAGCAGCATACTGCAGAAGAGACTCTTCTGAGGACTCTTGATGATGAAAATGGGTTGGTTTTCCCTGGTAAAGATAATGGTGTAAGAAAACAAGTTTTTGACATTGTCAAAGAAGAGCTCAAGACCATGACAGAGAAATGTGAGAGGCTTGAAGTGGGGATTCAGAACAGGGACAATACAATTTCATGTGCACAGATGGAGTTGGTTGCAGCTCAGTCACAGTACAAGGAAGCGGAGATGGAGATAGAGAAAACAATGCAGGAGAAGGAGAAGCTTGTAGAAGAGCTGATGGTAGCTAAGCAGGAGATCAATGCAAGGCAGAGGGAGGTGGAAGCATTGGAAAATGAGATGCTCAAAGTGATGGGTATCGTGGCAGAGACACAAGCACAGATGGTTGAGTTGGAAGGCAACTGGAGAAGGGAGAGAGAGATGCTGCTCATGGAAAGGGATGAAGCGAGGTTCTTTGCACACCAACAAAGCCGGGAGACAGTGAGTTTGTCTAGAAACTTTGAGACAAATCAAGCTGCTTTGGGAGAGGCCGAAATGGTGGTGGATGCATTAGTGCAAGCAAAGCTCAGTGCCAAGAGTGATGCTGAAGGATGGAAGTTTGAGAATGAAAGGCTTTTCCTTGCTCAGGAGCTAGCAACCAAAAACGCAGAGTTGGACACCATTGCAGCGCTTGCTATGGCACAAGATGAGGTTGACATGACAATTGATCTATGTCTCAGAGTAGTTGGTAGCTTAGCTGAAGAAATTGAATCTCTACGGGAGGAGATGGTGCTTGGTACCATTAACAAGGAACTGAAAACTGAGATTCTCACGTACAAGGAGGACATATCCAAAGCACAAGAGAAAGCTCAAACAACCATGGTGGCATTACATGAAAAGCTTCAAGGGATGGAAACAATCTTACAAGAGAAGGTGAGTGAGGTTGTAAGGTTGCAAACTGCATTGGATGCTGCATTGGATGAGCTTCAGTGCTCGCAGGCAGTGAGATGCGCTGCTGAAGCTGAGATCAAGGCGCTTGAAGAGAGAAATCATCTCCAGCTTGAAAGGATGGAAACACTCTTACAAGAGGATATTAGTGAGGATCTAAGGTCGCAAGCTGCCTTGGGAGCTGTGGGGGGAACATTCTTACCAGAGAATACGAGTGGTGAGGTTGTCAGGTTGCAAGCTGCATTGGGTGCTTCTGAGGATGAGCTCCAGTGCTCACAAGCAGCTGCAGCTGAGATCAGGGTGCTTGAAGAAAAAAATAATCTCCAGCTTCAGATGACGGAAAAGCTCTTACAAGAGAATATGAATGAGGTTGTAAGGTTGCAAGCTGCATTGGATGTGGCTGAGGATGATCTCCAGTGCTTACAAGCAACGAGATGCACAGCTGAAGCTGAGGTGAAGGCGCTTGAAGAGCAAAACTATCTCCAGCTTGCAAGGATGGAAAATCTCTTACAAGAGAATATGAGTGAGGTTGCAAGGTTGCAAGCTGCATTGGATGTGGCTGAGGATGAGCTCCGGCTCTCGCAAGCAATGAGGTGCACAGCTGAAGCTGAGATTGGGGCACTTGAAGAAAAAAACCATCTCCAGCTCCAAAGGATGGAAAAGCTCTTACAAGAGAATAGGAGTGAGGTTGTAAGGTTGCAAGCTGCATTACGTGCTGCTGAGGATGAGCTCCAGCACTCACAAGCAGCAAGGTGCACAGCTGAAGCTGAGATCAAGGTATTTGAAGAAAGAAAGCATCTTGAGCTCCAAAGTATGGAAAAGCTCTTACAAGAGAATATGAACGAGGTTGTAAGGTTGCAAACTGCATTGGGTGCTGTGGAGGATGAGCTCCAGAGCTCACAAGCAGCAAGGTGCACAGCTGAAGCTGAGGTCAAGACACTTGAAGAAAGCAAGCATCTTGAGCTCCAAAGTATGGAAAAGCTCTTACAAGAGAATATGAATGAGGTTGTAAGATTGCAAACTGTATTGGTTGCTGTTGAGGATGAGCTACAGCACTCACAAGCAGCAAGGTGCACAGCTGAGGCTGAGATGAAGGCACTCGAAGAAAGAAATCATTGCACTGCCAAAGCACAACAGGAAGTGACTGCAGATGAGCTTGAGTCAGCAAAGGCTGCAGTAGCCAAACTACTGGCTTCTGTTTCTGAAAAGGATTTGAGTATTGTAGAGCTTCATTCAAAGCTTGAGGAGAAAAATGAGCATCTCACTGTGATCAAGAGCACCCATTTGGAAGTGATGACAAAGATGAAAGCAGAACTTCATGAGAAAGTTAAGGAGCTTGACTTGTTACGGGAGAACACAGTTGCTTCTGCTGCTTGCCAGGAACAAGAGTACAGTCAGCTGAAGGAACACAACATGAATCTGCAAGCGAAAGTGGCTGCTCTAGAGTCAGAAATGGATGCTATCCAGACAGATCTGTCACTCCTGAAGCAGGAACTTGAGGTGGCAAAAGCACATGCAACACAGCAGGAGGCGATCACAGCTGATGTCTATGAGGTATCTTATGATTTGTGGACATGTTTTGTACATAGATTACTGGTTTGAAAGTTGTACTAAGAAATGCCACAGAGAGTTAGTTATGGAAACAACATCACTCTGTTGCTGCATCATGTGCTCAGTGGTTTTCTCTTGTCATTATATGGTATCAGGCTGCAACGCTCTTGAAATCACATGTGAATCCAGGAGAAGAGGAGGTCAGCTCACTTGGAGAATCCTTATCTCGGATCCTCAATGATCTTCAAGAAGCACAAGCCACTAAAGAAGACAAGGAAAGGTGGGTCATGTTTTTGCAACCTGTTTCCCAAACCTCAGGTGGTGGTTGGACTTTGAAGCAAACTATTATAGGAAATGGGTAATTTCACTGAATGTGGTTTCTTTCCATCTACTACCCATCAATGATGCTCGTCTTTCTGGAATTTGTGACCACCAATCACAGGAGGCTTCAAGAGTTGGAGTCAGAATTGACACAGGCAAACAACCAGCTAGAGATCTTACAGACCCAATGTCAAGAGAAAGATATTCAGGTGGTGTGCTGTCTTCTATTGTTGCTGCTGCTGCTGCTGATGTTATTCAGTTTTATGTGTTTGTGAGTTGTCCCTAATCCTAACTATCCTGTGTTTTGTGAGAATACCAGATTGAGAATTCAACGACCCGCATCTCAGATCTGATGCATGCTGCAGTAGGACAAGCAACCGAGTATCAGCAAAAGGTCATCTTTGCTGCTGCCCCATTTTATCCTCTTGTTGAGATTGAAGGGAATTTCTTTTGCAAGTATGCAAGTATTGGAGTGTGTATGTGCAAGAGTGCAAGAGTGTGCTATTCAGTGTTGTTGGTGTCTTGTCTTGTGTCTGTGTGAGCAGCTGAAAAGCTTGGAAGGAATGGTTGAGCAAGTGAAGGTGGAAGATCGGAGAGCAAGCTTAGGCTTTCCAGTGACACCGAAAGCGGGTGATAAAAGATCCAAGTCACCTTTCAAAGGAGGTGGATCTCCATTCAAAGGACCTGCATCTCCGTTTAAGTGTATGGGAAAGGGTTTGTCGCAGCAGATGAACTCAGAGTTAGATGCTGAGCTATCTGCACATCAACGCCGCATCGAAGAACTTGATGCCCTTGCTACCTCCCGACAGAAAGAGGTGGGCTGTTCTTCTTTTTTTGTTGCTGCTACCTGAGACTTAAGAGAACACCATTTCTTTTCTGGACATACTGTTGTAAGACAAATGCATGTGCTGATGTTGTTGGGGGAGTGTATGTATGATTTTGCATTGTTTTGGGTGCAGATATTTTTGTTGAACACAAGACTGGCAGAAGCTGAGAGCATGACTCATGACATTGTCCGAGAATTACTGGGTGTAAAGCTTGATATCTCCAACTATGCTGTGAGTTCATTGTGCATGAGCCCTGACCAATTCTCTTGAGTCCTGTACGTGCATTTCAATCATTGGATAGTGGTCTTGATTGTTGGACATTTGTTGCTTGCAGATGATGCCATGTTTGGAACTTTTTAGAATTCTCTGTTATGCATTTTTTTCTGACTTTCTTCCATGGTGCCTTAGGTGACACAACAGCAGGTACAAAAATTCACAGCCCAAGTGGGTGTGGTGGCAACTACCGAGAAGATCACAACCCAACCCCCAGACCAGGAAGCAGATGAAATGATGCACATAAGGAGCCAGCTAAATGATTTCATTGAGGAAAGAGAGAGGTATGGTATAGAACAAAACATTGGAAATCAGAATAGAAAAAAACTGATTTCCCTTACTTCATAATGATCACTTTTGCAGAGTTTAGATCGCATGGGTCACTAGACGACGTCATCAGTATGATTGTCATTTGTCCATAATGGTCTGCCAATTTTCTTTTGGATTGGTATGTTTGCAGTTGGCTTGAAGAAATCAACCGAAGGCAAGCTGAAATGGTGGCTGCTCGTGTCTCAGTGGAGAAGATGCGACAACGGAATCAGGCACTCACAGCTGAAAATGAGAATCTGAAGGTACTAGCTGAGACCTGTCCTGCACTTCACTCTGGTTTGTCGAGTGTTGTTCATCATCAAGCAGAGCAAGGATTGGAAAAGTCTACAACATTCCTGATGTCATGTTATAGAACCAAGCTGTTCCTGCAAGTTTCAAGTTGTGCTTGTGTTGGCATTAGAATAACTGTTGGTTTGCTGAGAACCAGGCTGAGAACACAGAACACCAAAAGAGGATTGGGGAGCTTGAAAAAGATGTGAAGAAGCTCTCTGGGCAACAAAACATACAGCAACGAATTCATCATCATGCAAGAATCAAGGTAACAAGAAAAAACGTGAATTGAATTTGTGGTTTTATGGTGGGGAGGAGATATTGTGATAGGAGCAAGTGGTTGATCAGCACATGGGTGCCTGTGGTGGTGGGTATTAGGAGGAGAACAATGCACTACGACTTCAAAATGAAGACTTGAGTGTGAAATTACGGCGGAGCGACATTTTGTTTGCAAGGGTAAATGATGAGTTGGCACGGTACCGAATTGCAGATGGAAAGACCCCATTCCTCAACATTGATGAGGAGCAATGTCTCCGCAGCAAGCTTCAGGTGAGGAATGAAGAAGAAACTCTCATGTTTTTCAGGAAAAAAAATGCGCATGTCTCTTTCTTTAATAGAAAACAGGCTTTTTTTCTGAGGAAAAGAAAGGACTAACATGAACAGAATTGACTACACAAAAGTACCATACAAGTTGGGGAGTTTCACAAATGGGCATCCTCATCCTGAGAGAGAGAGAGCTGGGTTTGTGTGAATATCCACAGGAGGCGGAGGAGAGCAATGTACAGATGGCTCAAAAGTTTGTCAGTCTGTGCACTAGCATACTGCAGGTATGATGCAATAATGTATCCTGATTTTGATCGTCTGTTGTCTTCGCTTTTAGTATTTGTTGTAGTTTGAAGCATTTTGTCAGAATGCCTTGTTTTCTCTGTTATAGGAAGTTTGTACACTGGGTTGCAACAATGGATATTTTTTTTCCTTACAGTTGGTTTGTATATTGGGTGGTAACAAACAGGTTGCAGGAATTTCTCAGCATGGCAAGGAAATGGATCAGTCCTTGGCCCTGGAAGGTTTAAAGCAAATTGAGGACCGGCTCCAGTCCATGGAACAAGAGATCTCAGACCTGAAGCTCAAGGTAACGAATGTTCTAAACCCTAAACCCTAAACCCTGAATGACAAAGCAGCTTATTTTATCACTGGACATTATCAAGTGACTTATTCCCAGACTGGATGGAACTCGATGGTTTTGCAGACAAGGATAGCTGGGGAAAAGAGAAGGTTGAGTGAGCTTCGAGCTGTGCATTCTTCACCCATGAAGCCTTCAAATTTCTTCAGCCCTCAGAGATGATGCATGCAATACATTAGTGGTGCTTGTGTTGTATCTCCAGATCTGAAGCTTCATATGAAAATCTCTTCTTGAAAATCACAGCTAAGCTCTTCTTAAAGTAGCACACCCATTTGTACACACCCATTTGCTAACTAGTGGCTTACCTTTATTGAACAGTGTGGGGATTCTCTGTTCATCCCTTGTACATTTTGTGCAAATGGGTTCGGGTGGGTCTTTCAATTGTAGCCTCAATGTAGATGACTCTCTCATTTTGTTTTCACTTGCTGGGTATCGGTTGGGACCCATCAATCTTTTCACTCATTTGTTTTGATGCGGTGAGCATCAATTGGGAGCCCACCCCATCCACTCACTCACTCACTCATTTGTTTTCACATGGTGGGTATCAATTAAGATCCACCAATTCACCATCAGCTACCGTGTTGTAGTGTGCTTGTTCCCATTTGCTGAAATGTCAAGGATCCTTGATTTTCACACATGCTTTTCTCACTCTGTCTATCCCTTCATTTTTCCTCCCAAACCATTTACAAGCACAAACATTGGTAAAATATATAGTTGTGGTGACGATGGTGGTAGACTTGTAAATTTGCTTACAACAACCTAAAGTGTATAAGGTAATGATAATGAAAGAAAGAAAGAAAGAAATAAATAAATAAGTAGGTAAGTATGTTCCTTCTCAAATTGGTGAAGTGTTAGACATGGTGGCAATTGATGGCACACTTGTGAAAATTGCCTTCAACAACCGAAGAAAGTATTGAAAATTCTATTTAGTGAGGTAGGTAGTTAGGTAGGTACCTTCTTGAGTTAATCAAATGTTACATATGATGTGAGTTGATTGCACATTTGTGAGAATTTGCCAAAAACAATCCACAATCCAAGAGGGTAATGAAACCCAATGGTAAGTTTGTAGGCAAATTCTAATGATGATGGTAACATTGGAAGCACACTTGTAAATAATACTAGTTATAACAATCAAATAGGTATTGGAAACCCAAAGGTAGGTAGGTAGGTAGGTAGGTAGGTAGGTAAGACTCTAGTGGTGATGGTAATATTTCTAAGCTTGTATGTAAGGGAAACAACTATAAAGTCCAAAATGATTTCATCTTATCAAAGTAGATTCTGATTTATAATTTGCTTTATTTTAAGTGGAAGAATAGAAACATGTTTTTTTTTCTTGAATCCATGTCTTTTTTTTTTTTTGGTGAGTTGTGTTTTTCCTCAACATTATAACCATGGATGATAGAGAGAGAGAGGAACATATTTTCATTACCTTATGCATCCAATTTACATCTTGTTTATTTTCTAATTGAATTTTTATTTAAATTAATCTATTTAAAATTCCAATTTAATTAAATCCAATAATTGGAATTTGAATTGAAATTCACTAGATTTGAATTCAAAATTAAAAATGTGATGGATGTCATTCAATATTATATTCAAAATGGAATTTAATGTTCACAAAATCAAACTCAACTCCTTTTTTTTTTCATCATTTCATTATCATTTGTTATTGCAAAAAAAAAAAAAAAAAAAAATTAAAAAAAAA
>Ga0209208_10002497_pt1 | contig 26405 bp, 22 predicted proteins | sample S1TSphfallax_3_FD_187694 | JGI IMG/M metagenome (GOLD analysis project Ga0209208, IMG submission 187694) | Host-associated microbial communities from peat moss isolated from Minnesota, USA - S1T2_Fd - Sphagnum fallax MG (SPAdes) (version 2) | ecosystem: Host-associated > Plants > Peat moss >...
AATTGTCTGGATTCAGACCCTTTGTCGACTCAGCTTATGGGCTTGGGAACATGCATCTCAAAATCCTGGAAGGGTCTAAAGATAAAACATTCTCAAATACCAAAAAACTATAGGGCAAAAGACACTGGGCTGGTATTAACTAACCCTTGACTCAAATGGAAGAAAGTATACTCAAATGGATGGAAGTTTATCCTTTTATGTGGTGATTTTTACATACATGGATGGGACCACACTCTTTGAATCTCAACAGTTTATGCTTATCATTAGCCTTCGCCAAAAATGATGATCAACATACGTATGAATACAAATCCTACCCAGCCAATGAGGTGAGAGACACCAAAATTTTCATTTTGTGGGGAGGAGGGGGCATGGGTTTATTCTTGATGGAGCTAAAAACTAGTAGTGCTTAAGCCCCAAGTTGCCATATGCTGGCTCTTTTAGACTGCATTTTCAGGGCTAACTAGTCAAATTTGGACCTAACTGCTGATGATGTGTGACTAGGCGCTTACTCATACACTGTTAATATGCTATAAATTATAAGATGATGATGAAAACCCGGGCAAACTCCATTAAATAAAGCACCAAGCAAAGGCCGGAAGAAGGAACAAAGAGAGAGGACCCAAGTCCAAGCCAGAAGAGCAAAAGAAAAGAGGGTCATAAATTAGAATGTTTAGAAAATCTACTGTTTTTGGGGGTTTGTACCACAGCACAAGTGTGGGGTGCTTCTTCAACCAAGGCCATGCACGACAGTGTGCATGGGGATCATGCTTTTCACTCTTAAACATCACAGCCAGAATACTGTACCAAGTGATGGAGGGAGGCGCAGCCACCTAACTGCCCAATAGACATGTCAAATCCACCTGTTTTAAAAATCCAGCTTGATCACGTTGTATGGAAATTTAAGTTGAATATTTCAGTTATGAAAAATCGGAAGTTGATTGAGAAATGGAAATTTCCCACCATTTGAGTGTGCCATTATTGATGTAGTTTCATTTGAGGGTGGGGGAGGAAAGTGGCATCTGGACTTGGGAGGAAGGAGAAATGAGTGATTAGGCACTAGCAGGGAGAAATGAGTGGTTCAGTTACACTAACAATGGGCATCAACACCTTAGCAAAGAAATGTTTACTGTATTTGAGCACCTTGAATATGCCTAGTCCCAGAACTAGGCATTCCATCATCTAAATTCAATTCATGTTTTCAGAATGGTGAAAACATTGGGCAACAAAACTTCTGGCATCCAGATAATGTTGTACAGAATGGCTCAGAGTGTCCTATCATGCGAACAACTTGCCAATTTTTTTATAACAAGTAGCCAGAGACAAGAAACTCTCATTGCAAGGCTGAGCTCTAGTCAATGACATGACAACTACAACCCATGTATAACAAATTTTTAAAATATTCCTCACATCCAAGACCAGCAATATTTTAAAAATTTCACATAAGTACCATTTTTAAAAAAAGGATTATTCCATAACATATTCTTTGTATTTTGAGCAAAAATTGCAAAAATTTGAAAAAAATTGGCCACATTTCTACTTGGACCAATGGGGAGCAATTTTTAAATTTTTTTGAACAGGTACTAGAAATCTGTTGCCATTAAATGCTAAATCCCTCTTGGGATGCTCACATATGATACAACATTAAAAACTTGGAAAAATAAAATAAACACTGCTCACAAGTGTTTGAGGAAGGTAAGGTCGGTGAACAAATTGGTCCTGTCTGATGTTTAAGGTTAACAATACGCACAATTGCTTACAGGTATGACCTTTCTATGACAATATTGAGGAATGATGAAACCTGCCAACCTTTAAAAAAAGAAAGCACCCAAGAAAGGGGGAGAGAACAAGAAACAAGGGGCAAGGACCAAAGTACAGGCAAGCAAACAGCCAAAAATAGGCAGGCCACAAGGAGGAAAGGGAACACTAAGTATCGCAACTTTCACAAGTCAGCATGGAGCATATCAATTAAAGAAAGGGGAGGTAAAGTTGATAAAAGTACAAGCCTAAAAGAACCCTCCCTTGCAATAACAGTCCACCTCAAGATGGAGGCGGCCTGCGCTCTCTGTAAAGCTGGGCCGCCTCCTTTAGATACTGAGGAACTAACTTTGAACAGTATAGACAGGTTCTGTTACCCAATTTTGAACAACATATGAAGTTTGTCCAACAATTATGCATTGAGAACAAACATGTGCTCATGCAATGTCTTTGACCTCACCTTGGGAATATATGGAGGATTAGTGATTGGCCACCTTATATTCATCCCGGCATATGGTTTGACCACCTCGTCACAGCATTTCATAGTGGGGTGGCTGTTCCAATTACCTTTTATGTAAAAGTTGCCCAACCTTTCCGACAAGGGTCAAATATCAGAACTTTACATGGAATGCGGTCCACCACACACCACACCTGTTACATAGAGGAAACAAGTAACTGTGGCACTGCAAAAGTTCCATGGTAAAGACATGTAAGTAAGGGGTGGTCATTTTTCATGGCCTTCAAAAACATAAAAGTCAGTCCACATATTGACTTCCAACTCAGAAAACATGTAAAATATATGTTGAACCAAAGTTGAACCAAAATGCAAGACATTTCTGTCATCATCTAACATTTCAAATCCTTATTCACCCCCATTACTTGTGGAGTTTTGAAATTTGAGACAAAGTTATCCTTGCAACTTTTTCATTGGGCTTCAAAGTCCAATGCTCTTCATGCAACTGACAATCTTATTTTCAATGACTAATTACCAAGTAACAAGGATTTTCTTATAAAAGTGATTTACATAATAGGTTGACATTTATTTTTATTTTGAGAACCTTCCTAAAGTGGTACTAAGGTGAACTCAAGAATGTCCTTATTTGGAGGACCTTAAGTCAACCTACAAGTCACAAAGTTCCTCAGCTACTCCAGACTCACAAAGTTTTATTGATTTTGTCTAAGCACTTGGGCATAAATGATTATGTACTGTTGGAAGTGATTTTAGACTTGACATTTCACATGAAGTTTTGGTAAAAATATTTGGTCCAATGTAAGCATAACTAAAATGGTATATATATTTTGATATATATTTAATAATTTGATTCTCATTAATTTTAAAGACATATATTTAAAAATATGTAAAAATACAATAGATTAAACCGTCATATATTTAGAACCATCGACATCATTCATTTTGTGTCCATATGTATGATGAAACAAGTTTAATAACAAAGTACAAAAAAGAATAATAATTTGTCATAAAAAAATATTCGTTAACAAATTTGACATAAATTTATTTTTAATCCTCAAATATTGCAATGCACTATTTTTTATGAGATGAAGTTACAAGGTGTGAGCATTCCTCCACATTAGGCACCTCGGACAAGGTGATAATCAACTCCACATTTTTGAAATGTCATCCATTCACTAGTACAAAATGTGGGTGTAATTCATTAGTTCCTATTCATTGGACTTGTAAAATCACTGCATCCACTGCATCCCTGTGAGGTCTTGTTTATTATGACCAATGAAGTCCCTCAAAATCCAGTGAAATCACTTGACATACAAGAATATTTTGATTGTAGTGATTGGTGGGCTTTACATGTGTAAAGCATGACATAAACATTACCATGGACCTAGAGACATAGGGAGATCACAAGCTGTAGCAAGGTAGGGATCTTACACCTATTCCTTAAGAGTAGGAGCAATCTCAAGCCTACTTTAGGCATAAGTTCACATGCTCTTTTACAAACTAAAAGTGAGACTTCTCCTCTCTTCTAGGAGGGAAATTCACAGATATAAGCTGCCCTGCAAATAAGAAATTTGTCCATTCAAACAAGTAAGAGTCATCATGAAGGATTTTTGCCAATTTTGTGATGCAGGTGGACTTAGCAATCATCCACAAGAGGACTTTGCCAAATTTAGCTAGAGGGGTGACAGAGAGGCGTACAATGGTGGGACCAAATGAAAACTACATGACTGCATGGTGGTGTCTGTGGGAGCCAGGGAAACCAGCACTCAAGCTGGTGCCTTCACCTGACATTGTTAGATTTGAACCCAGAGACCTTGATTTAGTCTGAGCATTGTAATATTTAGAAACAATTGAAATGGATTTGGGGGGATTTTTACCAGGGTGGTACCAACGTGGCTGCTGGGTTGAGTGCCCCCAAGGCTGTGAAATATCATCCTATCGTTTCCATTGGAATGACAATTTAGTGAAATGGAACAGTGTGGAATGTGCCCACGTGTGATGATGGTATGACTGTAATACGTACCAGGCAGAACAGCTTCCACAAATATCTGTGTCCAATAATAAATTAATTTTGGTCAAGAATGTATATAGAATATTGTCCTACTGTTTTTTTATTTCCTTTGGTTTTCGGAATTGTTTTTTGGAAAATAATCTAATTAGTGTCACGGGTGCCAAGGTACACCTAGTATGCTTGAGGTGGGAGGTGGGAGGTGGGCGGGGGTGGTTTTAAGCTCCCCCTGTCCTGTCTCTACCTGAGAAATGCACAGCCTCCGCACATGGGTTGAAATTTAATAAAGTGGGAACTACGAGGAAGAAGAAGATGATGCAAGAACTGAAGTGCATGACAGCAGCTGCACGGACGTAGAGTCGTTGAATTTGAGCTCGTCATGATTGATTTCATCATCCATCACCTGTTGAAGGAAATTAGAAAAAACTGCACACACACTTGGGGAAGAAGAAGAAGCTGCCAACAACCAGCAGCAGATGCAGCCTGCACTAGGAGGGAGGGAGGTGGCAGCTGGACGTCACCAAGGGATCGTCATCGCCAGCCAAGTATTGCATGAACATCATCACATATATTGCTGCTCATAGTTGTTTTTACTTGCAAGCAAGAAGACATAGTTTGGCCATCACCTCTTTGCCAAGATCACAAGATCAACGATACCAGCTGAATATAATACCAGAGCTGGTGTCATTGATTCAGAGCTATATATGCTATTACCAGCTGGTACCAGGGAGCTATGTCAGAGGTGCACAGCAGTGTTTGATGTTTGATTGAAGCTCTTGATCTAGGATCTCACTTACCTTAGTAGTAGTACATATTGTTAAGTGGGTTTCTCGCAAAGAGAAGCTCACTTTCTTTTCTTTTTTTCTTTCCCTATAATGGGGACTGATCTGCAGTACATAATGAGGACTAGTAGCCGGAGTCATATGAGGAATGCAGCGATGGTCAGCAGCAGCACAAGCAACTCATGGAGTAATGGCAGCCTCGACTCTTTTTTACAGCGACTGGTTTTGCTCAGTTGCTGCTTCTTTGTGCTGATCTGCAGCTGGGAGCTTCCTAGCTGTAGAGTGGAAGCTCAAAATTCCTTATGTCAAGCTCTGGCACCCTCACCCACACTCACGAAATTCGTTGATCAGCTTCCCATCCCAAAACAAATTGCAGTCAATACAACTGAGATCAGCATCGCTGCCTGGAAGATAAAACAGGTATGAAGAAGCTGATGCAGAGCATCATCATCATCATCATCACCTGCTGGGGCCAACTAGTTTAGAATTCTAGATTGCCATGAGCTTTCTTTCTTCTTCGACTTTTTGCAGGCAGGGATTTCAGAAATGGGTGTACATAAATAGATTTCTGGATTATTCTTGCCGGACTTGGGATTGTTGTTTTTTCATTCATTCTTCGTCTCATGTGATGTACTACTATTACTGATTGCAGAAGCTGCACAGGGATCTTCCTCCTACAACTCTGTATGCATATGGGGAGAGTCAGGAAACAGCAGTGTATCCAGGACCAACGCTGGAAGCCAAGATGGATGTAACATCAAGGATACACTGGGACAATCATATCCCGGACGAGGAGCACTTCCTCCCTTTGGATAGAAGTATCCATTGGGCGAATCCGAAGCGAGGCGGAGTGCCGACCGTGGTGCATTTGCATGGAGCTGAGACTGAAAGCATCCATGACGGCCATCCGGAAGCTTGGTGGACTCCAAAGGGAGAACACGGACCCACCTATGTGACACAACACAACTCCTACCCCAACACGCAGAGACCGGCGATGCTCTGGTACCACGATCACGCCGTGGGTATCACCCGCTTGAACGTGGTGGCAGGTCTTTCGGGTCTCTACTTCCTGCGATCGCCGGAAGACAAGCTCACCAAACAGTTCCCCTATGGGGAGTACGAAATCCCGTTGGTATTCAAGGATTGGCAGTTCTGGCCAAACGGATCTATCAACTTCCCCAACGTCGGCGACAACGCAACCATCCATCCCAGTTGGTGTCCTGAGTACTTCGGTGACACCATCCTCGTGAACGGGAAAGTATGGCCGTATCTGGATCTGCAACCTCGTGTGTACAGATTCCGCTTGCTCAACGGCGTTAACGCAAGATTCTTCAATTTCACACTGAGTGACCCATCTCTGCGTTTCCACAAAATTGGAACCGACGGTGGCTACTTGGATACCAAACCGCAGATCCTGTCATCACTTCTTCTAGCTCCCGCTGAGCGACTGGACATTCTCGTCGATTTCTCTAGTCTCAAACCTGGAGATGTTGTGTTCCTCAACAACTCAGCTCCAGCTCCTTTTCCCGTTGGCGAAGATCAGTTCAACCCTCCCCAGATAGGGAGTGTGATGAAATTCCAAGTAACCAAAAAAGCTGTTCCAGCCCCTAATACTACTGCTGCTGCGAGTACGAGCTCCGCAGAGTCCAGCATTGGTGATCATCTACGACATGCGCAGTTGCTAGAACAGTATGTGGAGGCGGAGTGTAACAGATATTCAAGTGTGAATGTATTCCAGCAACCTGAGAACAGCAAGCTGATGGAAATGCTACAGCAGCAGCAGCAGCAGGGCGTCACCAGCAACGATTCTTCGGCTCCTGTTTTGCGGCATCGACAGATCAGGCTCTTCGAGGCCGACGACAGCAACGACAACCCTACCGTGTCGTATCTGGAGAAACGGAGATGGGTGGATGCCGTGCGGGAGTTCCCTGTGGAAGGCTCCGTGGAAGTATGGGAATGGATCAACACCACCCCGGATGCCCACCCCATTCACATGCATCTCATCCAATTCCAGGTCCTGAACCAGCAGCCCTTCAACAAAACATGGTACGTCTCTTTCTCTCCCCCACCCCTACAACGTACTCTAGTTAATTTCCGCCTGTTCCACTTAAGATGGTGGACCAAGCCTGGTAGTTCGCTAGCTAGCTATTCAAGGAGCTGCGATGCTACTTACTACTTACTTACTTTTCTACCTATCTATCTACGGACCTCCCATAAGCAGGCAGGTTATAAGTGTAGGGTAAAGCCCCAAAACCAGTGCTTTATGGCACCCCCTGGTGGGACCCAAAGGCAAGAAAGAGTCCCAAGTCTTCATAAAGCTCCCATCTGTGGGGCTTTTTTACACAGCGTCAAAAGCATGGGGTGTCGCTTTTTACTTCTTCTTTTTTATACCCATGATCCCTGGTGGGTGGTATCATTAGAAAAAAAATTCTACCAAGCTTTACGATGGACAAACGGAGGCAGGCTTTCCATTTTTTTAAAGCCCAGTGACCCTAATATATAGGCTTTGTAAGAGTATCCAGTCCAGATAAACTAGGAAAAATGTGACTAGGTTTTTAAGTTTAGGATAGGTCCCTTTGTAGAGGCGATTACCAGTCTGTGAAGGGGGTGTGCAAGGACACTATTCCAGATGGTAATGCCCTCAACTGAGGGCCTTAACCATTTCAAAATTTGGGAAAAAAGGAAAATTGGACGATAGGCCTGGAAATTCAGGAGATGCCTCCGTAAAACAGAATGAATGCCCTGTAATTTCTCAGTCGTCAAATCTTGGTGTAGAACATGCTGTTGGAATGCTCTGATTACATTGTGGCAAAAATTTGGGATTTTTTTTCTACCGCAAATTTGCCTAATTTTGCTAATTTTAAAATTATGAAATACACCAAATCTTATATATCACAATATCAAAAAGAAAAAACCCTGTGTTGGTGAGGCATTTGAGGAGAAGAGAAGTGTACAGTGTGGTTGTGTACCCACTAACTGTAGAAGAATATGCAAATGACCAGGTACTTGAATGGGCGCTGCAATATTACAGTGGACTTTCCAAAGCCCGGCACGTGTTTTACTGGACCCCCAATTCCACCTGAAATATATCAGACTGGGTTCAAGGACACAGCAGTAGTGTCACCCAACTTTGTGACTCGCTACCGTATTCACTTTCAAACATCGGATGGTCGTGACTTCCCTTTTGATCCCACATTGGGCCCAGGTTATGTATTTCATTGTCACATCCTCGACCATGAGGATAATGACATGATGCGGCCTTTCAAAGTTGTTCATGCGACGAAGTCTGGATTGAGAGGAGGACACCATACTAAGACCCCTTATTCTGAAGAGGAGGAGGGATTTGATTCTCTTCGCATGGTAGGTGAATGAGTCATTTGTAACTTCACCTAGAGTGCATAGCAAATTCATTAGAGTTATCCATAAAGTCATCTTGTATTTGGGCCTGCCTTTGCACTCTCGTGCTGAGTTTGGTGTGGCTGACACACATGACATTACATTTCTATAATAGCATGCCCACACACATCTCTAGTTGCATCTTTAGTTAAAGTTTGGTCATCAATAAGTAGATCTAGTGGCCTTTGGTGGCAAATGAAGTGCCCATGTTGTGGTTTGATCTAGGGCAATTAAAGGCATATAATAATAATAATTTGCAAAAGTGACAATATTGTGCCTAACACTGGGACTATCTAAGATACAATTTCTGTGTGAGATGTACACATTTTTGTCTTAACAATTTGTTGCAGTCTTGCAAGAGGCACTTGGGATTGTCAATAACCATTTTGATGTATGCTAAATATCTGCTGTGAAACTAATGTGCATCATATAGGCTATTGTAGAGTCTGCCACATATCTAACATAGAGTTGTATCTGTTGAAATGCACAGTGAAGTAGAAAACAAGCTGATTTTCTAGCCCTGAAATGGCTCGGTCTTTTTTTCATTTAATACGTGCCACAAGGTCAAAATAATCAAACCCTGCCACAAAAACCATGTTTTGAGCACTGTCAACAGCATGTAGCCCTACTCTCTTCCTACTACTACCTGCTGACCAAGTTATGCATTATTTTGTCTATATTTATCAAGTATTAGAAATGTTAGCCTACTATATTGACAGCTTCCATACTAATTTATATTAATTTCAGAAATTTTCTTTTTAAAAATCAGGTTTAAATTTTTTTTGAAAGAACTATGTCATCTTAAAGAATAATCTGTTTGTCAAAAAATTAAATTAATTAAATTAATTATTTGTCAAAGATGTGTCAAAGATGTGTCAAAGCTGCTGATGTACATCTTGGTATTAGGCAAATGGATCAGAAATTTCAATCAGACTAGGCATTTAGGTTTTTATCATTTTTTAATTAGGCTACTGAATTGAGGACATGTGAGTCAGCAGATGAGACTTGAAGTTTTAGGGTGCACGTACACTGGAGCTTCATCATCATTGTGTTAAGAGGGTGTAAGGAGCAGCTTTCGAGCATTGGGATTCTTAGGTGTGACAAGTACACATTTCCCTGCCATTTTGCTTTTTAAGTTTCAAGAGTTATGCCCACATGTCACTATTTCTTGCACAAATGTAATATTTGAGGATTCTTGCTTATCCCTTAAATGTTATGGTGGACCAATTTGATTCAGTGTATTTTTGTCCTTCTTTGACACCTACAAATTAAGTTGTTAATTTTTAATTAACATTTGATCAAAACATTCCCAAGTAGGGTGGTGCAATTGCATAATTGTTCAATATCTAATATGTAAAATGTCATAATTTCAAAATGGGATTTGGTTAAAGTTGTAGGAGACTTTAAGCTGAATTTTTTGGTAAAAAAATATGGGATGTAGTTGAGGAATGGAAAATCCCCACCATTGAAAGAGCAAGTCTACTTATTACAAAAAGATTTCAAATTTTCACATGTTTTTATCAATGATAAGTATTAAAAGATAAACAGAGGGGATTTATATGAGATTGGTGAAAAAGCAATTGCTCCATAGGAACTTGAAATAAAGGAAAAGTGAATGATCCATCAAAGAAAGATAATCTTTTGTAACAATTTTTAAGCACCATGGCTATTCCCACATTTCATTACATGTATCACAAGCAAATCGGATCCAAAATCATCATTATGGACTAAAATTCTTTTGATTCAATTTCTTTTGGACAATACTCCTCATTTTCTCTCAATCTCATTGTATACTTAGATCCTAAAAATCTAGCTGTCCATAACAAATCACATGGTATCCAATTCTCTACTAAAACATTAATATTTAGTTTTGTAACTTCTTTTATGTCATGAAATTTAATAATGTGATAGGTTGCAGCAACTTTTTAAATTGGAATTAACATCAGTAAACACACTATTACTAGTAGCCATCTTTGATACTTTGTTATTTGTGTAGTATCAATTATCAATGTTTATAGTTGTATACACACTTTCGTTCCCCCATGTAGTTTCTTGATTATCAATTCTTGAACATTCTTAGGTAATGTTTTAAATTTTTCAACAAATGTTCCCCATTTATCAACTTCTAGATTTCTTCTTGGTGTCTACAAGTAATCTAGAAAATTCCAACAATATCTATTGTGAATTATTAATCTTTCTTTCCCTTCATCAATTGTTATAGTTTCTTTGAACCATTCACAATTCCCCTCTTAATAGTTGTCATACTTTACCATTTCTCATGCCATCCTTGATATACATTGTTGTAGTAATCAAAGAAAATAATGGACTTAGCCATATCTTATTCATAATAGGTGAACAAATTAGGAAAAGTCATGACATGCTCAACACCCATAATAATAATTTTATTTGATATATTTTCTTCTCTTCCCACTCTATATACTCCCAACAATTTTGTAAATCCGCAAGGTAAAAGTATATAGAGTAGATGGATTAAACAAAATCCCAAATCTAATTCTACTTCAACTTTTCCTTCTTCATCTTCCATTAATTTAATTGCACAAGGAAGGATTACATAACCTTTTTCTTTAGCTTTTCCAACAACAATTTGAATTGAATCCCCAATATGGTTGCCAAATGTTAACGATACATTTTTATACTACTATGGATTCTTGTCCTATTCTATTAATATAAATACCACATAAAAATATTAATTAGGACATTTGAATTATTGTTGGAGAATTCCTTACTAATGTTGAAGAACTAAATGTACCATTATGCCATTATTGAATTAAATTTATCAAAAACAATTGGGAAAATACTCAAGCTTCAATAAATTATAAAACATACATGCCAAGCTTCTCTCACATAATAGTCTTTTCGCTCCGAAACACCACTATCATTGTTCAAAATAATCCCCCTTCAAAGTCTCATGTAATAACCTTACTCTATACTAACATGCCTTCTAGCAATTCCAATAAATAGTTTTAACTATTTTTGTGTCATTTCGTTATGTAGTTATGACAATACTGACACAATAAGCTTAGATTGTATCAACCTATTACATTTTGATGATTCCAAAGAGACTTGCTAGGATTCTGTATAATATTTGTACTTTACCAGCATGCCTAAATATTTCTTTTATAATGGTTAGGAGTCAAATTGACATTTTGACTCATGGCCCTTCTTTCAGCCATAATTTGTGTTTTAAGTACTCAAATAGATCATGCAAGCCCATTTTAAACATCTACGTTTTGAGAACTTTCCAATGGTATAAAAAAAAATTCAATATAATGAATTTTGACCCCTCAAACTAGTTTTTAAAGATTCAGGAGTCCATTGGGATTTCAACTCCCAAAGTGGGAGTCCATTTGGGAGTGTGTGAGCTCATTCACAATAAGATCAAACTCCACCTTTAAGACTACAATTAAAATTCAACACCAATTGCAAATGCAATATGACGATCTAAAATTCAAACACTCGTAAAGGTTTCACCCTTCCCTCCCAAGGTATATGGCGATGTTTGGTGTTAAACAACACAAGGCCCACAAACCTCAAAGGAAAAATTGAGTATTGACATGTAAAGTCTACATTTTATTACCAGGTATATCAAATTTCATCACCAAATCAATGCTGGAAATCAATCCATCATCAATTGATCAACCCAAATCCAGAGATGTGTGGTGATTAAAAAGAATTCAATCGCCACATGATTCACAACGAAATGCTTTCGGTTGCCAGAAGCTTAGCAACCAAAAGCATTTTGTCACTAATCATGTGGCGATTGAATTTTTTTTATCATTGCACAATCAGTGACAAAAAAAAATTAGCGGTCGAAAATAGGCCTACCTAGTTTTGGTCATCCATAAGCTTGCCCCAGGCAACTTGAAAGTCCTTTGACTTAAATTGACCCTAAATTGACCTAGGCTAACCCAATATTGACATGAAATAGGGGTTCGTTTATGTCTAGATGCATCCATCACATCGTGACAAACACATGGACACCGTGACAACCTTGTTGGAAAATATTGAATTCATTAGTCTAATGAACGAAGACTAATGAACGAGGACTAATGAATTGCACCCAAATTTTGTAACTTCCCCATAGCAAATTAAACTTTTTAAAAACATAGCATTACTTTGGAGCTCCCATTCAAGTGGGTACTCTCTCCCTAGCCACATAGCCCTACAAAATTATAATGGATAGATTAAACACTCAACTACACCACAATGACCAGCCAAGTTGGATTGTTATGAAATCCTTAAAGATTTTCATCACCTCTTTGAATTGTGATTTCTAAGTTTTAAATTTAATCTTGAGCTCATCTATCAAAGCATATGTGCAATGGGGAAATACATGTTTCTTCTAGAAGTCAAGCACAACACAAAGTCATTATTCCTTATCACAAAACAAACCACAAAAGGGTAAATCTGCGATATAATGAGCCACTACAAGTGTAACCATTCTTGAATAACACACTTGTCAATTTTTAACTTTATTTAGGATTGGATGTTTTTCATGTAATTTACATAATGTGATGTAATATACATTCAAAAATGACATATACAAATATGAATAAATTATATCAACATTTGAGGGTGGAAAAAGACTAACTAAGCACTTGTAACCAATCATGAGGTTTGAATAAATCACATAAAATTGATCAAAATCAATCTAGATTTGTTTGAAAATTTTCATATTCATATAGATTGAATAATTATTAAACTTTACATGGTTTTGGATCATAATTGGAATTGATATATAAATAAATTTTAAAAGTCAAAATCTACAATTTTCTTTCAAATAACTCTTGGATAAATATAAAAATAAGTTGTAAAATTCTATATATATATAATAAAAATATATTGTACAAGTCAAATATGCAATTAAACCATAAATTTTGTGCAATGGTTGCATGCCATCTCAATTTCCAATTTCAAGTCCTTACCCTTTTGAAAAGGACAAGGGAATTGGGTTTGGTTCATTTTATTGTGGATGTACCCAAAAAAGTGTCCAAGTGTATCACAAATTGCAGACTTAATTTCATATCTTCTTCAAAAACCAATCCTTCATGAAAAGCTCCATTGTCCCATGAATGACATCCACATTTCAAAATGAAATAGGTGTATTAAGTTGACCTTTTCAATGAAACTATTGCAATTTTTCAAAAGTTTAAAAAAATTCCTAGATTTTTTATAATCGTTCTTAATGGACAATAATATGTTTCTTTCAAGTGATAGAACTCAAAGGTAGTTGTTTTTATCAACTTTTAGTTTGTCCAAAAGTTTTCACAATGAAAATACATTAGCCAAATTTAGGAGGTTTTCCTATAGAACATTTCATTTACCTATAGGTGTTGGCTACTAGCAACACCTTTAGCTCAACTTGCATTGACCTTTAATTTCACATGATAAAAATCCCACATATTTAGTACACATACAACAATGGTTCACAATAACCATTGATGTAAGTAGATTTTTTAACAACTAAGTATAAGATGCATGTTCAAAAACATGCATTATCAATCAAGTAAACTCCAAATAATTATAATGCATCTTCTCTTTAAAGTTTTGAAAAGAAACTTGTCTTCAAATCACATGTAATAATATTATTCATATTTACATTTTTTTTATTAGTCGTCTTATTTATTTCACAATAGTTGACTAGAACTTAAACCTTTGAATGCCATTTCATTTTTGGATATTTTCTAAACCCATCCTCATACAAGTCATGTTACTAAACTCTTAAATAAGGAGGTCCCTTCAAAAAAATCATGTCATTTACTTCTATCCTAGTTTGAAGTTGATATGTGTACACACTCATATGATTATTTTATGGTTTTTCCTCATATTTATATTCATGAATTGTTCATAATGTGATTTCTTTTGTGGGCAAACTTATCCTTGGGTCCTACCACTAGGAACATCACGCCCCAAATTTCTAAAACCCATCCAATGTCAGGACAACATAAGACTCACATTGAAAAAACTTTTCATTCCAAATTAATTATCAAAATTCTACACAAGTCATGTAGAATACAAAATTTTAATTAAATTTACAAAAAAAATTGTTTTGATGTGGAAAATGAATACATAAGGAAAAAGTTCCAAGAATGTCACCCAAGGCATTTTTTTGATTAGGAACACAAAAATAATCTATTTTTTGGGAATTTTCTTTTTGGTATTAATTTTAAAGAATACTTCAGATGACAACCTACTTGATGTCTTTTGTAGATAATTGATTGAATCAATTTTCATTTAGTTATGATTTTTTTTAATCATGATTGTGAAGTCTTAAAAGGCCATTGATGTTAAAAACACAAATGATAACTATTTTCATTTTTTATTATTTTAATGACTAGTTTGGATCATTCCTTATGCATGTATTAAATAAAAAAGAAAAAATATCTAATGTGTAAATGTGAGGACACTTAAAAGAAAAAAGTTAGGAATTGGGTTAGGAATGGTTCGGGAATTAAAATGTTAATGCATATTATAGGTTTTTGAGTGTTCATTACTTTCACAAATTTATGCATAGGTGGGGAAAACATAGCCCACCTAGTCCAATCAAATAAACCAATGTATAAGTACATGGAATTTTATTTATTAAATTGGGTCTAATTTTCCTGTGATTTTGGCAAGGTGGTTATGGTACCACCCAAAGAAAAGTTTGTTGTTGTTGAAATTCTTAAACAATTTTTAACTTCTACAAAACATTACAAAGAATAATTGGGATTATAATTAATTTCACAACTATGTTGGAACACAAGGTGGAATGCACCACACACTTTGCATTTAGTACCAAAACAAATTAGTTAGGCAAGTCAATTTCATGTTCATTATTAATCCTTAATGCACATGAATATAAATTTTCCATGGAAAAAAAAAAAAAAGCTAGATGTTCAAAATAAGAGGATTGCATTTTTTGATACTTAAACCAATTAAAGTACATATTTCTTTTCAATATTGCTTGGGGGAATTGCATATTGTTAGCCAATGATCACTATGTACTCATCTTCTTGCAATAGGTTTTTGCTATAATTGAATTGGAAATGGGAAACATGTCAAACATTCATCATCTTAAAACCATGAACACAAAGTTGGTAGTTTTCACTCCTTTTGTTTCTTATTCCACATGGTAAAAATGTCAATTATCATTCTCAAATCTTAATTAATTTTTTATTTGTTATGTGATGTCCAATGCATTTTTTGAAAATTAATTTTTTTAGAATATCTATTACCCATAAATTTCAACATTTCCAAGCAAATTATATCTTTCAAGTTTAAGTAAATCTTTATGTCATAAATAAATCATACCAACACCTTATCATGCATCATTTCTTTTCCTCACAAACTCAAAAAAATTCAAGACATTGGTTTCTTCATTAAATTTTATTAAAAAATAATCATTAATTAAACATTTGAGTACAACTACTAAAGACACCAAATTATGCAACATTTTTTCATAAGCTCAAACAAGACTTTGTTGCCTCCACTCCAATGCCTTCAAAAACAACATAAAAAAACAAAAACAACATTTTCCTAGAAATAAAAGTTAATTTTGACTTTTGAATGTTTTCAATATAAAGGTTACAACAAGCTACTTTCATTCAACATATCTGCAAAAATTTTCAATACATATATATGCCATGAAGAAAAAATAATTCTTGGAAGACCATGGGAAAATGCAAGCACTTGGTACAAATTTCCTCCTATCATGCATTTTTTCATTTTAGGTAGTTTTTTTAACAGATGCCTTTAAAACAAATAATTTCATTCCTATTTTGTCTGTCAATCTAGGACATGCCAAGTTCATAATGGATGCCCTCAACATCCCTTATGCAAATTTTGAAGATCAATTAACCCAATATATGGCCAATGTGATGATCTGAAAAACCACACCTAGGAGTTTGGCACCATATCAAATGACACGTTTTTTTAATCGATTTTGACATCACAAATGTGTCAATCTAGTGGGATTGAACTTTTAACCAAACCAAACAATAATTATTGGAAAACATGGAGGACACAATTGGGCAACCTTCCCATGCAACAACATATATGAACCATCCAAGCTCCAATACAAATGATTTTTTGCCTTATAAGTTGCCAACTATCACCACACCAAAAATTGTGGGGGCAATAATGAAAAATTGGACTTTGTGTGTAAAACATCAACATCATGTATATATTAGCATGTGCAAACTCAACAATCTAGTCTATGTAAGACAAAGCATTGACCCAATATAGATTCCAACACCATTGTATTTGTCCCCCATCCCAAATACAATTTGATAATCAACTTTTTTGACCTTTTGAAAAGTGGTTTCAACTTGACATCATTTTTACTAGTTTCCACAAATATTTATGTGATAGAAATGAACACAAATATATTTTGGAACTCCAAATTGCTGGACTTACATGTTAAAATATACTTAAAAGATGGACCAACTTCAAATCCTAAATAGTGATGGCTCCATCAAAATCACATTTTGTAATTGCATATTTTGTTAATAATACTACATAGAATGCAAGTTTTGATTTAATTAAAACATCATATTCATGTTTGTTACTTGGTGAACCTAGAGCAGTAGCAGTTGATTTACAACCAATGGATCTAGTGTTATTTCATATCCTCAAATATATTCTTTTCACAATATGCTTTCATAGAGAAGTCCTGCTTTTGTTCATGTCTAGGCATGCCAACTTGAAGGTTTTCTTTGTAAATAGTCTCGTGAATTACTTTATAGCAAGTTAGCTTCTTTGTCATGGTCATTTGCAACTACAATGACACAACTTCAAGGTTTTGTATATTTTTGGGACTATGATAATTCATTGCAAGCTATTGTAGTACAACATTGTTATTCTTACTTTTCTTCTATGCATTAACACCTATAAATAAATATGCAGTTCAAATCCCATTTCTACTAGGAAAGCCAAAGATTAGTTGTCATTCAACCCACTATGGAAGCATGAATTGTTTGTGACATCTATAGTGGTGTTCAATCATGTTTTCTTATATTAAATGATATCCTAGAGATGTTATGTATCATGGGGTTACTCCATCTTTGTATCGCAATCTAATCCAAGTTTTTCACTCACAAGCATGATCCCCCTCAACCCAAGTTGATGATGCTTTTATTGGCAAATTTAGACCTAAAAAATAATAATTTTGATCTATGTAAAAAACAAGTTTTCATGAAGAAACTTACCCAAACTCATAGATGAAAAAAAAACTTCCTCTAGCCAAGTTTAGTAACTAGGAAAAGAAATTTTGTGTTGTTAACTGTTTCAAATTTTCATGTTCAGGTTTCGACGAAACCATTTGTAGCTGCAAAAACAAAAACTTGAACTTGTGGCTGCCTCCACTCACCAACAGTTGGGATTTTGGCCTAATTTGGTATGCAGATAAGGTACCATAATACCTTTTTAAGTTTGGCATCTTACTATCGAATAATAATTTTATTCTGAAATTTTGATTTCAATGTTTTTTTTAAAAAAATTTGACAAATTTTCATTCAAAAAATATATATTTGTATGTTATTCATCACCAATGTTCTTCCCAAACGTTTTGTTTCATAACACAATTTTGATCCCAAATATTCTCTTACATGAAATATGACATTAACCATTGGCATACCATCATGCACTAAAAAGTAAAGTTTAGTTTTACATTTATTACATACACAAAGTCAAAAAATAATAATAATAAACTTAAATCTTGCAATAAAACAGCGCAATTCTTCGCAAGGTTGCACTGCCAAGCCCATAAAAGACCCTGGACAAAATTCATTAATGATTGTCTAATGACAAAGGAAAAAAATTGTAAAATACAGGAGCTCGAGAATCCTATGAAATTTTGATTTCAATAAAAAGTAATCTAAAAAAAATTTAGCAAGAAAGGACCTTAATTTTCTAAATTTTCAACATTTTCAAAATAAATATAATTTCTGCTGAACCTGAAAAGGTACTATGGTATTTGGGTATGCAGGTTAGAGAGGTAATTGTGGGTTGGTGGGTGGATGGGTGATGAGGGCAAAGCACCCTCAGTAAAGGAAAACATTTCAGGATTAGGGTAGGCTTATTAACTTAACACGAGAAGTAGCTAGGTAGCTCCTACAAGCTGTGAATGAATATGGGAGAAGAGAAAACAAAATTCAGGATTATTTAGGCTATTTATACACTTGATATATGAGAAGTAGCTAGCTTCTACAGCTATGAATGTGGGTGTGACAAAATGCAGACCAAAACAACAGCTCATCAGTACAGTCCTGCACTTCCGTTACTAGATAGAATTTTGGTCTTCTTATTATGTCACAAGAATCAATCAAGCTTCGCCATCTCCACCCACTTATCCGCCTCCTCAAACACGCAGAGAGTGTACTTTGCATTGTTTCTGTTTTTTCTTCCCTGATTTCATTCAAAGATTCCACTTTTGGTGCTGTGCAATTTGCTTCTTCCCAAATCCTTGGAAGCAAACTGTTTTTTCTCCTTGGTATTTTGGTTTCAAGATCTCTCTCCTCTCACCATATATATTTATATTCTCTCTGTGTCTTTCTCTGTCTTGTATTAAGCAAGGCACACCCAACAGCTTCTGCCCATTTCATTTGCTTTTCCTTTGTGGGTCTACCACACACAGTCTCGGCAGCTGATCAAGGCCTGCACCAAGCTCTCAAGACATTGCTCTGAGATCCTGATCAGTTCAAGACCTTGATGTGAGAACTTGAGCGGTTTCAAGAGCTTCATGTGAGAACCTGAGCAGCTTTAAGAGCTTTATGGGAGAACCTGAGCTTCAAAAGTTCTGACCTCAATAACAAACTGCTTTTGTTTGTGGGCCGGCGTCCTTCCAGTTTGGTGTGCAACTTTGTGCACAAGGTTTGCGCAAGCTCAGGAGAAGGCATTGAAAAATCTCACCCTCTATTCTGTTGTTGTTGTTGCGTTCATTCATGTAATGGGTGGGTTGTTCAGCCAAGATTGCGATTTCGGGGTATAATAAGGTCATAGCGATTTTGTTGTGAGGAATTCTCCAAGGAGAGGAGGAGTGATTGATGATTCTTTGAAGAATTCGAGGAAGATTCTCGGTTTGGAGCGTCCGAGTTCATTCAATCAATTTTTGGGTTGCCAACTGCTGAGTGAAGATTGTTGTTTCTCTCGAAAACTGCATTAGGGTTGCTCGTTGCTGGAGAAGAAGAAGAAGTAGTAGTAGTAGGGTTCAAAGTTTTGTAGGGTTTTGTGGGGTTCGAGGTTTATGTGTATGACAATCAGGCCGAAAGAGGAGATTCTTCTGGAAATGGAGAAGGAGCCAAAGCATGAACAGGAGGAGCAGGAAGTTGGGCAGCAACAGCAAGACAGCAAGGAATCAGTAAGGGCACGACTGCTAGCCATTTCACAAGTGCAAGCACCCACCACCAGCAGCTGTGAGGAGGTTTCTTCCCCACTGGAATCTGTGGGAATTTCCAAGGGGCTCAAGGCTGTGATGCCCAAACTTACACCAGGAGGAAAGGATGCTGCTGATGATGAGTTCCGTAGGAAGCTGATGGGCATGTCCTATGTGGAGGTAGGCTCTTTGCCAGAATAACAACTGTAAACACGCAATCCCCCTGCACATTGCTGGAGCTGTAGAAACTGGATTCTGCAATCTCTGCAATGAAGAAAATGTAATTGCAAAACCGGCCTTTCTTTCTTGAGTTCTTTGTCAAACTGTAAAATGATTCCCACTGTCAAGAACAAGATTCTCAGAGTTCTGAACCTCTTGTGCAAATTCTTTTTTTTCACTTTTGCTGCTTCAGCTTTTGACAATTTCCTCTGGTTTTGTTGGTTTGTTCAAGAAGAAGATTTCTAGGGTTTGTGGAGTGTGGAGCTCACTCTTGTGCAATTCATATTTTTCTCTTTTTTTTCAGTTTGTTGATGTTCTTGTTGCTTGGTGTTTTTCTTGGTTGTTGTTGTTGCACCTTCATTCTGTGTTCTTCTTGGAATACTTAGGTTTCTCTCCTGCTGGGTGACTGGTTGGCTGTGATTTGCAAAGGTAGAATCTGGAACAATGGGTATTGAATTTCTGGCATCCATGGAAAAGGGGTATCATGTGACAGTTTGGATTCTGTTCTTATGCATTGGAGAATGGGAGGCAGTAGTAGTAGTACTTAAGATTTTCTTGTGTTTCATGTCATGACAGACCTTAGTTTTTTCTTGTATAGGAAAAGAAAGTGCACCAAGAGAGTGGGACAGAAAAAAAATTGGGTCATCAAGTTGTGCATCTCCTACGAGAAGACTTGTGTTGCACATTGGAAATTGGCAATTGTAGTCACTTGCAAGTTGTGTCTACTATGGCAGGCTGTCACACAACCTAAAGCTCAAACAAAATACTTCAATGTTATTTATGCAGTTTAGATCTGTGAATGATCAGAAGAAAGTGAAGAAGATTTGAGTTGGTATATGGATTAGGGATGGCAGTAGGTACAAAATGTCAGGCACATCTAGCATGATATGTTTCTAAGCCAATTTGATGTCATTCGAATCTTTGAGCTTTTCTTTGAACTAAACAAGGATTTTATTTCTGAAGCAGTTTGTCCTCCTGCCATCCTAGAGTTGAGAGTGGCTTATAGAATTTCAGCAAACTACTTAAATGTGTATGCAAGTAGTTAAATTGAGAGTTGCATTCCAGAGGAGGAAGGATGTGGCTGAAAACCTGTTGCAACTTTATCAAAACCCAAAAATTTTAAAAAGCAAGAAGAATTAAAATGTGGTCACAACCTTGAAAATTGTCATCTGCAAAGTATGAAACCATCTCCTTTGATAAATGGTAGTCAGAAGTGGCCACCACATGGCTCCAAGTGGTGTAGTCTAGTGTATTGATAATCTGCTCCAGTTTTAGGACAAACAGAATATCTGCAATTGAATTACATTCCCAAAAGCTACTACCCATTTCTCAAACTCTTTGTACTCATTATGAGTTCTACCCAAACTTCATCGAACTTTCCCATTTTAACATATGCTGGTTTGAACTTGTCACTAAGGGGCAGAGTCATTACGCAATGAGTTGCCTGTTAACTGTCAATATGGTAGTACCTTGGTGAGCGAGGCGCTAAATACCCCCTAACGAGCTCTGTCCAGCGCTGTTTCAGCATGACTGGCCCACCACCTGACCCCACTTTGACACCTACCACCTCCAAAACAGGCCCCGTCATTGGACCCCACGCTTTCAACATCCATGTCATTCAGTGACCCCACCTACACCTTCTCCATGTCATCAAACAGACCCACTAGTTTCCATCCTTCGTCCACCCATGCAGACCATCATCGACACTCATTTCACGTTCGTCGTCGAACCTCACTTCGTCGATCGTTGTCGATTGCAACACCATTGATGACATCTGCAGCATGATCTGCATTTTGCAGAACAAGGTATGTGTTCTCCGAAAAATGGTGCTCACAAATCATGTTTGAAATTTCCCTTGTTTTAGATGTAGAAGGATAAGCTACGCTATGCATTTCAAAAGCAAAATATGAAGGTTTAGGGTTTAGGGTTGTTGCAACAGTTTCGTCATGTACTTTTAGTATTGCAAGTGTTGCATTGACTAATGAAGTGATGAGTTTAACAAATTCAATACTAAAGCACACAACAAGCTTGTGCTGCATTATTAAGTTTTGCCAATCATGGAAGGAGCTCTTCTCAAAAAGAACACGCAATTTGCACATAGAAGCTTTGTTGAATAACACAATTCAACACCCTCTAAAATCATTGTGGACTTTACACAAATTGAGCCGAATAACATAGTTGTGGACAATGCCCACGCCATTGAATCCATAACATTGGGACAGAAGACATCCTGAAGTTCAACAACCTTGAAGTCATGGTGATGGCAACAAACAAAGAAGGAGAGCGTAGGGTTTGTTTCAAGAGGTGTTGCCGATAATTATTCAAGAAGACCCCTACATGATTGCCTCCTTGGTTTGCAAAAATACATTGATATTGTAAAGTTGGTAGCAACATGATGGTTAGAAGGGGTGAATCTCCCATTTCATTATTTTTTTTCCTTTCATTGTGTGTGCTGGAATGTAGTTGCTTGGAGTTATTATTTCATTGTTGGGAAAATCCAAGTACATAACATCTTTTAAATCCTTGAATCACCAACAATCCATCTAAAATTTAGAAATTTTCATTGACCAAGAGTCAATGGATGCCTAATTTCTCTCCTATTTAGTACATGTTTTTTATGTCCTTTTTGTGTAAGTTGTGTTGTAAGTTTTTGATTGCCATGTTTAGAATATGCGATGAGTGAAATGTTTGGTTTTGAGTTATGGAGCATGAATACTAGTTATTGTTTATTGTCATATTTTCTTTTTGCAAGTCAAGTGAGTTTAGAATTTATTTTATTCATAAAGGTACATGGTACTTTCTCCCATAATTCATATTTGTAGTGGTAAAACCATTCTTGGGCTTTTCTCAAGCATGCCTAAACATACTAGGTTAAATTATGTTGACAACAATATTGTTGATTTCAACAAAATCCAAGTTGAAGTTCAATTCTAAGCATAGTATAATTTTGTTTACGATCTAGGATTTAGGTGTTTTGCTTTTAGTATAGGAGGAAATCAATGTAGGTAACAACTTCTTATGACTTTTTCTTCATTTTGTGTTTGAACAAAATCTCTTGGTTTCATTTTGCATGTTTAGTTTTTGTTTTTGTATACATTTCAATTTGTTTTGCCACTGCCTCCAGTCCCTTAGTCAACTAAGGTTGAGTAGAAAGAGCATCAAGGTTATTATTGCCATTAGGTACGAGTTCCACGTAATCCCTTTAAAATCCTAGAAGGTATTTACTTTCCTCCCCCTTGTTTACACTTCTTATTACAATTGAATCTTTTGCACTTGTTGTTGTAGTTGAATCTTTTATAACTACAATAATGTTGTGGGTACGAATCTAATTTCCTTTCAAAATAGTAATTGTAGTTGTTGTTGTTGTGGTAACAATCCATTGTGCCCATGACCCTCTTAGTCGATAATGAGGAGCCAATCCCTACAAGAATAAACAAATAAGTGCATGTAGAACACAACCTAGTTGCAAGTCTTAAGAAATTAAAACAAGAGGTTTGGAATTGCATTCTAGTAGTTTTGTGGGTATTGAGATGTGTTATACCTATGATGAGATTTTTGTTTCATTGCTTCTTGTTTCAATATTGTGTTATTGCAACTATAGACGTGATGGTTGTTTTGCTGAGTTTGCCCAGGTACAGTGTGTGTTGATGTGTCAAAATACATGGTTGTTGATGTACTGGGAAATGAAAACTAGTAATCTTGCCATCACAAGTATTTGGAGGTCTGCAAGGGAAAAGTAGGATTCACAAGTCCGTAATACAACAAAGTAGACATCATTGTGTCACCCTATACCTTAAAGACGAGTATGAGAAATTAGCCTTAGAAGCATATTTTGATATTCAACGCGTTGATGTGCTTATAGGTAATAGGCCATCATTTGAATGCAAGTTTTGTGGTAATCTATTCAAAGACAAAAAGATTGTCTTACCACAAAATGATGAATTTGTGCCATGATTTTACGGGCGGTGAATTGCTCAAAATGTATCCAACAATGACAAAAGTTGAACTTAAAGAGCTCAATAAGTTAAGGGAGAAGTTTGGGAAAACATTCCCAAACTAAAGCAAATAAACAATTGATGATGTGGCAAAACAAACCACAAAAAAGGTTACACCACCAAAATTACAAAAGCAGCCATCTGGTATGATGCCTCCAAGACCCATACATTCAAAGGAGAGAGAGGTATATGAACTAAATAACGATGAAGATTTCTCACCAAGTCACAATGCGAAAACAAATACAATTTTTCATCTCTCTTACATTTTATTTCCTAGCTACAAGTTAATATTTGCAATGGCAAGTATTGGCATGTTTCTTTTTTGACATTGGTATTTTGGAGCTTTCCAAGGTCTACTACAAACAAGAAAGGAATAAAATATAATGTACTTGCAAAACAATCATTGGAACATGCAAAACCCAATAAACCATCTACTAAGCAAAACAAAACACCCCCCTCCCCCCCTTGTCATTATTCCCATTTGGGTTTATGCCACCAAAGAATACAATGCATTTCACAAAAACCGATGTAAAAGCAAAGGCGAAAGCAATTGCAAAAAAATTCACAGTTGAGAGTTCTTGTGAACTACCTCCTCCTTTGACATAAGTGAAAATCAATGGACTTTATGTTCTTCTAAAAAAAACAAACATTGTGATCAACATGATCTTGGAAAAGCCTGAAAAAACTATGGTATTTTTGATGAAAATGGAAATAGAAGTTGCTTTGGGCAACATGTTGGTTTTTACATTTGGCTAGTTGTACCTTTATCCGCCTCTAAGTATTATAAGGATTGCAATATTTTGTTTTCTTTGGTTTTTGCTTTTAGACATTTTTTTCTTACTTTTTTCTTTTTCCATGCAAGTTGATGGAGGGATTGAAAGGACAAACCATATTAGTGACATTGTTAAACAATCCCTCAATGCATGGACATCTAGAGCGGGTGGAAAGAACATAATGAATAGGTTTAATCGAATGAAGTGCCTTTAGGAGTACATGCAATACTTGCAACTAAAAAAGGAATATGATGAGAAGAAGATAGGAGTTGCAAAAACTTTGAAGAAAAGAAGCATGACTATGTTCAAGAAGAATTACACAAATTTGACAAACATGTCAAGGCCATAGAAGAGAGGGCAAAATGGGGTTGGTCACCATTACACCATTTGTTGAAACAATTTCCTTTACAAGTTGGACCTCAATGCCCCTAGGAGCACACTGAAAGGAGCTACAGATCATCATGTTAGAAATGGATAAGGAATTACATCCATTGTCACTTAACATGGAATGCCCTCACATCATCCATGCATTCAAGTTGTTTTGTAAAAGAACTTTTGGGAAACTACATCCACTTGCTAATGCTAATATAGGGTTGACTCATCATAGCATCGTTCATTGCTATTGAGATCAATCCCATTATGTTTGACTAACCATAGTAGTCCAAGACATTTTGGACTACAAGTTTTTATGGTTTCCAAAACAATGGCAATGCATTGAAGAAATCAAGCAATGTCACCAAGACTTGTTGGGCCTTCTTGGATTTGATCTTCAGCAACAAGAGCCAATTATTGAAAAGATTCTTGGGTTCATGTCAAAGATTTATCATAGAGCATCTCAGACATGCAAGAAGTGGGAATGACATCAGAATTGAAAGCTATGTGGTGTGCTTTCACATATGGCCATGATGAAAGAAATCATTTGGAGCAGGTACCTAATTTAATTTGCTACCATCCTAGTTGCCAATATCTCATTTTGTAATAGAAAGATCCCTTATAGAATTCCCTTGCATTATAAAAACTTAACCCTTGAACTTGGTGCCTTCAAATAGTTTCTGAAGCTTTGTTTGTTCGGGAAGAAATAGACATTGGCTAAGTCTTCCTTGGGTAACTTTCTTTTGTAACTAATGGAACTATTTTAGACCAGCATCTTAAATGCACCAGTGTAGTGGTTAAAATCATGGATAGTCAAGTCCTTGATTTGCATGTGAAGTTTGGCATAATTAAACCCCATTTGGCAATTGTAGCAAATGTGAACAACACATTAGAAAGAAATGATAACACCACAACAAGTACCATCCAAGACTATGATCTCCAAGTCTATTGTTTTTAATGTTCTTTTAGTCCATGGTGAATACTAACCCAATTGAACTATTAAATTTAGATTCCTAAAGAAACCAATCATGGTTCTATAATGTTTTGCAAGTGTCGATTCATCAAATGTGTTTGATCTTGTGCCCTTACAAGCTAAAAACTCCATTCTCCTAGATGTATCCTTTCAAGTCCTGCAAAAAATAACCTATGAACATATGCCATTTTGGTTGTTTAGTAAGATTATCAGCACTGAGAGTCATAGGCAAGGCACGAAAAAGGAGTTTGAACTTGAGCTATAGTCCTATGTTAACAATCTAAGC
>Ga0209208_10002498_pt1 | contig 26399 bp, 8 predicted proteins | sample S1TSphfallax_3_FD_187694 | JGI IMG/M metagenome (GOLD analysis project Ga0209208, IMG submission 187694) | Host-associated microbial communities from peat moss isolated from Minnesota, USA - S1T2_Fd - Sphagnum fallax MG (SPAdes) (version 2) | ecosystem: Host-associated > Plants > Peat moss >...
CACCTCTGTTTTGAGGTGCCATGTTATATATATATATATTAGGTTGAATTGCTTCTCTTACAAATGTTTAACCTTGTACCTACAAACATGCAATGTCAACATAAAAGATGTGTAATAAAAAGGAAACAAATGTTTTTGCAAGAATTATATACTACATACAAATCAACGACGAGCCCTAACAATAATTTTCCATGAAGTCTTGAAACCCTAATATCATAGGAAATTAAAAACAATTGTGTGAAACAAAATGATGCTCCCAACATGTAAAGAAGACTTTCACTATATAGTAAGTTTTGTGCTACCTAATTGTGCAAGCTAAGGATTATAAGATTAACTACGTAAAGAAATTCAAGTAGGCTATAGCAATTGCAAACTTTAAATCAAGATTGTAGATAGACAAAAGTCTATGAAAAGCTTGAAAATTTGTACAATAACTTCAAATATTATTCGTAACATTGATAACTCAAACAAAAGAAAGTAAGAAAAAACTTGACAAACATATAAAGACAACTTGAAAGGTGAAAACTTTTACCTTGCAAAAACTTTGGTTGAACTGCCAATTACATTCACCAAAGACAAATGAAGTTGATGAGCCCTATGTAGAGGTGTTCTCCTTCAGTGTTATGCTACATGCAAAGTCTTCAAACCTTAATATCATAAAAATTCAAACACAATTTTGTTAAAATTTTCTTTTGCAATTAGGTTTCAAGGAATGTTACTCATTCATTGATCTACCTACTCCTATGGAATTCATATCTTCTTTTCTTCAAAGAACCTTAAAACTCATAACAACAAAAGCATTTTTGTAGCAAAACCTAAAAATAAATAAAATAAACATCATGCCTACTATGAGCTTCAAAGGGTGGGACATACATAATACATACAAGTCTGGGTTGTTGTAATAGTCATGATTAAAAGATGAAATGTGTAGTAGAAACAAACATCGTACCCTTGTCATGAATACCATAGGTATTCCATTTTAACATACATGCAGCATTGGTGGTGGTGGTGGTGGTGGTGGTGGTGATATAAAAGTCACTTTTTGGGGTTAAGTTGTAGCCATTGTCGTTACTTTTTAGGTGAAAGCACGGTAAAGTATACACAAAAAGTAGTGTAAGCAACAAAATATTAGGGTCCCTTTAAATGAAAGGACTAACAAATATATGATTTTTATGGGGATGATAAAAAAAAATTGGGTACATTATTTTTTAACTCTTACTTGCATGGACTTCAATAACTAAATTATTACACTCATGTTTTTTCTAAACTACTTGCAAGTACTTGAATTGGACCTAAAACTTGTGGCAATTTGAAAAATAAAATTCAAATACTTGAAAGTAGGTGAAATGTTTTTTGCAATTATTTGGTTTTTCTTTCAAGCGCCTCAATATTGATGTGGTGAACATTTTATTATATATTTTTTGGTTAATAACTAAAATCATCCCCAACCCTTAAAAATGGGGGATACTTTTGGGGTATTTTTCCAAGTCCAAATGGTATGACATAATTATTTTTCAAAACCTAGAGGGAGGCTAAAGATGCCCATGGAAAAAAATTAAATCATTTGTTTTGAAATGCTAAAGGAAGGTTAGAAATTTGAATTTTTTTTCGTGTTTTCAAGTAGAAAACAAGGTAACAAGTATGTACAAAATATCTTGCTTGCACCCTTTTTTATTGGAAAAATTTCATGAAAAGATTAAAAAGTAAAATAATATCTTCAACATTGATAACTTGAATAGAAGCAAACAAAAAAACTTGAAATCATTACTAAAATTCATGGTTAGTTAAGAAGTTCAAACCAACTAACTTGTCATTTTGACTAATGGACACATACATTTTGACTAAAAGCCAAGGGTTTGAATGACATGTGTATTTATTGACTAATCAACTTGATTATAGTGGTTCATTTGATTAAATACACATAGTCAAGTTGTACAACCTTAGTCAAAATGACCAATGGTCTTTAGTCAAATTGAACATTTAGTCAAAATGGCCAACGATTATTAATAAAAATGACCAATGGTTTTTAATCAAGATGGTTAATGATCTTTAGTCAAATCCAACATGGTCTACTACCCTATGAATCTACATCCTACTTATTCATCCACCTATTTATTTGGTTAATTACTTACTTACCTATTACCCACCCATTTATCCACCTTTTATTTACCTACCTACCTACATACCTACTTATATTTTTCACTTTTGTACAATTTACTTATTTACTCGTCTATTAACATATCATTTATTTCCCTATCCACCCATTTACCTACCTAATTTTAGTCACTAAATTTAGCCATTATGCTTAACCATTAAATTTGGCACTACTGTTTAGTTGAAGTCAACCCATTAAATTTTGCCAATAGGTATAACTTAAATTTAACCACTAAATATAACCATTAAGTATAACCTAGGTTTATCCAATATGTTTAACGATTACAAAAACCCACTAGGTTTAATTTAGGTTTAGACATTATGTTTAGCCATTAGGTTTAACCTAAGTTTGGACACTATGTTTAGCCATGGTTTAGTCATTATGTTTAGCCACTCAATTTTGCCACAAGGTTTAGCCTAAATTTAATCATAAAATATGTTTAGCCATTAGGTTTGGTGACTAAGTTTAACCATTACGTTTAGCCATGAAATTTAACCATTAGGTTTATCAATTAAGTTTAACCACCATGTTTAGCCATTAAATTCAAGGTTTAGCCATTATGTTTAGCGATTAATTTTAAGTTGTTAAGTTTAGCCACTAGGTTTAACCATTAGTTTAAGTCACCGAGTTTAGTGACTTGGTTTAACCATTAGTTTAAATTGTTGTTAAGTTGTTGGGTTTAACCATTAAGTTTAACCATTAGTTTAAGTCACCGAGTTTAATGATTTGGTTTAACCATTAGTTTAAATTGTTGTTAAGTTATTAGGTTTAACCACTAGGTTGAGCCAATAGGTTTAGCCATTAGTTTAAATCATTGAGTTTACCCATTTGGTTTAGCCATTAATTTAAGTTGTTGAGTTTAACCATTAGGTTTAGCCATTAGTTTCAATCATTGAATTTAGCCACTAGTTGTCACTTAAGTTTAAACATTTTGTTTCATGATTTGAAATAAACATGTGAAATAAAAAACTTGTTAAAAGTTGAACACCTTTGATGGTGTAGTCCATTGGTAAGCACTTAGTTTAACATTGTGAAGTTTGGGGTTCAATTCATTGTACTTACAACCTATGTGCATGCTTAAAAGGCTAGGGTCTAGTAGGTTAGACTAAAGTAATTCGGTGAGGTTAAATTAGGTTAGGTTAGGTTAGGTTAGGTAGGCTAGGCTAGGCTAGCACCTACTTACCTAAGTGCCTTTTTTCAACCTACCTAAACCTATTTACTACCTACCTATTTATTTATTTACCTACATACCTACCTACTTATTAATTTAAAAAATAATAATCCAATTTTTAAAATATAATTTAGGTATAAAATTGACCTAGTTAAATGGTCCACAATCTATTAGTCAAATAGTTAGTCATTTCGTTTATCACTATGCTAATCAAAGTGGCAAAGTCCAATTTGACTACTAGGTCACATAGGACATGTCCAAAACAATTTGTTCAAATTAATAGGGTGGTTTTTTTACACTTGTCACTTTTGGGTATTTTTTGACTAGAAAATCCAATAAAAAAAACCATGAATTGTAATAGTGAATTCAAAAAACAAAAAAAAGGTGAAAATAGTTACCTTCTATAAAGTGTGGTTGATTTGTGGTTACATTCATCGAAGACAAATCAAATAGATGAACCCTAGGTACATAGGTGTTTTCCCTTTGTGATCTATTACACAAAGTTTTCAAACCTTACTATCACACAAAATCGAACATAACTCTATGAAAGAAAATAATATTCCTAACATACAAAGAAGACTTGAGCACCGGCAATCTCTAGGTGCATGTTAGTTGTGCAAGCTTGGATTGAACAATTATCTCCAAAGAATATCAAACAAGTTGAAGTTGCAACTTTTAATCAAGATTGTAGACACACAAAAGTCTGGGAAAAGCTTGTTAGCTGTAACTAGGAATATCCATTGTGTTGCAACCAGCTTGGAAAGAGAGAAAAAAAATGGGATGCTTGACAAAACGGGTTTAGGGTTTCATGTTAACATTGTCATCCAACCAAAAATTTGAGAAAAATAAAGGTCGGATGTTTTGGTAAAATGTTTTTCTAAAAAATTTATGTATCAAATGAACTAGAATATAATGAAAAAAATGTGCAAAAAATGTTTTAAAATTTCTCCAAAAAGGACTTACCAACATGGGGGTCATTTTGAGTCTCTCAAAAGTCCTTAAAAGTACCTCTTCTTTGCCAATGAAGAGTTTAAACAACTATTTTAAATACCTAATCTCCCATTGATTTTTTTAAGACAAGATTTTGGAGGACTAATTAAATACAATTAAAATTCAAAATCCATTTTCACATTTTTTATCAACTGTGACATTTGGGGATACTACATTTTACAAGTCCATCATATGGTCTATATAAACAATTTGATAGTGATTTCACTTGGGATTAATAATGTAACCAATTTTTTTCATAGATTTGAGTACCATTTCACAATCTTGTGAAAATGTGAATTTTGGTCATCATTTTAGTCGAAAGCAATGACAATAATTACCTTTTGAAAAAGAATTAAGCACACCATAGATTGCAACTAGCCTTTACTAACCTACTTACCAACCTATTTACTAATTACCTAACTTTCTCACTTGCCTACATAAATAATTATGTGTAATAAACATGTGAAATAAAAAAAATTGGACCAAAAAATCACCTTTTTTCGAGTGTAGTCCATTAATAAATACATGATTTATCAATATGAAGGTGAAGGGTTCAATTATGTATACTTGTAACCTATGTGCAAACCTAAAGGACTAGGGTAGGTGGATTAAACTAAGGTAGCAACATGTAGATTAAATTACATAGGTTAAATTAGGTTAGGCTTACCACCTACCTACCCACATGCCTTTTTACAACCTACTTAAAACTATTTATTATCTACATGTCTAAAAAATATTTAAAAATAATCATTTAAAAAAATGATTTCAATAATAAAAATTCAATTAATCAAATAATCCATTGTCCACCAATCAAAATTACTAATAAATAAGACCACCCCAATCATAATGGTGGATCCAAATTGATTTGTCCATATTGATAAGATTGATTTTTGTAGGCCTATTATGAGTTTATTGATGCTTCCATGTGTGGTGGTTCTAATTAATTAGGTTTTTTCATATATAAATGGGTGTCACTAGAAGAAAACAATGTATTTTCAACTAGTATTTGTGATTAAATTTTAGTCACAAGAGATATTTTGCAACTAAAATCCCATTAGTCACCTAAGACAAATCGCATGTGATAAATTAGTTGCAAATGACAAAAGGTATTGTATGAGAAAAATAAATAAACACATACATTTCATCCTTTGATTTCATTGTATATGTATTGTCACATGTGACTAAAATGCAATTATTTTTGTCACAATTAAGGGCAAATGATGTGTTGCCACGTGTTTTAATATTTGATTATTGTTATTATTATTATTTTGAAATAATCTAAGATGTTCAATTCAAATACTTGGACGATATTATATTATGCCACGTGGCATAAAATAATTAAATTAAAATATTAATATTAGGTTGGTAGGTACCTAGTTAGGTACATAAATATGTGCCTACAAACCTAAGCTACATACCAACCTACCTACTTAGGTAAAAAAGAAAATGGGTACGTTTTACCTTCCTAGGTTAAATACTTACTTATATAGGTAGGTAGTTAAGTAGGTAGGTACATAAGCGACCTAGGTGGGCAGGTCAAACTAGGTACTTACCTAGCAAGGTAAACAAGTAGGTTGGGAAAGTAAGTACTTTAGAAATGTGCATAATTTGTTTTTTTTGTTTTGGGTTGAGCCTTTTGATTAGATCATCCCATGTGCACAAATTTTTTAATGTGAAATTTGATGACCACACCCCTTTGTTTATATAGTTCATTAAAAAATAAAAATGAAGAACAAACAATATGGGATAAGTTTTGAAGTTGCAACTTCTTCACAAACTAAGGTGTATTGTCCAAAAAAATTTCATGTTTTATTTTTTAGTTTTTAAAATTTTAAATAATTCAAGTACTAGATAATTAGATAATAATTTAACTAATAATGATTCAATTTACATATATTTAAATTATAAATTATACACTACAAATATTCAGTATCATTATCAATTACTTAAATAAGCAACAACTTTTTAATATTTAACAAACTAGCTATCTAATTACTCGCAAGTTATTAATACATAACTCATAAACAATTAAATAACTAAAATATTTAAAAATATTTTATTACTTTTTAGAATTTGATCGATTTACATATAATATAATTAATGTAAAAATATTTTAATGACTATAATTTTAAATTTAACTATTTTAAATATTTATATTTAAATTATAAGCAATGAATTAACAATTACAATTAGAAAGCAAATTCTTACACGAATTTTTAAAAATTATTATTCACATAATTACATTATTTATTGTGTAATTACATTTTTTTATAAAATTATTATAGGTCAAGTAATGTTTTTCTCTTGATAATTATTAACTATAATTAAGTACAATAATTTGTTAAACATAACATTAATTTTCATAATTACTGTAAAATTACTACAAAATGTTTATCATAGATGATTACTCATAGAATTTTGAATATATATAATAATATATAGTAATTTGTCAAATTAAAATTAGTAAAATAATTAATTTAGCTACACCATAATTTTTTCAAATTTTAAATTCAGGTTTGAAGTTATAAATTATAGAGTGTGAATAATTATGTTCAATTAGAAAATAATTATGCACATACTAATTAATTCGTATCTAAAGTAATGTCACGTTAATTACATTAATGAATTTCTTCTAATATAAGAATATAAACTAAAAAAATACAAATATATGTTATAACAATTATTATTATGTGAAACTTAGATTTAATAAACATAATAATTTATGATTATTTATAAAAGTGATTTTTCATGTATAACACTAGTAGTAAAGACCTTTAAAACTCCATCAACAATTTTTTGAATCAAAATATAAATTTAAGATTCCAAAATAGTAAATCAGAATTCAAATATCAAATTTTAGATCAAATAAGTTTTTTGATGTTAAATAACAAATTTCAGAATTGAAATGTCAATTTTCATATTCAAAGAATAATATTCAAAATTAGAATGTGCATTTAAAGACTCAAGTAATGATTTTCTGAATTGAAATATTAATTTCAAGAATCCAAAATAATAATTTGGAATTCAAATTTAACTTTCAAGTCAAATAATTTCTAAAACTTTACATTTAAAACTTCAGAATTGAAATATCAAATTTCAAGTTCAAATAAAAATATTTAAAATAAAAATGGCGATTTTTAGACTCAATAAATTTTTTAATTGAAATACTAATTTTTAAATTCGAAATTGATAATTTAGAAATCAAATATCAAAATTTAGATCAAATATTTTTTTGAATTTAAATAAAATTTTCCAGAATTGAAATGTCAAATTTCATATTCAAATAAAAATATTCGAAATTGAAATGTCCATTTTTTGACTAAATTAATAATTTACAGATTGGAAGTATTAATTTTGAGATCCCAAAATAATAATTTCGAATTGAAATATTAGTTTTTGGATTCGAAAATATGAATTAAGTATTCAAATATGAAGTTTTAGATCAAATAAGCCTTTTTTAATTTAAATTGAAAATATCGTATTCAAATCAAAATTTTGAAATTCAAATAATGTTTTGAAATTTTGAAATAACAATTTTCAGATTTGAATAAAAATTTCAGAGTTCAAATATTAATTTTGAGATTCATTATATGAACAATATACATATGTATGCATATATATATAATTTTAGTACATACATTAAAATACAACCCAATGTCATTGTAGAATACCTTTAAGATGCAACTACTTTGGTGACTATTACGACTAATGGGACATGTCAACCTATTAATAGATGAAAATCAATGTAAAATTGATCCAACCAATAGGATGAAATTTTCTAATAGTTGCATCATAGTTGTGAGAGTGACCAAAATAATTGAAATTTGGTCTTGTAATTGCAATATTCCCAAATCTAATCTCAAACGACTATAAGGCACATGTAGTAAATGGAGTAATTACATCTTGGCTGATTTCTATTAATGTATTGATGAAAATTATAATGAATTATTAATGATTTAAAATCCATAGCATAGATGGCAACTCATTGGTGAATGTTGTTTTGACATTTTCACCACTTCCACCTTATTGCGTATCCATCAAGTTATAAATCAATAACAAGGTTTAACTCCTATTAGGTTTCGTATTTAATTAACCATCCCATGAATTATTATAAAATGGGTAGTTAGGCAAATCAAGAATTGTAGTTGTAATTTATTAAAATTATAAGGGTTGAAAATGTAGTTAACAAAAATATTGATTAGTTACCTAGACAGAAGGAAATTCTAAAACCTTGGTAAGCTATAGTAACCTTTACTAATAATATTGGTTATAACAAAGTTATGATCCATGCACAAACTTTCAAATCATAAACATGCACATGTTCTCATAAATCTTAAAAAGGAAAAAAAACTATCAACATACTATGTAGGCTTTTAAACCATAGTATAATAAATGATTATAATTACATCAAATCAAGGAATCAATGAATAATAGAACGAGGTATTTTGATCCCTACTATATATGAAGAAGCTTGATTAAACCTTTCAACCAACAATAGTGGCCATTGTTAAGAACCCAAGTCCATGAAAAAACATGAACATTTTCATCTTTTGCATTCACATTTGGTAAACCATCCCAAACCGTCCCTATGAATGGGGACAAACTTTAGATAAATTGTTAAAATATGACCATTAGGAAGTAGTGTTGGGTGATCCCACATTGACCGGTTCACTTGAATACACATAATTCTTTTGGTTGGTTTTTCTTTGCGCTTGAGCAATTAGATCAAATTCAAATACAATGAGAAGTTGAAATGTTTTTCATTTGGTGATGCAATTTGAACTTTGTGTGACTTGGAATTATTCGCCATGATTTGACTAGCAAGTCAAAGATCCATTTAGAACAAGGCACTTTATTAAATACAATTATAGTCAAGGTTAGAAATGTTGATTTGGTAGCCAATAGACAATTGTAACTATGTGAACTACCTTAATCCAACAAACTAGAAGAATTTCTATCAAATGATCAATAGAGGGCTAGGAAAAAGGTCATAATAAAACCCTTGGTTTTAATGGATTTATAAAGGCTTGGGTGGTACTTATTGTAAATACACCTTGGGCAAAAATTGTTTAGTTACAACATGGTAGGTGAATCAAGACGAAAAAATGGTGTGGTCACATATAGGATGAATTCCTTCCAAGATTTGGTTCATGAAGGAATGGGATGGATTTTTTTCAAGCTCATTGGGTCAGGGAAGGATAAGATAGATTTCTTCCAAGTTCAATGGTTCACGAAAGGATAGGATGGAATTCTTCCAAGCTCATTAGTTCATGAGGGTAAATAATGGATTTTTTAAAAAGTTTATTGGTTCATGAGGGGATAGGATGGAATCCTTCTAAGCTCATTTGTTCAAGATAGAAGGGAACATTTGTTTGGAGGAAGGAACAAGGAAAGGATTTGTTTGCAACCTTGCCAAGGAAGGGAATGTCTCTATGTCTATATGTGTTTTTATTTTGTAATTTTCATCCCTTTTTTATTATTAAAAAAGGGCACTTGAGATTTCAAGGTGAGAAACTAGAGCTTGGGTGATAAGAAGATTGTTCATTGATTGTAAGAAGTTATTTGATTGGTGAAATAGCTTTTAAATTTTGTACTCAAAAAGGTCGAACTCATAGATTCTTTTCAAAATTGGAACAATAGTAGAAGATAACATAAAGCAAATGTTCACAAAGTTGTATCATTGTTAGAATTGTTGGGAGGGAAATGCAATTGTTGGAACTAGAAGGGGCCCTTGGGTTATTTTCCATCGCGGTAATAAACTAGTTTGTTATCTCAAGAGCATGATTGCTTCTTACAACAATGAGATAAATCAAAACTTCTTATGTGCATTGCCCTTGTTGTTAACTATTTGAAAAAAAAAGATTGTCAAGTTTGGAATTTGTATGAAACAAATTTTGGTCTTTTAAGCAAGTGAATGTCGATTGTCACTAAATTTTGAACTCATCCTTTCAAATGGTGCATGGTAGACTTTGGTTTTATAATTTAGTCATGAAATTATAAATGCATTTAGTAGAGAACGTTAGGGTTCCATTGAGACAATGCTTGTAAGTTTTGGAACTAACTTATGTGCTTTTGGCCATGGGGGCTTAATACAAGGAAGATGGTCATTTTGCATTTCAATTGTTTTTACTTGTTGGTTGTATGGAATTTGAAATCTAATGGTAGGAAAAATTTATTATCCTTGGATTTGGCATTCTTTATTCCATTTTTTGAATACTTTATTTTTCTTGTACTTATTTTACATGGTGTTATTTATAATAACCTAGGTAGGTGGTAATTATGTTATAGAGCAAAATTATTGCCATTAGTTTCAATTAATCTTTCTTTTATCTTAGGGTGGGATTTTCCCATTATTATATATTTGATGATGGTAGGTTTAAGCATGTAGGAGGTGATTCTACGATAGGGCAAAATTATCATCCTTAAAAGGTTTTTTGTCTAGGTAATCATAACATACAACTTTGTTAACTATTTTTTGAATAGTTTTAATACAATATTATAGTGTACTAATAGTTTTTTAAGTTTCTATATTTCTATTGACATTACCATTAGGAAGGGTGGTAATTGTCAAAACCGTTGTTCTAGCCTATTTACACTACCCCACAATCAATTACAACCTTATAATTCAAAGATCGAAGGTAGCTATAGGGATCTTAATAAATTTGGGTTCTAAAATAAAATTTACTAGATGTGCCATGCATTAATTTGGCCACATATATAAATTTTAGGTCGTTGAAAGTAGATGACCAAGATAGTTTTTGTCATAAATATTTTGCCATATGGCATGCTACAATTCACCCACATGTACAAATCCCAAGTTGTTGAAAATAAATGGTGAGGATTTCAATTTTTATTATAATATTTTATTTATTCAAAATTCAATAAAATTTGCAAATGGTGTGAAATAATCTTCCTCCATGTACAAATCTTAAACTATTAAGAGCAAATGACAAGGATTTTTAATTATTTTAAAATTCAATAATTTTGCCACATGGTGTTTTTCAAGTTGTTACCATTCTAGTCCCAAGTAGTCACAAGTAATCACAAGTAGTCACATTTTTTCATTTTCATGGCAACTAGTATATGTCCGATCAACAAATGAAAGCATATCCATTCATCATATATTAGTTCCTTGGACTATGTTGACCTCACCACGAATTTCATCATTTCCAACTATTTATCACATGCAACTTGTTGAAAGTGATTAATGGGATGCTAATTGAAATAGTTACTTGTGATTAAAAAATATTCACAAATTTAAGTTGAAATAATACAAATAATTTCTTCTAATGTATTACAATGATTAAATTTTTCTCCCTACCTAATTTGTCATTGCAACCACGATGGCAAGATTATTGATATAAAGCCATATTTGTTTTGTGTCAATGGATGGCAATGTTATTGCCAAGGACAAAAGGAAAGAGAAAACAAAGGTGTAGGTTTGGTCCACCAATCAATGGATAGCAATGTGGGAAAAAAAAGAAGAATTTTTTTTTGCTTACTTATTTCCCCACTATGCTCCAATAACAACTAATACAATTGTTTTCCATTAAAATTTTAACTCCTTGAATCCCAATGATTGCAATGGAAAATTTATAAATATAGATCCATGTTGTTGTATGAGTGGATAAGTTTGGCCTAGACATATAAAAAATAAATAATAAACATTTTAAAATAATGTTATAATTTCTTGTGGTCACCATGGATGGCTTTAACATGAGCCCCCCAAAAATGCCATTTTCTTGCCTTTCATTACACATGTGTTCACCTCTTTGGGTTGCTACAAAGAAAGGATAAAAAACAAGTAAAAATGTAAAGGTTTACTACCTTCTATTGTTCTTCAATTGTAGCTTCCCATTTTGGTGTTTAACTTTTAAAATATGGATCTTGCTTTTGTTAGTAAAAGCATAGTGGGTAGATCATATATAAACCTTCACTCAATGTCCAGCTTTATGAAAAAATATCAAAACAAATTTCTTGATGTTTTTTGAAATCTCTTCATATGTTAATCACAAACCAAAAAAATGATCCACATGATAACATGACATTTAAATAATACAACACAATGAATTTCACGGAAATCATGTTTTGGGGCTACACAACAAAGGACAATATATTGAAAAAATATTTTCTTTTTGTTCATTTCCAAAGACTTGGTCAAAAATCAAATACATGTGCATATATGAGAACCAAATTATTCTTTGATTTGAATTGATGATTCTTTGGCACTTAGAATTTGACCATATTAGATTATGAATGTCATAGAATCCTTCAAGTTCTTGAATCTTGACATATGCATGAAAGGAGTTTAAAGTACTATTGTATGGTTATTTGAATTTTCAAAAAACTATTAATTAATGTTTTCTTAGTAGTTTACGATTAGAGACCTACCAATTCCAATTCTTTGAAAGAAAAATCAAAATCCTAGAATTTTGGTCTCTTTTAATCCAAAAAACTTGAAGAATTAAAAAAAATCATGAAAATAAATAACTCAAAAATGATATTCATTTTTTTCCCAAAAACTTTTAGAACTATGGTTATATATCAAAATTGAATTTTTGATTATTTCGAAAAAAATGTGATTATGAATTTTAATAATCGTCCAAATAGCACTAGGGGTCTACTATTGCTTCTTTTAACCATTGAACATTTGTTTAGACACATCAAAACTCTTTAGATAATCTTGACCACCCAACTATAACATGTATAGTAGATATTAACCAAACATTACAATGTTATTACAAAGAAAGTTGTGTCTACATAAACTACCACAGGGTAATGAAAAAGAATAGTAAATTGATGAGTCCTAACTAATTATTAGTTTTGGTTGTGAACTACCTTAATTATAAATGAACCCAAAAACAAATTATCATTCATGGAATTGCATTATTTCATTTTTGGCATATAATTAAGAACCTAAGCACCTTAAGTTCCTTAAAATCTTATGCCTAATATATTTATGTGGCATGTTCAACTTTGAATACCCAAACAAATGTAGTTTTTTTGAAACCATCAATTGGTTGATAGATGTAGGTAGCTCCTTCAACTCAAAACACCCCGACAAATCGAACTCTTGCAAAGCGGTCAATTGGCCAATAGATGTAGGTAGCTCCTTCAACTTAGAACACCATGACAAATCCAACTTTTGCAAAGCCATCAACTTGCCGATAGATGTAGGTAGCTCTTTCAACTCAGAAAACCTTGACAAATTCAACTCTTGCAAAGCTGTTAATTGACCGATGGATGTAGGTAGCTCTTTCAATTCAAAGCACCCCGATAATTTGAACTTTTGCAAAGCCATCAATTGGCCAATAGACATAGGTAGTTCCTTCAATTTAGAACACTGCCACAAAATCAATTCTTGCAAAGTTGTCAATTGGCCAATAGATATAGGAAGCTCCTTCAACTCATCACACTGCGATAAATACAACTTTTGCAAAGTTGTCAATTGGCTGATAGACATAGGCAACTCCTTCAACTTAGAACACCATGACAAATCCAATTGTTGCAAAGTCGTCAATTGGCCGATAGATGTAGGTAGTTCTTTCAACTCAGTACAATATGACAACTTCAACTTTTGCAAAGCTGTCAATTGGCCAATAGATGCAGGTAATTCCTTCAACTCATAACATTGAAACAAATATAACTTTTGTAAAGTCGTCAATTGGCCGATAGATATAGGTAGTTCCTTCAACTCAGTACAATATGACAACTTCAACTTTTGCAAAGTCATCAATTTGCCGATTGATGTAGGTAGTTCCTTCAACTCAAAACATTGAAACAAATACAACTCTTGCAAAGTCATTAATTGGCCTATAGATGTAGGTAACTCCTTCAATGTAGAACATTCATATAGATTCAACTTTTGTAAGGCTGTCAATTGGCCGATAGATGTAGGTAGCTCCTTCAACTTAGAACACCATGACAAATCTAATTTTTGCAAAGCCATCAATTGGCCAATAGATGTAGGTAGCTCCGTCAACTCAGAAAACCATGACAAATTCAACTCTTGCAAAGCTGTCAATTGACCGATAGATGTAGGTAGTTCTTTCAATTCAAAGCACCCTGACAATTTGAATTTTTGCAAAGCTATCAATTGGCCAATAGATGTAGGTAGTTCCTTCAATTTAGAACATTGCCACATAATCAACTCTTGCAGAGTTGTCAATTGGCCAATAGATGTAGGAAGCTCCTTCAATTCGTCACAATGCGACAAATATAACTTTTGCAAAGTTTTCAATTGGCCAATAGACATAGGTAGCTCCTTCAACTTAGAACACCATGACAAATCCAACTCTTGCAAAGTCGTCAATTGGCCGATAGATGTAGGTAGCTCCTTCAACTTGGAACACCATGACAAATCTAACTTTTGCAAAATTGTCAATTGGTCGATGAGTGTAGGTAGTTCTTTCAATTTAGTACAATATGACAATTTCAACTCTTGCAACGCTGTCAATTGGCCGATAGATGTAGGTAGCTCCTTCAATTCAAAGCACTGAAATAAATACAACTCTTGCAAAACCATCAATTGACCAATAAATGTAGGTAGCTCTTTCAATTTAAAGCACCATGACAAATCCAACTCTTGCAAAGCCGTCAATTGGCCAATAGATGTAGGTAGCTCCTTCAACTCAGTACAATATGACAATTTCAACTCTTGTAGAGCCATCAATTGACCGATAGATGTAGGTAGTTCCTTTAACTCGGTACAATGTGACAACTTCAACTTTTGCAAAGTTGTCAATTGGCCGATAGATGTCGGTAGCTCCTTCAACTCATCACATTGTGACAAATACAACTTTTGCAAAGTTGTCAATTGGCCGATAGATGTAGGTAGCTCCTTCAACTTAGAACACCATGACAAATCCAATTCTTGCAAAGTCATCAATTGGCCGATAGATGTAGGTAGCTCTTTTAACTCAGTACAATATAACAACTTCAACCTTTGCAAAGCTGTCAATTGGCCAATAGATGTAGGTAGTTCCTTCAATTCAATACAATATGACAATTTCAACTCTTGCAAAGCCATCAATTGGCCAATAGATGTAGGTAGCTCCTTCAATTCATAACATTGAAACAAATACAACTTTTGCAAAGTCGTCAATTGGCCAATAGATATTGGTAGCTCCTTTAACTCAGTACAATATGACAATTTCAACTCTTGCAAATTCATCAATTGGTTGATAGATGTAAGTTGCACCTTCAATTTAGAGCAGTCATACAAATTCAACTTTTGCAAATCCGTCAATTGGCCAATAGATGTAGGTAGCTCCTTTAACTCAGAACAATTCGACAAATCCAAGTTTTGCAAAGTCAATAATTGGCCAATAGATGTAGGTAACTCCTTCAACTTAAAACACCTTGACAAATCTAACTTTTGCAAAGTCGTCAATTGGCCGATAGATGTAGGTAGCTCCTTCAACTGAAAACACCTCGACAAATCCAACTTTCGCAAAGCCATCAATTGGCCAATAGATGTAGGTAGCTCCTTCAACTTAAAACAATCCGACAAATCCAAGTTTTGCAAAGTTGTCAATTGACCAATAGATGTAGGTAGCTCCTTTAACTTAGAACACCTCGACACATACAATTGGTGCAAAGTCGTCAATTGGCCAATAGATATAGGTAGCTCCTTCAACTCATAACAATATGACAAATCCAAGTTTTGCAAAGTTGTCAATTGGCCAATAGATGTAGGTAGCTCCTTCAACTCAGAACAATATGACAAATCCAAGTTTTGCAAAGTCATCAAGTGGCCAATAGATGTAGGTAGTTCCTTCAACGTAGAACAACCTGACAAATCCAAGTTTTGCAAAGTTGTCAATTGGCAGATAGATGTAGGTAGCTCCTTCAATTGAGAACACCTTGACAATTCCAAGTTTTGCAAAATTGTCAACTGGCTGATAGATGTAGGTAGCTCCTTCAACTCAAAACAATCCAACAAATCCAACTTTTGCAAAGTCGTCAATTGGCCAATAGATGTAGGGAGCTCCATCAATTGTGAACATTTATACAAATCCAACTTTTGCAAAGCTGTCAATTGGCCAAGAGATGTAGGTAGCTCCTTCAACTTAGAACACCATGACAAATCCAACTCTTGCAAAGTTGTCAATTGGCCGATAGATGTAGGTAGTTCCTTCAATTCAGAACACTTCAACAAATTCAACTTTTGCAAAGCTGTCAATTGGCCAATAGATGTAGGTAACTCCTTCAACTTAGAACATTGTGACAACTTCAACATTTGTAAAACCTTCAGTTGGTCGATACATGTAGGTAACTCATTCAACTCAGAACAATTTGACAAATCCAAGTTTTGCAAAGCTGTCAATTGGCCGATAGATGTAGGTAGCTCCTTCAATTTAGAACAGTCCGACAAATCCATGTTTTGCAAAGCCGTCAATTGGCCAATAGATGTAGGTAGCTCCCTCAACTCATAACACCTCAAAAAATTCAACTTTTGCAAAGCCGTCAATTGGCCAATAGATGTAGGTAGTTCCTTCAACTCAAAACAATTTGACAAATCCAAGTTTTGCAAAGTTGTCAATTGGCCGATAGATGTAGGTAGCTCCTTCAACTTAGAACAGTCCGACAAATCCAACTTTTGCAAAGTCGTCAATTGGCCAATTGATGTAGGTAGCTCCTTCAACTTATAACAATTTGATAAATCCAAGTTTTGCAAAATAATCAATTGGCTAATAGATATAGGTAGTTCCTTCAACTTAGAACACTTCGACAAATTTAACTTTTGCAAAGCTGTCAATTGGCCGATAGATGTAGGTAGCTCCTTCAATTCTGAACATTGGAACAAATCTAACTTTTGCAAAGTTGTCAATTGGCCGATAGATGTAGGTAACTCCTTCAACTTAGAACACTTTGACAAATCCAAGTTTTGCAAAGTTGCCAATTGGCCGATAGATGTAGGTAGTTCCTTCAACTTAGAACACCTTGACAAATCCAATTGGTGCAAAGTTGTCAATTGGCCAATAGATGTAGGTAGCTCCTCCAACTGAGAACATTGAAACAAATGCAACTTTTGCAAAGCTGTCAATTGGCCGATAGATGTAGGTAACTCCTTCAACTCAAAACACCCCGACAAATATAACTTTTGCAAAGCTGTCAATTGGCCGATAAATGTAGGTAGCTCCTTCAACTTAGAACACCCCGACAAATACAACTCTTGCAAAGCCGTCAATTGGCCAATAGATGTAGGTAGCTCCTTTAACTTAAAACAATCCGACAAATCCAAGTTTTGCAAAGTTGTCAATTGGCCAATATATGTAGGTAACTCCTTCAACTTAGAACAATCCGACAAATCCAAGTTTTGCAAAGCCGTCAATTGGCGCATAGATGTAGGTAGCTCCTTCAACTGTAAACACATTGACAAATCCAAGTTTTGCAAAGCCGTCAATTGGCCGATAGATGTAGGCAGCTCCTTCAACTCACACCATGATAAATCCAACTTTTGCAAAGTCATCAATTGGCCGATGGATGTAGGTAGCTCCTTCAACTCAAAACACCATGACAAATCCAACTTTTGCAAAGTCATCAATTGGCCAATAGATGTAGGTAATTCCTTCAACTTAGAACACCCCTGCAAATTCAACTTTTGCAAAGCCATCAATTGGCCGATAGATGTAGGTAACTCCTTCAATTTAGAACAATGGGACAAATCCAAGTTTTTCAAAGCTGTCAATTGGTCAATAGATGTAGGTAGCTCCTTCAAATTATGACATTTTGACAAATCAAGGACATGTAAATGGAAACAATGAACCAAATCATTTGGCAACTTTTCTATTTTGGATATGTGAAGACATAGCCAGTGTAAGCATTGTACATTTTGTTGTTGGATAAAATCTTCGACAAATTTTGGTGTCATTTCAATCATTTTGAGCAATCTGAGGCTAGGAAGTTCCAAATTTTTGAATAGTGATAAAGGCAAGTCTTGATTACCATTTAAGGAAATTCCTTCCAATTTTTGGGCCACCTATAAAATGCAAGATTATAATTTGTTAATCATCATAAATTAATAATAATAACACACAATTTTTATTTTCCAAAGAAAATTTTGATTAACCTTTTATTGTATTTTAAATATCCATCCAAATTCATGTTACATTAAAAAACATGATTCAAATAAAATTTTATCGCCACGGGGAATTGTGATAATTACCTCTTTATGTTGCAGACATTGGAAACTTTCTTTTTTTGAATCCCATAATCGATTCTTTTGTTCATATGTTGCAATTTTTCGACCCATGTCCCGTAATTGGTCATGCATGATTAGGTTTCCATTTTCACTTGATTTCACAAGAGATCTATCTTTCAAGTTTTGCAAACCAAGTTGAGGGGATGAATGAGAATCCCATATTTGAATAACCATTTGTTCATTCAAACCACAAAAATAACAAGCAATATCCAAAAACATGTTGCATTCAGTGGGTTGCAAATCTTCATAAGAAATTTTCAAGCTCTTCCAAAGCTTATCATTCTTACCCCCATCCAAAGCTTCAGCATTACGTAGTCTTTGCAAGGCATCCTTCCAAATCTCCAATCGTTGTTTGGTGTGCAAAAACCCACCCATTACTTCAAGGCTTAAAGGAAGCCCATCACAAGCTTGCACGATTTCATAAAAAATGACCTCAAAACCTTCTTTGACTACCTTTGTATTGCGAAATGCTTGGAATAAAAAAAGTTCTTTTGATTCTTCCATGTCGAGTGGTGCCACATCCATTTTTCCATTTTCATTTACATGACCTTCCAAAATTTGCCAATTGCGACAAGTCACAATTACATTACTATAAATTATTTCGCTTTGTTTACCTTCGATAGTAAGAACTTGTAAGGCCATCAAGTTTTCTGTAGTACCAACATCATCTACAACCACTAATACTTTTTTAGAGATCATACAATTTCTTATAGAATCAAGAGCATTGTCATTGATGTCTTCTTCCTTTGTCAATTTTCGACCACACAAATCCTCCAAAAGTTGGTTTTGAACATCTTCAATTCGTTTTGATTTCACATCCTCCAAGAAGCTAAATTTATCATATTTATGGTGGAATAAATGATAGACCTTCTTGCTCAAAGTGGTTTTTCCAATACCACCCATTCCAACCAAACTCACGATAGGGACCTTTTGTAGCAAGTTGTTGATATCATTTGCTTTTCTTTCCAACCCCACTTCACATTGTGGTAGTATTGGAAGTTGCATTGATTTCTGCCACAATTCGTATATGGATCAACATTGAAGTCAACAAAACGATTTAAAATTGTACACAAACATGAACATAAGCCATTTTATTTTATTGAGAGATACAATATTCAAATAATCCCATGATAATGTATATTTATTCATTTTAGATATTTTCAAAGATTTAAAAACATTTAATCTTCATAAATTATTTTTTATCATTTCTTTGAAACAATGACAATTTGAATGAAAATTGTAATTTATTTTATACCTTTAAACAAACTTTCAAACACTCCACCATTTTACTATAGTTTATGTGGTCCTTTGTGCATGGTTGGCAAATAGTCAAATGAGTGGCATCTTCAACTTTGTAATTGTTATTTCTTGACAATCGTTGAGCTGATGCATATGGCACTAGAACTTCCTGCATGTGTCAAAAAGTTTGTTAATTAGCGGGATGAAAGATCTCAACAATGTATTGATTTTTTCATGATGTTCAATTTGATAACTTTGCAAATATCCATTAAAAAAATGAAGATATCGGTTTGAGATTCAAAATTTTGAATTGTTATTCAAATCTTAGTAAACCATGGAAATACCATGTGATTAAAACATTACTAAAAAAGATGGGAATCATTTCTCTATGTGCACCATTCTAGCAAAAATCTTCAAAACGTATTAATGATAAGTCCTTAGTTTTTATCGTAATTAAATAGAATCAATTGAACACAATTTTCAAGCATTCAAAACAATATAATATTCAAATTAATTGGAATAATGTCAAAGGTCATTGAGTCTTTAAAATGTACCCCCTTTTCATTAAGAGGTTTTCCTTCAGCAAAGGCATAGATGTTGACGTTTTCTTCAATGGCATCATCAAAATCCACTGTAAGTTGTTCCATTTGACGATTGAAAGATTCAATATTGTTTAATAAGCTCGGTTGTGCTTTGATTAACTTCTTGTTGATTGAGTTCATTTCTGGAGATTGTGAAACAAAATATTCTAATAATTCTCTTGGACCACCTGTGTGGGGGACACCATAGAAAATTGTCCCTTTAAGGTTTTCAAGAAACCTTTTGCAATTTGTCATTGTTATTTTTTCATATTGATTTGTGACCTTTTGAGAGATGCATTTGTGCACATCAACCACCAAACTTTTGAGTACAAGACCACCAAAGCTGTAACCAACCAATACAATTGGAGCAATCCAAAGGGTCGCATACCTACATGTATACAACAAAAAGGTGTTATCATTAACTTGTAAAATATCAATACTTCAATGTGTCATCAAATGGGAAGTGCAACCCAAACAATATTATATACATGTTAAGAAAAATAGGTGTGCTTTTGTAAATCATACATAAATTGTCAATAAATAAAAATGAAACATAAAAAATTTCTAGAAATGTTCCAAAAAGATGTTACATTATATATATATAATTTTCAATTTTCTATGTATACATATATTTCATATAAAATTTGATTTGAATCCTTAAAAAATGAAGCCTTAAAGTTATGGTGGGCATTGTTGTACCTTGGATTCACCACCAAACTTTGAAGAAGGTTTCTACCAATTTCTGTCACATCCTCATGAACATTAAAAATATTGGTATTGTATGACAAAGAAAGGATTTGGACATTGTTTCCGATGTCATTAGGTAACCACCTTTCTGGCCAAAATATATTTTCTTTTCCATTGGTGGGGCTTGATGTCCATGTTTCTTTCCACGCAAGCCCGATTTTATTCCCAGGAACAATGCCATGAAAGAAAATGATGACCAAATCTGGATGTTTTAAAATGTCATCATTGGGATAAACATTATGCACTGGTATGATCTACAAATGGCAATTAAACAATATCAATACAAATTGTCAAAAAAATCCAATTTTCTTATTTCTAGATATAACATCATACTTCTAGAAGCTATTTAATTTTTAAAATTTCCATTATAGATTTAAAAAAAATTAATTAAAAAAAAAGTTAGTTGCCAAAATTTGATGAATGAGTTTAATTCATTATAGTTTGAGAGTTAATTTATAAACATTAAATCCAACCAATACTTTACATTCACATTAATATGGCAACACATATTAAAAAAAAAACCCCCAAAATTGAATTCATAGCCAATGAACTTCATTGAATGATTTTCAAATTTGAAGCCCATGTAACGTTTACCATTGCTTAAATTTGACAAATGAATGACAACATTTTACATTTAATAGTTTGATATAAATATCAAATCCACATCTTTTCATTACTCCTGATTTAAATTAGTTTGAATATAAAACAACACATAACCTAGTTTAATACGCTTGTTTAAAAGATTCCAAAGAAGATAGTGAAAACTAATAGTTAAAAAATTTGAACTAAAAAATGAAATAAAAGCTAAGAAATGATAGTGAGGGTATTTCACATGTTCAATCACCTATAATAATAACATGGGTGCATGGCAAAGACCAACTTTGGATAAGCTACTATGGAATGGTCAAACCCTTACCCATCATGTTGGGCAAGGCACGAGCTACGTGATGCACTCAACCAAAAAACAAAACCATTCATTAACATTAAAGTCTAAGGTGGCAAATTCAACGAAGTGGTTTTTATTGTTTTGGTTGAAATGATAATATTCTTAAAATCTTGGAACACTAGTTCCCACATTAAAAACATAACTAAATGAGACCAAGATAAATTGAAGTAAAACCAAAGAAGAACCAAGCTCAAAGAGGAAATAAGATGAAATAATAAAATACAATAACAATCATTAAAAATTTACCTCTTGTATTGGGTCAAGCAACGCTAGCCCAAGTGGTGGAGGTGTAGAAACATGTGTTTCAATAGAATTAGGTTCACCAAAGGGTGAAGGATCACAATTCTCCCATTTGTTCAATTCTTGTTCCATCAAATTCACCAATTGATGAAAGGCTTTTTCAATTGTCCTTTTCGATGGGGAAGGTTACGGTGGCATTTGTTCCCCTTGTCTATCCTTAGTCACAATAGATCTTGAGTTGTTGTCAAGCATTGTATACTTTTGATCCAAATCCAAAAGACCTTCTAGTTCCATATTCTAATAATGGGTGACAATCACAATTATTATATATTATCTTGCAACACCACCCCACAAGTAAGCTTCTTGTTCAATACATCAGAACCATGTTTTAACAACAACATAATTATGTTGTTACAAGTTGATGTGATGTCAGCTTGCATGCTTTGAATTGCTATTACATTCAAACTTGATTCTAGAATAACCAATTGTCATGATAGCACAAACTCCACCTTTCCCCATTCAAATGTGTTTTGAAGCCACAAACTTAGTTTTCACATTGTTAGACATATTGGGTTTGGAATAACATGTTAGTTTGCTAAACACTTGCAAGGTCTAAAAATCATAAAAAAGGTTGTGGCATTGGAATGTTCTTCAAAATCTTTGTTGTCCTGTTGCTCCAGTCCAATGAAATATATGTGAACAAATTGGCAAACACTAGGACTGAGTTAGCTTATCTCTAGAATAAATCAAAGTAGGTTCCTCTATGCAAATTTCAGTCATAACACAAACTTCACTTTATGTCCAATATTCTTGATACTCTAGATGTTTTCCAGGACACAAGCCGAGGTTTGGTATCACAAGACACCTTCAAGTTCTCTTTGTTCAAAAGAAACATGTAACAATGAGATGACAGGTAGTACTCTTGTTGTTGATTTGAATCAGCAAGCCCCTCAAATGTATGGGAGGGGATTGGCAACAATAACACCCAGTGAACCAACCTTGAGAAAAATCTCCCAAGACTCTGCCTGCAAAATCTAAGACGAGTGAAAACTACTATGCTCCATAATTTTGTGTGTATGCTGGACTGATGGGCAACTCAAGAGAGCCGAACTTCAGAGAATAGGTGCAAGTGGGCATTGGAGTATGTTGCACTTCACCGTGTGTCAATAAAGAAAACCGGAGCTAGTTAGAGTCTGCCGAGATATCACCAGCCTTTGCGTACCGGACATATATCGCCAGAAAGTGAAATGAAAAAACAAAAAAAAAAAAAAGGAAAAAATTGTTTTATGCATGTTTTCAGTCCCCAAAAGTGAGAGAGAAAAAAAGTAAAAAATTGGACATTCACACATGTGGTTTTCATTGTATAGCCAAACATAAAGAAGGGTCATTAAAGCTTTGTGCTTTATTTGTAGTTTGTAGCCAGATTTGACTAAATCTGCGTAGGGACGATTGACACTTTTTATTCATCTTCCAAGTTCCAATGAATGATCGCCACTCTAGCTACAAACAGAAATGCCCAAAAAATAAAAAGACACTGGTGAGTACTCACTTCTGGACTTTCGTGCAGCTTACGTTACTGCAGAAGTATATGATTTGCTCATGCATGTAGCGTACTGGGAGCTGTCTGCCTGATCACCAACCTCAAGCCCGTGTCGTGCCACGCCCCATACTTTGCTGACTTTTTCTGCCGTCGTGATGTCATTATCTGCTGTCATCATCTATTCAAGCAGACCGGCATCTTTGGTAAAGACAACTCAGCTAGTTAGAGTCTTCCACGGTACGCAAACCTACGGATTCCCTCTCGCAATTTCTGGCAAATAGATGGATGATGCCCAGACAAAAAAATTGGCTCCTGTAATACACACTTTCCTCCTGTAATGGACACTAACAGGCATAATCTTGGCCTGTTAGTATCCATTACATGGCCAAAGCGTTTATAATAATACACAAATTTTTTGTGTTTCTGCAATAAGGACCCGTTGCTGATGTACTGTCGTCCAAAGAAGTTCCTGCCGGCTTGCTGACATCTGTCCAGTGTACTGTTGGAGTCTGAGGTGTGGGTAAGGCCTGCACAAGTTAGGGCATTATTCTTACACAACTTGAGGGTGTGCCTTACTTTTTGGCATGGGATGAACCCTCCAAATAATGTTGCAATATTCTTACACAACTTGAGGGTGTGCTGACTCTTTTGACCTTTTGAGTCAGTATAGTACGGAGGGGTTCGATCCAGGGTGATGGCTCACTCTTATGCGACTTCTGGGTCCCTGGGAGCACAAAAGGTCCTGTGTTCAAACCGGATGGTGTGCAGGGGAAAGTCCCGCCACTGAAACTCTGGCAATGAGCTTGACTTGGGGGTGCCGTTGGCTTGTCAGATCGGGTGTGCTGTTTGTGCGTCCAATTTATAAAACATATTTTATTTTTTCATTTATAGAAGTTGGTGAAAGCAATTTCATAAGAGTTAAATGGAAAAGGTTGTTCCTGTTTTGCTTTGCATGTCAGCTTGCTTATGGTCAGGTCACATGCAAGCTGTTTAATCATTATTTTCTGAAGGTTTGCCAGTCAAACAATTCGAGGATAGTCAAAACATGGTGGAGTTGCGTTCATATGTGCAATGAACTGCTCTGTCAGAATCTCATCCTTCTACCAGCCACAAATAGTAAATCCTATGTTAAGAGCCCCTGGTAGACTAAATGAAAAAACTTGTAAGAAATAAGCTAACTGCTAATAACCAGTTTCATGATTGTCAGCTGTAAGTGAATGTGTAAATGCTGAACTGTTCAAATCTAGTGTGTGGGGTGTGGGGGGGGGGGGGGGGGGGGGGGGGGTGAACGCTTGAGAAACTATGGAATCTCTCAATCTGGGTAGTCCAGCAGTTGATTTTATCTCACATACGAACCGCTCCTCCATGACTACATTCCAGAAAATAGTGATTAAGCAACTTACATGTAACATGACCCTTAGGTTGCAGGAGTCAGTTTAAGTTCACAGAACTCAGAAAAGCAACATACACCCATAAGTTCTAAGGCTAGCTTCACACTAGGGGTCCAGATGAAGAAACCTCTGGCTCAATTTAAACTCTCTAGTCTGATTTCTTGTGATCAGTAAACAAAATTAGAGTTGGTGAGATTTCTGTCTCAAAGATATTCCATCTATTTTAAAACTGGGGAGAAATTTGGGCACCTGTTTTGAAATTATAACCAAAAATTAGTCAAGTAAGTTAGCTACCAAGCAAGACTCCAAGAGGATTTCAGGAAGCCTGTCTTCCTGGAGAACATTCATATACCTTAGCACTAATTATATTGTTTTCAGAAATGTTGATTTTTTTTCAGAAATAATTTTTTCTACAGGAAAAAAAAAGAATCTGATGGAATATTTGAGAATACATCACTTATCAAAATGGAATCCTTGAAATTAATTAGTTATTCGACAAACATGTTTGGAGATGGCCAAGATACTATGGTATTTGAAAAGAACAGGGCTGCTGATTATGGGTGCTGAAACCTTAGCACTCAAACTGGCGAACCTTGAATCCCACAGGGTCATAATTTATGGGTAGGTGACACCTTAAACCCCCAAGACTAAAAGTTCCAAGTTATATAATCTTACTTTTGTCATGGAATAAAATGTTGTCTAGTTTGCGTTGCAATTTCTAATGTGTAAAGTGCCTTTAGGTGGTAGAATAAAGTGTCCCCTATATTTCAATTTCCAAGGTATAGAATAATGCATTGCACTACAATTTTGAAGTAATAATGTGTTCAATGCAGCGCACTTCACAAATTTCATGGCAGTCATTTTGTAGGTGCGACTGGGGTATTTACTGGCAATCACAGCATGCCACCCACTTGCAATGAAAGGTGCCTTTCATCATGAGTACACATAAAAGGGTATCCTTCCCCTTTACAAGTTCTCTCTCTATTAGACACTTGGTGCAAAGAATAGAATAAGTACCCCCAGTTTATGATGCCCAGGTTGAAAATGGTGCCACAAGAAATAAAAGTCTCATGCGGCTGTCTAACACGAACGGGTTTAGGACCGAAGTTATGAAAGATTATTACATAACTATGGAATCTATGTTTTTGGTTGTAAAACTATACTTCCACCCTTCTCTTGGCTATGCAAACCTC
>Ga0209208_10002499_pt1 | contig 26390 bp, 15 predicted proteins | sample S1TSphfallax_3_FD_187694 | JGI IMG/M metagenome (GOLD analysis project Ga0209208, IMG submission 187694) | Host-associated microbial communities from peat moss isolated from Minnesota, USA - S1T2_Fd - Sphagnum fallax MG (SPAdes) (version 2) | ecosystem: Host-associated > Plants > Peat moss >...
CCAAATGCCCAATGCGAGGGCATTTTCGATATCTACGCTTCAAGACCTTTCCAATGACACCAAGAACACCCCAATGCGAGGTGTTTTGGGTCCTGCTGTCGAGCTCTAAACATTCGGGAGTCCCGGGGGACTCCAAATCCCCAACTTTTCCAAGTGTTGGGCTTCACCCCCACACTTGGCCAAGTTAGGGTTGCGACATGAAATGTATTTGTTGAATTTTTTTTCATACAATACCTTTTGTCATTTGCGATTAATTTATCACATGCGACTTGTCTTAGGCGACTAAAGGGATTTTAGTTACAAAATGTCTTTTGCAACTAAAATTTAGTCGCAAAGACTAGTCGAAAATACATGTTTTTCTTCTAATGAAATAAAGGTTTTATACCTTTACACAAATATTTCATATTCAATCTTTCTTTGTAGTTTAATTTTTTCATACCCATATGCGAATAATGCATTAATTCCCCACAACCAGTGTGGGTTTTATGGCCTAAGGCAGGTATTGCATTTTCCACTTCTCAAACAATGTGTATTAATTATCATTATGTGGGTATTGCTACATGGGGTTTTCAGACATTGTGGGTTTAAGGTACAATCCGAGTATTGCATATGTGAACATTTTCAATGATGGAATGTTTAATATCTCAATGTGGGTATTGCCAAAGTTTGTTTTAGTATATGGGTTCATAATGCAAATATTGTACGTTATGCACATTGGAACAATAGGTATTTTATATCATGATATGGGTATTGTAATGGGAATTCCAAATCACAAAATCGATTTTAAAGGAACCATGTATGTATTACATTTTGGGTTTTTGTTCAATGATGAGTGTTTATAGAATTATAAATTCTCTTGGTGCAAAAATTTGTCCCACTTCCTTCAATCATGGGAAGGGTTCCAAAGCCCCATTCCATTCACTTCCAAAACCCCACCAAATCCCCTTTCTCAAACAAGGACTTGGTGTGGAGGTCCGGGATACGCCATGGAGGGCAAAATAAAATGACCATTTAATTTGCTTATGTTCCATATGCTCGCATCTCAAAATTCTTAGAAGGTGAACATGAAATATGAGCACCCTTATGGAATGGAATGTTTACAAAAACTTTTTAAGCCAAACGGGATGTCAAACAACCAACTATCAAAAACCACCTTTGGCATACGTGGTAAACATGTATGTCATTAACCTTTCTAATTTTTTAAATTCATATACCAAAGATGTAATCATTTATGTTTTGAAAGTTTTTTGGTCTAGGTATTAGTGCGGATATGGACTGAAGGATTATTAGGAAAACTCAACCCCAATTCGATCTATTAAACATGACATTTAGTGTCATTCTCAATCAAACATCTATACACATGACTTGATGTGGCTGAGATCACAATTTTTCATAAGGTCCATACACGGATTGATGGGTCATTCGCACATGGTGAACATGACTTGAAATCCATTTTTTGTATGTCTCGTTATGTTGCACACATGTCACAAGTATTGAAGGACCACATATGGGCCCAATTAAGCTTAGGTTACATGACTAAACAAATATATCATAAACATAAAACAATTTGGTGGGAACGTGTGAATGTGGGTCAAAGCATGACATGAGATGATTTCATTTGGTTTCAAGACATTGCATATTTGGATCGGAAACATAAGAAAAAGAGTTGGTGTTTACACACCAACCTTGCAATTTCAATTTGGTCTTAGGTTCTCCAACATCTGGAAGATGTGTTTTTTTTCCAAGATGTTGGTGAAATCATCGGGACTCAAGTCCCATTCACCATAGGTATTCAAACAGTAACTCAATGTGAGTCCATGCTATCATATGGTCACAATGGTGCCATTTCTATGGATGCCAACACACGATTATACTTAATTTTAACTTTCTTTAATCTCTTTCCTTTAGCCATTACAACTTTCAACATTAAAAAAACCACCATTTCATTGTTAATTTTCAATTTTAATGAATTAAACCAAAAGGACTAAAGAAGAAGGAAATAAAATAAAATGAAAGAAGGTGACGACAATTTATTACCATTGCCTTTTTCATAGCAACAATAACATCACCACATGAAAAGGTGATGACATTGTTGTCATCACCTTCTTCGTAATTAAACTATTGAAAAAAACTAAGGTAGTTGTTGTCACCTTTTTTTGTAGCAAAGCCATCGAAGAAGGTGATGGAAGCTATCATCACCATCTTATTTTTCTCAAACACAAAGAAGGCAACACAACCTTTGCTATTGTAACACCACCACATAAGAAAGCAAAGAAGAAGGTGACAACAACTACCGTTGCCTTTTTTTTCATCTTTACAAGACCTAGTAGAAATAAGGCCTGGCAAAAACAAGACTTGGTAGAGAAGAAGGCGACAATGTTGTTGCCTTCTTCTTCATCCATATAAGATTCGGTAGAGAAAAATAAGGTGATGGCAATGTCACCTTTTTCATCAGCTTTATAAGACTCGGTAGAGAAGAAGAAGAAGGCGATGATAGCTCCCATCATATTTTTCTTCATTTCTACAAGACCCGGTAGAGAAGAAGAAAATGACGTTACGACAATTGCCGTCACCTTCTTCTTCATCTTTACAAGACCCTGTAGACAAGAAGAAAGTGACAGTGGTTGTTGTCACCTTCTTCTTCATCTCAACAAGAATTGGCACATAAGAAGAAGAAGGCGGTTGTCATCACCTTCTTCATCAACTCTACGAGACCCATTAGAGAAAAAGAAGGTGATAGCAACCATTGTCGCCTTTTTCTTCATTTCTAGAAGATTTGACAGAGAAGAAGAAGGTGATGGTAGTGCCGTCACCTTTTTTTTTTTTGCAACACCACCTCCACGAAATAAGACAACGGCGCATTGCCATTGTCTTTTTCTTCACTGAAACACCACTTTTTCGTTGCTATAACAATACCATAGAAAAAAACCAGAAGGGGAGGTAGGTAGGAGGGGGGTGGAGGTAGGTAGGAAATAAAAAACGTTTTTTCAAGCAAAAAAAAAGAAAAGAAAACACATTGAAAAAAAAAATGTAGAGAAGGGAAGGAGCTTACCTTTCTTTTTTCGTTTCCGCATTTGGGATGAAACACTCTTTGGGCCTTCTTCTCTCCATGTTTCTTTAGCTCTTCACGTTCCTGCAACGTTGAGCTCTCCACCTTTCTTGTGAAGTTCTGTGCGGTTGAAGTTCGGGAGGTCGCAAAGCTCTGTGCAGTTCAAGCTTGGGAGGCTACGAAGCTTTGTGCAACTCAAGCTTGGGAGCTTTACTAGGCCTTCTCCTCTCCACGTTCCTTTAGTTCTTCATGTTCTTGCAACGTTGACCTCTCCATTGACTTCGCAAAGCTTTGTGCAGCTCAAGTTCGGGAGGTGGCGAAGTTGTGTGTGACTCAAGCTTAGGAGGTCGTGAAGCTTTGTGCGGTTCCAGTTTGGGAGCTTGCGAAGCTCAAGCTGAGGAGGTTTACTAAGCTTTCGAGATGGAGTGAGCAAGAAATGTGATGAGGTAGGTAGGAGGGGGGAGGTAGGAAGGAGAGGGGGGAGTTAGGTAGGAGGGGAAAAGTTTGGGGCATAGAAGGGGGCTGAGAAATCCCTGGGCAGGGGAAGAGGATGGGTTTTTGGTTCATCCCCAAAACGGCTTGAACGGCCTCATTCTCAACTGGTGCATTGGTGGCTGCTGGTTCACTCCAGCCGATGAATTGGTTTCTTTGGGGAAGGTGTTTAAACTGTTTAGATTGGCACACATTGTTTTGGTGTTCAAAGTGTGGACATAGTAAGTAGATGAACAACATCTTATCTATTGGCAGGGCCACAGTGTTTGTGATGCCTTGTTTATACCAGTCCAATGGAGAAAGATGTGACAAAGGACTAAGATTTTTACCCACTGGGCAGGCAAGGTCATGACTTCTGACTGGCAGGAGGATGGTAAATCAGCAATGGGTCCTTCCTTTTTTCCTTGTCTGCCTTTTGGCCCATTGAGAAAAAGATGGATGATGGCCAATTTTTTTTTTGGGGTAATGTTATTCTTTGCTTCCTAGTTTGTATCACATGTCCAAAGTGTATGTAATAAGACACAAAATTTGTGTTTGGGCAGCACCAAGATGTGTCTGGTTATCGCTAGACACATCCTGGTCGGGCAATTGGGCAGTCAGGGAAAAAAGAAGCAGTCTGTAGTTTTGTAATGTCGGCAATAAGGACCCATTCCTGATTTAATGTCCTTTTGCACAGTGTTGCTACAATGCATAAGGATTGGTGCAAGAACACAAGAATTCTCTAGGAATTAACTGAGTACTAAATAATAACCCACCAAGTGTTCTAAATTAAGATTTCCCGATCCTCAAATTTCAGTAAATATTCAAGGTTTAAAGAAAAATCACCAAATTTTACATCCTATTCCAGTAGATTTAGCCAACAATATACTTGGATGCTTAAAAGTTAATATTTCAACATATTTTATTTATAGCAAAATTTGTCTAAATCATCTTTATGAATGACTGTCAATCTGGCTACAATCACAAAAATTTAGCTAACTTGAAGAGAAACTCGTTGTGGGTATAAGGAGGATTCTTTGTATGGTTCTCTCCCTTGACAATTCCAGACAAAATGTTGAGGACCATACCAAGGATTATGCAAAGGTGTCTCGCTGGATTTGTGTTTTTCTGGATCTGTTTAAGAAAAAAGAAAATCATACTCATGGATGATGAAAAATCATGAGCAGATTTTCAATACCTTTGCACCAATTTGCATCCCTTTTTTTTCAATTGAGCCTGAACTCAATTAAATTTGAATTGAACTAGAGATGAAACTTTGCACAAATTTGTGCTACATTTGTACATGGAAAACTTCCTGAGTTTGTGTTACATCTGTGCACAAGAACTTCATGAACAAAGAAATTTCTTCTAGAGATTTGGGTAGATTCTGATACACAGACCGTAGCACTGTGCACACCACTCTGCTTGTCCAAGAGCATGACGGCAAGAAGAAGAGGAGAACCCTAAACATAAGCTCTGGGCATTGTCATATATGACCTACAGTGCAGAGGCTCTGAAGCTTCAGATTGGTCCTCCTCTAGTCATTCACCATGCATAACCTCTCCCTCTTGTTTTTTCTTTTGTACTTCATCCGGACAGAAAGAGGTAAGGTTACGAGTTTTTGTGCATTAACGAGGTTTAGGCTACATGTTTTTCATCCACCTACAAGCTGATAATGATACTTCTCATCCATGGACAAGAGGGTTATGGCTCATCCCTTGAGTGGAGGCTTACATGCTCATCTACAAGCTGGCTATGGGACTTTCCATCCACACTCGGACAAGAGAGTCATGGTGTTGCTGTCAAACATCTGCACATCTACAAGCTGGTTACCGAACTTTTCAGCCATGGACAAGAGGGTCAGAAGCATGCTCTGGAGGTTATGAGTTTTCATCCATTGAGAGGAGGTTTACCCATTTTTTCATCCTTCTACAAGCTGGTTGCAGAACGTTTCAACCACAGCAGAGAGGGTTACAACATGCTCTAAAGGTTACAAATTTTCATCCATGGAGAGGAGGGTTACACATTTTCTCATCCATCCATAAGCTGGTTACGGATCTTTTCAACCACAGACAAGATTGTTACAACATGCTCTTGAGGTCATGAGTTTTCATTCATTGAGCGGTGGGTTACATATTTTTTCATCCATCCACAAGCTGGTTACGGAACTTTTCAACCACAGACAAGAGGGTTACAACATGCTCTTGAGGTTACGAGTTTTCATCCATTGAGAGGAGGGTTACACATTTTTTCATCCATCTACAAGCTGGTTATAGAACTTTTCAACCACAGACAAGAGGGTTACAACATGCTCTTGACGTTACGATTTTTCATCCATTGAGAGGAGGGTTACACAATTTTTTCATCTATCTGCAAGCTGATTATGTGACTTTTCATCCACAGAAAAAGAGGGTTACGGCGTCACTCTCAAACCACAGTGCACTCTCTGTGGCAGGGTGACTGCTCTAACACTTTGCATAACGTGCTACATGATTCTGCCAAAAAAGTCTGCCAAGATGCGAATAATCGAACTCTTTATTCTAGAAAGGCAGCAACCCCACATTTGGAGCGAGTGTCGGAATGACTAAGTAGCTTTGGTAACTCAAGTTTGTACTATGTACCCCCCATTCTCGAGCCTTCTTCGTTGCATTCCAAAACGCTCAAAGCTTCTTCTGAAATCGAAGGAAAACAATGAGATGACATGTAGGGAGTGGGAGGCCGGGATTGCAATGCAGCATTGCTACGAAGAAGAAGAACAAGAAGAAGACATTGCGGTGAGAAGAATCTGGATTGTTTAATGCTGGAAAGTTGCTCATCAGATCTATATGGCACAAGTAGAGAACAAGTAACGAGATCTTGCAATCAGCCGTGGGTTGTGGAATAGGTTTCCAAAGGGAATCCATCAAGAAGCCAAAACCCTAGTGAGTAAGTGAGTGAGTGAGCGCTCAGTCCCGATCTTGGAACTTACTTCGGTTTTTTTTTTTTGGTTTGCGTGACCACAGTGATTAGAAGCTCTAAGTCTGTACATCGTCTGGAGGACCATCAATACTTCTCGTCATATATATTGCACTCGGCAGCATCACAAGATTCATAAGGTATGGTGATTTCTCACTGCTGTGCAACCCTAGGTTCATTGCAATGTAGTTGGGAAGCTGCTAAATCACATGCAAGTTTTGTAACTGTCATTTACATTCATTTGCTACTTTCTGAGTGCAGATAGTTATGCAGATCCATGTGTTTCGCTTGGATTCACCCTCTTCTCTTTTCTGTGATCTATGCTGCTGCTGCTGTTCATTTATGTGTTTCATGTATGTTTATTTCATTTATGAGTGAGAAACTCTTCATGTGCACTGTTACCACTATCATGATTTGTGCCATTTCTTTCTTACTCTCCCTGCACTGTAATCTTCAGATCTGTTGCAAGTCCAGTCTAATAAGTACAGTCAGTCTCACTAGGCCTCCCTCATTGTCAACATCCAAATCATTGAGCTTCAGGAATATTAGCTCCAAAAGCTATAAGCCTTTGACGTCTAATAGATCTGTTTCCTTTAGACTTCAGGATTCTTTCTGCTTTTGAAATCTAGGGTTTCTCAAAGGTGACCTTTTTCATGTCAGGTTGTCAGTCCATCTCTTGAATATGAACTTGTATGCTGCATCTGCTGCTTGTGTATATATATGGTGGCGAGTGATTTTTCTGGTTTCTTCATTCTCTTTTCAACTTCGAAATTTGTTTCTACAGCCTAGCAGATGGGCCCATCCATTGATGGGCAAGAGATGCACAACTATGATCTTGGGTGTGAATCAGTTTTCTGGCAGTAACTGCTGTTGGATTACTTTTGTGTCCTTCATCTATTGCGAAAGTGCTACATAATAGAGTTTGCAAAGTTGTTGCTGGTCTAGGAATTGGATTTCTGCATGGGTCAGTGGTTGTCAGTTGTATCTTCAATCTACGGATTCTGAAACCACACAATTCTTCTTTGTGATGACAAAAGTGTTTGCACTTTAATATCAACTCTGTTGCTACTGCTGGCCTTTCAAATGCATGCAACTGCAATACATTGATGGATCAAAGATAATTGAAAGTCCAGGGTAATGTCAGAGGTGTGTGAATTTGTTTGTTGGCTTTCATGGTTGATTGTCTTGTTGATATGCATGGCAAGCACAGTGTAGAGAAGGAGTGTCACACTGGATCTGGAAGCAGGCACGATCAGGTGCCGTTCCATCAGCAGCAACCTGGAACAAGAAGTTGAGAAGCTTGCAGCTTCAGAGAAAGAGGAGCTTCTGGAAGGCAAGATGAGATCACGACTGCGCAGAGAATCCTTTGCCGAGAAATGTTACCGGTATCGAGGAGTCATACTTGTGGTGTGTGTGCCTCTGGCACTCATCTCAGTAGTTCTGGTATTGATGCCTCGCTCGATTGGCACAAACTCCCTGGTAGGCTATGATGCATTCAATCTCCCTTCCAAAGACATCAAGATTCCTGGAAAAAAGAAGCGGTATGCTGTAGTGTTTGATGCAGGAAGCTCAGGGAGCAGAGTTCATGTCTTTTGTTTTGACAGCCAGACTCAGCTTGTCAAGGTAGGGGATGACCTTGAGCTCTTCAAGCAGAAAAAACCAGGATTGAGTAATTATGCCTCAGATCCAAAGGCAGGTGCAGAATCTCTTCAATCCTTACTTGATGAGGCATTGGGTGTAGTACCCCCTGATCAGCAATCTACAACACCTGTGCGGCTTGGTGCTACTGCAGGGCTCAGATTACTCCCTGGAGATCAATCAAAGGAACTCCTGCAAGAGGTGGATAGATTGCTGGAACAAAGTCCATTCAAGTTTGAGTCGGAATGGGTGAACATTATTGATGGAACACAAGAAGGCTCTTACCAGTGGGTTACAGTGAACTACCTCCTTGGGAATCTGGGTAAAAGCTTTGACCACACAGTAGGGATTGTGGATCTGGGAGGAGGTTCTGTGCAAATGGCATATGCCCTGTCTGAGGAAGATGCTGGCAAAGCTCCCGCAGGAGACAAGAATGAAGAATCATATGTGCAGAAGATCAAGCTCTTGGGTGTTACGTACAACTTGTATGTGCACAGCTACCTGAACTATGGATTATATGCAGCTCGTGCAGAGGTTCTCAAGCTTGTAGAGGATGGGTCTTCCTGCCCTTGCCTCCCCAAAGGTTTCCAGGGGCCTTATAAGTACGGGGATATCACATATACAACACTAGCAAGTGATGAGGGTGGAGACTATGACAAGTGTAAGAGTTTAGTTGTCAAGGCTCTGAATACTGACCGTGCCTGCACACACATGAAGTGCACATTTGGTGGAATCTGGAGCGGTGGTGGTGGTGATGGTTTTAAGAAACTTTTTGTTGCCTCCTTCTTCTTTGATAGGGCTGTTGATGCTGGCATCATCAAGGATGAGTCGGCTTTGACTGCAAAGGTGAAGCCTTTGGACTTTGAAGAAGCAGCAAGGAAGTTTTGTGCCATGGATCTTGAAGAGGAACAAAAGTTCCTTTGTCTTGACTTGGTTTACCAATACTCCTTACTTGTTACTGGCTTTCAACTTGATTCAGAACAGGAACTTACACTGGTGAAAAAAGTGGAGTACAAAGGATCAGCTGTTGAAGCTGCCTGGCCCCTTGGCAGTGCAATTGAGCTTTTATCTGGGCATCAATAGTCAGAATGCTTTTTGTGGGGTTTCCATGGTTAGAATTCTGTAGGCAGGATAATACCATATGTCCATTTTTTTGCAACAGATACTGTTGGTTTCCAGGTGCTTCCTGAACTCTACACAGTATATTCATTTAATATGGCAAGTTATATCTTTTGAAAAGGAAGTTTTTTCTGACGAAGACACAGATGCAGAAGCTGAGGCCTTCAGTCACTATAGGGCAGTGCAATGAGTGTTTCTATGTCATTCTATAAACACTATACTCAGGGAGCTCTCCATGAGTGAGCTATGGACCAACTTTGGAAATAGATTGCAAACCAGTTCTACAGATGGTATGCTTTGGCAAAACCAACTTCTTTGTCGACTAAAACTCTGCAGTTGCCATGACATCTTGAGAGCCTCCAGTGCTGTGTAGAATGTGTTGCAGCTCTTTTATACCAGGATATTGTAATTGACACAAAAACATTCATTCTTTTGTGGTAGTAGACACCTGACAGTGTCTTTCTTTAGATACTCCTCAAATTGTTCGATTCTTCATGATGTAATGTCTTTATTGTAGGGGCTTGGTTTAGGGTTGTCACCTTGGAAATGTTGCAACATGATGTGCATGTTGTTACCTTGAGTTGAATTTGCCCTATTTTTCTATGTCCGAAGAATTCAAATTAGAAACTCTCGGATTGCACTATGGGCTGTAGTACTCAAGATCTCCCTGTTCAATGTAATCCAACAGAGACAGATCTAGACATCAGGAACACTGGAAATCTTCTACCTATCAGTATGCTCGTCTGTGAACTTATCCATGACCAAGATCTGAACTTCAAAGTTCATGGACTCAACTGCGATTTGTAATTTCCTCTCTGATCATGAAGTCACTGTTTGCCAAGCAGACTAATATGCCAGCAACATTTGATTCAAATGACAGAACATGAAGGTCAATGTGGTAGCAGACATTCAAAAACCAGACTATCTATGGTGCGGAGGACGAGGATGCTATCTTTTGCCAGTAGCATTAGACAGTGGGAAAATGGCAGTGCTTGGGCACCCTTAATCCTTCATTGCCACTCATACTTGCAAAGAGCAGAGATAGGAGGAGCTTGCAATTTGAGATGCAGAGAAGTGATAGAGATGTGTGGAATATAATGTTCCCTCTGTTTGGTGACCATTCTAAGACTTCCAGCAGCAAAGCACCTTCTTTCAAGCTGTTGTGTTCCTCACAGTGGCAACTCATATCTTGATAAAGAATCCAAGACTACGGAGTCCCATTATCATGCTTGTTCGACCATGTTGGCTACCCCTAATAAGTGAGCAATGGATATCAGTGGATACAAAGTTTCCCTCAGGAGTCGAGCTTCTCTGCCATTCTAGACAGAGGAAGGCAGTGATGTACTTAAAACAAAAATGGTGATGAACAGTTTTGGAAATAAAAATTTCACTGCCCCAATGGGAAGGCTCAGCATGCACTCAGAGTGCCTTGATTTTTTTTCTTTTGAGTTTTGGGTTTAGGGGGCGGGCGGCGGGGGAGGGGGGCGGGTGGAGGATTTTTTCATTTTTCCTTTGTTCCCAACATGTTCCCTTCAAGTTCCCATTCGGTTCCCAATGTGTTCCCCAAGGGTGTTCCCAATAGCACCTTGCTTTAATCCGGTATGTTTTGCCTAAAGTCTTCCCCTTTTCACCTATATAGGTGGGCCAAGGGGGGAGGCAATCCATCTTTCCATAGAATCTTCTATTTTTGGGGAGTTTCAACTTTTTTTTTTGGTGATGGGCCAATCAAATTGGACATTGCAAAAAATAAATAAATAATTGTGAGGCACCCCTAATTAATTAATCTGAATAGGTAGGGTGTTCTTTGCAAGGGGTATTGGCCCAGGCCAAAAATGGTGACAAACTCTTTTGGAAAGAGAAAATTCATGCAGCCAATGGGAAGGCCCAAGCATGCCCTCAAGGTACCTTGCTTTTTTTCCTTTCAAGTTTTGGGGCAGGGGGAAGGTTTTTTTTTTTTCATTTTTCCCTGGTTCCCATCATGTTCTCACTATGTTCCTCAAGTTCCGAATGAGTTCCCAAACATGTTCTCCATAGCACCTCACTTTTATTCCATAATGCTTTGGCAAATGTTATCCTCCTTTCACCTATATACGTGGGCCAAAGGGAAGGAACACTGTACTTCAAAATTGAACCTTCTATGGGGAGCCTCCATAGTTTCATTTTTTTTGAGTGATGGGCCAATCAAATTGGCTCATTGCAACCAAAAAAAAAAAACTGAACTTGGGAGGCACTTCATCTACAGCCATTTAGAGAAGCCTGTGTTAGATACACAACAAGGCCTAATTTTTGTGTGTTGAATTATCCATAATAGAAATCATCAATGCTAAAATCATAGTCTATATAGGTAGTTATTTTACCATTTTACTCATTGAAATCTTGCTTACATAGAAAGGTTACAAAACAGTTCACATGATTTCTTTTTGTAGCTCACCTTATCATTCTATGGATGAAGTTCCTTTGTGAATGTTCACCTTTCATCCATCGCCATCCATTTCAATGGAAAAAAACATTATGCATCATCATGTCACATTGTCCTGCTTTTGCATGGTAATGTACTCTAGCACCTTTCTTTGTCACACATTATGATCGAATTTGGCTTTAGAGCCAACCCCTTTGCCGGAGTCTCATGTTAGAATCAATTGCAATTTGTACATGCATGTTCTTTTCATTAAAAAATTGTTTCCCAGTTTGATTTCATTGTAGCACTACCAATTTTGATTTTCAATCTACGGTGAAGATCAACCACTCTTGAACATGGTTCTGGAATGTATATTTTTAATTTATTTTCTGCATGGAGAAGGACACATATTTACATTTCTTGAATGAAAAGGCACATATTCTTCCTACAATCCTATCAAAGAATCTTTTCCTGAGTGGTAAAGTTACTTGTCAATTGTATGTGTAGGGTGAGGCCCCAAGGGGACATTCTGCAAATGCAAGGCTTAGGTCAATGTGGTAGCCAATTCAGCCTCTTATTTGGGTATTGCTTCTGCACCCATGGGGTTTCTACCCATCACAAAGCACACTGCCAACATTATAAGAAGACTAAACATCAGTAGACCATAAAGTGGTAGGAAAGAGAGAGTCACCTACTTATCAAGAGGCCTCTTAGTTAGGCCTATCTACTCATTTTGAATAAGCCTTATTAATGTGCATAAGATGCCTCGAAACACACTTAGGGAATTTCTCCAAGTTTGTAAAGACTTGCTCTGATCTTTTTTTATTGTAATTGGAGGGCATGTTACCCAGAGTATTTGTTCCTTCAATGCTGGCAGGGAAACCCCTCAGCCATGGGCTTAACTAGAATCGTGCCCACTCTCAACTTCTGCTTGCCTGAGCCCTTATTCCGGTGAAGCCCGTGACCAAGGGCTTTACTCTACACATAAAATATTGCAAGGGGGTATTTGACACCACCTCACCACATGGAAGATATCTTCATCAGTCAACTAAGAAACCTTTCAAAGTGCAAATACAGCCCTTTTGCAATTTAGGCAAAACAACATTTGTACTTTATGCTATGGAAGGCTTGCTTCTATGGGCCTTACCCCATACTAACTAAAAGGGACCTTTGCCCCCAAAATGGCATTCCATTTAACAGGGAGATCCACATGGGCCTCCACAAACAAACTTACAGAAATCCAATTTCTAGACCGATCTAGATATGATCACACAGCCTGCTTGTAGTCTGCATGATAGCTATTCAACTCATTCAACAAATCTCTAAAAACACTTGGTCATGTGATGCTGTCGTGAGTGAGTCGTGATACCAACTTGCAGCATTGTCTTGCAAGTGGACTGACGAAATAATAAATGAGTTCCATTTTGGTGACTACTATCTAGAGACCCGACTGCAAAAGAATGAATGGAATTCCCCAATTTTCTCCACTTGCAAAGTAATTGTGGTCTAATTGCTATATCCACGACTTGAAATTAAAGCTCCTGATACGACACCACACAAAATTTTGCTTCCACCACCACATACAGGGATCTGCGTCCAATTTTCATTGTGTTCACAACTTTTAGATCCCCATACAATGAACAAAATTTTGCACCCTTGTAGACGATGAATCTATGTTGGATTGAACTCTAATTTTTCATTGAGATCCCTGAATCTGTCCTGTGTGGACTATGCATTCATTTCTCTCAGATTCAGCCGCTGGTGAATCCCAGAAAAATCAGAAACAATACAGGTAAACTATTTATGGATAAGAGTCATCATAGTTCCTTGGATCGAATTCTGATGAACCCATTCTCTATTGTTCGTATTAGTAAAGTCATTAACACTTCAATAATAGACCCAGCAGCCAAGCAACAGCCCAGATTCCTTTGGATTTAGGGGAACCACAAAAATCCAATAAAAGATCAATGGCCAGAACCATTGTAGGGGAGACGAAAAGGGAAGGCCAAAGAAAGGCCAAAAGACCCCAGGAACCAAAAAAAGAAGGGAGAGAGCTAGTCCTTCTTTTGGTAGGAAGCTATTTCACCCACAGCCCTTCTAATGTCGCTTGCACGCAAATCGTGAGATCTACTAGTAATGGGAGGTCTAGAACAAGCATCACCTGCCAACACAATCTTCCTCTCTAGAGCCATACTAACACATTGCTTGAAAAATTGAATGAAAGAAAAAAAGGATAAATGACCTCTTGGTCGTCTATCGTGGAAAAGATGGTCACATTCCCTAATGAAACAATCCATATCACGCCTAGGTGCGCTATGCACTTCCATGGCCATCAAAATAAAGTGGTGCCACTCATGAAGCCCTTTATATTTGCAAATCTTAGTAATGGCGCTAAGTTTTGTAGTTGCACTTGTTGGTCGACTAATGACACTTGAAGGCACCTTCTCTTGCATTGGGTCAGTAACCACCACATTGGCAACAAAGACATGGTCCTCTTGGGTCATGTAGAGATCGCTTTGTAATGAAACTCATGGTGTAAAGGTGTACCACCGTTCTTTCCATATAGTGTGCCCACTTTTTCGAGCGAAGGTATACATGACATCTTGAATGACATCATGTGTTGTTATATGTTGACCTCCAAATGGGCAATGAGCTAATTGTGTGCCAAATGTTTCCAACCCATGTCCACATTCACACATGAGAAGATTAAATGTCAAAGGCTAAATTAAATTGAAACAAAAATGCAACGTTGAGGTGAAAGTAGAGTGTGTGATGTGAAATGGAAGGATGGATGACTTAGAAACCAACCATAGCCCTACCCACTTGCCCAAACAAGAATGATTACGAACTCTAGATGTGAAGAAAATGGAGTCACCCTCGAAGATAGACCTAAGGGTTGTGTTGTGGTGGATGTCTATCAAAGATGCATGTAGACTTGGGGTGCCAGTAACTGATAGACTTTTTAAAAAAAGGTGCATATCCCTAACTATAAGAAGAGAGCCATTTCACATTGCACATAAGCATGACTGAAGGAGGTGTGAGCCCCCTTCAACCTAAAAAACATATTCCTCCAAAACGGATCTATAAAAAATAAAAAATTTAGAACACAAATATAGACCCACTAGAGCCCAACTCCTTAGAAAAATAGATGGAACACAATCTTCCATAAATATAACGCCTATACCACCAAAGGATATCAATAGTTGAGCTTGATGCCTTGTTAAGGGGCCTTGAAAAGACTCCCATGATCTTGGACCTGTAATGTCCCCACATATTTGCATAACTCTCTTATTGAAACCCGCTAAAAGAAACAAGAAGGAAGCATAAGGAAGTATTGTCTGTGTGAAATAATAAAGTTGACAAGTTACACATGAAGATAAAATTTCCAAAACGACCTAGGCATTTCCCAATAAAGGAAGATCATTGATATGCGCCATGTCTTAAGATAAAACGTCATCCAAAAAATAGGTGGCAAAGTCTTGAAAACCCATTGGCACACACAAAATGCATAAACCATCTATGACCAAAGTGCAACCTTGAGGAATCTCTATGCTTAGAGAAATCCATGATGGACTCCAAAGCTTACATTTTGACATTTTGACCTTAAGCCCAACTAGGGCTAATTGGGTTGAAAGGTGGTCAAAAGTGCAAGTCATCTCACTCATAGGCCCCACAATGTGGGTTACACTCATTAGGGATGGAAAAACGTAGCTTGGGGCCCGTGTGATGTTTTTTAGGAAAGTTTGATAATGGGCCAAAGTAAACAAAAAGACCTTTTAACGGGTCACTTTGCCTTGTGCCTAAGGATGATTCAGTAATGATGAACCCCTTCCACATGCTACCCATGCTAATAATAAAGAGAAGAATGAACACCATAATACAATTTGGTAAAGGGGATAATGTTCATCAAAGGCCTCTAAGCATCACCTAACTCTTTAGAATAATAACTTAAACAACATTATTAAAAATGTTTTCAATGTCGATTTGCATCATGGTGTAATCAGGGTGTAGGTCAAAGAGGGTTCAAATGCCAAAAGGGATGGCTTCACAACCTCCAAGGGTCAATACTCCAAATTGATGGGTGGATAGGTGCTCTTAAAATGACCCTTGAAGTTGTAGGACAATGAAATAACTAATAGGTCAAAAAAACATTTCACTTATGATAATAAGACGAAGACCACTAATGTTTTTTCCCAACTAATAATTTACTAGCCCTAGCACTAAGGCCATTGACCTAGGGATATCCCCATGAGCAACAACAACAATAGCCTAAAATAATTCAAAAAACCTTGAGGCTGGGTCCTTTGGTATGAAACATTTCAAAAGATGTTCATATACCATCCCAAAAAACCCATTCAAAGACAAATGGGAGCAATGGTTAAGACTTGGGCAAACAAAGTCCTATCCGAGACAAAAGTGTGTTCAAGTTTATAGTTAAAAATAGGTCGAAGGACAAGGCTTGAAGGAAGGGGTATAGTTAGCGCGAGGCAACAATGGTGTCCATTAAAAAAATAGTTGGCATCATGGGCTAGAGAGTTCTAGCAACACAATTATATTCATTAGTTCTCCCTAAAATTTAGACATCAACAAAAATGAGTGGTTGAAAAATCTTCCCATGAGTGGTGAGAATGGGGTGCACATGAAGCATGTGAATACTCCTTTTGAAGAGAAAACTAGTTGCCCGCCATAAACCTTCTAATTCGAGCAGAAACCTCTCATTGATTTGAATGACCTCCTCAAGTATAGCACAAACATCAATGTGGTAATAGGTGGAAAAGGAACCATGTTAACTCATTTATCAGGTTTCAAGCATTCAATCAAAGGGTAAGTGAAAAGACTACTTGACCTCATCTTGGATAGCTCAAGGGACCTTATGAAATATGATAAGGCATGTGAAAAGATACTTAAACAACCCCAAAGTTGGAGCTCAAAACCAACCCCAAGAAGCAAGAAGAATAAAACCAAGGAAAAGCACAAGGAAGGGAGAACACTTGCAAAGATAAAACGACTTGGCTAGTTTAAAAAATGAAACTAGCAAGAAGGTGAGCACCTTTGACATGCCTCGAGAAGCCACCTAAAGTGTAAAGGCTAGAATAATGAAGACAAGGGGTATTTTGAACCAATTAGGGGTGCAAAGAGGGAACCACCCCAAATAAAATAAAAATAAAAGGTTACATCCAAAACCCCTAGGAAGCAAAAGCCCAAGCAGCCCCCTTCGCCCCCCCCAACGAAAGAAGAAAACAAAATCAAACCCAAAAAAAACGAAAATTTTCTTGGAAAAATTGACATTCCTACCATTGCAGGAGCTTGCGATTGATGGTAGGCTCAGTCATTGCAAGAACCCAATAGCAATTGTTGCCTTTAAAAAAGGTGGAAATGAATTGGAAGCAAGGTTATGGTGTTGCCCAATTCTTCTTCTTACTCAAGTGCACTATACTACACTCCCAAGTTTCTTCTTCCGCTCATGGCTTTCATTTGTTCCTTTTTCCTTTTGTCTATTACTCCAATTACGTTTCCAAAATGCCATCTTTGCACCACCAACTTTCATCCCATCACTTGTAGCTCCTTGTTACCTACTAGAGGAGCAACAACAACAATACTAGTGGATGATGCATGTCGACAAGTTCACTTTTTGAAGCTCCTGCCCAAACTTCATTTTAGGTACTTCATTTTCCTAGTTTATGATTGGCGTGCTTCCTTTTTCATTTGATAATGTACAGTTATAATATCACAAAGAACAAGCAATTCTTTCCCCTTTTATTTGGAGGTCCTTTGTTGGGCCTATATTGTTTTCAAGTATGTTAGGGAGTGGGAGGAAGGAACCCAATAATCATGTAAAGTGTTAATTTTTTTATAAAAAATGACTCAAAAAAGTTGTAGCTAAACTTTAAGCTAAATGTTTTGAAAGTTAAAAAAATCGAAATGTGGTTGAAAAATGAGAAATCTTTACCATTGAAAATGCAAATTCTATTAGTTACGAGCAAGTTTTAAACCTTCAAACTTTTGAAGAATTTGATTTAGCTACCATGTTTCATTGATGAGAAAAATTCTAAGGTAGATAGAAGGTATGCATATGAATTTTGTGAAAAACAAATCATGTCATTTGAACTTGGGATGAGGGAAAAATGAATGATCAATTATGGGCAATAAAGTTGAGTTGTTTCACTATTTGAGTTCTAAAGGTTGATATCTTTTGCATCTAAACTTTGATATAAAAAACTTCACCTAAATTGGGTTATTTCCAACTTTTGGGTGAAAAACAAATTTTCTTAATTTCCTATTTGCTAAACAAGGTGGCAAATCTTCAAAAGTAATATTTTGGTGGTGATGTTAGATGCAAGTTGGTTCATGAGGTTAGTTTAGAGGTCCCCACAACTTTAAGATGCATGAATCTATTGAATATTCACTTTTTTATATCTAAACCAAATGTTTCAAAAATAACTTCCATGGGGTCGTCCAATTGCCTACCAATATCTTTCAAATTCACAAGCAATACACAATTATTCTCTAATCAATAGTATCGAAATTCTTATTATTGTCAGAATTTTAATATGACAAAAAACATTCCATGAACCAAATTCATGATTTATCATTTTAGAATAGTGGTTAACTTTCACACAAAACTAAGTGGCAAGGGAAGGGCATGGCAGGGTCACATAAATGTATAACATGAGTAGTGGATTAAAATTTAGTAAACATATGAGTAGTTGCGTACATTGCGTTTAGAATTTAAGAACCCATGTCCAATTCAATGGAATTTTGGAAGAAATTTGAAACCCAAATGTACCAATTAATTTGTTTAGTGGACGACTAGCTAAATTTCATTTGGTTCATAAATAGATGATTGAAACTAACATCACATGGCATCTTGGTCACATAAGACAAAATCCTAAAAGGCTTGTTGTGATATGCCAATGCCCATTGACTAGTATGGACTATGTATTCACGAATTTCTAAAGTACACATGTTGTTAAAGATTTGCTAGATGATAGTTGAAGGTAATAGTCATTTTTTTGTTGGCTATATATAAACAAAAAGCTATATTAAAAACTACAAGTGCTAAAATCATGTTGTTTTTGAAATTTTCAATAGTTGAACTTTGACTTTAAACTAAGAAAATGTTTTAGATTTCTATACATGTTTCAAAAAGGTAATCAACAACATACTACCCTACTTTCCAAGAAGCAGGATTTGGATGAAAAAAAACATTAACTGTCATATGATGACACAACAAATTTTTAGACTTAATGGATATTTAAGCTCCCATGGATGGGAGGGTTTAGTGTAAAAAGGTAGGGCTATCTATAGCCTAGTAGACCAAAAATAGTTCAAAAACATTTTGTTCAATAACTATTTGGCCTAGTGGCCCAAATGCCCTCTAATTTTGCAATCTTCCAATCTATATGCAATCATCTCCTTGTGACAACTTGCATCTACATAAGACTTCCATAGTTAGATCAAAATTATTTTGTGCATCATGGGCAAATTGGTTTGCAAATCAACATCTTGTCAAGACTTATTTGTTTCTCAATGTTCATTAATTATTTCTATTGACCATTTTTTTAAGTGGTTAGTAGAAACACATTTTAAAAGTTGTTACAAAACAACATCACAAGGTTGTTATTTGAAAATACAACTTGCAAGCACATATAAGAAACATTTGTTGGGATGTTCCTTCTTCATATGCTTGTGAAAATTCACCAATTGATGAACACCTTAACAATCAATCAGCTATACCATCTATTGATCATCTAGTACTCACGTTTGAACTCAAAACAAAGCATCAAAATGAGTGCAATAAAATTCTTACAAGTTTATAAGTTTGATGTTTAACCTCCACTCCAATCTAGGTGCCATTTTTCTTGCCATGCTTTCCCCAAGTATGTCCATTAGCCATTGGGACAAGGTGAATACATGTTTAATGGTTCAAGTGACATTGTTTGATTAAAAATAAGCACATCACAATATTATGCCATTGGTATTACAAGCATGGTTTTGCACAAACCTAAGGTTTAATGGCATTTATGTTTATCAATGCAAGTCATGGTGATGGCAAATACCTATTTGGTCCAAATTAACCACGAATGATAGTGGAATGCTATATAACAATACTAGACATGCAATTTTCTATGAAATACATGTGCCTTGTGATTGTTAATCATTTGGGATCTTGCCATGCATAATATTTGGATGTCAAAAATTCCAATTGAAGTGTTGTTGCACAAACCTCTGACTAAACCTCAATGTGACTTTCATCTTGTCAAGAATGTGAAGGCCTTTTGCCTTGAAGTAAGCAAGTATAATAGGTTCATAAATTCCAACATGCAAAATTTACTAGATTTACTCTCATTGGATGAATAGTAACTCAAATAAGCCATTAACAATATCATTTTTTAAACAAAGGGTTTCAATTTTGTGGCTTCAAACCAAAGTTCCAAAAGTTTGATTATATTACCATGTCCACCACATGAGGCTTGAACTTTCCATTTATTGTAAACCAGTTGTCCAATGTATTTGAACTTAATATGTCATAGGGTTTGTGTGAGTCTTTGAATCATGCAAGCCTTTTAAGAATAATGAACATCATATTTTTTTCATCATAACAACAATGGGTGGCCATTTCTCATTAAAGAATCAATTATAATATTTATCTCTCTTTCATTAATTCAAGCATCTTGAATTATTGTGCCTCTATTGCAATAACTCATTATCAAATCTGTTTTTTTGTGTCTAATAATAATTATGGAGATGCTAAAGATAATAAAGGTGTAAGGAATTTTTCAATGTTCCATGGACATTTTAACCTACTAGAACATTTTGACTTCAAACCTTCCCATCAAATGGAAACCAAATGCTTGTTTTATCCATTTATTGAAATAGATATGATACAAGCAAGGGCTTCATTGTATATTTGATTTTATAAATTTCAAATAAAACAACTTCAAACATTGACAACTATAAATACACCTAACTATTAACTTTATAATTTGTGTGAACTTAAACACCTCAAGCTTACAATTAAAAATAAATAAATTTGAACAATAAAACATTTTATGTAAGTGAAATTAAAACCCAAACAAATGGAAGAAGGGTGTAAGAGGTTTACCTAACAAGGGGTGGTGCTTTAAAACCTTGCCACAACAATGATGAAAAAGGAAATAAAGTCTTCAAGTTTCACTTTTGTTTTAAACTCAAGTCCCACTCAAGGCCCAAGTGTTAAAACCTCCATTTATTTGGCCTAATTTTACAAAAATGAAAATCTCATTGGCCCAATTGTGAAAATTTCCAATATTTAATAATTGTTAAGTTACAAAATGATTAAAAATGTAAACATTGACAAGATTTTTGAATATATGTGGGATATTTTAACAATATATCACTATGAGAAAAAGGGTTGTTTTACAACTTGCCTTGTAATTCAATTTTTGAGTTGCATCAAACATTTTAACTCATTGTATTTATACATTGTGAGTGTTGATAGACAAATTGCATAACTTGTAAAGTTGTGACTCATTGTATATATAATGCAATTCGTTGCAATTTTGTCAAAACAACTCATTTTCAACTACTATGCAACTCCATTATAACTACATTCATGATATCATTCTAATGTTATTAATTGTCATCCATCCATTACAATTTGACACATGGCACTAATTTTCTTTTTGAAACATTGGTTTCCATTGTCCATTATGATTGTTTATGATGGTCTAAGATTATAACACGTGGCACAATAAAAAATTACCACATGACATATTAATTGTATTTTAGAAAATAAAAATTAAAAAACTTATTTTAATAGTTAGGTAGGATGTACATAACTAGAGGTAGGTTGGTAGGTAAGTCTTAAAACCTACATACCTACGTACTTACCAAGGACCTAATTACCCACTTACTTATCCAGGTAGGTAGGAAAATAAGACATACATACTTAGGTAAGTAAGTACATGGGAAGACATAAGATCAAGTGAATTAAAAACTAGCCATGAATTGTTTTTTTAAATTTATGTTTTGTGCTTAAAATTAAGAGTTTTGGAATTCATCCCAAAATGGCACAAGTATTTTAATGTGAGAACATAAAAAAACACACCTTTTATATATAGTTTGTAAGATGGGACTCAAAACAAAGCATATGTATTAAATCTATTAATTGTTCCTTAGTTGCAAATTGGATTACAATTATATAAAGATTTTCCCACATGTTCTATGCTTGGTTTTCATATGTAAGTTATACAATGAACTTAGTGGTTATACGATAATTAAATATTAAATATTTACCTATTTGAAATAGTGATTTGAATTAATTATTTTTTCAGATAATTAATTATCAAAATAATGTATCTGATTTCATGAATTTTTTTTTGAAAATTTTTTTTGAATTAAATATATGATAATTAATTAATTATATTGATTATTTTAATTAATTAAACAATGAGCCAGTTATTTAAATTGATTCATCTAATTCAAATAATTAGTTAGTTCATGAATTAGGATAATTAATATAAGATAATTGAATATTTTAAATAAATAAATAAATAATATTTGAATTAATCAATTTAATCATTTTTTAGTTATTTAAAATAATTGATTATGAGTTTAATTAATTATTTCATAATAATTAAGTAAATTACATAATAATTAATAATTAATATGTAATAAATTATTGAAAAAAAATTCATTACTAAATATTAAATAGTAAATATGAATTTAGGTTGAAAACATTAAGGTATATATAGGCATATCCATATGTACATTGAATTGAATTTTTAATATAATATACACATTGATTTTAGTTTACATCCAAGTTATATAAAACTAATGATTTGGTAATTATTGATGAATTATTAATTATCTTAAATAATTGATCTTATTCATTATGAAGTATCCCCAACTTGGATAAACACTTATTTTATTATTATTTAGTAAGTAATTAGTTTGCTAGATAATGTAAAATTAATTAATATATGAATTAGACTTATTTATTATTCATATGAATAGTCAATTATTTAGTATAATCAATAAGTTCATAATAAGTAAGTGTATTAAACATAATTAACATTTAATAATCAAATTACTGAAATAATAATTCTTTATAAAACATTACATATGAAAATGTATGCTTATTTAGTTATAAGCATGCACTATAATTATAACATAATTGAAGACTAATACTTTAATAGTGGTGCATTAATGGTTGTACTAATTGTCTTAATGGGAATCATAATTGAAAATTAATTGCAAATGTATTTTATAACAAGTGGTGGAAATGTGGACATGCATGTGACATGATTGCGTGTATGTTTATTTAACATTAGTTACAACATAATTGTTGCTTTAGTGGCACATTTTCAACAATTATAAAGTAGTTGCCACAAGCAGTTGCCATACAATTTCTAAAAAAGTCAAACATGGTTAATTACATATGTATGACCATGTGTATAAATTATTGTATAAAAAGTCCATTTTCAATTCACTTGTAACTATAATACAATTAATTAATTGTTTGACATTGTAATTTTTAAATTAATATTTCATATTTCAAAGGGGATAGTTGCAGAATGGTTGTAATATCCAAGGAATAGTTGCACAATAGTTGTATATGAATTGTTTTTTGAGCTTTAGTTGTAAGATAATGTGGTTTTGACAAATGCGATTTTTTGTAATGCATCATGATTGTAAGATTGAAATGTGTACCTTGTTTAAGCTTGGAGTGAAAAAACATGATGAATACATTGCAAAAGATTATTCACATTTGAAAAACATGAAGTTGTATGGTCTAAAAGATCCTAGTTCAATTTAAATTGATCAAAATAAATACAGATGTAAGTGACAAGAACCAAAAATATGTTTTAATCAAAAGTTTGTTTCATGTTTTTGCATGTGATCACCCCATGTTGTCCAATGAGTCTTTTTGTGAACTAATTGCTAATCGAAAAGACCCCAAGAATTTAAAAATACATTGGTTTAATATGATGGATTCTTGATAAATTTACGTAAGTTTGAAAATGCAATGTGATTATGGATGTCATATAGTTCGTTTAGTTCATTGCTTGCATTTTTGTTGGCTTGTGTTGAAAAGGTGGTGGGTATATTAGGCATTAGTATTATCTCATTGAAATTGCTATAGATACAAAATTTAAAAAGTTAATGCATTTTGGTATGTGGAGTGAATGTATCCAAAGGGAAGGAAAAATCAAAAATAAAATTAAAGATTCATGATTGTTGTCTTTTCTCCAAATGTTTTTTTATGTTGCTCATTAATTAACCTAACTATTCATTCTATGTCAAATTTAGCTTTTAATTCTAGGATTAACTCATTCATTATGAACCTAAATATGGTTAGGTCAACAACTTGTTTAAAAGACATTTTGAAATTAAAAAAAAGTCTTGTTCAAATCATGAAAATCAAGGGCATTAATTTAAAAAATATATTAAAACCAAATGAATGTCCATGTTGAAGCCTTTAAAAAATGATCATGGCAAAGTGTAGGCCTTGTTGAATTGATGGAATTCAATCTCATTTCCCAAGTGGCCAATGGTAGGTTTGGCAATTGTCATACACTTAAACTTATTTATATATGAAATAAATATCTTCAGCCATATTTTTAGATGCCTTGTTTATTTTATGAGGACTTTTCAGATTATTTTGATAACCTAATTCACTTTTTAAATGTTCATAAAATTTAGCTCTAAAATAATAAACAAATATCTTATTTTGAACCAACATCATTTTTGTAAAAATGTAATTGAATCCCTTGTAATTGATATAGGCAAATCAAAAATGACATTTCCTCACCAATTGAAATTCATGAAAGGGTTCTATTAGAACCTACACGTGAAAAATCTAAAAAGGAAAAGCATGCTCTTATGATTTTTTCTCATTGTTTTTGGATGCATCTTTTAACATGGTCTTTTTAAGGTGGGAATGATCTTGAACTTTGCTCAAGCCATGGAAGTAGTGCCCTTGTGCTTGACAAGGCCAACCCCCATGATTGTTAATCCTCTCATCCATCTCTAGTAATCATCTATGCATCACAACTTTTGGCTTATTCTTTTTTGGAGGATTTAAAGTTGGTAGAAATTATTATGATTCATGTTTTTATTATGTTGAAGATGAACATTGTGTCAATTCAATTTTCTTTGGGAGAACAAAGTCTGAAATCACTTGAACTTTCATATGCAAGTAGTTATTATGCATGCTCAAAACTTTCAATACCGAGTTCCATATGACATGTGGTCAAATGTTCAATCCCACAAATGGCTGAGCTGTTATGTTTGAACTATGAAGAAGTTTTTATACCCTTTGTTTCCATGGTATGAATAAGTTTTGGAGGTGGCCAAGTTTTGGAAGAAACCCATGTTACCAGAAAGCATTTTATCAAAGCAGGCCTATCCTCAAAGTCTTATGAGATAACTAAGTGCATTAATGTGCAGAAAGCAATAGAATAGGAGCTTTAGTAGCCAGCTCATATAGATTGAGAATAACACATTATTGCTAGTAGGAACTATGTGCTTTTTAACAGATTGGCCCAAGGGTACTTTAAATATAACTTTTAAGTGTTCAATTATTTTGCCATCTGAACAAGCCTTTTTGAAATTTAGTTTCGTGATTAGCACTAAGTGACAATCATCCCAAAAAGGATTTAGCATTGATTGTCACAAGGTTTTGGAAAACTGTCAAATCTGCCAGAAAAAACTTGCCTTAAATACTATAAATTTGTCTAAATCTGGCGAACTTTGTTTTGGGGTGTGATCAAATCAAATTTTTGCAAGATTTGCAATGATCTGCATCAAAATATATACTCTATATTTTTTTGAGGTCAGCAATTTGCACCAGTTCACCATGAAATAGAAGTCTGATCTGAAGATTCATTCAGAATTTTTAAAAAGGGCTTGTTCTCATCTTTTTCCTCACAACTATTCAAAGACTTCATGCATAGGAGTGACCCATAAGAGTGCCAATTTGTACAAACCCAAAAAAGAGCTTCAGGTTTCTAAATAGAATCAACATGAAATGCTTTCTTTTCTCAAACTCCAATGGTTTCACAACTTTTGATAATTTGAAGTTGACCCTCCTGCTACAGCTTCCACTCCAACACTTTGCCCTTTTCTCAAAAGGTGTTTATTATATATAGACAGTAAGGAAGGTGTTGATGTTTGCGCTGGTGCAGAAATTCAGGCTGTCCCTGCCCACATTTTCCTTGTTTTATGGCATTTCCTCTCAATGTACTGTACTTATTTTAAATTCTGGTATCAGTTATTTTCATTCTTTGGGTTGCTCTCTCCTTCAAACTATGTACCAAAATTGCTCACAATTCTTGATGCATATCAACCATCTTTTGACCCATCTCTCCCACAACAGGAAGCCCATTCCAAACACAAATGTTGACTCAAAATGGAACTTTTGGTAAAATCAAATGGGAATTGTAGGAATAACATGAATAACAGTTTTCAAGCAGGTAGAAGCTGTATATTATTGAATTCCATATAATACTAGGCTTTTGAAGGTTTAGGTAGTTCCACTAGGAGTTCCAGTAGCATGGGTTAAGATTCTTAGCACATAGTTTCAAATCATACTCAGATCCTTTGATATTTTGGCTATCTGGTGGAACCTGTTGTGGAAATATGGTGAATTATAGCCATTTATTTCACTCCATTTTAAATCACAAAAGGAAAAAACTGACTGGATGGCTCAGTACTTGACCGAAAAAAAATATCCTTGTGCAGGCATCATCATGATAAACTTTATGCAGACAAGAT
>Ga0209208_10002500_pt1 | contig 26389 bp, 20 predicted proteins | sample S1TSphfallax_3_FD_187694 | JGI IMG/M metagenome (GOLD analysis project Ga0209208, IMG submission 187694) | Host-associated microbial communities from peat moss isolated from Minnesota, USA - S1T2_Fd - Sphagnum fallax MG (SPAdes) (version 2) | ecosystem: Host-associated > Plants > Peat moss >...
CATGCGCTTTCTCTCTCTCTCTCTCTCTCTCTCTCGCTTGCTTTTATTGTTGAAGTTTGTGTATAGCACACTCTGTCGCTGCTTGTGTTTATGTTTGTGTGGGTGTGTTGGGTAGCTTAGAATTGTAATCAGACGTGAGTGGCGATGACAATTCGGTGGACCCAATATCCGTTTCCTGGTCGATGGAGTGCGGTGCGCGGTTCTTCCGGCAAACCCGCTCGCGCTTTCCACGCTCGAATCCTGTGCTGCACGGCTGCTGGTGGGAGGATTCGAACCCCCGACCTCTCTCAGTTTCCATTGGGCCCCGGGGAGGGTGTGTGCACTGTGCACTGTTTGGTTGTTTTTTAATTTTTTTTTTCCAATTTTTGGGTGGCTCAGACTAACCACTTACCAAAGGTTTTTTAATTTTTTCTTTTTCAATATTTGATTAAGAGAATTTGGCGAAAATTTCCACAAAATTAGCAAAATTAGTCAAATTTACAGTAGAATTTCTTGAATTTTTTTGTCAGGGAACAAAAAAAAACCTGTGCAAAGTCTAAGTTAAGTTGATTTTGAGAGAGGCAAGCATTTGTTTTTTTGGTACTCAGATCAAAAATGGTAACTAACATCAAATTTTGGGTGGAATCCTAATAAGTGACACACCATGTTAAGTAGATATTAGCTTAACATCAAATCTTTAAAAACATAAAATCTTGAAATTAAAACACAATGGTAGGTAATGTTAGTTAGCAAACCATAAAAGAGGGCTTTAAATAAATATTAATTTAACAAAATGGTTTTCATAGTTTTAACTTCACATAGGCTTGAAAAGAAGTTGACTAATTTTTAGGTCAGTGTTAATTAATTAACATAGGCCATATTTTTAAATATAATGTTATATAAATGTTAGCTTCCTTAATAATATAGCCCATCACAATGTTTCTTTGATACATCAGGCACTCCACAAAATTGAAGCAATACTTCTGAAGTGTATCCCTTTGGAGCCGCTTTATAGTTTGTATTTATTAAAAGGTCAACTTTAGGCAAAACATATGGGATAAAATGTGTTCCAGTTGGGAACATCTTGAGGAACACATTGAAAACTTGATGGGAACTCCTTGAGAATTCAAGAATGGGGTCCAATTGTGATCCCACAATATCTCTTCATTGTGCAAAAAAAAAAATTCATATATGTAGAGATTGTTTATCTTTGTGTCTCTCATTTTTCTTGGGTAAAAAAGACTTATGTGGTACCCAAAAGAAAAGGAGGATTTTCAAAAAAGAAAGGGGTGGAAAAGTCACCTAAGTGGTCAGGGCATGCCATCCATTCCTTCATTGGGTAAGGAGTGGGTGGGGGGTTTTTAGGGTTTGGGTTATGTGAGAGCACAAATTATTGCTTAAGTACAAATTGTTGCTTGAGTGTTGTTTCGTTCATTGTATTGAAGAGAACCAAATTTTGGTACTGGTTCCTTTTTCAACATTCATAGGACCTCAGGTTTCGGTTCTGGTTCCAGTTCTGGCTGGTTTTCCAAATAATTCGATAAGAAGAAGTAGAAGTAGAAGCACCATTTTAATTAGGGTTTCTCAAATTCCTAAACATCCAGTTTGGGTGTCTTCAAAGGAATTTGAAACCTGAGTTAAGACACTTTGGATGATCAGAGTATAAGTCTTTAAACTCTTAACCATACAAGAGTTACAAAGTATCAAATCATCACCTTCATTGTGAACAGTAGTAGTGATAAGCTGCCATGGCTACTCAATGGGCTTCATTCCGGATACAAGTGCCACAATTACCCAATGGCTTTGTTAGCTCCAGACAATGAGTGTCTAGATAAGTAAGGAAATAACCCATCACAAAATTTGGGTGAAAAATACACAGAATCTGCATCCCAAGTTCATATCACATTTTCTCTTGAGTTTCTGAAAGGGAGAAGTTGCAGTGCGCCAACCAGGGTTAAAGAGATTTGAGTGCGGGTGCTAGAATTTCAGTCCCTGAGTAGTGAGTATCTGTTGCATCAAAAGTTTGAGTACTACAAGTATGTGATTCGGTGACCAAAAAACACCGATAAAATTTGGAACTATTTGGAATTCCATGAGAACTCTGATGGAATTTGTAAAAACCAAAAATGCTTCAAGAAAATTGCAACTTCACAAATAGATGCGCAAATCACTTGGCTCCAAAACCTTCATAGCAATACATACTCAAAGCCATCAAGAAGTCTTGGGACTGAGTGTGTTTGAGTATGTCATAGTTCTTGAAGTTTCTTTGGGGCGCTTAGTAGCCTTATCACCAAATGGCCATCTTTACAGTGTGACATATTGAGTGTAACAAAGTAACGAGAATTCTGATGATGGAAAACTTGGCCAACCAGGACTCTCCTCTCCTCTCCTCTAGAAGATTTAACATTCTCTAAGTTCTTCCATTTCCAATTGGAAAGCTCAAAATTGATCCTCAACTGCAATGCAATTTGGGTACTAATTTCAATGGCTGCTAAAACAAATTTGAGAGCATCGTCATAGTCAAGTTTCACCACTTTAAGAATTGGAAAGCATATTACCTCAAATATCTATCACAATTACAAAGTTCATCTTACCCACAATGATACCATTTTGAAGCATGAGATTGAACAAGATGAAGCACTCATGACCAGATGATTGCAAATTTACAATGCAATTCTTTTGTTGACATACTTTGAAGAACATTTAGGATGTTGTACAATGCAGTGATCTCTCTTGCTCTTGCAGAAAGCAAGAGTTCCAGCTATATTTCTCTGTGCATCATAGTTGCTTCCAAGCTGTATATAGACTTCAACTGTGTAGTTTGCCCGTTGGCAAGAGAGGGGGGACGATGATTGGAACCTGGGCATAAAGGGGATGGTACCTCACAAAAGTTCTAGAGGAAATGTTGCAAGAAGCAAAAGCATGCACTAAGCAACAGGTCCATAGCTGTGATCCAAGAACCATGTTAAACCTCCTCAAAACCCACATTCTAATTTTTATGTCTAAAGTTCATAATATGCCTTTGCTCAACAATTCTAAGTCAAGGAATGTTCGTTGGGACAAATTTTTCAGCCACACTGCAGTTGAATTTTTGCAAAAGATCACAAAACGTATGTAAAGCTCTTTCTCATAAATGATTGATGCAAAGTGACTGAAGATCCATGGAGTGAAGTTCATATGGATTTGTTTTTTGGTGAAATTAAAAACTTGTTGATGATGTTAAACAGAACAGTAGAGATGGACCCAAATGATTGTTCCTTCTCGATGCAAATCCTTCATCAGCTTTAGCAGAAGAATGGCTATCGCTTTTTATGAAAACTTTCAACCTTGGCCAAAACAGAGATGTGAGCATGCACGAATGTCAAGTAAGGTGGGTGAGGATAGGAGCTGAACAATATCTACTGCAAGCTTATTTGTGGGGCAGATCGCATCTACAAACATACTTAGCAACAACAGAATCTCATCACCAGAATGCTCAACACTGTAAAGATCTAAGTTCATTTCTACCAAACACATTACCTCAACAAGTCTTCAGCTGAATTCAATACATGTTGCTAGTCCTTTGGAGTACAAATTGACATCTCTATTTTGTAATGGTATACAATATGAATGCATGTTACACATTACGAAATACAAGTATCAAAATTGGAGTTATATATAAAATCCAATTGATTACTTCAAAGTTGAATGGGTGTACAAAGGAAGGATCAATGATAGGTGGAGGAGATTGATATCCGAAAAACACTCAACTTGAAGAAGTTCTTCCAAAATTCCAAATAAGGCAATCAAAGTTTTGGGTTTTCAATGCTTCTATCAATCCATTGAAATATAGTTCTTGTAGTTCATGTTTTTGCATATTTTCTTGTCACTTGTGCCCCCATCATGGTAGGCTACTATGAGCCTTCAACCTTGAGTTCTTGAATCAAATTTGTGGGCTTATGGCATATCCTCCAATATCAATGGAAGTAGGCTTTTAATTTGACTATTCGAACTAGCTCATTTTTCTCATTAGCTTGTTTAATGTCAAAGATTTGTCCCTAGTGTTTGGGGTCTCGGTGTTGGGTCACCCACCAATGCACCATCCATCGGAAATCCATTGTGACACTTGTGCTGAACCACAAGTGAGTTACCAACATCCTACCTTGATAACTTATCTTATTAACCCTACTACTTCAACCCCACATTACCTAGGTAAATAGTAAGTACCTACATAAGTGGGTACAAATTAGGTGAGTATGTAGGTAGGATAAGTATGCATGGCATTTTGAGGGTAATGGTTAGGGAGATACATATGAATGGTTAGTACATATCTAACCATGGTGGTTAGCTAAGGGATGTCAGGGATACAATGAGAATGTGTTTCCCATCCAGATGCCATCCATCCTGCATGGTGCACTGGTGGTTGCTGGTTCACTCTGGCCAAGATAAAGCAGGCAATAAAATTGTACATATGGATGAAGTTGATCTTCACATGCAAAGAATAAAATTTCATATATGTACAAACGAATTGTTAGTACTATTAACTAGTTGTGAAGGTGCATCACAAAGTTGAAAATTCTGAAACTTTGGACACTCTCACAAATAGAAGCTTGAACTCCCAAAATAAAACTACAGAAGCCCTACCCCTTTGGCCCAACTAGGTATATAGGTTATGAGAGTTCAACTTTGAGCAGAGGTTATGGGATAAAGTGCAGTGGTATTGGGAACATCATGGGGAACACATCGGGAACTTGATGTGAACCCATTGAAAACTTGATGGGAACAGATTGAAAACATCAAAATCCACAAAATCCAAACCTCCCTGTGTTGCCTCCTCTCATTGGGTGCCAGGAATTTCTGTTCCTTGCTGTGTTCATGATCCATTTTTGCCTGCCCTAGTATCCCCCCTCCATGAGCCTGGGTACCTATTTGGGACTTAGGGTTTAGGGTTTAATGGGTTGGGGAGTTTTCATGATGTGAAAAACATCACAGTGCAATCTTATCTTCCCTAGCACAGATTGAGTGGTGTGGGCACCATAGCCCTATCAATGGTCTAACCAGTCTGGCTCCACACGAGGCACTCTCCTAATCTTTTCAAGAGGGTGTTTCCATTCAAGCCTTCCCCATAGTCTGGATGACCTCCCCATATGGACTTAGCAAGTTGAGCATCAGACCTTCTTCTTCTATTCAAGGTGATATCATTCCTTTTTAAACAAAATATACCATATTGTTACACCCCTAGATAATGTCCAGAATGGGCTGAATTGTTGAATTCTCTTCAACAATTTGCTTGTTGAAGAAACAATGTTCCATCTCCAATCCTTTATAGAGCTTATCCACATTTGTTGAGAACTTCAACCTATATACAAATGACAAAACCCATGGCCAAGCGACCTTGGCTCTTGGGCACTCCCAACACTTGTGAATGATAGTCTTGAGAGGTTGCCCCTCATGACCCAAATAAGTCAAGTTGGTTGTTTTATTGGCTTTTGATCTCCAAATCTTTATTGCCATTGCTTTGTGCCATAGTGATGTCAAGAATCCTGAATCCTTCTTGGCCCTAAAATTTGACCACATGTCACTCCACTTGAGTTTGAAATTTCATGGCAAGACCGAATGCCATTTTTAAGGTACTGATCTTTGCAAAATCCATAGTTCATTGATCAATTTGCATGCTTTCATTGTTGTGTACCCCATTAAGCTACCTTGAGCACACCATACCTAGTAGTTTGAATCAAAATTGAGCTCAAACAAATTATAATAAAAGAATAAGAAGTGAACCTTGAATGGCCTTTGCACATTTTAGTGACCTACACTTTCTATGCCCTACCTACATGCACCACATTCACCTTAAGCCTTTGCATGGTCATGGATTGAGGTCAAACTTTGTATATCAAAATTTCATCTAGTCTCCTAGGTTTGCTTGGCCATTCCACATTTAGGTTTGAAGAAGTTGTTGGTGTAAAAGACCACATGCAAGAAATGGTATCCAATTTCTTTGTAAATCCAATCCATTCACCTATAGTTTTCTAGTTGTTTAGGTTTCTTAACTTCACAACATAGCATTTTGGTAAGCTTTGAATGATTATCTCCCAAGTGCATTTTTCTCCTTCGTTTGGATTGGACTTGTTTTTATAATTATTATATAGGTGAGGAAGTTTGCATTGGTTTCATCCCATAAGTCACCCTGTGATTGTTTCTTTGAAGCATTTGTGTTTTCACTATCGAAATTCCAAGCTCATTTCCTCTAAAGTTAATAGACCACTAGATGTTAACATGTTGGATATATTTTGCCCACATAGGAGAAGAGGTTCAACTTCTTAATTAAAGTTTTTCAAGTCGTGATGATCCTTGCCCATATCTTTAACACATTTAAGGGGGTGTGGTCATGAACTAAGGTTCAATGTTAAGTTTGGAGCTCACATCCTATGTTGAAATGGTAAGCTCAAGTGTTGAACATGTAGCACAAGAAGGTCTTAAGGTTTGATTTGTCAAGGTTGAGTGTAGAGATGATCCATTTTTTCAAGAATGTTAATAATGCCTCCTTTGGATTAGTGTAGCCTAACCTTTTGATTCTCTTTTGAATGTAGCATCATCTTACATTATTTTTGTCTAAGTGTTATGTTTTTCTTTTCTTAATAAAAGATTAAACATCAAAGATTTGGATTTTATAAGTGTTTTTCTCAAAGCCTTGCATAGATTTATAAAAGACCACATGGTGATGCTAGAACCAAGTTTACGATTATTGCTCACTTTGTAAGAAGCAAATGCATTGAACTATGTTATTTTAGGTTTCTTTATATCTTGTTATTAGGGGTAATAAATTATTATAAATGTTGTGTGTTTTTACTAAATTTTACTAAAAAAACACTTACACAAAATGATTATATAAACAAAAACAACTAGTTGTTTTAAACAACACTTACTAATATGGACTAGTCATATTGCACATGAATGTGTTGTTAATTGCATGAATACTTGTCATGTTTATTATCTTAAAAAATAGTATGTGCTAATTGATGTGCTTAGTTTATTTTCATTAAAATTAGCATGTTTTAGTTTATGTATATTTTAAATGGCATAAATCAAATAACTATGATTTTAAATTATTGATTAAGAGTAGGTTCACAATAAAATGATTCCTTACACATGTAATCCTTGTTTATTTTTTCATTTTTTAAATTGATAAATCAAGTCAATGTTGAAAATTTGTGGCATGTTTATACGAAAATGTTTTTAATGTATTATAGGAACATTTGGTTAAGTTTGAAATGAATTCAATGAATATAGGATATTGAATTTTTTCTAAAAAAATGTAATTAGTGTTTTCACTACTAAAGAACTTTTAAAAATACTTGAAATAATTTTTAAATGACATATTTATGACAAAATTATAATACATACCTTTACATAATAATAAACCACACCATTTTATTGTGTGAAAAAAAATTTAATTGACTTGTAAAAAAATGATTATAAAAATATAATCTCTTTGATAGTCCAATTTGGTTCTATCACATCATCTTGATTAACTAACCCATTAATTTAAAGCAAATCATTAAAGAGTTTGGTGTGAATTGTTTCATTGCAAACTTACCTTTGATAAGTTATAATTCTTAAATATGTAAAGTGTAAACCTAGGTCTTGAAGATATAAAATTTACTAGAAACACATAACCAAATTTGCGTAATTAATCAAATTTGAAAATGAACTGAATCTCGCAACACTAATTTATTTTACCTAATTTCATTGTTGGATTTGTATGTATATATTTAGAATTGAATTTTTTTGGATTAAGTTAACTAGTTGTTCCATTGTTTTGTTATAAATTTTTTGAGTTACTTGAGGGTTTTCAAAATCAACATGACATGCCCATTTTGCGTTGAACATCACGTTAATGTTTGTCTTGATGTGTCTGTTGCATTTGTCAAGACGAATGCAATAAAATTCTTGGTCACACTTGGGTTATCCCCATTATGATTGGTGACCAAAAAGGGATTTCGATCACCAATACTATGGTGACCAAAAAACTTTTGTCACCATCTTTTTGGTGTGTCACTATGGCCTTGCCATTTACATTAAATAATATATTGAGGCAAAATAAGAATTATGGAAATTCTAATATTTCACCATGTAAAAAATAATCTTCAAAAAATCCTTTAAAGAAACTAAACTCCTTCAAAATATCACAACTCTATCATTAATCCCAAGTTTCAACACAAGCCAAAATATCATTTTTCAAAAATCCTCATATAAAATAGACCTACTACATGGGGATCAAAATCCATTGAGTTACTATATTCTATAATGAATATAAACACAATATCCTCGCATTAGTAGGTAATGCCAAAAAAAAATGAAAACCAAAACAAAAGTCTACAAAGTGAATGCCTTGTAAATTTTGCATCAATTTTTTTTGTTTTAAATGAATTTTCATTATTTGATGTCTATCAATTATGAAAGCATTTATTGAAGCAAATTATCAATGATAAGTCAAATCATCCATGATTCAAAAATATAAGAAACAGATGGGCAACACTTGTGTAAAATTGTAAATGACCACTGTATCTTATGTTTATACAAGAAACCCATCATCATTATAGAACATAGATTTGGACACAAATTTCAAATGTGTAAAGAGGATGGATTCACAAATCTCAAATTTGATTACACATGACAACATGATTCGCTTACAAAATTAGGTTTTATAAAATCCGCAAGTTCAAAACATGTCATTTTTTAAAGATCATGCAAATTACACCATATCCATATTTAGCAACTACAAACTATTTATGGCTACCTTCAATAAAACTCTTCAAGTGAAGTTCAATTGCATGGAGGCCCCATTAGTGTGCACATGACATGTTGAACAATTCTTCATGTTTCTAGATTTGGATCATAGATGTCGTGGATTAGTTCCCCAAATGACATATTGGTTGAATTGTCCACAAAATATTCTGCATCTCAATCATCACCCCATATGACATTTGCAAACTAGCCCATTGAATATGTTTTAGACCTCAAAATTATGGTATGTTGCTTGGCCATTTGTGAAGGGGAATTTGTAACTCTTGATTCGTTGTAAACAAAAAACAATTCTAGGGCAACCCACCAACACATTCTTTTGTGTTGGTAGCATCTTGCTCCTTTGCAAACCCATATAATGATGGCATCACCTTTTGCAAGTGCTCAACTTCACCCCAATCGCATACGCCTATGTACACAACATTTGGTTTCTTTGTCAGAAAATGCAACATAATTGTCCTTGGACAAGTTGTTGTGCAAAATTCCACAATAATGAATTGTATTCATAATGTTTATGAATGCCCATGCCAACTTCACATGATTTCGCTTAAAGGCAACAAGTCATGTTTGCCCTTCCGTATCCAACCCCCACTTGCTATAGTAAGGTACGATTATCGGTAATGGGGGAATATTTCATGTTGTAATTCAACATTTCTCAAAAAGTTTCCCAATTCCATTGCAATGTGTATGCCTCCATGGTCTCTATGTGCATGGCAAGGACTTTGATGACACTTGGATGTTCACGCAAACATGCCAAGGCTTTCATTGATCATTGCTTATGTGTTTCTTCCTTGTCATTTGTTTTTGGTGTCTTTTGCGCCAACTCAATCATGTTTGGGATGTGATCAAATCTTTTGATTTGCACCTTGCGCACCACACCATAATCACCTTGATTGTTTCCACCCAATAATGGGAACACATTTGTTGTGTTTAGAATTCATAACACACCACAATTTCCAATTTGGGTTGGAAGGTTTTAAGTGCCTTCTTTCATCCATGGTGTAAGCTTCACCTTCTTCTTTAGCGAATTTTTCAAAAATTTAGCCCACCATGAAATTTTCTCCCACAAGTTCACCACCTCTATGGTGCAATGTATTTTGTTCCTTTGTGGATAAAAGACATCAAATTATTATAACAAGTTTGTGGTTGAATCTAAAATTTTGCATTCAAACCATTTTGGAAACCCTTCAAAATTTCAAAGCTTGGTGTATTGCAAAGTTCTATATATCTATTCATGTGAAAAATGTATGAACCTATGAATGAACAAACTTTGCATGATTTTCATTATTAATTTGTCACATGCTAAATTTGTGATGATAAGTGATCTTCAAGTTGAAGACTAAGCCAACTTGACATTGAAGGAAATTAACAAAGGGCCATGTTAAAAAAATGATGCTACTTTTGCATTATTAATTGTAATATCTCCTCACACAATCATAATGCTCAATAAGATAGATAATCTTCTTGGGTTGAACACAATTTTGAATGACAAACCCATTGGTTAGGAAATTATGTTAATCAACAATGTGATATTAATATTGGGGAAAATAGTAGTAGAGGAGATAATAAATCGTAGTAGTAGGGTGAGGTGGAATTCGCCACTAGATGCAACATATGTACAATGTAAAGTAACTTCACTATTGTACAAAATTGATATTTACACAGCAACATGGGTAAACAAGTTGTTTCCTTCAGAGTTTGTCACAATTAATGTAAATTTAATTAACTATAATCATATGTAAACTTTTATAATTCAAAAATGAATTAGATGATTAGGTATGGCCCATAATTCTTGAATATTGAACCTCATTGATGACAATGTGATTGGAATGAATGGAAAACATATAATTACAATTATATAGGTGTGTTACAAAATTGTATCAAATTTCGCTCCCCACAAGGAAGGATTGTTTACTATTTTTCCATTTGTTTCCAAGATGTTCGATTCACATTCCTAATGGGTTCCCATCAATAACCCCATTTTTTAATGAGGGGATCACACAAGATGGTGACTGAAAGGGTTTTGATTGCCATTAAGGGGGAGAGTGAAAAAGGGAAAAAAAAACAAAAGGTGGGGGGTGGGGAAAAACATTATGGTGATTGAAAGGTTTTTAATCGCCACATGGGTGTGGTGATTGAAAACCTTTTGGTTGCCATGCGACTATGGTGATTGAAAACTTTTCAGTCACCATATGACTAGGTGATCAAAAATTGCAGTTGCCATGTAGGGGTGCCAACTGAAAACCTTTTGGTTGCCATAGTTGTATGGCCAATGAATTTGATCGCCATTCGATGGCACTAACTAAATTTGATCGCCATTCAATGGCATTAACCAAATTTGATCGCCATTCGATGGCACTAACTAAATTTGATTGCCATTCGATGGCATTAACCAAATTTGATCGCCATCAAACAATAGTTATGTATTTTGGTTGTCGTAGATGGACTTGTAGCATTTTCAATTGCCATTTAGGAGATCATCTAATGGAGACTAATTTTGGAAGAGATTTTTGGAGGGTATATGAGTTTTTAAATGCAATCCATGATTCATTTTTTAACAGTTCTATTCCCATTTGGGTTTTGTGTTTTTGGTTGCCCCTTTACAACCATTGTGTGGAACCTTGGGTGGGTTGAGGTGATCAAGTCTTTAGTGAAAGGCTATCTTTTTGGCATTTTTTGAAAATTCTAGAACACATTCAACCTTGACTTTTCAAGACTCTAATTATTTTGAACAATTAATGCTTGGAAAGACTTTGGGGTTTTCGTCATCCAAAATTTGAACAATGTCATTGAATGGACAAACAAGCAAACAACCATCGAGCAATCAATATGACCATAACCCTAAAACATGTTATCCCACACATCATTTGGGACTTACCCCCCCCCCAAACCTTTAATGGGCCACCTTCAACCATGCATAAACAAAGGGCTGCAAAAGTATTTGGTGGGCAAAACACTTCATTGACACAAACCCAAAATTGTCAAAAGCTTGAAGACAATGATCTTAAATAAATTTCCACACATGATTCCAAGAAATTATCATGACATTTTTTATGGAACACATAATGGCATATCTTAATAGTGCTTTCATAAGTAAGCAAGAAACTGGCATGGAAAAGTATAAATAGGTCATGGAGCAACATGAATAAATGTGTCAACGGATGAAGTACGAACCTATGAATGAACAAATGTCATATGAATTTCACATCTTTTTAATAAACTTGTGTTTCAAATATGTTTTCAATGCACAATATTAATGTGAAAAATGTACGAATTACAATTTAATGAATTTTGCATGATGTCCAATACTAAATCATGAGATGTTAAGTTTAAGATGATGGTGACCCCTTGCCCGATCTCCTCTCCCATCATGTTGTATTAAATACACTCTAGATTTATACCGTATTCAAACTTGTTGGTTCTTGGGTTATACCACCCCCAAAACATTTGATAAAACCAACAATGTCATGTATTGGTCATTGACAAATACAACAATTCACATGCCTTTTGAATCATGGATTTGTCATATTTTCATTCATCATATTGATTCCCCCATGTAATAACAAACATGTCAACATTCTAAATCCATTTCATGTTTGCACCCCATGCTTGTGGCCTATTGGGTGTGTTAAACCTATTGTATTCCCAATGTTGTGGGATGCCCATTCAAAGACTGAATTATTTGTATAGGCGCCAATGGAATGGGGCCCTACATTATGGACCTCTTTTTCTTGCCACCATCAAAGTGTAGGCATTACAAATGGTACATGTGTTGGTAAGTGCCCAAAATCCATGCACCTTCTGGTTCAAATGGGGAACAACAAATAAAACACAGTTCCCCATTTTGAGGTGTGGGTCACAAGATTTCCCTTGTTTTTTCTAACATGACGGTGACATATTCCTAATCGACTTTGGGATGTGTCACCCAATCTATGCTTGCATTTTCCTGCATTTTTGGTAAATTATCAGGAAACATTTCAAATATCTTTAACCATGGTGTCAAACTGTGTGATTGGAACCTCCCATCTTCACAATATTTTGCTTGTAATCTTACAAGCTTTGCCTCCATTTGCATAGTTTGAAATGCTACCAAAATACATGCAAGATGCATGTGGTTCAAATTCTGTTTGGTTGTTTTCATAAATGTTTCAACATCTTTTTGATATTGTTCTTTCATGTCAATCAACGTTTGATGGTAGTGTTCAATGTCTTCCAAAAAATTTAGGCACTCCTTTTCAACCTAAGTGGTCCTTGCTAATGCCTCTTGTAGTGCCTATTGCTAAATGGCAACATTTTGTTCTCGCCTATGACACTTTGTTTGGCACAAAGCCAATTCTTCCCACATTGCATTACGCTTTGATGTCACCTCTTAAATTTGTATCTCCATTACATTCATTTGCCTTTATAATGCCTCTAGAACATGTTCTGCAATGTTAGTTTGTTTTATGGAAGACAATATGCTAGCATCATGTGCCAACCGCCCTTGACCATCTATCATGTTAAATGGCATGTAAAATGCCATTTAAACCGTAACATCCAACTATTCTAGATCCCATGGGGTTGTCCATGCTTGGTGGTGATTGAGGAGGACTTTGTTCCCAAGGGTGTTAAACAATTCAGTTGGTCATCACAACATCCAAATCTTGAGTACAATAAGTACTTGGTGTTGTTTTTTTGCGAATAATTGGTATTAGTGGTACTAGTTGAAAATAGAGAGGGGGAGTGACAAGGGCAAATAAAAAATGAATGCTAGGCCTCCCTATAAGAACTAGAAGAAATGTTATAGGAGGAAGGTGAGTTTCTAGAGGAGCTAATGGATTTGCCTTCACAAATCTATTTGGTTAGTATGAAGGCACATTGTTAGCTCCGTTGCTTGGAACGGTCCTCCAATCAACCTAAACCCCAAACACCACCTTTGCATAAACCACTTGTGCCATAGTCAAAAGCACTTGATTTTTGGGGAAAACATTGGTTCCTTGTCATGGCCATGTAAACCTCCAACATGCGTGCCTTCATATGTTCAACTTGTATACTAGGCACTTCTTATGGGTCTCATGCCTAGAAAGTTGCCACTTCTTGTGAACATGGCACCACTTCAAATATTGCAAACATAAAGTGTATGATCAAGGTTCGAGAAGGTTTTACCATCCAACATTTGTTACGATGATTAGTTCTTCAAGTACTTCAAACTTTGCTTCATGTCGTTTTCCATTTGCACCATGGCCCCTGACCACTTTCCTTTGGTCTACATCGTTTGCCATTGTACCCACCATTTGTTAATAAATAGGTAAACATAAGTTAAGGTTAAGGAAAAATTATGGTCAAGGGTGGGGTAAATTAAAGTTAAGTTCAAAAAAAATCTATAATAAATCGAATGGGGTTTTTTGAAAGGTTTAGCATTCAAGTCCAACACACAATTATTTTCACAATGGGCATCGTGAACTTAAAAGCCCTCCAAAGAACTTTCACTTTCTTCCAAGTTTATGGCACTGATTACAAGCCGAACAAACAAAGTTTTTACACATAGGGAATAAAATACAAAATGTGGGTCTTATAATGGACCCATGCATGCTTAAAGTGCTAGGACTAGGCCCATGCCTATTTTGATCACCTTCAATCGACATGAAATGCATGATATGGCATTAGGCCCAGTCCACAACCTAGATTTTCTAGTGACCAAAAAATGGTTTCATCGCCATTGGACCATTATATAGTTGGCAATTGAAATAGGTTAAGTCACCATTAGTCAACCAATTTCGGTCACCTTTGGTTGCCAATGGGTCAATTGGCCAATTGGTGATTGAAAATTTTCAATCAAAGACAATACAATCTTCAGTTGGTGATCAAAAAATTTTAGTCACCTTTCGACTTGAGGAATGGTGACCAAATTTTTTCAATCATTGAATGTCCACATAGCCCATTGGCAATTGAAAAAACTTGGTTGCCATTTTATGATGTTTGATAGCCACATGTGGTTAGTAAATGGGAACGTTGTCAGATGGTGATTAAATTTTTTCGATCACCAAATTTTTTGGGTGCTTGTAGTTTTGGGGTACCCTTAATTTTACCTATATAAAGAGGTTCATATTCTATTTTTCCTCCCTTTCATTTTGATGTGTACGACTTTAGATGTTTTGAATAATTGGTGCGTAACATTTTAAAGAAAGGGGGGAGGGGACTCCAAGCTTTTTTTTGTTATTTTTTCATTCCAATTTTTTTTGCAAAATGAAATATGTTGAGTAGTCAAGTTGAAGGAGAGATAATCGAGCCAATTAGCAAATGGGACAACCACACCATCATGATTTAGGTCTATGAGGGGGTAGATATCATATATTTCCCAAGCCAAGAAGGCCATTATGATTTGGATAATTTTCAATTATTGGAGGATTATTGTACAAGGACATACCATTGACATTATATGTTAGAAATATGAATGTAATGGATAGGGAAGGTGTGTTCATAGCCTAGGATCATAATGGCATTGGTGTTGAATATCTTCCATGTGTGTTTGAAAGAGTCTATGTTTTGGATGTTTCCAATTTGCTTAAAGACTTGTTGTACAAAGACATCCGAACATAATTTCATGTTTACAACACAAGATTATTTTGACAAAATATGACATTTGTTAATATCAGATTGAAATCATAAATAAAAAATGAATAAATGTCTTTGCCACTTAAGATCTATCTAGAAACCATTGGAAATACCATTTTGATAATGTATTATTAGGGTTTCATCTTTTGATAGATTTTGTAAGCAATTTGGTTCAAGTAAATTAATACTTTAAAAAAAAATAAAAATTCATTCTTCTTTTATTACAATAATTATAGCTAAGCATTCCTTTCTTTTTGCCCCGCGGATCATTATGAGTGCCCTTGGAATCGAAAGTTTCTAATTTGAATTATGGATATGAAATTGTTTTATATGAAATACATCAATTTCAAAATAAGGTCCCAAACTAGATGGTTACAATTTTATTATTAAATAAATATATAGTTGGAAGAAGATATGTTTATGCCACCATGTGGATTTGCATAAAAATTTTAACCTATGTGTAAAAATTACAAAATGCCAAATGCTTATGATTGTGAAGCCCTTGTGATTCGTGACCTAGGAAGAAAACTAATGGCAAAATTTGGATGTTGGGGTCGAAGTTCATGGTAATCACTATGATTTGGGGCCTCAATTGCCTTATCAAGAATGTTGGTGTCATTATCATCATCATCATCATTATGTCTTTCTTTCGCTTTTGAAGTGTTTGTCCCACGCAAGGTTATGATGATATTTTGCCTTGAATGTTTTGTCACAATTCCTTTGGTGGGGCACTATCCCTCAATATCCAAAATGCCATCACCAATGTGTGGTCGTTCATAATTATGTTCACCTACAAAAGAAATTGTTGTTTAAATAATGGGCTTCTTCCTTTGAGTAATTTGACGTGTGGACAAGTTTTCAATAAGTGGTTGAAAACAATTCATGGAAGTTACCACAACGATTAATCTTGACCCCACGTCAATTTCAGGTATTGGGGATCTTGGATGCCGTAGGTATTCGCTAATTGGTGCATGGTCAAAAGCTGAATCACCTTTTGTTGAGTTTTGAGGTCTTACAACTTTAAGGACTTAAATCCACAACTTGGAATTCGAATTAGATAACAATCTTGAAGATGGAATATTGTCATTAGGAGAAAATTCAAAGGGGTCATGTTCAATTTCATCTTCATCCAGTTCATTTGACACTATGGAGTTCTCACTTGATGAATCGTTTTCATCTACATTTTCATCAACATTGAACATCGAATATTTAGAAAACATAGTTTTTTCATACAATGTCATGGGCTGGTGTTAGGTTGTTCTCACTAAAACTTGTTATTAGTGTATATGGACACTAAGTTTTCTACTTGATTCAATGTTAACTAATTTCGCACTTTGTTATGGACAAATGACTAAAAACTTTAATTCTACTCGGACAATGATGTGAACACATTTGTGGCAAAATGTGACAAGTGATGGGTGCAAATGTGCGCCCACTAGCTCCAATCAATCCCACCATTCATGCGGGAGCAAGTTTAGGTCCTTCATTAAGGGGGTATCAAAAAATGGACCTCAAATTTTGACAACATTTGCAAAATCTCTAAAATCTAGGCCATAGGCAATTGGGGTATGAGTTGTTTTTTGCAAAACTTTGTTTAAGGCCTCTTTCACATTTGTATCATCATGTAGGCAAACTTCACCCAACAAGTATGGATTGAGAAGGGCCCTTACATAATGTAAATTAATTGTCAACATCTTCCACCTTTAATAAAATTGATCTTCAATCACATTTGCAAGATTTGATGATAATTCAAATAATGGATCTCAAGATGATAAAACATGTTTTTCCAATGTTTTCATGATAAGCCACGCCCTCCCCATGCAAGGTTGTTTATTGTCAAATGCCTTCAATGACATTAAAATTAGTTTCGCCATGTGTATAAAGTTGGCACAAGTATCCCAATATTCGTCCTTCCTTACATTGGCTTGAACAACTCTCGCCTTGGTGAGTGACTTTTGACAATGATTACCATGTAATGTGTTGACAAAAGTTGTCCAATCAGGATCAGTAATAGTTTGTTCAATGGCAGGTTTAAACTTGAACAACCTTTCAACCATTAAAAAATTAGTTGCAAACTATGTTTTAATGGGGTGTAGCAACATTAGGTTGGTCTCATAACGATGAAAGATTGCTAGTGGTGCATGGTGTTGTCAAATGAAGGAAACAACAACTTTCGTTTTTTTCACAATTCATTTTGCCCATGTTGTTTTCCCTGCATCTTCCAATAGCAGTTCCAGACAATGAGTAATATAACTTTGATAATAAAGACTTGGAAAATGACAGATTAAAAGGTTAGCTACACTTCTCATGCTCGAAACATTATTTATATAAATTTGTACAATGTTGTCGATTCCAATGGTTTTGATATCCTTTTGCTCCCTAGTTGTGTCAATGGAACCTATGAATACATTGCCATTCGGACAAACAAACATTACATTCAACAATGGACATTATGCAAATTGTCCTAACCATCATAACAAATGGTTGCTTCATATTTGTGAATTGAATTCCATGTCCTCTCAGTTACCTATTTGGACACATCCATTTTGGATTCTTTTAACAAATTTGTGTGCAATCCATGGAATGATGGGGGTTTGTAGTAGGTTCCATTTTCGGACGTTGCTTTCACAATTTTTATGAATGTTAGGTGTCACACAACATTGCAGGGGATGTTCACTTCATAAAAGAAAGTTGCCCACTTCTTGTCCAAATCTTGTTTTATGACTAAATTCAATCCCTCAAGCAATGAAACCTATTGAAAGGTTCAAATGTTGTTATTTGTGTATCTATTAGGATCTTTTGTGTTGTTTTTAAAGGGAGTGAAGTTTTGAGCCCCTTCCATTTGAGACGTCAAAACAAATTCTCCTTTCATTGAAGGGTTTAATGTTTCCATGGCCATGTTTTTTATTCGCCCATTCGAAATATGGGTTGGTACTTCCATGTTGTTTAATGGTTGAGGGACAAGTCCACCACATCAAGCAAATAATGCCTTCACCCATGGATGTGCTTTTGAACACATTGTAACTCTAGTTTGCCCATTGCCACCATATTGATAGCCCAAATGGAAGAACATTTTATCCTTACAATATGAAATAACATTGCCACAAAACTTGCATTCCACCTTCCTTAGCTTGTCCTTTGGCATCAAATACCATCGACTCCACACATTTTGCCTTCCCTCCATTTATAAAACATTGTACACAAGAACAATAGGCTTGATTAGTATAATTAAGATATTCAACAATAAGATCAGATTCCACCTTTAGGGTTACAATTGAAATTTAGCACCAATTGCAAATGCAATATTTGAAAATTCAAACACCCATAAAGGTTTCACCCCTCCCTTTGAAGGTATATGGCAATGGTTGGTGTTAAAGAACACAAGGCCCACACATTTCAAAGGAGAAAATGAGGATTGACATGTAACATCTACATTTTATTACCAAGCAGACCAAATTTTGTCACCAAATCAAATTTTTTGAAAGTCCCTTTGACCTAGGTTGACCTTATATTGATGTGATGCAAGGATGCATTTATGTCTAAATGCGTTTGTCATGTCATGATAGACACATGAACATTGTGACAACCTTAGGTTAATTAAAACCTTCAATTTTGGTATGTATGTAGGGTATTTTAATCTAGAGTGAAGGATCTTTTTATATACTTTTTATTGAAACACCTTTGCCCCTTCTAATTGCTGTTGGAAGAAATTTTTTCATTGTAAGGTTTTTTTGAATTTATATTTGCTTAAATTTGTTTTATTGTTTGTTTATTGTTATTTTCCTATTATGTTGATATGAAAATACTTAAGTTGTTTGCTTTTATATGTTACAGAAGTAGATGTTATCTTCTATTTTTACATATTTTTACAACAAAACTTGGTACTTCATTAGGTGGCGTTAATTGACATTAAGGATGTAGTTCCCTTAAGCATGCACGCAGGCCTCCTTCCCCTAAGCAAGTAGGTCGCTTGTAGGTGTTAGGGCATGCACAAAGTGTCATAAGGAAGAATTGAACCATTCACATCCATAGTGCTAAGCAAAACATTAAATATCCAACCACCACTTCATGTGATAACAAATAAAATTACTGCAAAAAATAAAGACACACATTCATTTTGAATTTCACATTATTATTAACATATTACTTATGCATCATGAATTTTATATATCTACTTACCTACCTCCCTATTACCTGCTCGAACTTACCTTCCTACATGCTCATGGGCCCACATATACATGCTCAAGGGGCCTACACGCTTACTATTGGCACATATATACATAAGTAAAATTTTCAATGACTAAAATCTAACACATAATATATAACAAACCACATCACCCATCGAATAACTAAAATTAGTCACACCAAACATTGATGCCAAGTAGGTTAATATAATCCATGTGTAATTGACATTGTTTGATTTGATTAACATTTTTAATAAACTTAGTCCAATAAAATATGCCTCCTTTTTGGAAGGGACAAAATGGACCAAAAAATCTATCTAATCATTTCGGAGAAATAAACTAATTGTGTCAATCATTGTAATCACAATGCTAAAAGCATATGATTTTGTAATAGTGGTAGGAAGGTGTAATAGAAGTATGTATTAGGTAGTCAATCCATGCATTAATGGGAACTTATTGGTTACTATTTTTGAATTGTGTTTTGAAGGGAATTTTTTGAGAACTTCTTTTACACCTTGTGGATTTTGACATTATTAGTTTATTATTTTTTTTGAATGCTTTTTTGAAGCTTTAATATTAAAAGTTTGGAGATGCAATTGTACATCAATATTCTTTTGTATTTGTAGAGGTATTGTACAATTATGTTGCAACAACTAATACCTATTAATATTGATTATAAGTGTTTGTAATCAATTTGAATGTAGTTTGTAATTTTAGAACATGTTGTTGAAACATTTTTAAAAACTTAATCAATTATTCAATTATATCATTGACACCTTGTTTACAAGGTCTACAAGGAATTTATCCATTTTTTTAGTGTCAAGATCCAACCAAAAAAGGTGTTCAAAGAAGTTTTGCCCAATCTTTTAAGTTGGTTCCCATTTCCATTTGCTTCTTTGTTCACTTTGGTTTCGGGATTTTCCTAGAGCATTGGTAAGCTAAGCTTTTATTCCAAATGGTTTCAAAGGTAGAGATGATAAGGAATAAATCCAAAAAGTGGACCACATTGGTGAGGTTCTTTTCTTCTCCAAATACTATAAAACATGTGTCATGTGCATACTAGGTGAATGTTTGTTGCTTGACCCCACCTAAGTGTTTTATGCCTTTACTTCGCTTGTACTTTCTCCCATCTTCCCCATGGTGTTGAGAATGTTGCCAACTATGATTAAAGAGGTAAGGGGCGAATGGGCTCCTTGCTTCATGCCCCTTTGAATCTTAAAAGGTTTAAAGATTGCTCCAATAATACACACTAATGCCTCATCTTCTTGGAGGAATAACTTGACCGTCTCCACAAATTCCTTGGCAGTGCCTAGTTTTTTGATTCTTCAAAGAGAAAGTCCTAGTTCACTTCATCAAAGGCTTTAACAAAGTCGAGATTGAGAAAGACTATAGGTTGATTAGATTTTCTTGCATATTTGATAGTCTTTTGTGTAAGAAGCAAGGAATTATCTAGTATGAAGCATAAAAAGAGGAACATCCTTTAATCTTCATCAATTACTTCCATCAAGAGTAGTTGTAAACATAGATATAGGAGGGCCCTAGCAAATAATTTGTATGCTACCTTTAACAAGGTAATTGGTCTCAAGCTTAGGATTATGAATCCATTTGATTCCTTCACATGGTAGCTTCCTCTCACCAATGGTTTTTTTGAATCATTGCTTTATTCTTTATCAACATCATCATCACATGTAAGAGCAACCTAGTAGAAAAGAGAGCAGAATTTTTAAAGCTACATGGAGAAAAGAAAAGAAAAAGTGAGCTGTTTATGGAAGAGAAGAGTAGCCCTCTCAGCCTTCCATGTTTTGGGTCCTAGCTACTGCCCTTGTCCCCTAAGCACCTCAAATCATGGAAGGGTCTCTAAGGCTATCCTTCTTCTACACAGAATGATCCACCCTAATCTCATCTCACAAGTCTAAATGCCAAATTATTAACTATATATATATATATACATATATAATTTATTTATTATTATTTTTTTTTTCTGGGTTTGAGCATTTGATGAAACCAAAACATGCTTCTATTTTGAAGAAGAAGATAACAAGTCCACCACCGTCCCATAGGTGATTAACTATATTTTCTTAGGCAAGGGGTCAAGGTGAGTGTGACAAGCCTTATATATATATATATATGTGGGCCTCCAAGTAAATTTGGGGTTTTGGGTTTTGGGTCAAAAAGAGAGAAAGCGGAGAGAGATGGGTGATGGTTTTTAGGCTAATAATTGGGCTCAATATTTTCGGTCTTGAAAGCTGAGATCATAATAATAGTGAATGACCCATGAACATGACCCTAAAACTGATTGACATCGGTGGCCTTGTCCATGTTGTCCATGTTTTTCTCTTTGCAATGAATTCTTTCATTTGTGACAATTTTTGGCCTTGCTTTACCAAGGCAAGGATATTATTGTGTTTAGATTCATTCTAGAGTATAGTAGCTTAATGGATTTTGGCCCCTAGGTAGTAGGTCTATTTTTATAGGAGGATTTTTGAAAGATGATGTTTTGGCTTGTGTTGAAACTTGAGATTAGTTATAATAGAGTTATGATATGTTGAAGGATTTTGGTTTCTTTTAGAGGATTTTTTTGAAGGTTGTATTTTTGCATGGTGAAATATTTGAATTTTCATTATTTTTTTTGTTTTGGTGTTAAGATAATTTTAAATGTAAATGGCAAGGCCACAGTGTGACACACCCCTTGTTTATAAAACAGTTCAACATTTGCATTAAAAGAAAACGGGAAGACCTAAAGAGCAAAGCAAGCAGCTCCCATAAATAGATAGATAGATAAGATACAAGCCAAGCTCGAATGTAGGAAGAAGGACGGTGGAGGTGGTGGTGTTGAGTCAAATTTGATACCTCTATATTCGGAGATGAGTTGGAACCGTTAAGTCTGGGAATGTGGGTGGTAGTGCCACTTTCTATGGCTTTTTTGCTTTGCCTTTGCATGTGTGCTAATAAGTTTTTATCTGCTCGTGTATGGGCTGCTGGGAGGGAAGGAGCTGCGGACCGCTTCTTGTGCCTTGAATCCTTCAACACATCTTCTCCACTAACTGGCCTGGTCCCCCTTTACTTTACTTACATTCCATTCGCTTGTCTGGCATGCTGCTATTCTCGGGAAGAAGAAACAAGTGCTCTCTGGTTGCAGTGCAAAAATTAAGGGCGACCTTCGTCTGTCTGCCACTTGAAATGGGTATAATAACAATATTATTATTATTATGTTACAAGTCCTTTTGTGGGACCAGCTCTCTGGATATCCGGGCCATGAAAATTTATTCATTCTCAAGTTGGAGTTTGAGCTCTGAGAACTATCAATTTTGGAGGTACTTATGTTCTTGCTTAATTGCTTTGCTTACTTGCTTATCACACCTATTTTATAACTGACTCAGAGATTTGCAAAACAGATCTTACATGGGTAATCTTAGTAATATAGTTTATAGTTTATACTTCCAGTTGTAACAGTATAGGAATTTGAGAATTTGGATTCTCAGGAGATTGATGCTGGTTATTTTATTGTTGTTATTTAGTTGGAACTCGGGATGCTCATGGTTCTCACACATGTTGCAAAAACAAAACTGGTCAAAACTTTCTTTGTTGAGGGCATGCTGCCAAGTTTTTCCTTCATTCGGGGAGCAGCGAAGAAGAAATAACAAATGGGTAAGCAAGCATTCTTAGCTCCATTTGATTTTGCTCATCATCAAAACCAAAAATTAACTCCTCAAGGTCAGAGGGTGGAGAGTGGAGGACGACACCAAATTGGTCTGCTGCCCCTACAGTCTGTTCTACTACAGTTCCTTAAGGCACAAAAACTGACACCCATAATATGTCATACCTTCTCTCCCACTTCTGCAATGTTTCATTCAGGTTTCTTAACTTATGTTGCAACTCCTTTTTTTTTTTTTGGGGAGCTTGGGCAATTTCTAACAACTCCAACATTCAAAATTATTAGCTCATGTTACAAACAATGGAACATGCAAGGAGAGAGGCTGAGTTTATACAAGGTGTTTGAAATTGTCACAAAGATTGCCTTTTTCAAATCTAGATAGATAGATGCCCATTGAATGTGCATATTTGGTTATTTCATTTCTATTTCATCCTTGGACAAAATGGCATAATTTTTTTTTTGGTTTCACAAACCTCATATGGATGGATGCCTTCTATTTACACTAGAGCTTTTTTCCATCAATGAAGCATGGTAGCTCACTAAAATTTTCCAAAAAAACATTTGGATGAGTGATGAATTTTGTGGTCATTTCCATTGTATATCTCTGTTGGGAATTTTGCCCCATTCCGGGGTTGGAAATTGTGTGCCCAAAAAGATTTGCATGAGTGACAACATTTGTGCTCATTCAACAATTATATGGCTATACCAATGACCCATCATGACCCATCATCACCCTTGGGGTCTTGTTAAGAATATTGCATGCCCAATAAATCGTTAACATGTCATAATTGGAAAATGTTTCTATAGTGTAATCCACATGATCCTAGGCTAGTGTTTTTTTTTCTATTTTGTGATGTTGCTCAAGTGCCAATCATCCATAAGAACATTTAGCCAAATTTGGCAACATTCAATGAAAAAATAATCTTCAGCACCCTTTCATGGTGTAGGCAATTCTGGTGGACTATTTTTAAAAATTTTCACTTTTTTTCGTAATTTAAAAAATGTATAAATAGAAAAGTCTTTTTAGAAAATATTTTTCTCATTTAAAAAATCACTACCCTAGATGTAGGGATACCGAACTTTCACATGTTTCTAAGTGCATAAGTCTATTTGTGTGAATATTTCATACCTATTTACAATATCCCCTTTCAAACCTAGCCACAAACTGATTGTTTTCTCTTTGCAAACTTCCTTTCTTTTCCAAACTTTTTCTCCTTTGGAATCTGCAGACAATTTTTTTTTATTTAAAAAAAATCTCTTTTCTTTTTATCTCCCTTTCTTTCTTTAGAATAGGTGAACCATTTGTTTCCCCACCTTCACCCCTCCAACCTCCCTTCCTTTTGTAATGGATGAACATGTTTTTGATTCCCCCTTTTCAAACTCTTTTCCCTTTGGAATGGGTGAAGAATTTTCCTTGGTTCTCCAGCCTTTGTCCCCTAATTCAGTGAAAAATAAATAAATATTATATATTCACATAGATAAATAGAAATCATTTTGAGTTATATATGAATAAATGCTTGTTGTGAAATTCGATCATTCGATCAATTTCATCCATGTGGTAGGTTACACGCATGATCTTAAGATTTAACACCTATTGTATGATTAATTAGTGTTATCACTTTCGCCCATTCATGTTAAGTTTATCTTATTGTTCAATTTCATTGATCATGAAGTTGAGTATCATACATGTTCTCAAGATTCATTTCGCTCAAGTGATTAACTCTCATTTGTGTTTTCGTCTAAGAACATAATAATTTCATCACATTCATGAACTTTTATCTATATTGCTAATTAGTGGTGTGATAAATTTCCATCATGAACATTATAAATTCATACATACACAATATAATTCATTTACATTGAAATTTTCATCCAAAATATTTGGTTTATTGATGTGATCACATTTCATCCATCTATGGATAATTGCTAGTTTTATCTTTCTTACTAGTTTTATCCATGAGTAGGTAATGTTTCCTCCATATGGTACCAATGTTTACCATTTTTCAATTTTGTGATGTAATCAAAGTGGTGGTCATCCATAAGCCAATATAGATAATTAACAAAATATGAAAAAAACTTATATATTTTTGGCTACTTACTTGAACCATGTATATACACCTAGTGATTTTTAAAGATGATTTTGAATTTATTTTTTTTGGAAACTTGGTGATGTTTTAAAAAATCATTGAATTTATTACAAAAAATTCACAATAGTGCAAAATTTCACACAACAAAAAACAACTTGTATGACACACTTCATTTTTAACATTTATTTGAAATTATTCTTCATCCATGTTGATGATTTCAAGTATGCAACAACCTTTGTATCTCTTTCCTTCACACTCTACCCTTTTCCAACTTTTTCTTTATTTATTCTCCTTTTCTCTTTCCCTCTCCCTTTCCTCCTCCACTTGCTTCACTCTTACCCTCCCTTTCATTTTTCCTTTTTCTACAATTGATTTTCCATGATCTTCATTCAATTTCCAAAAAAATAAAATAAATTCTCCCAATGATCATCTTCATCCAAATTATTTAATTTTCACTTGAGAATTAGAGGGTTATATGTATATTATCTTATAAACCACTTAGAACCTCCAATTGGTTTTCCTTTCCATCCCCAAAGAAAAAACAATGGAAAGGAAAGAGATACCGAATATATAACATACACTCGTTGTCATCTTTAAATTCTTCAAGGGCTCCACATTGTTGTGCCACTACTGGACGTCAAACCAACATAAGGTTGAAATATTAATATATTTTTCATTTGTTCTTTGAGTCTTACAATATCAAAACAAAATTTCATAATCGTATAATTTTAAATTTAATTTTATAACATGAAATTCAATCTTCACCTATTAAAAACAATAAAGAAAATGTACAAGATACACATTGCTGTTTCTATAATATTATTTTTTCAATCATGTTATAGAGATTGAATAAATTAATATTAGCGATCTCTACCTATGGGTTTATTTTTTATGGGCACACATACAAAAAAGGAGAAAAGGGATTTTAAAAAAAAAACCCAACCTTCGAAAATATAGAATGTATAGAATGTATTCTAATAATTAATTAGATCTTTATAATTTAAGCTTCATTTTGAAAATGTGAGAAAAAAAAATTTAAAATCATAAAGAAAATGGATGTTTATCAATTTAATAATATCCAACCCCTCTCTCCCCCCCCCCCCCCC